>Ga0105051_10008563_pt1 | contig 10329 bp, 9 predicted proteins | sample FRY02_FD_78383 | JGI IMG/M metagenome (GOLD analysis project Ga0105051, IMG submission 78383) | Freshwater microbial communities from Lake Fryxell liftoff mats and glacier meltwater in Antarctica - FRY-02 (megahit assembly) | ecosystem: Environmental > Aquatic > Freshwater > Ice > Glacier...
AACTAAATTCTGCTTACACTTACTACGATTGATACGTTGGGCAGTGTAGTAATGATATGCTTGAGTGATACGACAGCAAATACAATGACTATATTATATACGGTGTTTAATGCTGCACCTTCAAAATATTTAATTAAAAAAAATACAATAACTCTAGCCGGAGTAGTCGGCACCGCTGCAGTGTTTTTAAGATCTGTGTCTCAAGCAAGTAGGTTGTTTGCAAACAACGGAGTACAATATTCTCTGGTTGTTCATGATTCTTCCCTTCAGCCTACATACTTTTTGGTAAACTTAGCAGGCATAATTCAAGCAAGATTTTCACCGGGCGTAGGCGGAGTAGTACCTCCTCAAGATTCTTTGTCGGAAGTGTATAATGTTGTTAACGATAAATATTTACTCCCATCACAAATAAAATCAATTGTAGAAGGTCCAAGCTCTACTAGCATCTCTACTACATATGGAATGAATAGAAGTATTATAGATTTTGTACCGACAATAAACTATCAAGATTCTACAATCGGAGAAAATCTTTATGTTACCGGTGGAGTTTTAAAAAACTATGACGGCGCTGTGGTTGTTGAGGATAACTTCTTTTTGTTTCCTGAAGGTTTGGTTGCTGGTGCAAACGCAGCATCCGGCGGCTCAATGTCTAACGGTACTTATCAGTATATAGCGATATACTCATGGTTCGATAACCGCGGTCAACTTCACAGAAGTGAAACGTCCGTACCGCTAAGCAGGGTTACGTCCGCAGGGGGAACATCTCAAACCCAAATCATTACTATACCTACTTTACGTTTGACACAAAAAGCAAACGTGTTTGTTGAGTTATATCGAACGGAAACTTTAGGGTCAATTTTTTATTCAGTAACAAGTTTAACCGCTCCAGTTTTTAATGATACAACGTTAGATGTCATCTCAATCACAGACACTTTATCCGATGCTTCTTTAATATCAAGAGAACAACTTTACACCACCGGCGGAATCCTGGATAACTCCGCAGCTCCTAATGCTTCTATCATAGCGAATTGGAAAAACAGATTAGTATTAGCTGGTTTAGAAGATGATCAGCAAATTGCATACTCTAAAATATTTAATCCAGGCTCTCCAGCTCAATTCTCAGATGCATTAAAAGTAAATATTAGTAATCAAGGCGGTCCGGTGACTGCTCTCGGCGTTTTGGATGATAAACTTATTTTATTTAAAGAATCACTAATGTTTGCACTAGCAGGGAATGGACCAAATAACGCAGGAGAACAATCCGATTTTACTCAACCCGAACTGATATCATCTGACGTAGGATGTTCCGACCCTTCATCCGTGGTAGTAGTGCCTGATGGTATAATGTTTAAATCTAGTAAGGGTATATATTTATTAAATAGAGGGATGAACGTTAGTTATATCGGCGCTGAGGTTGAGGAGTACAATGCATCTCAAGTGACTTCCGCGACCTTAGTTCCAAATAATAATCAGGTTCGTTTTTTAACTGATGATAACTACTGTTTAGTTTACGATACTTTTTTCCAAAAGTGGTCAGTGTTTAACAATCATGGCGGAAAAGATGCTGAAGTACTCAATGGGTCTTATTTGTATTTGCGGAGTAATGAAAATTTAGTATATAGACAAGATAGTTCATATTTAGATAATGGACAGCCTATATCTTTACAAATTGACATGGGGTGGCTAAGTTTTGCCGGGATTCAAGGATTTCAAAGAGTGTACAAACTGCTTGCGCTCGGCGAATATTTTAGCCCACACAAACTAATAATTGATGTAGCATACAATTATCAAAATATATTTATTGAGTCAAAAACGGTAGATTCCTCTGATTTTATCAATGCGGAAACGTACGGAGACGGCTCGCCCTATGGCTCAGATACTTATTACGGAGGAGACTCTGGATTAAATGCGTATCAATTTAGATTAAACATGGGAACGCAAAAAGCCCAGAGTATTAGAATAAGAATTCGTGAAGTCCAAAACGATGTTACCGGGCGCGGATTATCTCTTTCTAACCTCAATTTTGAAGTAGGGTTGAAAGCTGGAACTGGTAAAATTAAACAATCTCAAACTTTTGGAACGACTTAATGCAACAATATAAGCAATATTTAGAAGAGACCTATCAAGGACAATCTTGTTATATCGACCCTCAAAATCGGGGGTGGGCAAGCTACAAGATTGATGGTGACGAATGTTACATCAACCATTGTTATCTAGACCCAAATCATAGAGGGAAAGCTTTAATGAGTGAGTTGTGCTCAAACATTGAAAAGATAGCTTTGGGTTCAGGATGTACGTTCATGACCGGAACAGTTGAGGTGGGTATTTCTAGCAAGGTTGATTCTATGATAAGTTTAAAAATGATGAGCGCGGATGGATATAAAATCCATTCAGCAAATAATAATATAATCGTAATGATAAAGTATTTAGGAGTATAGACATGGGAAAAGCAACGAAAAGCTTCGGCGGATTCTTTCAAAACTCGGTATTAGATCCGATGCGCGGAAAAGTTAACATCCCTGACCAATATAAAGTAGATAAGACGGCGTATGAAAACACCGCAAGTCAGACGGCTAACCAAGAGCGGCTAAGAAAGCAGGCTCTAGGCGAAGACATGGGAAATACTACAGCCCAGCTACAACTTAAAAGAGGAACCGATAGAAATATTTCACAAATTGTAGGAAATGTTAATGCTCAAAGAAATAACCAATCGCTAGCATTGAGAGAAGGTCTTCGCGCACAAGCCGGTGCTGGACAAACTGCTGCTGGAGATTCTGCAATGTTACGCGCTCAAGAAATGCAATCAGCACAAGAGGCATACGCGCAAGATTTAAACAGACAACAGATTGCACTACAAAATAGAGAGTCTACAAAAGCTGGGATCTCTTCTCAAACTCAACAACTACAAGCTGGAGCGAATCTTAATCAACAACAACAAACTAAAAAAGAATTTACTCGCGGTATGGACATGGCAAATAGCATGATGAAAGGCAGCGGCAGCAGCGGCGGCGGTATGGCAGCGATGGGCGGCTCCGATGAAAACATTAAAAAAAATGTTAAAAATGTTAGTAGTAAGGATTTAGAGGATTTTGCGGAAAAACTAAACGCTAAAAAGTTTAACTATAAACAACCGAATGGCGAGCTGTACCAAAATGGAGAAGTTACTGGAATCATGGCACAGGATTTAGAAAAAAGTAAAATCGGTAAGACAATGGTTGTAGAATCTGACGAAGGTAAAATGGTAGACTTTAAAAGAGCAGTACCTGTAACGATGGCAGCGATTTCCGATATAATGAAGCGCATTAAAAAAATTGAAAAGAGTAAGGAGTAGTTATGGCAGATTTTGCGGCAGCGTTAGAAAGTAGAAGATCGCAGGGTAGAGGCGACTATTCTCCAGGAATTGAGGAAGATGAAAAAGCTCAAGCGCTAAGGGATGCGTTAGCTTCCGAAAGAGCAGCATCTTCTGATCAAGAAGAAGTCACGCCGCCACCAGCGAATACTTCTGTGCTAGCTCAAAAAGAAATCATGCCGACACCAGCGAACGCTCCTGGGGTAGTTCAAAAAACCGCTACACCGCCTGCAAATATTAGTTCACCTGCTATTGGAACACCGTTAGCAACAGCTAAGGAAAATCCAGCAAAGTCAGAGCAAGACGTGACAGACGATAAAGATAAAGAAGATGAACCTAAAGGCTCGGCAATTTTAAACGGTCTAATGAGAAGATTTCAATTATAGTTTGATTTTTTCTGTGAATTATGGTATAATAAAATAAGGTAAACATATGGCAAACATTATTCCAAGTCCTCTACTTACTGATGTTAATAAAAACATAGTAGACGAACAAGTTATCGCTTCTAGTCCTATACCAATAGCAGGACCGTCTTTAGATGGGCAAGCTCCAGCTACTCAACCACTTCCGTTAGTTCCAGCCGCGGTAAATCCAAATATTTTGCCTGCGGACCAAATGCAAGTTATTCAAACTCAACCTGTTGCCGCGCCGGTTGTAGTTCAACCTGCCGGTCCTGATATGTCCGCTTACAATAAGATGGATAGAGAAGTAAATAATGTTAAAGCTATAGGCACAAGGGCAGCAGCTGAAGAAAATATAATCGCTGATGGATACGTTCAAGAGCAGAATAGATTCGCAAAGGAACAAGACGATCTCCTCAATAAAAGATATGAAGAGGTTGAGAAAAAGCAATTAGCCGCTCAAGCTATTATTGATCAAGTTGCAAACCAAACCATTGATCCAAATCGTGTATTTTCTAGCATGTCTACCGGTGAGCGCATCGGTACTTTTTTGATGGCGTTCATGTCCGGCGACTACGGCACCGCTAGAATAAATAGAATGATGGACCAAGATATAAACGCACAAATTAGTATGCGTGACAGCAAAATCGGAGCAGCAAAATCCACCGCCACCATGTACTCTCAACTATTAGATCAATTCAAAGATCATCAAACTGCAAGAGCAGCACTACGAGCATCACAATATCAAGCGATGCAAGTAAAACTTAACGCGCTCGGTGCTACCACTAGAAATGCTGATTTTCAAATGAAAACAGTAAACATGAGCAATGAACTTGAGAAAGAAAAACAAAATACTTTGTTAGATTTTTCAAAACGCCAGCAACTTTTGCAAGCAGCAAACATAACTCCTGAAACTACAATTAATGAAATTCAAGATGAAAAAACACGAGAAAGATTTGTTCCAGGATTAGGATTGGCAGCTACTAAAGAAGACGCTACAAAGTTAAAAGAGGATGGTGCTACTACTTATCAAGCTTTGGAAAATATTAAAGCATTAAAAGGTTATGTCGGATTAGGATCTAAAATCAGTCCATCACAAAAAGCGGAAGTTGAGTCTGAAATTGGAACATTAGTCGGAGCAATGAGAGTTACTATTGTTGGTCCAGGCGCTTTCACCGATTCAGAAAGAGATTTTGTAAAAGGTTTAGTTGGCGACCCTAGTCAATTATTTAGCTTAGACACTACAGTTAAAGCAAAATTAGCAAAATTAGAAGCCATTCTAGTTAGAAGCCGAAACGTGAAGGCTAAAGCCTATGGAATCACGCCGCCGAAAGATATTTCAGATTTAATAAATTCAAAACGAGTAAAATAAGGTAAACCATGTTATATGACAAGGAAACTGGTCTAGCGGTAACAGGTACTCCAGAAGAGATACACCAAAAAGTATTAAATCAACAGGCTGTATTTAAAAAAGGAACTACCTCCGCAAACATTATTGATAGCGAGGGTGAATCCGCTGGATCTGCCGATATTAATAATTTACCAGAACTATTTAAGCGAGGGTATAGATTAGAGACTCCTACCGAGGGTATTGTAAATGATTATGTTGATGAGAACAAAGGAATATCGGGATCATTAAAAGTTGGATTAACAGAAAGTGTTAACGCTATAGGTCTTGGCATACCTGAAATAATTGCAGAAAAAACTCTTGATCCACTAGAAGTTGCAAAATATAAAGCATTGAGAAAAGATCATGACTACGCGAATGTGGCAGGCACTGTAAGCGGAACGCTTGCAACTTTCATCAATCCTGTCACGGCTGCTACGAGTATTGCCGGAAAGCTGCTACTACCGGCAGGTAAACTATTTCAAAGTGCTGCTAAAGTTGGCGCTGCTACTGAAAAGTATGTAGCTGAAAAATTAACAAATTTTGTCGGTAAAAATATTGCAACTAGTATAGCGCCTAAAATTGTTGGCGGAGCGGCGGAAGGCGCCGTGATAATGGCACCTCAAGCTATCACGGAAACGATGTTAGGAGACCCTGACACCGCTGCAGAATCACTCATGGCTGGTGGAGCGGTCGGTGGAATTTTTGGAACTGTTGTAGGAATTGGCGGACCGATATTTTCTAAGCTCGGTAAGATGGCTAAAGATAAAGTGGACGATGTGCCGAAACTGAAAGAGCTTCATGAGAATGCTGCGCTTAATGCTATCGGCGCTTCACCTTCTCAAAGAGTTAATCTTAAAAGTGAAAGCTCTGATGTTGTTGCAATGCTGCCAAAATTTTTGGACGATGCTACTAAAGGAGAAAGAAGTTTACTGACTAATCCTACCGGGCTTGGAAAAAGAATTGGTACTATTGAGGAGGGAGCTGGTGCTACGCTAGATAAAACGGTTAGGCAGTTAGACGAAAAAATCAACCAAATTGCTTCGCAGACAGACGATGTAGGTAGAGCAGTGCTTGAAGATGGGATGTACAACTATCAAACTCTAGTTCAAACTCTTGATGAAAAATTTATAAAATTATATGCCGGTGATCCTCTTTACGCTTCTCAAGTTAAAAAAGCTCAAGGCTTAGTAGATTCTATAAATAATCATGTCAATGTTAATTTGGGCGGAAACCTTAAAGCGCTTAATCTAACAGCTTTAAGAGATTATCAACAAAAACTTAGTAAGTTAATATCTGAGACAGCTTACGGAAGTGAACAATCTGTAGGTATAGAAGCGTTAAAATTTGTTAAACGAGATATTCAAGATTACTTTAAAAACCTCACTCCAAAAATAAAAGAAACATTTCCCGAGCTGGGCGCTCTCGCTGATCAATTTAAAAATGCTAACGATTTATATAGAGTAGCTGCCACAGTAAAAGATATAGTCCAAAAAACTGGCGAACGCGCTGACGGTAAACAATTTTTCGGATTACTCGACACTACGGCTGGCGCTGCTGGAGCATTGGCTGGAGGAAGTGTTGGAGGCATCGGCGGTTTTGCGGCTGGTATTGCAGCGAAAAAGGCATGGGACTACGCTCGCGGCTGGTATAACGTTGGCGGACTACTTTTAACAGAAGAAGGCATTGCCAAAGTAGCAAAAAAACTTGACGCTATACCCAAAGCCCTCTCCTCAATTACAAAAACTGTCAAAGCTCAATCAATATCTAAATTATCGTCGTTGACAGGAGACAAGGATGATGATGATTACGGAAAACTTTCTAAAAAACTAAACAACTTTATCGCTGCACCGCAAAACAATGAAATGGTAAAATCTCTTGACGCTATGGCGGATAGTGGAGCGCCAAAAGTTGCAGAAGCGACAAAATTAAAAACAATTGAAGCGGCAGCATATTTAGCATCGTTAATGCCTAAACCGCTTACTCCTGACAATCCCTTAGTAAAAGGTAGAACTTATAAACCTTCCGACATGGAAATGACAAAATTTACTAGACAAATAAAAATTGCAATGGACCCCATGTCCGCGATCGATGATTTAAATGATGGAACATTAACAAAAGATCAAGTTGATGTATTAGCTAATTTATATCCTAAATTATTGGATGAGATGAAAACTAGAGTTATAACCGCGGTCTCTGACAATCCAGAAGCAGTTCCTTACAATAAAAGATTAAAACTATCTCTTCTGCTAGGTATGGATTTAGACCCATCTTTAGCTCAAAACATTTCTGCAATAATCATGACACCGCCCCAAGCGCAAACCCCTCCACCTCAAAACGGTAATCCTAACGCAAATTTCACAACTTACCCGAGTGAAAATCAGCGCATTCAAAACGACATGAAGTAACTATGTGATTTTGCCCAGATAAGGTATATATCTACGCCCTAAAAAAGGCGTTAAGCCTTACAAAGGGGAACTATGTCACGCAAGCACGTTTTATACGGTTTCAAAATATTTGATGCCGTTTCACTAGCATCCACACAAACATCAGTAGAAGTTGAAGTAGGGCAAGCAGATTATGGGTCAATATTTTTGGAATGGACCGGGACCGCTCCAATTGGAGTAGTGACTGTTCAAGCAAAAAATGGCGATAAAGGAACTTACCGAGATTTAGATTTCAGCTCTTCAATATCTGTATCGGGGTCTAGCGGAAGCCACGACATTATTCTCAACGATATACCTTTTACCCATCTCAAACTTATTTACACAAGAACATCAGGCACAGGATCTGCTACTGCATCAATCACAACAAAAAGTAGTGGAGCGTAATTATGTCAACTTTTATTTATCCACCGACTCCATCTGCATCGGGTGGCGCTACGGCGGCAAATCAAACCAGTGAGATATCCTTATTAACATCTTTAAATTCTAAACTTGCCGGATCTTTAGCGCCGGTCGCATACGATGAGCAAGTTTTAACATACGTTGCAAGCGGAAACGGTGTTGGAGAAATTCAAACAGTAGTTTATAAATTAGCTACGGTAACGGTAAAAACTTTAACTTTAACGTACGATGTATCTAATAGATTATCGGGCGTTGTGGCGAGCTAACCATGGCGCAAAAATTTAATCCGTTATCAGGAAATTTTGATTCAGTATTAGATAAAGCTTCTGAAATTATAAACGCCCCAACCGGAAATCTTGCGGCGGTAAATGTTCAGACCGCCCTCAATGAGCTACAGGGAGATATTAATGCGATCAATGCTGATATTGTAGACGATGTTGAAGGTCCTGCTTCTTCTACAGATAACGGCTTCGCTAAGTTTGATGGGGTTACGGGAAAGCTTTTAAAAAATTCCGCAGCTACAATTCTAAACGCTGACGTTAACGCGTCCGCGGCTATAGCGTATTCAAAATTAAATCTTGCTACCTCAATTTTAAACGCTGATGTTAGCGCTTCTGCCGCTATAGCGTATTCAAAATTAAATCTTGCTACCTCAATTTTAAACGCTGACGTTAACGCGTCCGCCGCTGTAGCATTGAGTAAGTTAGCGGCTACAACCGCTTCACGCGCTTTAGTTTCCGACGCTTCTGGTTTTGTATTGGCAGCAACAACAACATCAGCCGAAATCGGATACGTCAATGGAGTTACCAGTGCAATCCAAACCCAAATTAACACTAAACAAGCAACCATCACAGGCGGCGCCACTACAATAACATCTTCAAACTTAACAGCATCTAGGGCGTTAGCGTCCGACGCTTCTGGTAAAGTTGCAGTTTCCGCCACAACTTCTGCCGAATTGGCGTTTGTTAGTGGCGTTACTAGTGCAATCCAAACTCAAATTAACACTAAACAAGCAATTAAAAGAACAATCGTTGCAGTCACTACAAACGTGACTTTAACTAACGACGCAACACATTTTGTAACCACAACTTCTGCACGAAGCTTAACTATGCCAGCAAGCCCCGGAACTGGCTCAACGATAACGGTTAAAGATATAACCGGAAGCGCAGACGTCAATAATATCACTATTGTACGCGCTGCAAGTGAGACTATTGAGGGTGTTTCGGGGAGTTACGTGATTGACGCTGCTCGTGTTGGCGTCCAATTCGTTGCAGATGCTTCAAACAATTGGTGGATAGTATAAACGCCCAGATCTATTGAATATTACAGACGCAAACGTCTATAGCTTTGTTATTTTATAAGCTACATAATATAAGGAGTCTATTTTGTCTTTCGTTGGTCAAAGTCCAAAATTTAATACGCAAACGTACCGCCCTCAAGCGGCAGATCCTACTAACCCCGGCGAAGGAATGGTTTTCCGCTCTGACGGCACAGCAAGGGCGAAAGGTTTATGGGAATATAGAGAAAGTAACTGGCAACAGTTCGGCGGCGCCACGCGGTCTTATATTTCAAATACAAACTTTGATTCTTCTACAACCGGTTGGGCTGCCTACGCGGACGCTGCCGGCGCTACACCTGTAGACGGTACTGGAGGCTCGCCAACGACCGCGCTTACTGCTTCAACTTCTTCACCATTGAGAGGGACCGCCTCAGGACTAATTACTAAAGATGCGGCGAATCGCCAAGGAGAAGGAATATCGACCGCTTTTACAATTGACGTGGCAGACCAAGGTAAAGTTTTAAACTTATCGTTTGACTTTACAACTTCTACAAATTTTGTTGCCGGAGATTATAGAGTTTATTTATTTGATGTTACTAACTCACTTTTGATTGAAGGTAGTTTGCGAGACTTAGGCGCTAACAGTGTGTATGGATTATATAATGGCTCGTTTCAAACTAATTCTAATTCTGTAAGCTACCGAATAATTTTACATTGTGCAACAGTTAGTGCTTTAGCGTATACTGTTAAAATTGACAATGTAATTTTTGCTGCAAATAATGTGGTTAACGGTGCAATAGTTAGTGATTGGACGCCATTCACTCCAACAGGCTCGTGGTCAGCAAACACTACATATACAGGGAGACAAAGAAGAGTTGGCGATTCGTTAGAGATGGACATTCAGATTACTTTATCTGGCGCACCGACATCTGCAGCACTTACAATAAATATGCCTACAGGATTAACGATTGATGTCGCTAAGCTTGCAGCACCATCAAACTTACTACAAAGAATTGGACTGGTGTCTTTGAGAGATGCAGGCACCGACACCTTTTCAGGCTTTGCAC
>Ga0105051_10008588_pt1 | contig 10304 bp, 15 predicted proteins | sample FRY02_FD_78383 | JGI IMG/M metagenome (GOLD analysis project Ga0105051, IMG submission 78383) | Freshwater microbial communities from Lake Fryxell liftoff mats and glacier meltwater in Antarctica - FRY-02 (megahit assembly) | ecosystem: Environmental > Aquatic > Freshwater > Ice > Glacier...
AAAAACATCCAGCAAGGATAAATCTCAACTCCTTGAGCAAGCCATTGTTCACTGGACCAAACAAATCAAGACAGTTCTTAGACTTGACCCAGAGACTGCCTTAAAGAATGGCAACGATCCAGACCCTCTTACTGAAGTTGATTTCTGGAGAGGAAAGAGTGAAAACCTAGATGCCATCTGTGAACAACTTAACTATGAAAGAATTAAAAAGGTCCTTAAGTTTTTGGAGCAGAATAAATCAACATACACTGGTCCATTCAGCAAACTTCAGAAGGAAGTTCAGACTGCAAGTTCAGAAGCCAGAGAAAACTTTACTTACTTGCAGACTTTAGAAGAACTATTTGGTTAACTGACTGATCCAGCCAGAGGACCCACTGAAGTAGCTGAGCTATTCGTACCAATTATGCATACTATTTTACTTATTTGGACATACTCTCAGCATTACAACACCCCATCAAGACTAGTTGTACTCATTAGAGAAATCTGTAATGCAATCATCAGATAGTGCCGAGGCCATATCAATGGGGAGGAGATCTTTGGCTACATCTAGGGTGGAGAGCCATAAGCTGCTCACAACAAGCTAACAGTGGCATTGGACGTCTGCTCAAGATTCAAGGAGGCCTACTTCGAATACAAATCAAGATCAAAGAACCAGTGGAAGATCACTACAAATGCACTCTTTGTGAGACTCGATGCCTTCTCAGAGCGTTGCCAAGACATCATGCACTTGACTAGCACCATCATTCAGTTCAACAAGTTGTAAAAGATTGAGATCGGAAATACAAAGGGTAAGACACTTACCGCTACCGTCCTCTCCATCTTTGACTAGTTCAGCGCTGCTGTTACTGAGTTCATGACTGTACAATATGACATCATGGACATCGAAAAGAGACAGTTCGATGATGACTTCTATAAATTCAGACAAAGAATTAAGGAGCTCGAAAGAAGACTAGCTTCCATTTTGACACAGGGATTCGATGATTGCGACACAATAATTGGAAAGTTCAAACTTCTTGACTCCTTTGAAGGCCTACTTAACCGCCCAATAATTCAGGATGAGCTCGAGAAGAAGCACATTACTCTCCTAGAATTATACAAACAGGACCTTAAGACTGTGGGAGCCATCTTCATGGAGGGTAAAGCTCTTGTTGATAGAGCTGATGAAAGAGCACCAATTCCCAACAACCTGCCACCTATTGCTGGAGCCTTGAACTGGACAGCCGGTCTACTCGAGAGAATTAAGGAGCCAATGGACAAGCTAACTCTCTTGTCGCAGTCAATCTAGGACAGAGAGGAATACAAAGACGTGTAAAAGCTCTACGCCTCACTCTGTAAAAATCTGAGAGAATACAACGAGCTCAAGACAAGGTAGTGGGAGCAAGGAGTTGAGGAGCACACTGCTGACCAGCTCAACAAATTCTTACTCTATAGAGAGGCGACCCCAGCTGCTGAAGAGGGCTTCGTCAGAGTTAACTTCGACCCCGTACTAGTGAGACTTCTGCGTGAGGTGAAGTACCTTCTCCTCCTTGACATTGCTGTGCCAGAAAGAGCTGCTCTGCTGTACAAGAAAGTTGACGTTTACAGGACTCAGACGGGCAACCTTGAAATCATTGTGACAATGTACAACGAGATCCTGGCAACTCTGCTTCCAGTCGAGAAACCTTTGCTTGCAGACAGAATTGAGAAAATGAATAAAGCACTTAATGCTGGAATTGAAGAGCTCAGGTGGAACTCCGCGAACATTGATCCTTTCATCAATCAAGCTATGGCTATTGTCACTGACGTTGACGAACTTGTCAAAAAAATGAAGGATAATGTTAAAAAGATGCAAGAGTTAATGGCCAAATGGGAGAAACCACTTTTCGATAGAAAAATGAAACCTCTTGCCCCTGAGGATCTTGAGTAGACCCATTAATCCCTTGTCATGCCAAGACTAGAAGACATCAGAAATCATGGAAAGGAGATCCACAAGCTCATGAAGGACACTGCAGACAATATCAAGCCAGACAAGAAGTCTCAAACATGGCTTTCCTATGTTGACTACGTAAACGGTCTGGTCATTGAGGGAATTACTACAGGCATTCATGCTTCTATGTCGTACCTTGCTGACTAAATCAGTATTCCCTTCAACAAGCAGAACAACTAGCCCCCAATGTTTGACGTCAAAGTTGATCTGAGAGATAGGGAGGTTGTCTTCGACCCAGCAGTATAGAGCAACGCTCGAGGGACTGGAATCAGAGACATTCTGTAGAAGATCATTGACGACTTTATCTCACTTGCTATCCAGATGCCCCGTCTGGACACCAACAGTGGTGACTACTTGGTTGAGATCAAAGATCAGTTCCAGCTCTTTGGAGCTATGCAAGTGCTCTCCCATCACTTCCGTGACATTGAGGTAGCCACTGCTGAGTTCCTTCGCCAATACTAAGGCAAAGAGTTTCTCTGGAAAGAGACTCTTGCCGAGAGCTTCTAGGCTTTCCTCGACACTGGAGTCGACCCTCGCGAGTAGGAGCACAAGAAAGTTAACGATGACGGTGAGGAAGAAGAAGATGAAACATTCCGATGGATGGCTGAGAAAGTCCTCGTTGGTGTATAGACTAAGAGACCTGGTCTTGAGGCCTTCGATGAGAAGATTACTTTCCTGACCGCAATTCGTGATGAAATTGCTGAGGCAGCACTTAAACCCTCAGTGGACATCGGGTGGCTCAGAGTCAATGCCACTCCTCTCATTAAAGAATTGGAGAAGACTGCTGGCTAGTGGATCGCTGCTTACACTGGATTCCTCCTTGACAACACCACCAGGGAGATTGCCAATATTGAAGCCTTCATCCACGAAGTAGGCACTGGAACTTTGGATCCACCAAAAGCTGCTGAAAAGAAAGCAGATAAGGAACGACTTATGCGTGTCATGGCCCATCTCAGAGATGTAAAGATGATCAAGGACAGGACTCTGGAGGAGATCGAACCAATGAAATAAGCTGTCATGCTCCTCAAAAAGCATTAACAAAGCATGCCAAAAGATGCTAAGATGATGGAAGAAGATTTCCTTGTCAAACTTGAGAACGCAAAAACTGCTTTAATTGAGGTCAGTGAGCGAGCTCTAGGACCAACCAAAGAGGCTATTCTTCCACTTTAAACAGCTGAGGCAAAAGACATCAAGGCAAGACTTAGAGGATTTGTAATCAAAGTTGGTGAGTATAGAATGGAGTTCCAGGCGAGCTGCCCTTACCACATCTCCTAATCTTCAACTGAGATTATTGCACAATCCTACGGCACAATCAGCCAATACTTTCAAAAGACAGGTCAACTAGACGACGAATCCAGAGAGCTTAACAATCTTGAGACTCTTTTCGACATGCAGAAGTCATCATACAAGCAACTTAGAGAGTGTAGAGCTGAGCTCTGTCTCTTAAAACAATTGTGGGATCTCATCTCCTTGATTGATTATCAGTTTGACGCATGGAAGTCAACCCTGTGGGACAAGATTGATACTGAACAGTTGATGCAACTCATCAGAGAAATGCAAACCAAATAATGCAACCCACAAGCACCACAAAATAAAGAAATAAAGAGCTGGAAGGCATTTGTTGCTTTGAACGAGAGAGTAAAGAACATGAACACAATTCTGCCCTTGATTTCTTAACTACACTCCAAGTTCATGTAGGAAAGACATTGGAAGAAGTTAATGACCACTACTCGCCAGACTATCGCTTTCAACTCACCCAAGTTCTGTCTTGAAGACTTAATTAGGTTGGAGTTACACAAGTTCTCAGAAGAGGTTACAGAGCTTGTAGACGGAGCCCAGAAGGAATCTAAAATTGAGTCCAAGCTTAATACCATTCAAGCATGCTGGGACACCCAAGTCTTTGAATTCAAGGACTATAAGGAAGTCCCTGTCTTAGGAGCACTCGATGAGACTGTAGAGTTTGGTGAGCAGCACGCCATGGAGCTCATGGGTATGCTCTCATCCAAAGATGTAGATGAGTTCAAGGACCGTGTCTTACACTGGCAGAAGACACTTAAGACTGTAGACTCAGTCATTGGTATTTGGGTCAAAGTGCAGAGAGCCTGGTAGCGCCTCGAACCAATCTTCTTGGCATCAGAAGATATTAGAGCTCAGTTGCCTGACGATACACGCAGATTTGAGTAGGTCGACGCAGCCTTCAAAGTACTCATGGGTGAGGCTCGTGAAGAACCAGGAGTTGTAGTAGCCTGCACATGGGAAGGCAGAGAGGAGCTCCTTAATGGCTTCTTACAAGAGATTGAACTATGTCAGAAGGCCTTGCACGAATATCTTGGCCAAAAGAGAAAGATTTTCGCTCGTTTCTACTTCGTCTCAGAGCAAGCCTTGCTTGACATTTTGTCAAATGGTAACAACCCTGAAAAGGTAGACGAGTATTTAGGTGATTGCTTCGACGGATTGAAAGGGTTAGATTTTATTAAAGGACCTGGTATCGTAAGCCCAGCTAAGAGTTCAAAGGGAATGTGGTCTAAGGAGCGAGAGTACGTTCCATTCGCTACTCCCTTCACATGCAACGGTGCAGTTGAGAATTACCTATGCGATCTAGAGAAGAAAGTGTAGGCCACACTCGCTGAGGTCCTCGAGGCATCATGGGAGACTGCAATGGCTTGGGGCATTGACCGCGAGAGACACGAATGGCTAGAAGATTACTGTGCTTAAATTGCTCTCCTTGCCACCCAAGTTTTATGGACAGAAGAGACAGCTCGTGCTTTCGATGAGCTTGAAGGTGGTCGTGAGACTGCAATGGCTGAGCACCTCCAAGTTGTAATTGGACGTATTGGCCATCTTATTGCAAGAGTCAGAACAGACCTCGCCTTTGATCTTCGTATGAAAATCATCACTGTCATCACAATTGACGTGCATGCAAGAGATGTAGTTAGAGATTTCGTAGTCAGAAAGATTGTTGATCAGCAACTCTTTGCTTGGCAGGCCCAGCTCAAGTTCTATCTTGAGCGAAGAGGTCCAAAGGACGACCGCAAGGTGTGTGTATCTAGGATTTGCGATTGGAGCACCTTCTATAACTACGAGTATGTAGGCAACTGCGGAAGGCTAGTCATCACTCCACTTACCGATCGCTGCTACATCACTCTGACTCAGGCTCTTAACCTAAGTATGGGTGGTGCCCCAGCTGGCCCCGCTGGTACTGGAAAGACAGAAACAACAAAAGATCTCGGAAGAGCCCTCGGACTTCAAGTCGTCGTCTTCAACTGCTCTGATCAAATGACCTACCTCACAATGGGTCAGATCTTCATGGGACTTGCCCAAACTGGATCTTGGGGATGCTTCGATGAGTTCAATAGAATCTCCATTGAGGTACTCTCTGTCGTCTCAACTTAAGTCAAGGAAGTTCTGGATGCTATTAGAGAGATAAAGCGCAACCCAGCAAAGAGCTCTTTCATCTTTCAGGAGGAGGAGATTGGACTCAGACTCACTGTCGGATTCTTCATCACAATGAATCCTGGTTATGCAGGCCGTACTGAGCTTCCAGAAAACCTCAAGGCTCTTTTCAGAAGCTGCGCTATGGTTGTCCCAGACATCGTGCGCATCTGCGAGAACATGCTAATGGCTGAAGGTTTCGCCACTGCAGAAGAACTCTCTAGAAAGTTCATGACCCTCTACGATCTCGCTAAGAGTCTTCTCTCAAAGCAGATTCACTACGATTGGGGTCTCAGAGCAGTCAAGTCTGTGCTGAGACAAGCAGGTGCACTCAAGCGAGCCCCTGCAAATGCAGAAGTCAGCGAGGATCTACTCCTTAGAAGAGGTTTGAGAGACTTTAACTGGCCAAAGATTGTCGTTGAAGACAGACAGATCTTCCGTGGCCTTATCCGGGATCTCTTCCCAGGAATTGCTGAAGAGGAAGCTCAGCTGGACAGAGAGCTCGTTGGTAGAATTCGTGCTGTTGCAAAGGAGAACGGTCTTCAGGCTGAGGACGGTTCTGATTTCACCTTAAAGGCTCATCAGTTAGCGGAAATCCTATCAGTACGTCATTGTTGCTTTATCATTGGTAACCCAGGTTGTGGTAAGACAGCAGTATGGAAGACACTCGCAGGCGCCTAAACCCGTGCTGGAGAGGACACAATCTGTGAAAATGCAGACCCTAAGGCTGTTACTGCCGACGAGCTTTTCGGTTGTATGAACCCAAAGACTAAGGAGTGGAAGGACGGAGTACTCTCAACTATTATGAGAGACATGACCAAGAATTCTGGGCGTTACAAGCCAGAACACAGGTACAAGTGGATCATCTTGGACGGAGACGTCGACCCTGAGTGGATCGAATCTCTTAACACCGTGATGGACGACAACAAGGTGCTAACTCTTGTGTCCCAGGAACGTATTCCTCTCACTCCAGAGATGCGCCTGATCCTTGAGGTCAGCCACCTCAAAAATGCCACCCCAGCTACTGTCTCAAGAGGAGGTGTACTCTTCATTAATGACGCTGACGTCGGCTGGAGGCCATTCTTCGATTCATGGCTTAGTAAATATAAGAAGGGTGATGACGAATATGCAGAGAACGTGTTCACCCTGGCTCTCGCTCACTATCTCAGCGACCAGTTCCTTGAAGACCTTCGAGGCAAGTCTCACATTGCTCCAGTATGCGACATGGCACAAGTGTCGAGTCTCACTTGTATCCTTGACCATTTGTATGGCTAGCTCCACCGAGTTAAAGCACAGCATGATCTTCTCAAGAGACTCAGAGAAGAGGGCAAGGAAGAAGAAATAAAGCCACTCTACGAAGCTTTCTTCGTCTTTGCAGTCATGTGGGCCTATGGTGGCTCTCTTGACGATGATAACAAGAGCAACTTCAGCAAATAACTAGTTAGCGTGTCCAAGGTCAGGTTCCCTGAAGGTGGCTAGTGCTTCGACTACTTTTATGATCCTTTAGAGGGAGGATGGCGCCATTGGGAGACTCGTGTGAAGGCCTTCGACCCCGCTTACGAGGGTCTCTTCAGCAACCTTGTAGTACCTACTGCTGAGACTACCAGGCAGAGATTCCTTCTAGACCTTCATGTGGCTGCCCGAAAGGGTGTGCTTTACGTGGGCTCAGCTGGTACAGGTAAAACAACCATCGTGAATGACTACTTCTCAACAATAGATCCAGAGTCAACTCTCAGCGCAGCTATTAACTTTAACTCCTACACTGACTCAAAGGCACTACAAGTCGTCGTCGAATCACGGGTTGACAAGCGTGCTGGAAGAACATTCGGTCCACCACCAAGCAAGACTCTCATCTATTTCATGGACGACCTCAATATGCCTTATGTAGATAAATACGGTACTCAATCTCCAATCTGCCTCGTAAGATAGATTCTGGACCACGGAATCGTTTACGACAGAGACCACCTTGAGGAGCAGAAGCTCATCGTTGACATAATGTTCACCGCCTGCATGAATCCCAAGTCTGGTTCCTTCTTTGTAGACCTCAGGCTCTCTCGCCACTTCACACTCATCTCTTGCCTCACAGCCGAAAGAGAAATCCTCAAGACAATCTACCATCAAATTTTGGACAATCATCTCTCCACCTTTGAAAAGAGCGTAGCTGAGCTAACTAGTAAGCTTGTTGCAGCCACAACTACTGTTTTCTGGGGCGTTGCTACTTCTCCACAGTTCATGCCAACAGCTCGTAAGTTCCATTACCAGTTTAACCTCAGAGACTTCTCAAAAATCATCCAGAACCTGATGCTGGCATAGCCAGCGCACTACCGAGGTAACCCTCTTGGTGTAATTAGACTCTGGGCTCACGAATGCCACAGAGTGTGGCTTGATAGACTCATTTTTGAAGAGGATCGTGAGGCTTACATGGTCTATATGAGAACTGCTATCAAAGAGTTTACTGACGTGAAAGAGGAGGCTATCTTCGAACTGCCCCTCTTATACACCTCATACGTTGCCTCATGTGAAGGTCACGAGGCTGCCTACTTACCAGTATAGAGTATGGAGCACCTCAAAGGAGTCCTCGAGGCTAAACTTGAGGAGTACAAAGAAGCAGTTGCTAGTATGAATCTAGTTCTCTTCGATGCCGCTATGGAGCACATCAGTAGAATTGCAAGAATCATCGACCTTCCAGTTGGTAGCGCCCTTCTAGTTGGAGTGGGTGGTTCTGGTAAGCAGTCACTCGCTAAGCTTTCTGCCTTCCTCCTAAGCTATGATGTCGTACGTATTGTCGTTACATCTAACTATTCCATGAGTGATCTGAAGGCCGACATTCAAAGCATGTTCACAAAGGCAGGAGTGGCCGGAGCTTAACTTCTTTTCCTCCTGACAGACGGCCAGATCACTTAGGACAGATTCCTAGTTCCCATCAACGATCTCCTATCATCTGGCTGGGTCCCAGAGCTTTTCGCCGCTGACGAGCTCGATGGCCTCCTCGGAAAGGTACGATCCGAAGCCAAGAGTGCAGGTTTCTTAGATACTCCAGACCAGCTCTTCGCATTCTTCCTGGACAAAGTAAGAAAGAATCTTCATCTTGGCCTGTGCTTCTCCCCAGTCGGAGATGCTTTCAGATTCAGAGCAAGAATGTTCCCAGGAGTTATCAATTGCACATCCCTGGATTGGTTCCATGAGTGGCCAAGAGCTGCCTTAGTCGATGTGGCTGCACGATTCCTTGCAGACGTTGAGCTCCCACATGAAGAGCTCCGCGACGCTGTTTCACAACATATGGCACAGGTCCATCTCTCAATTGCAGAGGCCAATGCCGACTTCCTACGCGCAGAGAGACGTTACAACTATACAACACCCACTTCCTTCTTAGAACTAATCAACTTCTACAAACTGTTACTCGGTAAAAAGAGAGGCAGGATCACTGATTAGATTGACAGGCTAGAAATTGGTCTCCAAACTATGAAGAGCACCACCGATCAGGTAGGAGCTCTGCAGAAACTGCTTGAAGTCAAGATGGTGGACGTAGGAGTTGAGAAAGAAAAGACTGATGAGCTTATCGAAATTGTCGGAAGAGAAAGTCTTGATGCAGAGAAAGAAGCCGCAGCTGCTGCTGTCCAAGAAGCGGAGACGATGGCCCTTACAAACGAGGCCAAGGCTGAGAAGGCAAAGGCTGACGGCGAACTCGCTGAAGCTATCCCTGCCATGCAGGCTGCTGAAGCGGCTGTTGACTGCCTTGAAGTAAAGAGCATTCAAGAGCTCAAGGCTCTTGCCCAGCCACCTGATGCCTGTAAAGAGGTCGCCAAGGGAGTTCTGATCCTCAAACAAGGTGAAAAGAAGAATCACGCCTGGCCTCAGGCCCAGAAGATGCTGAACAATCCAGCCAAGTTCATTGCTGAAGTTCAAGCTTTCGATGCTAACAGTATTGATGAGTGGAAACTAGAAGCGCTAAAACCACTGCTTGCCGAACCATGGTTCAATTACGAAGTCATGAGAGGTAAATCCGTAGCCGCTGCCTATCTTTGTTCCTGGATTGTCAACATTGTTAATTACAACAGTATTTACAAGAAAGTCAAGCCCCTTCAGGATGCCGCAGCCGGTGCTTAGGCTACTGCTGAGGCCAAACAGGCTGAGCTCGCAATCGTAGTTGAGAAGGTCAGACTCATTAACGAAAAGGTAGACGCCCTGAAAGCGCAACTTTACGAGGCTGAGGCAGCCAAGAGGAGAGTAGAAGAAGAGGCCTAGGCACTTCAAAACCAGCTCGATCTTGCTCACAGACTTGTAGGAGGTCTTGCCGATGAAAACACTAGATGGGCAAACAACGTTGTCTAGTTCAAGGAAGAGAGAGTTACTATGATTGGTGACGCACTTGTTTCCGCTGCTTTCGTATCTTACATTGGTCCATTCTCAGCATCATTCAGAGCAGGACTCTGGCGTGACACATGGCTACCAGACATTTCAGAAAAGCAGATTCCAATCACACCTGGAATTGACCCACTTGAAGTCCTCGCGAATGCCGCAGATTAGGCTCATTGGAAGGGTGAAGGCCTCCCAGCTGATCGAGTCTCTCTTGAGAATGCTGCTGTCGTAGTATCTTGCAACAGATATCCACTTCTAATTGATCCACAGCTTCAAGGATAGAAGTGGATCAAAGGCCGTGAGGGCCCAGAGATGATCACAATCTAACTCAGTCAGAAGAACTGGCTTAAAAAGGTTGAGATGGCTGTCTCAAATGGAAATGTGCTCATGATTGAAGCCATTGGCCAGAACATCGATGCCATCCTTGACCCACTCCTTTCCCGCCAGTTCGTTAAGAAAGGAAAGAGTTACACAGTCCGCCTGGGAGCCGAGGACGTCGAGCTGAGCCCATCTTTCAAGCTCTACCTCCAGACTAAGCTGATCAACC
>Ga0105051_10008601_pt1 | contig 10295 bp, 15 predicted proteins | sample FRY02_FD_78383 | JGI IMG/M metagenome (GOLD analysis project Ga0105051, IMG submission 78383) | Freshwater microbial communities from Lake Fryxell liftoff mats and glacier meltwater in Antarctica - FRY-02 (megahit assembly) | ecosystem: Environmental > Aquatic > Freshwater > Ice > Glacier...
CGTACGCAAAGGCATTCAACTATCGTGCCACGCCCTGGGAACAGATGGACGGAGAAGTCTTAGTCACTCCGCTTGAGGTCGAATTTGAATCCATTCCAGACGCTGAACTTCGTCTCCGTATGGTACAGGTTCTGAGGACCCAGAAACAAAGAACAATGGCAGACGCAGTTGTTGAGTGTAACGAAATTGAAACAGTCATTCAAGAAATGCTCTGTCTGGAAGATCTGTCCGCGCGGGAGATTTTTTGATGAGGCCCCCATTTCCTTCGACCCTCGACAGTACGATCATGGCGGCGTTTAAGTCTTGCCCGCGCAAGGCCGAGCTGGAATACATTCGCCACTGGAAACTTCGTGAGCAGTCTATCCATCTTCATGCGGGCGCAGCGTATGCGTCCGGCATGGAAGCTGCCCGGCGAGCGTTCTACATCGACATGCAGACGGCAGAGAACTCCGTCGCCGAAGGCCTCCGCGCGCTACTCACCCACTACGGAGACTTCGAATGTCCTAGTGATAGTCCGAAGTCCGCTGAACGCATGGCAGGGGCATTGGAGTATTACTTCTCCTATTACCCGCTCGGAAAGGACAAAGCTATTCCGCTGCAACTCCCTGGCGGTAAGTCCGGAATTGAATTCAACTTCCTTGAGCCTCTCCATATCATGCATCCAGAGACCAAAGAACCTTTATTGTACTCAGGCCGCATGGACATGATGTGCACGTATGAAGGGATGAAGCTTGGGGAGGACGATAAGACGACGAGTCAGCTTGGCGCGAGCTGGCCCCGTCAATGGGACTTGCGGAGCCAATTCACCGGCTATGTCTGGGGAGCTGCCCGTGCGGGGATTAAGCTGGATGGATTCCTTGTCCGAGGCGTCAGTATCCTCAAGACCAAGTATGATACGCTTCAAGCTATCACGTATCGTCCGCAGTGGCAACTTGATCGCTGGTACGAGCAGCTCCTTCGTGATATTACCCGCATGATTGCTGCCTGGGAGTCGGGTTATTTTGACTACAACCTTGACCACGCTTGCGCGGAGTACGGCGGCTGCCCGTTCCGAGGCGTCTGCCAGATGCGCGATCCTGCGCCGCTGCTTCAGAGCCAGTTTGAGCGTAGGCAATGGGACCCGGTGGCCAGGACTGAGACGCTCTTGGGAGACGAAGAATGAGCAACGAAGACCTGCCTTTATGCCCTCACTGCAATGGGTCTGGCGAAGGCCAGTATGACGGCACGACCTGCTCTTACTGCAAGGGCGGCGGAGTGGAGCGCGGCAAGCCGGCTGAGTTTAACGATCCTCCTGACTATCGCGAGGAAGAGTATGAGTACAACTGACTATCCTCACGCAGGGCAGGCCGCCGTGATTTATCTCGAAGGTTCTGCCTTCCTCGGGCAGCGCTCCGCGTACTGCTGCGGCTACGAAGGTCAGTCCGCCTTCTGGCCCAACACCGCCTACTTCTGCCCTCAATGCGGAGAGATCTGGGCAAGGACTGTATTAGATTTCAAGTTCGATTACAAGCCCTTGCCCCGCGGAAGCTGGGTCATCGAGCACCGAGCTTGCGTACCTTGCGGCGACGGTCAGCTTCTCATCGGCCAGGAATCCCGGCTCGATGCGTGTGACGAGGGACTAATCCGCCGCGAGTTCAATGTACTTATTCAAGGAGTCAGTAATGGAAATATCTACGCAAGTTGTACCTGACAGCCGAAGCTTAATGGGTCCGAAGGTCTGTTTAATGGGCCTCGGGGGTACAGGAAAAACCTACGCGATTGGAACTCTCGTCGATTGGGCTACGGCTAACGGGTTCGAAGTTGCGGTTCTTTTTACTGAGAACGGACTGGAGACCCTACTCGGCTATTTCCGGGACAAGGGGACGGAGCCGCCGCCAAACTTGTTCTGGCACCAGCAGACGACGAAACCGATCTCACTCAAAAACCTAATGAGCGCCGCAGACCTCGTTGGAAAGCTCAGCTACGAAGCCCTATCCAAGAGCACTGACATGAATCGCGGAGGCGAAAACAACGCGTTCTTCAAAATCCTTCAGTCCTGCTCTAATTTCAAGGATGATCGAACCGGGAAGGAACTCGGACCTATCGATGCCTGGCCGGCGACTCGTATCTTCGTAATGGATTCCCTGACCGAAACCAGTAACGCAGCATTCAAAATGCAGGTCGGAGCACGGCCAATGGCTTCTCCTGGGGACTACGGAATAGCGCAGAGTAATCTGATGAACTTCCTTCGCCTCTGCACTCAGGGAATGGACTGCCCGTTCGTTATGACTGCGCACGTGGACAGGGAGACCGACCCCGTGACTCAATCTACGAAAATCATGATCAAAGCGATTGGTAAGGCGCTGGCAAGTGAAATCCCTACGTTATTCTCAGACGTGATCTACACGGTCAGGGAAGCGGATAAGTTTTACTGGGATACTGTGGCGTATGGGGTCGATACCAAGACGCGGAGCCTAGGCTACCGGAGCAAGATCAATCCGGACTTTGCCCAGATTTTTGATGTGTGGAAGAAAAGGAGCGGAGCATGAAATTTCCTCACAATAAAGCTGAGTGGGAAGAACAACAGGCACGAGCCTATGCTGAAGGATATTCCGAAGGACGGCAAACAATGAGGAAACTTATGGAGGAAACTGCGTCAGCAAAACAAATTGCTGTTCGACTTGAAGCCTTAAAAACACTTTCAAATTTTGTTGCTGTTTGTGGACAAACTGTTGAAGGGCTTAGCCGTGCAATGCAAAGTGAGGCGAATCAATTATGAGCCGCCGAGTCGTTAAGACCCTTACGATCAGTATCAAGCTGTCCTTGCCTCCGGGCGTATCTCAGGCAGTCGTCCTGGCAGACTTCAAAACTGCGCTGTCGCATCTTCCGGCCAAGTATTCCCTGTCGCAGTTCAGCAGCAAGGTCGTTGGGACAGAGACAACGTACCTCTGAGCAAGTCCGGGCCGCTACGAAAATTTTTTAACGCCGCCAGGGAGCGTCTAATCCCTACAACCGCAAAGGAGTACCTCGTATGAACGCACCATCCCAGTTTGACCCTAGCATCTTCCTCGATGCGCAGCAAAACGAAGTCAACGAAAAACGCCCGATTCTCCCCACGGAGAACCCGGATGAAGCTAATGGTCTTTACACTGCAGTCATCGGTGAGATCAAAACTGACGCCGGTAGTATCAGCAAGGGTGAGCGCGCCGGCCAACCCTGGGTCAGCATGGTTATCCCCCTGCGGATTCAGGTCCCGGCGGCTCTTCAGGCACTCGGCTTGCCGCCGGAGCTGACCCTTACCGACCGGGCTTTCCTGGACATCACTGCCCAGGGCGCGTTGGATAATTCCAAGGGCAAGAATCGCCAGCAACGCGCGTATCGTGAGGCCTGCGACTGTAACAAGGCCGGTGAACCGTTCGCCTGGCGTATGCTGCAAGGCCGCGTGGTTAAGGTCAAGGTCGCGCACGAGCTGTACAATGAAACGATCCAGGAAAAAGTCGCGGCAATTCTGCCCGGTTAAGTCGCCGGTCCGGCGAGGGGGTTATTTGGCCTCCTCGCCCCCTCTTTTCTCTCGGAGCCCCTTGCATGAATCTTATCGAACTTTCCCTGATCCACGTAGCACCGACTCGGCAGCGTCGCACCTTTGCCGCCGACAAGCTTCATGAACTCTCCGACGGCATAGCTACTCGAGGCCTGCTTCATCCAATTATTCTCCGCCAGGTCGAGGACCAATTCATCCTGGTCGCCGGCGAGCGTCGCCTTCGGGCCATCACCGACTTATCCGATCTGGGCCAGACCTTCCTTCACGACGGGCAGTCTGTTCCGCCGGGTTACATTCCCTATACACTCTTCTCCGACCTCGATCCGCTCGCAGCAGAGGAAGCAGAACTTGAGGAAAATGTCCATCGTGAAAACCTTACCTGGCAAGAACGAGCTGCGGCACTCGCACGTCTTAGTTCCTTACGTACTCGTCAAGCAGTTGCTGCTAGCGCTCCTGCTCCTTCTATCGCCGACCTCTCTCTCGAAGTCCGGGGTTCGAGTGAGGGCACCTATCACGAGACAACCCGACGGGAGCTTATCGTTGCGCGTCACCTTCACAACCCGGAAGTCAAAGCTGCTAAGACTATCGACGAAGCGTTCAAAATCCTCCGCAAGCAGGAAGCCGGGGAGAAATCTCGTGCCCTTGGCGAGTCTGTCGGACGTACCTATTCTCATACGCAGCTGACTGCCCTGAATGAAGACTCCTTGGCCTGGATGCAGACGGCCGCCGACGCACAGTTTGACGTAATCCTCACTGACCCTCCTTACGGCATGGGCGCAGATGAGTTCGGCGACTCAGGAGGCCTTGCCGCCGGAGCACACGATTACGAGGACAGCATAGAGAACGCACTCCAGTGCTATCGAGCCCTTGCTAGGGAGGGTTTTCGCCTTGCCAAGACTCAGGCCCATCTTTACGCTTTCTGTGATATAGACAACTTCTTTTCGCTCAAAGTTCTCTTTGCCGAGGCTGGCTGGACCGTGTTCAGGACCCCGTTGATCTGGCTTAAGCGCTCTGGCGCTCGCGCACCCTGGCCAGAATGGGGACCGCAGCGAAAGTATGAAACAATCCTCTACGCGATTAAGGGAAAACGGCCCGTGCTCAAGATGGTTGGCGACGTGCTAGATCACGCGCCTGACACAAACCTAGGTCATGCAGCGCAGAAACCAGTGGCCCTCTACGCTGACTTACTCTCTCGGTCTTGCCTCCCCGGTCAGTCCGTCTTTGACCCTTTCATGGGAACAGGAACAATCTTCTCGGCGGCTTACCCGATGAAGCTTCGTGTCGTAGGGATTGAACAAAGCCAGGAGTCCTTCGGCATCGCGGTGAAGCGAGTTGAGGGATTGAAGGACCAACTAGAACTGGGGCTTTGATCATGCGCGTAAGGGGCGAGGGTCCTATCCCTACTCGCATCATGCTTGTCGACGAAGCTCCTGGCCTAGACGATGAACGCGCTGGCACACCTTTCTCTGGTGCGTCCGGAATGGAGCTCAATCGGATGCTTCACGAAGCCGGCATCATGCGAAGTGAGTGCTACGTCACCTCTGTCCTGAAAAATCGGCCGCCGATGGGTCAGATCTCTGCCTGGGTCGCGACGAAGAAGAAGGACATCACGGCGACCCACTCCTTGCTCCGGGATCTTTACGTCACCAGCGAAGTCCACGATGGCTACAAAGAACTCCTAGCGGAGATCGCAATGGTCCAGCCGAATCTCATCGTCGCCTTCGGCAACCTAGCATGTTGGGCCCTTACCGGACATTGGTCTGTGGCGAAGTGGCGAGGCTCGTTGCTTGGCGGAGGCGCGTCTCCCAAGGTCATTCCCACTTACCCTCCTTCCAACGTCTTTCGCGACTGGTCCCTGCGCAGTACGGTCCTCAATGATCTCCGTCGGGCAAAGCGGCACATGACCTCTCGCGCCTACGACAACACGCCAGAGTGGAAGTTCCAAGTCCGCCCCCTGTTTGGCCAGGTCACTAATCAACTTCGGGCACTTCAGCAAGAAGCAGATCGCTCCGAGCTCTGGCTCGACTTCGATATAGAAACCCGTCCAGGAGTGATTGACTGCATCGGCTTATCCTGGTCCCGGACCGAAGGCATCTGTATTCCCCTGATCTCACGCGGCAAGCCCCAAGGTTACTGGAGCGAAGACGAAGAGGCCGTAATCGTCTTCGCGCTGTACAAGCTGCTGACTCACCCTTCCGTCCGGATTCGCTGGCAGAATGGCCTTTACGATGCGCAGTGGGTTTATCGGTACTGGCACTTCATTCCTCGCGGCGGCCAGGACACAATGATCTCGCAGCATTCCCTTTTCGCCGCCTTGCCGAAAGGCCTTGCCTTCCTCGCTTCCATGTACGCTGACCATTACATCTACTGGAAGGACGAAGGTAAGATCGCTTCGGACGTGCCAGAGGAGCAGCGCTGGATATACAACCTCCAAGATTGCGTCTACACGCGCGAAGTCGGCGAGGTCCTGGCGCAGTCTGCTGCCACAATGGGGCTAGCCGAGGTCGACTCCTACCAGCAACGTATGTTCTGGCCGGTACTCAAGGCCATGACTCGCGGCGTCCGGGTGCGTCCGGAGGTCAAATCCCAGATGGCCCTCGATATTCAAGAAGAGCTATCCCATCGTGAAGCCTTTCTCTACAACGTCCTTGGCCATGTTATCAACCCTTCGTCGCCGAAGCAGATGCAAGCATTGTTCTACGAGGATCTTCGCCAAGCTCCTATTCTCAAGCGCACAATGCTCCAGGGGCACGTCAAGATGTCGCCAACCTGTGATGACGAGGCGCTGCAAAAGATCGCTGCTCGTGAACCCTTGCTTCGCCCCTTGACTAACTGTATCGCAGACATTCGTACTCTTAACAAATTTCTCGGCGACTTTGTCATGATGCCCTTAGACAAAGATGACCGGATGCGCTGTTCCTTTAACATAGCAGGAGATGCCGGTGGAAAATCAGCACCTTATTCATATCGCCTTAGCTCGTCAAAAAATCCTTTCGGATCTGGTGGAAATCTTCAAACAATTCCTTCTGAAAAATCCAAAGCATCCGGTAAGGCAGCTGCACGAGGCAGTATGGATTTTACTCTACCTAACATCCGTTCTATGTATGGCCCTGATTCAGATTTTACTTTCTTCGACATGGACCTTGATCGCGCGGATCTTCAAGTTGTAGTCTGGGAAGCCGACGACCCGATGCTGAAGGCTGCACTCCGCATGGGCGCAGATATTCATCTGCTTAACACCTACGGGATAGATAACGTCGAACCCCCTCCCCTTGAAGAACTTGTCGAGACTCATCCGAAGTATGCGGACCACCGTGGCCCGCGCAAGCATAAACGGGAGTTCTCCAAAGTCTTTTGTCACGCGACTAACTATCTTGGCAAACCAAAAACCGTCGCGGCCCACACAGGCAGAACTATCCATGAGATCGACTCAGCTCAGAAGCGCTGGTTCGCGGCCCATCCGGGCATCCTTGCTTGGCACGAACGTGTGACGCGCCAAGTTACAAAGTATCGCTTCATCGAGAATCGCTTTGGCTATCGCTGGTATATCTTCGACAGGATCGATGAGCAACTCCTCCCTGCCGCCGTGGCTTGGATTCCCCAGTCCACAGTCGGCATCGTCATCAATCGCGCATGGCTTGCCTTTCACGACAGCCTCCCTGAAGTGCAGGTGCTTCTTCAAGTTCATGACAGTTTGGCCGGTCAGTTTCCTACGCACAGGACAGATTACCTTATGCCTAGAATGCGGGAAGCCAGTCGAATAATTATTCCTTACGAGGACCCTCTGATCATCCCCACGGGAATTAAGACCAGCGCCGTGTCATGGGGGGACTGCCAGTGAAACGCCTTGTAATGACCGGCAAGTGGTTTGAACGACTTTACGCTGAAAATATGCGTAATAAGGGCTAGTATAATGGCAAGGAATTTCGAGGACTGGATTACAGCTTATCTGGAATACGCAACCGTTACCGAAGCCCCAAGACGAATGCACTTTTGGAGTGCTGTCGGAACGGTTGCGGGGTGCTTGCGTAGAAAAGTTTGGATCGACATGAAGCGTTTTCAATGGACCCCAAGTTTCTACATCATCTTCGTCGGCCCTCCGGGCATCATTGCGAAGTCCACCACTATCGACATCTCGACAGACCTCCTTCGCCAAGTCCCCGGCATCAAGTTTGGTCCTAACGCTATTACCTGGCAGGCCCTTGTCTCCGCCTTCGCTGCAGCGTCGGAAGCGTTCGAGTACAGTAGCGAATGGCATCCAATGTCGCCTCTTACTCTAGTCGCATCGGAGCTCGGTTCCTTGCTCAACCTGCAAGATAAAGACATGGTGAATCTTCTCATCGAACTCTGGGACGGAAAGAAAACCTACGAGAAAATCACCAAGATGTCGGGAAACGATACTATCGAGGCGCCCTGGATTAACCTGCAAGCTGGTACTACTCCCCATTGGGTAGCCGACAACATGCCCCAGGCAATGATCGGCGGCGGCCTCAGCTCCCGCTGTATCTTCGTCTACGGGGATACGAAGGATAAATACTGTGCCTACGTAGATGAATACGTCGGGAAAGAGGACGCTTCACTTCGTCTCAAACTTATCCAGGATCTCGAACACATCGCTATGCTCTGTGGGCGCTTCACCATCTCCGAACCCGCTCGCGCCTGGGGCCGGGATTGGTACGAGCGCTTTTGGAAAGACGCCACGTCCCGCATGGATGATCAGATGCTTGAAGGCTACGCTGCTCGCAAACAGACCCATATGCACAAAGTCGCTATGGTCCTATCCGCCTCTCGATCCGACTCTCTTATCATCAGTATTGACGACTTGCAGCTTGCAAATCAAATGCTCGAGGACTTAGAGACTGACATGCACCGCGTCTTCTCTCGCATCGGGCGCTCCGAGGACTCTTTGCAGGCCGAGCGTTTCATCGACTTCGTTCGTCGTAAGGGCATGATTCCCTACGACCAGGCGTACAAGATGATTCATGTTTACTTCCCAGATTTCAGGGACTTCGAGGGCATCCTTGCAGGCGCGTTGAACTCGGGACAATTGCTCCTCGTCTCTACTCCCTCAGGAATGATGCTACGTCCGGCTGACGGCGGTCCCTCCGCACCGATAGCTTCTTTAGCTCCGCCGCCCCGCATCTCCCCGGATACGCTGCTATGAATTATCCGCCCGTATTACGAGCCGATAAAGCGCGCGTGAATACCGTAGTCTATCTAATCACCGAGGGCCTCAAATACTGCTGCCCCAGATTCTTCTGGCAGCGTTACCAAGATGTTCCGAATGTGCTGCTTGCGGCCCGCCTGGGCGTTGATCCAAGCACGATTAGTAAGCATAAGTCCCGTTATCTTGCCGGCGACTTCGTCTGTTCGAAGCATCTGAAGTGTCTCGACAAGCGGCTTAACAAGGTGCTATCTCCATGACTCTTCATGTTACGCTACAAGGACGAGACACTTTCTTCGTAACTGCAGACACTTCGCTGGAACTTGAGCAGTGGTTGCATACTTGGGTTGATTACGCACGAGTGAAGCAATATAAATTCATTGTTGAAATAGCAGTAGATGCTTTAAGCGCAACTGCAAGACGCTTTCCTAGAATCCAAATACATAACGTAGAGCTAACCGACGACGGGCAGACTCCTTGCTCGGAGAACTAAGGAGCAACGATGAACACAAAATTTCCAGGGCGGCCTGATTATACCGGCCCAATCTCCGGCTTGTTCGGCCTGCTGCACCACGACACATTGTTCGAGGAATCGAACAACGTTATGAGGCGGGTCAAGTACGTTCGGCGAACGAAACCAAAAACTGAAGTTTCTATCCGCCTGTGGAACATGATTTATCTTGATCCGGGCGAAGTGCCTGCTATCGCTAAAATAGCTCAAGCTCGTGCGGAGTACGAGCGCACCATTACCGCGGTGTGGGCGGAGTACGCGCGCATTATTGCCCCGGTGCAGGCGGAGCGCATCGTTACCCCGGCGCGGGCAGAGTACGCGCGCATCAGTATCACGGCATTGGAAGATTGCAAGCGCGTCAAGGCCACGGCGCGGGCGGACATCCTTGCCTACATTCGCACCCAGATTCCTGATTGCGCGTGGGACGGAAAAGGACTGGTCTTTTAACCAGCCGACTCCGTAGTACCAGCACCGACTTTTTGAAAGGACACGACATGAAAGGACACGACATGATGGGACAAGGCTTTGGTGATGCTGTATTTATCAAGTTTATTGCGGTAACGACATTGATTGTGGCAGCCCTATTTGTTCTGGGATTGATTGTGGGTAGCACGTTCCCAAAGCTTTGGGAAGTGCTGAGGCCGCTAATTCATGCAGCAACGGCATGATGACGATTGTCGCATGGGATGGCGCTACCATGGCCGCCGACAGAATGTCGTGCTACGGATCAACTCCGCTAATCGGCACACGCAAGATCCACCGGATCGAATCGCCTGATAAGAGGACCTTTCTGGTCGGATGCTCAGGTCGGCGCGATCATATCGAGGCGTTCATGGCTTGGCTGCGCGGAGGGAGTAAACCCGACATGCAGCGTGACGATGAGTTCAGCACGATGGTAATCGACCCTCGTCGCCGCATATGGCTGATCACTGGGACATTGATCTATGTCCAGATAAGCGCCAAAAAGTGGGGCGTCGGCTGCGGAGTCGATTACGCACTAGGGGCGATGGCGGCAGGGGCAACCGCTCAAGAAGCCGTCAGGATCGCCTCGAAATTGGATATTAATTGTGGCGGCGGAGTGGATTTCCTGACGCATTGAC
>Ga0105051_10008604_pt1 | contig 10293 bp, 7 predicted proteins | sample FRY02_FD_78383 | JGI IMG/M metagenome (GOLD analysis project Ga0105051, IMG submission 78383) | Freshwater microbial communities from Lake Fryxell liftoff mats and glacier meltwater in Antarctica - FRY-02 (megahit assembly) | ecosystem: Environmental > Aquatic > Freshwater > Ice > Glacier...
TGCCCAAGCGTCCATAGCGACGGCACGGTTCGGCACCTCGATGTCGGCTCAACTTATCCTGGGGGTGGAGCAGCTCCCAAGGGTTTGGCTGTTCGCCAATTAAAAAGTTACGTGAGCTGGGTTTAGACCGTTCAGGTTCTGAAAAGTGAGCTTGAAGAATTGTATTCTGATACAACTTTTCGGGCACTGAACCAATCTAAACCCGAGGAGAATGGCTAACCACCATTCGAAGAGACATTATCACGGCGGCACAAGACAGCAATGTCTTGTCGAAAAATTGACTATATCGGTAGAACCCGACTGCGCAAGCAAGGGCAATACCGAGGGAACTAAGAGATATTTCTTTTGGACCCGTAGAGACTACACGTCAACCTTCCTAATTCGCCAGTTGGCGAAAGGAAGAAGATATAGTCCGATCCTCTGAGTAATCAGAGCAAACTAGATGCGTGAGACAGGTTGGTCTCCTATCTACTGCAGGCGTCGATTCTTGAGGAGATTTGGTCGTAGTACGAGAGGACCCGACTGAACGAACCTCTGGTCTGAGGGCTGTCGCGCCAGCGGCACCGCCCTGTAGCTATGTTCGGAAAGGATAACTGCTGAAAGCATCTAAGCAGGAAACCAACTCCAAGATTAAGAATCATTAAATTCCCTGAGAGATTATCAGGTTGATAGGCACCAGGTGTAAGTGCAGAAATGCATGTAGCCGAGGTGTACTAATAGAATGTGTTCCTGTAGGGAATGCTGTACGTCGCATTAGTCTTTTGATGACGTTTGTTTTTGTGCCGTTTACATGATATGAATAGTCTCGATTACAATTGAATTCTGTAATCTGGTGATTTGTCGGTGAGGTCACACCCGTTCCCATTCCGAACACGGAAGTTAAGCTCACTTGAGGCGATGGTACTCCTTTACTGGGGGAGAGTAGCTAGTCGCCAGATTACAGAATTCAATTTTTTCCAAACACTCAAAAAAAGAGCCTCTGGGCTCTTTTTTTGTTGTCACTCTATTTATTTCCGCGTCTCTGGTAGAATAGACGTATATGTATCGTACATGGGCATTTTGGAGACGGGTGCAATATAGTGCTGGAGCGGGAGTGTTTTTTGTGAGCGTGAGTCTTTTGGTATATGTTTTTTTTATTCATCAGAGCCCTACGTGTTTTGACGGAAAACAAAACGGTGATGAACGAGGTAGTGACTGCGGTGGTGCATGCAGACTTGTGTGTGCATTTGATGCCAAGAGCCCGGTGGTTTTGTGGAGCCGTTCGTTTGAGGTGACAGCTGGTTTCTATAATGCAGTTGCGTATGTAAAAAACGAGAATGTACAATTTGGTACGAAGAAATTACAGTACACCTTCACCTTGGTGGATGCACAAGGCGCAACCATTCTTGAAAAATCAGGCACTACCTTTTTGCCTCCCGATAGTCAGTACCCCATCTTTGAGGGGCGCCTCGCTGTGGGCACGCGCGTGCCAGAAAAAACATTTCTTACAATTGAGCCAGTGACAGAGTGGGAAGTGTTTGGAGCAAACAGAGAACAGTTTGTCGTCAACTCGCGCGCCCTCATTGGTGTCGATAGCAAGCCGAGACTCGATGCCTCTATTACCAATACGCTCCTTACAGACGAGCGTGACGTTGAGGTGGTAGCAACTATTTTCAACAGAGAGGGGACCGCCTTGACCGCGTCACGCACGGTGGTACCACTCTTTGAGGCTCGCGCAGAAAAGAAAGTAGTGTTTACGTGGCCAGAGCCTATCGCAAAGACCTTGCGGAGTTGTGAGGTGCCCAGCGACGTGATAGTTGCCATAGATCTCTCAGGGAGTATGAATAATGATGGCGGGAATCCGCCACAGCCGATTACTTCTACGCTCGCCGCTGCTGCTGGGTTTGTGTCGAGACTTAAGACGCAGGATCAGATAGGGGTTACGACATTTGCCACACGTGGAGCGATGTCGCGTACACTTTCTGGTGATAAAGTTGCCACAGGTGCTTTTATAGAGAGACTCAGTATTGACCCAAAAGAAGAGCGCGGTGGGACGAATATAGGAGACGCTATTTTATTAGCGCGCGACGAATTTCTTTCTCCTCGCCATAGCCCTGATGCAAGGAAAGTACTCATTCTATTTACAGACGGCAAAGCAACTGCGCCTGACCTTGATCCTGAAGGGCATGCACGTACAGCCGTTGCTAAGGCGAAAGAAGCTGATATTGATATCTTTACCATTGGACTCGGATCAGATCTTAACAAAGAACTGCTAGTGAGCGCGGCCACAAAACCAAGTCAATATTACTCTGCGCCAGATACACGGGCGCTTGACGCTATTTATCGCTCCATCAGTACTGCGATTTGCGAAGAAGGTCCTGCGGTCATTGATATCGTTCCAAAAGTGATTGGAGAAATTGGTGGTATCCAGTAGTGTGTACTCTATGCGTAGATTCCTGACATTTTTTGCGGGCTTTGATATGTGGCTTTTTGGGATTGCTCTCATACTTTCTTGTTTTGGGTTGATAACGATGTACTCCTACGTAGGAGATAATATTTTTTTTGAACGTCAGATTGTATGGATCGGGATCTCCTGTCTCTTTCTTCTTATTGCATCTATTCCCGACTACCAATTTTTACGCACAGGGAATACTGTTTTTTACGTGTATGTTCTCGCGATACTATCGCTCATCCTCGTACTTATCTTTGGGGACGTCGTGAAGGGTGCACAAAGTAGATTTGATTTTGGCTTCTTCTCGCTACAGCCGGCAGACCCCGCAAAGCTTGTAGTTATTATGGTGGTAGCAAAATACTTTTCAAAAAGACACGTAGAAATTGCCGATATTCGACACAGTATAATTTCAGGTCTGTATATTTTTTGTATATTTGGCTTGGTATTTATACAGCCGGACTTTGGTTCAGCAATCATCCTTTTTGCTATATGGTTCGGTATGGTTTTAGTTGCGGGCATTTCTTTCCGGCACCTTGCATTGGTCTTTCTCTTGGGCGCGGTGACCTTTAGCGGACTGTGGTTTTTTGGTTTTCAAGAATATCAAAAAGACCGTATCAGGACATTTATGCACCCATTATCAGATATTCGTGGCACAGGCTACAACGCGTATCAGTCAACTATCGCTGTTGGTTCAGGAGAATTATTGGGAAAAGGGGTGGGGTATGGCACACAATCGAAACTGCAGTTTTTACCTGAGTATGAGACTGATTTTATTTTTGCAGCATTTGCAGAAGAGTGGGGATTTTTCGGATCACTTTTGGTGTTTGTGCTTTTTGGAGGGTTAGTCTGGCGCATAGTGTATAAGGCGCTCGGTGCCGCAACAAATTTTGAACGACTGTTTGGCGCAGGGCTTGCAATCCTCCTCACCACACACTTTTTTGTGCATATCGGTATGAACATTGGACTGCTTCCGGTCACCGGCACCACGGTACCCTTTTTAAGTTACGGAGGATCACACCTCATGACCGAGTTCATTGGTATTGGTATGTTCATTGGTATGACAAGGCGGAGAATACGAAAGAGCTTGGAGACAGAACCTACGATGGTTCTGTAAGTGAATCGTAGAGATCGCGAGTCTCCTCCACCATACGTTCTTTAGTGAAGTAGGTAGCGACGCGTTCTTTAAGTGCGCGTATGCGAGTAGTATTTTCTTTGGTGTGTGAAAGTGTGTGTAGTAGAGCGTCAAGGAGGAGTATTTCATTTTTTGGAGGAACGAGAATGCCAGCGCCTTCTGAAATGATTTCTGGGATACCACCTACGTCAGAAGCTATCACCGGTACCTCTGCACCACCTGCTTCGAGGAGTACGTAGCCAAAGGATTCCGAAAGAGAGGAGAGTACAAAGATATCAAAAGCAGAAAGAAGTGTCGCAGCGTCTTGGATATGACCTGCAAAAAATACTGCGTCTGTAAGGTTTTCTTTTTTTACGAAATCAGAAAGTGCATCTCGCTCGCTCCCATCTCCAATAAGTACGTAGACGGCAGTGGGGTGTGTTTTGCGAAGTTCTAGAAATGTGGTGAGTGCATAGCGGTGCCCCTTGATGGGGTGAAGTTCTGCGAGAGTGACGAGCCATGGGCCGGTGGCGTCGCGCAGTGTTGGAAATTGTGTAGCAAAGAGTGCGCGCGCTTGTGCTCTGTCTACGCGAGGAAGAGGAATAATACCAGGATGAATGACGCGCATTTTCCGTTTGGTGAAAGGAAACCGTGCCATCTGATCATTGACCGAATGTGAGACGGTGATGGTGCGGTGCGAGAGTATGACGGTGAGCCAGTGGATAAGGGCAATACCTGCGCGCGCAAGAAAAGGTCGATCTTCGTTCCATGCCCATGCGTGCGCAGTAAATACAATATGCGGTACGCGAGCAAGTCTTCCTGCGAGTGCACCAATAGCTCCTGCTTTGGAGCTATTGAGATGCAGAATGTCCGCGCGCTCTGTCCTAAACAGTCGATATAGTTCCTTAGAAGACCGAATTTCATCCCCCAAAGAAATAGTGTTGGTGAGGTGTGTAAGAGAAATAGTGCGGACATGGTTATTTTCAAGAATTTCTTTTAGTTTTCCATTGCCACCAAGCGCCACCGCGACGTCGTAGGTAGCAGAAAGTGACGTTGCAAGGTCAAAAACGTAGCGCTGGGCGCCGCCCCAGTTAGATTTAGTAATTACAAACAGTATTTTTTTATGCTTTTCGCTCATCCCAAAAAGTATAGCACGAAATTGACAAAGAAGGGGATATGTGTGATACAATAAAAACATAAGACTTGTTCTTTTAATGGGTGTGCCATAGCAGAAAGTTTTTTTAAGGATGCGTGTCAAGGTTCAACCTTGACACGATAATCAAGGTCGAACCTTGATGTGCTAAGAAAGTTTTCTGCTGTGGCAAACCGAAATCGTTCGGAACCAGTAGCGCATGAAAGGAGTGCATGTGGTGGACACGCTCGGCGTCCCCATCCGCGTCGACAGGGATGCCAGGCTCGTGTATCCCAAATGGGTGCAACATGTGATGCATCCCACGCTTCGCGCGACTTTTAGAGAGGGTCACTGGTTTTCGTTCTTTGAACTAGTGACCCCGGTCCCCGTCTACCCGGCGCATGCTTGCATGCGCCGGCGTTTTGTTATTTGGAGGGGTTCATCTCCCGTGACTTGTGTCCCGCAGAGTTTGTTATACTATGAGCGACATACAGCTATGTGGTACCGAGAACGGAGTGAATCAGGAGTACTCTTTGTGGGCGACTTGCTCGTATTTTTTCTGGCGTTATGGGTGACGCTCTTTGTGCGATATTTCGGTGTTCCAGACAAAGAGCTTTTCAATGCACACTTCATACCATTCTTTTTTCTCTCAGGAGCGTGGGTACTTGTTTTTTTTATTGCCGGTTTGTATGACAAGCATACTGAATTTGTAAAGCGCCATTTGCCGAGCACAATCATCAATGCGCAGATTATCAATGTTGCGCTTGCTGCCGCCTTCTTTTTCTTTATTCCGTACTTTGGTATTACGCCAAAAACCAATCTACTCATCTACTTGGCCGTGTCTTCAGGGTTGCTTATCGCATGGCGACTGTTTCTTTTTGAATATATTTTGCCTAAGCGTCGCTCCCGAGGCCTGTTGGTGGGCGAGGGAGCAGAGATAGACGAGCTGGTACGTGAAGTCAATAAAAACACACGATATGGCCTTGAGTTTGTCCGTGTCTTGGACAGAGACATGATCACCGAGACGAAGGATGTAGAGATCCGCCTGCGACACCTTATTGAAAAAGAAGGAGTTTCTGTGGTGGTCGCCGATGCTCGGCACAAACAAAATATGTCTTTGGTGCCACTTTTCTTTAGTTTCATGTTCTCTGATACGCGTGTGCGGTTTATTGATCTGCAAACGATGTATGAAAATATTTTTGACCGTATCCCTGTGTCGCTGTTGCAGTACGATTGGTTTTTGGCGCACGCGTCACGCTCGGCGCACCCGCTGTATGATTTTTTAAAGCGGGGTATTGATATCTGCGGAGCGGCGGTGCTTTCAATTTTTTTACTCTGCGTGTACCCTTTTATTTGGCTTGCTATTCGGATTGAAGACGGAGGCCCTGCGTTTATTTCGCAAAAGCGTTTGGGAATATTCGGCACAGTGATGCAGGTGTATAAATTTCGCACCATGAGCACAAACGAAAATGGTGTGTGGCTTGGTGAAAGTAAAAATGTCGTGACGCGTGTCGGTGCATTCTTGCGCAAGACAAGTATCGATGAATTGCCACAGGTACTCAATATTCTTCGCGGAGAGATGTCGCTTGTTGGTCCGCGCAATGATATGGAAGGTTTGGCGGTACGTCTTGCAGAAGAAATTCCTTTTTATACGACACGCACGAGTATCAAGCCGGGGATTACCGGTTGGGCACAGACGCACCAACAGTACACGCTGGGCAATATGAGCCCCCAGTCTGTCGAGGAAACCAAGATGCGTCTTGCGTATGATCTCTACTATATTAAGCACCGGTCATTTCTGTTGGATATCAATATCGCTCTCCGGACGATAAAGACACTATTGAGTAGGTTTGGTATCACTATTCGTTTGCGCTAAGATATACTAATGAATCTACCAATGAATATACTCAGGAGTACACCATGAAAACAATCTGTATTACAGGGGCGGCGGGATATGTGGGAGCGATGCTCGTTGAACGTTTTTCTCTGCGGGACGATGTGGGGACGATTGTTGGCATTGATAAGGAGCCTCTCCCCGAGCTTTTGAAAGGAAATGCAAAGCTGGTGTGGATACAGGCAAATCTTGCAGACCTGCCTGTCCGGCAAGCAGGCCTGTCTGCTGGACAGGCAGAAGGCACATGGCAGGAGAAGCTCAAGGTATATGCACCACAGATTATCGTGCACACCGCGTGGCAGATACGAGAGATGTATGGGAAAAAGAGCCTCCAGTGGAAATGGAATGTAGAAGGCTCTGAAGCGGTCTTTCGTTTTGCTTTTGAAACTCCTGGTGTAGAGAGACTGATCCATTTTTCTACGGCCTCATCGTATGGCGCATACACCACGAATACTCTTGAACATCGTTTTACTGAAGAGGAAGGCTTTCGCGACGAGGAGTATCTCTATGCGGTAGAAAAGAAAGTGGCAGAAGAAAAACTGCGCGCATTGTACGAGGGCGCTAAAGAGTCAGCGCCACAGATATCGGTGGTGCGCCCCGCAGCCATCACCGGTCCTCGAGGACGATTTATGCGCGTGCGTTTCGGGCTTCAGTCCGCGCTCTCTGGTCAACTCCGAGAATCGTTTTTGCACCGCGTGGTGTCGCTTCTCGTCTCATGGGTTCCCGCAACACCACTCTGGTGTCGGCAATTTATTCACGAAGATGATGTGGTGGGTATTACTGAACTTCTGTCTTTTGCGCCACAGGCGGGGCGGTATGAAGTGTTTAATATCACACCACAAGGAAGCCCAGTGCTCGCGCACGAAATGGCAGACGCAGTAGGGAAAAAAGTACTCCCCATACAGCCATGGATGGCACGCATCGCTTTTTTCTTTTTCTGGCACGTCACGCGTGGAAAAATACCGACTTCGCGTGGAGGGTGGCGCTTCTACTCGTACCCTATTGTGATGGATGGTACCAAGATAACAAAACTGTGTGGCTATGCGTATCGGTATTTTTCAGGGGACGCATTTCGCTATACTGACGGACACTATGAGTCGTATGTGCCCAAAGAAGTACGTCGCTCAAAAAAGTAACACATGCATACGCTCGTGGAAGGAAGAAAAATTGCTGACGAAAACATTGTAAAAATGGCTGTATTTGTGAAGGACAATGCGCTTTCACCATCTTTTGTTGCGTTGACTTCTCGTCCTGATATTCCTACTCAGCAATTTTTGAGAATCAAAGAACGTGTCGCAAAAAAAATAGGAATTTCCATGAACATGATTATTCTGCAGGAGCAGATTTCAACAGCAGGCGCTCTTATGGTTTTGCACAGGGCGCAAGAAGCTTCTGATGGTGTGGTAATCCAGCTTCCATTGCCGCGTGAAATAGACATTGAACAACTTCTTTCGAACCTCGTACGCATACATGATCCTGACTGCATAGGTTTGACAGCGCTCAGTCCTTTTTCTGGTGCGGAAAAAGAAGTGTTGCCACCGGTGGTGTCAGCAATTCGTGAGATTTGTAAGCGCTACGGAGTGGTGCTTCGGGGCGCTCGCGTCGTTGTGGTGGGGCAGGGGCGGTTGGTCGGAGCACCTGCCTCTTTGTGGTTTGAGACGCAGGGATCTGTGGTAACCCGACTGACGAGAGAGTCTGGGTCACTCCGAGATGCACTGCGTGAGGCCGATATTGTTGTCTTGGGGGCAGGTGTTCCAGGGCTCGTGACTCCCGATATGCTGAAAGAAGGCGTTGTTATTTTTGATGCAGGGACTTCAGAAGAGGGGGGGCGAGTTGTGGGTGACGCGGATCCTGCGTGTATTGAAAAAGCGAGGTTAATGACACCTGTGCCGGGAGGTATTGGGCCAGTAGCGGTTGCGCAGCTCTTTGCTAACGTGCTTCGGCTTCAATTTGACTATACGGAACAATAGATTTCTTAGAGCAAAGCGACTTAGAAATCTTAGATACCCCTTGAGGGTGTAGTATGTTGTTTTAAGGATACCTAGACTCGTTTCAGCGAAACTGGTATAACTGTGGGGTATGAATAAGGAAGGAAAGCACGTCGTAGTGCACGCAGAGACCCAACTCGCCGTCCGCGTCTTTCGCGCTCTCGCAGTGCTCGTATGTGCAGGAGTAGTCGGCTATTTTGTATACAGCTCGACAGTGCAAGAGGATTCACGTTTTCCTTTTAAATTTGGACTTGATCTTGCGGGAGGAAGTCACTTGGTCTATCAGGCAGATGTTACCAATGTTGCGCCAGCAGAGGTGCCAGACGCTATGGCAGTGCTCCGTGACGTGATCGAGAGACGCACCAACGTCTTTGGTGTTTCTGAACCTATAGTGCAGGTAGAAAAAGGAAGTTTTGTGGCAGGAGAGCGGGTAGAGCGTTTAGTGGTGGAGCTTCCTGGTGTCACTGATATCAATGAAGCGATTAGACAGATTGGCGCGACACCCTCTCTAGAATTTAAATTGGTAGTAGACACAACGGCAGAAACTCCTGCGCTTGAGCTCGGGGCAGAAGCGCCAGTACCAGAAATTGAATATATATACACAGGACTCACTGGACGGTATCTCAAACGCGCAGCGCTTGAATTTGGCAACACTCAGCAGGGGCAGATGTCTAATGAGCCAATAGTACAGATCACGTTTAATGACGAAGGCGCCACGCTCTTTGAATCAATTACCAGGGACAATGTAGGGAAGCAACTCGCTATCTTTCTTGATGGCACTCCGGTATCATCTCCAGTTATTCGTGAAGCTATTACGGGAGGCGTAGCAGTTATTTCAGGTAACTTTACCCCCGAAGAGGGTAAACAGCTGGTGCGGAACCTTAACTTTGGCGCGCTCCCTGTTCCTATCGAGCTCATGAGCACCCAGACCATTGGGGCGTCGTTGGGTGAAGAAGCGCTACGCAAAGGTGTACTTGCAGGAGTGTACGGCTTTCTCGCACTCGCTTTGTTTATGATCCTTTGGTATCGCCTGCCAGGGGTTATTGCGGTGGTTGCCTTGGTGATATATGTCATCATAATGCTCGCACTTTTCAAGCTCATGCCCGTCGTCCTTACCGCTGCAGGTATCGCAGGATTCATTCTCTCTGTAGGGCTTGCGGTGGACGCAAACATTCTCATTGCGGAACGCATCAAAGAAGAGCTGGCGGCAGGAAAAACAACAGAGGAAGCCATCAGCGAAGGCTTCGCTCGCGCATGGCTTGCCATCCGTGACGCAAATACTGCGCACATTATTGCAAGCGTTATCCTCTTTTGGTTTGGTACGGCGCTCATCAAAGGATTTGCATTGGTCTTTGCTCTCGGTGTCATCATCTCAATGCTTTCTGCGATTACCATTTCGCGCACACTCCTTCTCGCTATTCGTGTGCGCGCCGACAAGCCATGGGGTCGCTTTTTACTCCGCTCGGGTTGGAAGTTTTAATGAACATTTCCTATGAATGTAATGCACTATAAAAAATATTTCTTCATTCTCCCGGCTTTTTTGGTGGTCCTATCTCTGGGCGCATTGTTTGGATGGGGGTTGAAACCAGGTATTGAACTTGCAGGAGGGTCACTCTTGCAAGTTTCCTATCCAGAAGGTCGTCCCACCGCTGAGGCAATCCATGGGAAAGTGGACGGGCTTGCATTAGGTGAAGTGCACGTACAATCTGCGGAAGAGCGAGAATTTATTTTGCGCCA
>Ga0105051_10008611_pt1 | contig 10288 bp, 24 predicted proteins | sample FRY02_FD_78383 | JGI IMG/M metagenome (GOLD analysis project Ga0105051, IMG submission 78383) | Freshwater microbial communities from Lake Fryxell liftoff mats and glacier meltwater in Antarctica - FRY-02 (megahit assembly) | ecosystem: Environmental > Aquatic > Freshwater > Ice > Glacier...
ACAATCCATCCATCTTTAATTTGCACTGGATTAAATGATCCCGCTTTTTTCTTTGCCATTAAAATACATGTCTTTCTGTCTTGGTCTTTGTATAATCCTTGCCAAAATCAGCAAACAATGCCTTATCTCTTTCTCTGTCTGCAATACCTCGTGACCATGAGAATCCTGCATCTCCACCCCATGCTAGCCACATGATGTACCCATTAGAAGGATTAGAACTGTTACCCCAATCCTTACCCTTTTTGTCTACTTCATGCCGTGAAAAATATGAGTACATTCTTTTAACAGTACTAAGAGAGATTGATTCTCCTCTTGCTAACTGCCCTGCTCTGGTCCAGCCAACTGATGTACCTGCTCCATTTGCTTTTCCATTTTCCTTAAATTTAATTGCTCTACGGGCAGCACTTCTTGCACCTGCTGGTGGGGAATATCCTTCTGCTTTAGAGACCTCTTGAGACTCATAGATAACAGTATCGTCGTCCTCGTACAGATCATCCACCTTGGCTGCTGGTACACAGTTAGGGACTGGTTTACCGCCTTCTCCTGGCTTCATACCACGCTGTACATAGCCATCCCAACAAGGGGCTTGCTTGATTATATCTGAACAACAATCAGATTTTTCTGAAGATCCATATTTACCACCACGACGCTTATATTCTGCAACTACCCATGCATTTGCATAGGCTGATGGATATACATTAAATTTATCTTTGGCTGCTGCAATAACTCTTGCATACAACTCTTTATCTGATGGAGATCCTTTACGATTAGAGATAACTCCTGCATAGTCTGGTTTTTTTGCTTTACCCATTTCGGAATTATACATGGCCTCAATTGAATCTGGGTTAATGTCATCACTACATGTTGGACAGTCTTTACAATCAACATTTATATCCATACACATTTGGCAGCCACAGCCATCATAGGTACTGGAAGGAGTTTTTATTCCGACTTCTGACTCGCTGCCTTGATAAGTATCTGTAGGCATCATTGAGCCATCTGTTTCTGCTTTTCCAATTTGAGAATCATACATTGCCATTGAAACCTCTGAGTCCATTTCTTCATTCTCCATACTGTGATTATTCATATCAATAATTGTGGCATCTTTAGCCATCATACCAATACTATATGCGGTTGGCTCCCACTTACCATCTTCTTCTTTATACACTCTTACAGCCATTGCTGGATTTTCAGGGGGCATAGAAATGATAGCGTATTCAGTTCCAGGAACTCCATAGATCCCGCCTTCATTCATAACATGCTCAACCATGCCGTGAACCATACCTTCAGAGGTATTGCCCATAACAAAATCGCCTTCTTTAATCATCTAATTATTATAGCATAAAAAAAGTAGTTTATAGACTTACTCAGGTCTCCCAGGTTGCGATCCCAGGCTATCCGTACTCAGCAATAAAGTTGCTTATAAAGCAACTGCATGTATCATGACGGAATCTTATGCTCTAATTATAGAGCCTTATTTGATGCTCCACCGCCACCAGAAGGCTTCTTTGCAGAAGACTTTTTAACAGGTCTCTTGACTACCTTAACTGATTTTAGTGCTGCTTCAACTTCTAGAACATCTGGAATTTTTCCAAATGCCTTGTCTTTTGGATTTACTGCTCGTAGTGCTACTGGCACAATTGCTCCAAGTAGTGAGTATGCCAGTGTTTCTGGATCAGTTACGCCTGAAGCGTACATTGCAATTGCTGCTGCCAATACTGACCGCCCATATGATGCTAGTAATGCTTTTAGTTGTGTTGTATTCATTTTTTCCTCCTAGGATATTGCGTTTGTTAATACTGTAAAACCAATCCACAGCCCAATTATTCCTGCGACTCCCGCAAAAACTGGTGGTGCTGGAACTGGCAATTTGAATGCTGCAAAAACTATACCGCATCCAAAACCTGTTAGTGTTGATAAGATTATATCTTTCATTATTCTTTTGCTTTCTGATAATGTAAATCACATAGATCTACAATTCTTGATTCTGAACTTGCCCATATTTTTGTTGCCTCATGGCTGCAAGGATTTGCCTCACATACCTGAAATGCAAAATATTCTCGACTTCTTAGGTCCTTTAACTTTATCATTGTTCTATTTTATCATAGTCTTCTGGCAAAACCTCTTTAAGATTTTTATATGCCTCTGATATCTTCTTCATAGAAGAATAATGTGGATATGCTGAGCCTACTGTTCCATACTCATCAAAATAAGATATCTCAGGCTCGATATCTTTAATAAACTTATCTATAAGTAATTGAACATTTTCTATATATAAGAAAGCCCACTCCCTAGATTGAGAAAGGAATTGAATAAAACCATCTTTATCTTCAGGACTTTCTTTTTTGTTTAATGCCAAAGATTTTTCTAAGATTTTTGCAATTTCTGCAGAGTCTGTTAAAAGTTGAAGATTTTTGGATAGTAGGCCAAGTCTTTCAATTCTTAACTTTAAGTTGTTAACTAATAAAAGTATAAAAACAAAAATAAATAACACAAAAGCAATAAATTCAATCATAGGTCTTTCCCACCCTCTCTAACCAATAAAACAATTGATCCATTGTCCTCTAAAGCTTTTTTTACTCTTATCATGTATTCTACTGCAATTCTTTTATCTTCCCCTGATAATTTCATAAAAACATTTTCTTTTGCTCTAACAGTAATAAAGTTATCATTGTCTTCTAATTCTACTGAAAAATTTTTAGGAGATGGAATAGACCTAAAGGCTCTTCTCATTTGGTCTGTATACATTAATCTATACGCTCCTTGCTCCAGTGAAAATAAGATCTAATGTAAACTATAGCATAGGCAATAGATGCTACGATAAACCCATATTGTTTTGTTTGAGTAGCATAAATAGTCCATAAACATTCGTTAAACAATAGAACAAACCATCCCCATATAGTCTTACGACCAACAAAGAATATACCTATTACCCCTACCGTTGCTAATATCCAGGACCACATATTATTTATCCATTGTTAGATTTTGCCAGGTATTACCCCAGTCTTGCTTGTTTTTATTTTTATTAAACTCTTTTGAGATAGATCCTGATTCTAAGAATACTCCGCCCCAGACTCCCCACTCTTTTTGTGAGACTCCTACAGCAAAACACATTTTAGAAACTGAACAACTAAAACAAATTTTATCTATTGCTGGACGGAGAAGCTCATCTTCTTCATACTTATCAAAAAATAAGTTTGTGTCATAGTCTAAACATCTTGCATTATCTTTCCAATCATGCTTTGCCATACTAGACTGCAAACTTATCTGGTATGTCCCAGCCAGTCTGTGAAGGTTCAAATCGTTTTTGTAGGTGCCACTTGCCTTTAACAAAGGCACCATTGGCCAACAGCATACCTTTTTCAAATGGGTAAGAGTTAACAACTGTCCAGCCATCCCAAAACAAATATCTGTTTTGAGCAACTACTTGTTCCATTTTTTCTAATGATTTAATTTGCATAATATTTCTTTCTACTAGTATTGAAAAATGCCGTATTCGACATTATTTATTTTTGCTTCACGGACAAGTGTTGATGTTTGCTCGTCTTTACTGCTTAAAAAAGCAAAGTAGTTTAAGTCCTTTATGTTTTTTGATATCCAACTTGGTGCTACTTTGTACATCTTAATCTTCTTACCACGACTTTTAAGCCCTTTCTCTGACAGGTTTACAAACTCAGATACCATCTTATTAATATTATCTGGGCCTGCTGAGTAAATATAAAAATATTCATCTGTCAAGGATGACATGCAGACAGCCATAGATCTAAGAAAAACATTATAGTTGTCAAAACTACTTGATCCCTGAACTCCCACTATCATTATCTTTCCCATCTCTAAGTTTATCCATTATAAATAACATCTGATCTAATTGTACACTACTCATACTCATGGTGTCAACTTGCTTAGTTGTATCACCTTGTAAATTCCCATCATCCATTTCAGCAACATAAAAAATGTTATTTTTAATCCAATAAGCTTTATCCTCTATAATAATAATTTTTACATTAACCTTATCTTGGTGCTCTAAAGCCTGAGTCTTTTTTGCTTTTTTCTTAATAAAAACATCTTCTGGTAAAAATGGTTTAACTAATTCAAAAATATGGCTCTGATTATACTTTATCCTGCTTACCTTTTTATTATTAAGAGGCTTTAGGACATAGGCAACTATGGCTATAATTATTAGAGTAGTTATAGATCCTAAAAAATATTGCATAACTCAACCCTTATCCAATAATATTCTTGCTATTTCTTTTAATGTATACTGACTTGTTTTATTTAATTTTAATACCTCTAATTCATTAAAAGCTTTATTTGTTAAAGAAATCATGGGGTTTTTACTTGTTATATCCATATTAATAAAACCATTTTGCCAAAGAATCATGGCTTCAGATTCTAGATAGTTTTGAAACTCATCATACATATCTGGATTAACTAATAAAAGTTTTTTTGTAAAATTGTAAAGCATTTCTCCAGTGTCAATGTCTATTCCAGAAATTTCTAATGCTCCAGATAAAATTAAATCTTCAATTAATTTGTACTCTTCATTCATAAAAATCCAATAACTCTTGTTTTGTCTTTGCTTCAGTCATTCGCTTAGTTTCTATTCCATCTTCAACTAATACAAAAGTTGGGATTAATTTAATTTCATACGCCTTACAAAGCTCAATACTAATATCAACATCAATAATTTGAAATTTAACTGCACTATCTAGGTTTAACTCTTCAACAATTGGGCGAACCTTTTTGCATGGGTTACACCAATCTGCTGTAAAGTATAGGACATGTTTCATTTTACAGGAACCAAGGATATTTTTTTGGCCTTGCACCCCTTAGAATTTGATAACAAAGCATCTTTTTCTTTTGCATCAATAGTTAAAGACCAACGCACTTTTACCGATACCCAGTTAGCAATATAGTCACAAACATATGATTTATTTGTTGGAACCCAGTCTGCTATATCACGATCACTTTTAGATCTATTTGATGCTCCAGTGACTGCAATTAAGTGTCTTGGGTCAGTCTGATCATTGGCATAAATCTCACGCTTTTCTGGAGACCATGCTGATGCCCCTGAATCCCATGCTTCTGCAAGTGGAACCATGTGATCTACATCTAGCTTACCTGCATCTGTAACAACAACATTGTCATAAACGCTTAACCACTCACCGCCTTTAATCACACAACCTTTTTCAACTGTTGGCTTCTTTACTGCTTCAAAGATGATTACAGACTTTCTTGAGTCACATCCATTACCAGTACCAGTCCAGTGCTTAAATAATGTTCTCTTATATCCTGTACGAACTTCGTCTGTAACCTTAAGAGTCTTAATGGCTGTAGTTAAGTTTTTGTATTTTACTTCTGCTGCGTTAGCAGGAATAGCATTAATTGTTAATGCTAATACTAATAATGATAAAACCTTTTTCATTATTCTTGATCTAACCTTGATCGTTCATCAATTACTTCTATCATAAACTTCATCATTTTATCATATCCTGTAGTATTATCCATAATTTTATTATAATGATGACCACAAAACAGTAGATCTCCAGAAGATCCTATAACCTTTATATAGGCCTGAGCAGCACAAGAATCACAGCGATCCGTAGCATCTAACATCCATAAAAAATCTTTTTTAGTTTCCATTGTAATCATATTATACTACCGCTTTCTGTTATCAGTGGAATAAAATCCACTACCGTTGAATACTGCTCCTACGCTTAAGTATACACGAACCAATGACTTATTACAAGTTTCACACACATATCCTGGATCAGAATCATTAATTGATCTTTCTTTAATTATTCTATTTCCACATGGCCTGCAGTCATATTCATATAGTGCCATAAATTATTTTTTCTTTTCTTTTATATACCAAACTGGAAGGTTTAGTTTATCTCCAGACCATTCATATCCTAAAGCCTTTACAACAAACCTAATAATTTTAATTCTCATTATTTAACCTTATTTCCAAACTTTGCCCAAAGTCTTTCGTGAACAAAGTATCCTGCTGCTTCAAAAGCAATATACATCAAAGCACCAAGAGTTGCATACTCCCACTCGCCAGTAAATAAAAAGATAATTCCTGCAAGCACTACAAGGTGAAATGTTTCCCAACTAATAGTTTTAAGAGAGGTTCTTTTATTTGATTCCATTTTACTTTACCCCTTTCATTCTAAGAAATGTTTCTCCGTCAAGCATGCCTGTTGCTTTTATTTTTTCTTTTGTTTGAAAAGCTTTAATAGCTTTTTCAGTTTTTAGACCAAAATCACCATCTGCAGGAATACCAAGAAGTTTTTGAACTGTTTTTACTCCAGGACCTTTTGATCCAACCTTTAGTTCTTTAAATGGTAATATAGCAGTTTTTTTGGCTACAGGATTTGCAAGAGGTGCTGATTTGGCTACGACTGCACCTTTAAAAAGTAGTGGAGAATTTTCTTCTCCAGCATAAACTGGACGTCCCCAACCAACAATAGCATTCATTAGTTTAGGCTTGTTGTTTTTAATGTATGCACGAGTCTTCTCAACACACATACCGCCATTGCGTTGATCTCCCTTTGCAGTTCCTGAAGTATTTCCTTCAATAACTTGAATGGTACCGTCGCCATTATTTTTAACACATAAACCAACATGTGAAATTCTATTTACGCCATCATCTGGAAAATCAAAAAAGACCCAGTCTCCAGGAGTTGGTTCATCATTACGAGCATCTGACCAACGACCTTCTTTTTTGAACTGATCTGATGCTGCTACTGTTGATGCAGACTTTGGTCCTTTAACTCCCGCAGTAAATGCACACCATGAAACAAATGATTGGCACCAAGGTTGAAAGTTCATTCCAACCCACTTACCATATTTTGTTTCGTTATCTTTTGGACCTTCAATTGTCCCAAGTTCTTTCTTTGCAACCTCAATGATTGCTTCTACTGATCCTTTTACCGACATAGTTCCTCCTAGTTATACTTCCATTATACCAAAGAATAATCAAGTTGTCAACTTTTTATGCGGTATACTAGATTTATGGAAATTATAAATATAGAAAAAAATATTAAAATGTTTAAAAACATAATAACAGAAGAAGAGTCCAGAAAAATTTTAAGTATTGGTAAATCTGCTTTACAGGAAGATTGGCTAGTATATAGTCAAACAAAAAGACACAAAAATGACGAATGGGAAGATCAGATCCTAGAAGCTTCAAAGATCAATAACATTGATAGTTCTGTTTTTAATGAAATATCAAACAAAATTATTGGGTTAATTTCTAAAGAATATACAGATAAAGACTATGTTTTTAATGAAATGAACCACCTGTATAGGTTTAGAGAGGGAGAATCTATGAAGGTTCATTATGACATGGGAATGGATCCAAGAGTTAAATTTGGAGCTGTCTTATATCTTAATGATAACTATTTAGGTGGGGAAATATTTTATCCTAGTATAGGTTTTGAGTTTAAGCCCACAAGATTAAGTCTAGTTGTTCATCCATCTAATTCTATCTATAGCCATGGAGTTAAAGAGGTTACTCAAGGGACCAGGTATAGCCTTACTACTTTTTTAAGGCTACCCCCAGTCCTTGAAACTATCTAACTACTGCAACAATTTTTGTCAGAATACTCTTACTTAAGTACTGTGTAGCAACTGCCACTGTTCCAGCAGAAGTGGTATTAGCGACAAGCCCTATTGGCGTAGTATAAGAAAAAACTGAGCTTGATGCAAAGTAAGATGTAAAAGCATCAAACTGAAAAGAGCTAACGGTCACTCCTAATTTATTTATGCTTCCAACACTAACAGAATTTACTTGACTAATACATGCTGGATAGCCTACTGGTTGTTTAAATACGTTACCTGTAGAGGCAAAGACTTTAATGCCTTTGCTATTTAAAGCATAAATCAATTCTTTAATTTTTAAGTCTACCCCAACTACTCCGCCATAAGGAGCAGTATTTACGGATGCTGGAGAACAGGTAGTTGCTCCATTAAAGTATCTTGAAATTGAAACTGCTCCAACGCCTGTAGAATTATTGTCAACCCAAGACAAGGCTTCAACAAAAGTTCCAGCATTTACGTCTGACGAAGGACTTGATGCACTGACTAACCCAATAATATTAATATTTGGGTTTTGGCGTCTAGAGACTTCAACCATGGCATTCCCATGATTAATATTGCTAGATAAAGATTTTGGGATAACGCTTACAGAATCTTTGCATAAATCTTTTGTAGCAACAACAATACATTTAAAACTTGGGCTAGCAACTCTTGAATCAAAATAAGAATCAATGATTACAAGTGTTTTATTTTCTTCTGCTTGTGCTGGCTGCACTAATACAAACCCTAATACTGCTACTACTCCAATAATTAACTTTTTCATTTTATTCCCCTATCATTAACTTTACTACATGATCACATGGGTCGCCGCCTTGGTCCCACTCTTCTATCTCTTCTGTTGATTTGTATTCATACCCACCATCATGAGTATTACAGTAAGGATCTGAAATCCATCTTCTTTCAATACCATTTTCTAACCAAATAGAAAATTCTTTTTCTTCTATACTTAGATCTCTTTCAAATGAATCGTCCATGTATTAAGTATATCTTTAAAGACTTACAATGTCAACTGGACCCATGCATGATGGGTTAAATTTTATTGCTGCTGATACTGCTTGTTGCACTCTATTCCGTGCATTTTTTTGTTTATCTGTGGCATATAAAACCCCGTAAGCATATTCTGCTCCTGATCCCATTGCCAAATATGGCAGAGTGTATTTAGATAAAGACATGTCTGCAGAACTATGTTCGTATATTTCACCACGAATAGCAATAATTAAACCTAGGTCTCCATCTTTTGATGTATCTACCCAGAACTCATTATAAAATTCTTTTAGCTCTTTAATAAATTTGGTTTGCATAAACTTATCTGTATCTTTAATGTTAGGTATAGTTGGTTTAAAGTTGTAACGAATTCTTTCGCCATCCATTGATCCTGCATAACCAATTAGATAAGGACCAATTTTCCAAACTTTTGGGGCAGATAAGGCTAAGATAGTTCCATCATCTGATGCACCTCTATCTCCTGCCATGTAAACCTTACCTTCATCCTTTAAAACAGCAATACAAGTCATGAAAACCTCTCTAGATAGATATACTCAAGTATACCATTGCCCAGAGAGGGCTGTCAACTATGACTTACAATGACTAATTAGCCTTTTTGTCTACAGTCCTAAATGCATCATTTATTTCTGTTAATGATAACCTGCCATCGTCTAAAAAAGCCCTTGCAAGCCTTTCAATGACTGTTGCTACGCCCAACAAACCTGCAAGCATAATTGCCTGAACTGTTTCAATTCCTACTACTGCTCCAGCACCAAGTACTGATAAACCAGAAGCAGCGAACACTGCAACAATACGCATTAAGATATTTGGAAGAGCCTTCTGTGGGCTCTCTTTCTTTGGAGCCACGAATACTTTTTTAGTTGTCATTTTAGTCCTCCTCTCTATTTCTAATTTTGTATGTTAATCCCCAAAATATTAAAGTAAATACGATACCATATCCAACTATAGTTTTTGCGCTGCCATCAAGAACAACCCAGGCAATAAACATACCTAGAAGTGTCCATGCTTGATCTACTAAATCTTTAATAATTTTCATCATGTTGTTTCTCTCCTTCTTGCACCTTTGGATTCTCCTGAAGAGCCTCCTCCACCTGAACCTCCTCCTGAATTAGAAGAGCCTCCTCCAGTGGATCCTGCTGCACCTGCTGCAGTTATAGCAGCCCCTGTAGCAATAACTGTTACAACAACCATCTCGGTTGCTTCTTTTCTTTCTGCTGGAGTCATGTCTGCCCCAATACTTCCTAGGGCTGCTAATGCTACTCCTGGATCTGTAAATACTGCTTCAAGTAATGCTCCTGGATCTTGAACTAACTCAACATTGGCTGCTACCTCTGCTGTAATAACCAATACCTCACCAGATTCAGATGTTCTGATTTCTACTGGAGTTGATGGGGGAAGGTCTGCATAAGATGCTCCAGATGCTTTTACTTCTACTGCTGATATTGATTCCCCTGGTTTTAGGTTCGCAATCAGTGCACTAACAACTGCTGCTACTTCTTCTTTTGATAATTTTTTTTCATCTTTAGCATCTTTGGCTATCTGATCCAACTTATCTTGTTCTGCTTTTTCTTGTGCCTGCTTATCTGATAATTCTTTTGCATCTGCTTTAGCCTTTGCTTCTGCATCTGCTTTTGCTTTTGCATCTGCTTTCTCTTGTGCTTTTTGTTCTGCTAATAGTTTG
>Ga0105051_10008612_pt1 | contig 10288 bp, 12 predicted proteins | sample FRY02_FD_78383 | JGI IMG/M metagenome (GOLD analysis project Ga0105051, IMG submission 78383) | Freshwater microbial communities from Lake Fryxell liftoff mats and glacier meltwater in Antarctica - FRY-02 (megahit assembly) | ecosystem: Environmental > Aquatic > Freshwater > Ice > Glacier...
TGCCAACGGAAGCACTGGCGACCAAGCTATACAATTATCCAATTCTATTGTGCATATTAGTTTTAAATCAAATTTTTAAGTTAACAACTTAATTGTACATTTGCGGCATGGAGAAAGAAAATCAAATATTCGGGATTAGAGCAATTATTGAAGCGATTCAAGCAGGTAAAGAAGTAGATAAAGTTTTTTTGCACAAAGATGCCCAAGGCGATTTGATGCGTGATTTAATGAAAATACTCAAGCAACATAAAGTAAATTTTACGTATGTTCCGATTGAAAAACTAAACCGATTAACCGATAAAAATCATCAAGGTGCTGTTGCAAGCATTGCTCCTATTTCTTTTTATGATTTAGAAACGTTGATTTCTACTGTTTCTGAAAGTGGAAAAACACCGTTATTTTTAATTTTAGACCAAATTTCTGATGCTCGTAATTTTGGGGCGATAATTCGTACCGCAGAATGTACCGGTGTTGATGGAATTATAATCGGAAAACAAGGTGCTGCTCCTGTAAATGGCGATACCGTAAAAACGAGTGCTGGTGCCGTTTTTAATGTGCCAATTTGTAAAGTGGAACACATTAAAGATGCTATTTTTTACCTGCAAGGTTCTGGCATAAAAACCATTGCTGCTACAGAAAAGACAGAATCTGCCATTTATGATTTATCGCTTTCAGAACCTTTAGCCATCATTATGGGAAGCGAAGACCGAGGCGTGAATCCTTCTGTTTTGAAAATTGTAGACGAAAAAGCAAAATTACCCATGTTTGGAACGATTGCATCTTTGAATGTTTCCGTGGCTTGCGGTGCTTTTTTATATGAAGTAGTGCGGCAGAGGAGGTAATTTATTCTTCCTTCTTTGAAATATATTCATAATTCACTTTTGTGGAAGAAGTAAAAAAGTGCTCTTCTTCAAAAACTTCCATTTCCTCTGGTTTTGGAGTATTAACGAAATTGCCATTTTCATCAAAATGTTTCATGAATGGATCTGACTCTGGATTGAAGTTGGCTTTTTCCCATTCATATCGAATCGGTTTTTTATAGTGTTGCGCTTTATAGAGCAAAGAAAATAAAAATCCCGTAAGGAATCCAGCCAAATGCCCTTCCCAAGAAATGGTCTTATCTACATCTGGAAACATATACCAAATTGTTCCGCCATATAACATCACGATCACCAAAGACAAGGCAACTAATCGGTAATATTTTGTTTGGATTCCTTTAAAGAAAATAAAACTTACCAATACATAAATGAGTCCACTCGCTCCTATATGATAACTTTCTCGCCCGATAAGCCACGTTCCAAAACCAGAAAGTAAAATACCAAAAACCAATACTTGAAGTGAAACCTCCCGATAAAAATACCGCAGCATTGCTATCAAAAACAATAAAGGAATAGAATTGTTGAATAAATGTTTGATGTCGCCATGCAAAAACGGACTAAAAATTATTCCTTTTAATCCTTCTGGTGTTCGCGGATAAATTCCATAAGAAGTTAAATCGATTTTAAATTTTATTTCTACCCAAAACACAATCCACAAAGCCAACACGAAAAAAAGTGGCCAAGCAATCACAGAAGTTGAAAATAAAAATGATTTTTGTTTCATCGGAAAAGAGTTATCAAAAATACAACCAAAACGAAAGTAGTGCTTTTTTGTCAGAATTCTGTATTTTTGCACCATGGAAGCACCACTAGCCGAGCGAATTCGACCTCAACACTTATCAGAATACATTAGTCAACTGCACTTAGTGGGCGATCAAGGTTCGTTGACGCATCAAATTGCCAAAGGAATTATTCCGAGTTTAATTTTATGGGGACCGCCGGGGACAGGAAAAACTACCTTAGCTCAAATCATGGCTCAGGAAAGCAAACGACCTTTTTATATATTAAGTGCTATTAACAGCGGCGTGAAAGACATTCGAGAAGTCATTGAAAAAGCCAAACAAAGCGGTGGTTTATTTACGGCAAAAAATCCTATTTTATTCATTGATGAGATTCATCGCTTTAGCAAATCGCAACAAGATTCGCTTTTAGCAGCAGTAGAAAAAGGTTGGATAACCTTAATTGGAGCTACTACTGAAAATCCAAGTTTTGAAGTCATTCCCGCTTTATTGTCAAGATGTCAGGTTTATGTTTTAAATCCTTTTTCGAAAACTGATTTAGAAAAATTATTGCAACGTGCCATTGAACATGATGAAATTCTAAAAACAAAAACCATCCAACTCTTAGAAACAGAAGCTTTATTGCGGCTTTCTGGTGGTGATGGGCGAAAATTATTAAATATTTTTGAATTAGTTGTCAATGCAAGTTCGGTTGAACCCATTGAAATCACCAATGAAAAAGTGATGCAATTGGTACAAAAAAATACCGTTTTATATGACAAAACGGGCGAACAACATTATGATATTGTTTCTGCCTTTATAAAATCTATTCGCGGAAGTGATCCAAATGGAGCCGTTTATTGGTTAGCTCGAATGATTGAAGGCGGCGAAGACGCAAAATTTATCGCCCGAAGAATGCTAATTTTAGCCAGTGAAGATATTGGAAATGCCAATCCAACCGCCCTAATTATGGCAAACAATACGTTTCAAGCGGCAACAACTATTGGCTATCCCGAAAGTAGAATTATTTTAAGTCAATGTGCAATTTATTTGGCCACTTCTGCCAAAAGTAATGCGAGTTATTTGGCAATTGGCAAAGCACAACAATTAGTAAAACAAACAGGAGATTTATCAGTTCCGTTACATTTGCGAAATGCTCCGACCAAATTAATGAAAGAATTAGGTTACGGAGAAGAATATAAATACGCCCACGATTTTGACAATAATTTTGCAGAGCAAGAATTTTTGCCCGAAGAACTTCAAAACACGGCAATTTATGAACCGGGACAAAATGCGAGAGAACAAGAAATTCGGACTTTCTTAAAAAACCGTTGGAAAAATAAATATGGGTATTAAAATTGAATTTCTACTTTTTCAGAAATGAGTTTTCCGTCTTGGTCATATTCAAAAAACCAATCTGATTCTTTTTGAAAAATTACGCCAATTTGCGTTTCTTTTTGGGCTAAGTAAAAATCATTTTTCCCAGTAGAAGTTAGTTTAAAAACAACTTGTTGCATTTTGTCTACAAGGTTAAATCCGCCAGGGATTTTTATCGCTTTTAGAGCATTTTCATTGACAATAACTTTACTGTCGATTATCGTTTCTGAATTAGTACCATTTGGTTGAGTAGCTTTTTCTGATTTTGGTTGATAGCTATAATTTTGTTCATAAATAGAAACAAAAGCTTTATTTAAAGCATCTGGAAAAGCTTTAGCATATTCTTTCTCTTTACTTTTTCCAATTTCACTTTGAAAAACAATATTATTTTGACAATCCTTAAAAACAATTATCAAATTAGTCCATATAAAACTTCCTTCTTTTTGGACTTCTACTTTTAAGACGGAGCAAGCATTTGAAATAATTTCTTTTGGTAAATTATTATCATTATAAAAAGCTTGAAAACCAATTTTCTCTAAATTAAATTTTGTGATTGTACTCAAACGGTATTCATTGTCGCTCTTCATAAATTCATACCGAACAGGAACAATAACATATTGATAATCACTGAGCGACTGGGCAAATATACCTACAGAAAACAACAGTAAAAAAGCTAAAATAATTTTTTTCATTTAAAATATATTAGTAATCAAAAATAATTTTTTAATAATCGCAATTGGTTAACTTGCATTATTTTGGAATCAGTTTCAACATTAAATTCATTAAAAAAAATGGCATCCAAACCAATATTTAAAGCTCCTTCTACATCCGCCTCCAAACTATCGCCAATCATGACACTTTGAAATTTATTTACTTTTGCCAAATCTAAAGCAAATTCAAAAATTAGTGGATTTGGCTTTTTTACGCCAGCCATTTCTGCGTTAGTTATAGTTTGAAAAAAATGTTCAATTCGAGCATTTTTAATCTTTGTTGCTTGAACTGTTTGAAAACCATTGGTAATAATATGTAATTTATATTTTGGATAAAGATACTCTAAAACCTCAAATGCTCCTTCATATAAATGATTAAATTGAGGTAGATAATAAATATATTCGTTTGCTAATAAATGAATCATTTCGTCTTGAACGGTCTCATTCATTAAGTCAAAAACTTCTTTTAGTCGCTGGTAACGCAAGTCTTCTTGCGTAATTTTTTCTTCACGATAAAGTTTCCAATATTTAAAATTTATAGGAACATAATGAAGTAAAAAGCTATCTAAATTTAATGTTAATTCATGTTTTTCAAAAATAGTTTGAAAAGCCAAAGCCGAATTTTTTTCAAAATCCCAAAGTGTATGATCTAAATCAAAAAAGATGTCGGATTTGTGGTGGAAAGGTTTCATTTTTTCGTGAGGGATGATGTGTTGGATGAGGGGTGTTGGATGAGGGGTGTTGGGTGTTGGATGAGGGGTGTTGGATGAGGGGTGTTGGATGATGGGTGTTGGGTGTTGGGTGTTGGGTGTTATGATGGGTGATGGGTGTTGGATGAATTGCCTGCTTTGCAGAAGATTTCTATTTCGACTTCGTTATTTTGCGAAATGGCAAAAAACAAAAATAGTAATTTTTTACTTTCCGCCTTTTACAATCACTGCATTTTCAATATGATAAATCCAATCGTTCACATCGTCGTCATTATAACGAAAAGTTCCGACTAGGGTTACATATTGATCGGTTTTTAGTTTTGGTGTTGCTCCTTTAAATTTAATTCCCATAATGGTTTCTGGCCCAGCTTGTCCGCAGAAAAAGCAAGAAGCAAACACATTTTTGCTCAACGCAAAAGAAACATTATCGATGGGAATAATGAATCCACTCATCACAATTATCTTTTTGTTTTTTTCTTTCAAACTAGAGTTTATAATAGGAAACATTACTCCGTCAGGATAATCTTTATCTGGTTTTTTTAAAAATTTGATTACGCCCAACAATTTCCAGCTTAACGTATCCGCATTTTGCATAAATACTGCATCTTCACGAATTACTTCAGGCAGAAAACTTGCTGTTTGCAGTGAAGGTGAAAAGTTGCTGTTCTTTTCGTGCTTAATTGACTGCTTTGGGTGAAGAGGAGCAAAAGCCCAAATAAAAACACTTAGAATTCCAATTAAAAAAAATGAAGATTTACGCATTAGCTAAAGTTTTAGAAATATTTAATCGATATGCTTTTATGGCTGGTATTATAGCCGCAATAATTCCGACAAAGATAGTCACCAAAAACAAAACGCCCTCTTTTTCCCATAAAATTATATTCGGATTGAAAGCCATTTTAAATTGTTCGTCGGTTGTACCGGAAATCATAACCAACGCTAACCTACCAAGAAGTGTACCAAATATAAAACCAACAACACATAGTAGAACGCTTTCAATTAAGACTAACTGCAACATTTGAAAGCGAGAGGCTCCAGAAACCCGAAGCAACGCAAACTCATATTTTCGTTCTTTCAATCGGTTAAATAAGGCAATAAAAATACTAATTCCAGAAATAAACATGATACCGTAAGCCAAATACTGCAACGCTTGCAATCCAATTCCAAATAATGAAAACAACCGATTGATTTCTATCGCTGGCAAAGCGGCTTGCATTTTTGTGTTTTGTGCAATCATTCTAGGCCAAGAAATAATTCCCATTTTGTTTTTAAATTTGATTAAAACAGCGGTAATTTCTTTTCCTTCTGCATGAACGTGTTCGTCGCCTTCTTCATGAATGTGTCCTTCTTCGCCATGAGCGGGATTACCTACTGCAACTGATTCATGGTCATGATTACAATTTTCGTCATGAACATGTTCTTCTCCTTCTTCATGCACGTGACCTTCTTCTCCATGAGCGGGATGATCCACAGAAACCTTTTCATGGTCATGTTCGTCGCCATCCACATGAATATGACCTTCTTCTCCATGTGGCGGATTTTCATCCTCAGAATGTGACTCGCCACTGTGATTGTGTCCAGAATGCATTTCCCAAACACTTTCTACCGTACACAAAATTAAATTATCAATTACTTTTCCGGTTGGTGATGCAATTCCTTTAACAATATAACTATATTCTTCGTGCAAATGACCTTGCTCACTATCGCCATGGGTTCCAAAGAATTTATCGCCAATTTTTAAACTTAATTTTATGGCAATTTCACTCCCAATAACTACTTCAAAATTCTTCTCAAATACTTGACCCTGTTCTATTTTTGCTTGGTATTTTTCTAAATAATCAGGCGTTGTCCCCACAATTCGAAAACCGCGATAATTATCGCCAAAAGCTAACGGAATTGCGGTTTTTACAAACGGATGATTCATCCATTTTTCGGCTTCATTATAATCAATGTTTCCAGTTGGAGCGTCTACTTGATAAACCGCAGATAAAATAAGCTGCAACGGACTTCCTTGCGCTCCTAAAACCAAATCGACTCCGTCAATATTGCTCGAAAATTGTTTTTCAAATTGTTCTTGCAATAAAATCAATAACGAAATTATCGCCACGGAAGCAGTTAATAAAACTAAACTCAATACCGTATTTAACGGCTTAAACCAAAGGTTTTTCCATGCTAATTTTGCTATCATCTAGTTTATGTTTACTTGGTTAGCGAATTTATCTTTCAAACGTTGATCATGCGTCACAATAATCAACGAAGCGTTGTATTCCTTTGTTAAATGAGCTAATAAATCGGCTACTTTAGCGGCATTTTCATCGTCTAAACTCGAAGTCGGCTCGTCGGCTAACAGCAATTTTGGCTCGTTAATTAAAGCTCTCGCGATGGAAACACGTTGTTGTTGTCCGACACTTAAATTAGAGGGCAATTTATACATCTGATCTTCTAAATCTAATTCTTTTAGCAATGCTATTGCTTTTTCGGCGGCTTTTTTTCCAGTAGCTAACCACGAAGCTAACACTACATTTTCCAGTACATTTAACGAAGCTACAAAATGTGATTGCTGTAAAACCAAACCAATATTTTTTCCGCGAAATTGATCGAGGTCTTTTTCGGATAAGGAAGAAATAGTAGTATCTTGAATAGAAATTGTTCCTGAATGAGGACGAAGCAACCCGCCCAAAAGATGCAACAATGTAGTTTTTCCTTTTCCAGAATTTCCCGTAATTAATAGCGTTTCTGCTGCTTCATTTTTTAAATCTGGAAAAGCAAAAGTTGTTTTTTCATTGAAAGAAAATTTCAAATCTTTGGTATAAATCATTGATTAGTATTTTATTTTGTAAATATACTTAAAGAATTAAAATGCAACTAAGTTGTGCCAAAGGAATTAATTCAATTTTAACAAAAAAAAACAGTTTCAAAAGAAACTGTTTCTCAAACTAACACAATTTAAAAAAAACAATATGGATATTCGACTAATTTAATTTTGAATCAATGCGACTTGTTTTGGCATTGGAAATAAATCTTGTTGCGGAAAAATTCCTTTTTTAAAATCAGCTATTTCATTACTATTACAAAGACATTCATTTAATTGATTTCTGATTTCAACCTCATCTAAAGCAATTCCTATAAATACTAATTCATTCAATCTATCTCCAAATTCTGTTGACCACCTTTCTTCGATTTCATATTGATTGTATACAAAACTTTCATATTTCAATCGTTCTGAAAACGGCATGCTAGCCCACCAAACTCCGGCACCATCAGCCTTAATTGAACCACCCGCCTGACTCCAATTTAGAGCTTGGTCGGGTCTTGAGGCAATCCAAAACAATCCCTTACTGCGAATAATTAACGTTGGAAAATCGGTAATAAAATTCCAAAACCTACCCGGATGAAAAGGTTTATGCTCTCTAAACACAAACGAATTTAAACCATATTCTTCAGTTTCTGGAGTATGATTTCCTTCCAACTCTTGAATCCAACCAGCAGAAGCTTCTGCTTTTTCATAATCAAACAATTGGGTATTAATAATGTCATGAATATTAATTTTGCCTTTTATTGAGTGAATAATTTTAGCCCCTGGATTCAACTTTTTAATGGTAGCATCTAATTTGATTAACTCCTCTTTTTTTACTAAATCAACTTTATTTAAAATGATGACATTTGCAAATTCAACTTGATCAATTAATAAATTCACAATAGATCGTTGGTCATTTTCGATGGTTGAAAATTGACTTTCCTGAAGCGTTTGACTAGAACCAAAATCTTTAAAAAAATTACAAGCATCAACCACAGTAACCATTGTATCAACATAACTAAATCTGGATAAATCAATGTTGTTGGCTTCATCTACAAAAGTAAAAGTTTGTGCAACCGGAATAGGTTCAGAAATTCCAGAACTCTCAATAATTAGGTAGTCAAAACGGTTTTCTTTGGCTAATTTCTCCACTTCTACCATTAAATCTTCACGAAGTGTACAGCAAATACAACCGTTACTCATTTCGACTAACTTTTCTTCTGTTCTTGAAAGTGTCATTTCATTTTTAACCAATTGCCCATCAATATTCACTTCACTCATATCATTGACGATAACAGCCACTTTTAATCCTTCTTTGTTGTGAAGAATATGATTTAAAACCGTTGTTTTTCCAGCTCCTAAAAAACCAGATAAAACCGTTACAGGTAACTTTTTCATTGTTTTTAAAATATTATTGCTTGTGAAATCTAAAATTTAATAAATGCCCAACAATCATTCCTACACCACCAAAATATAAGACCCATGAATGATGATGAAACAAAATTGTAACTAGTACAGAACCAATAATAAGAGCCATTGAAAACGATAAAATGAATTTAACATAGATTGGCGTATTAGTTTTTAGTATTTTTACCACCGCATACAAACCGATGGATGCAAATAGCAAATCAATCCAATGGTTGTGGGAAATTCCAATCGGAATTATTGAGATAAGTGGAGAAACCAAACAATGTATTAAACACAAAGTCGCAGAGGAGATTCCTAAAAAATCTAAAGAATGGGCTAGTTGTTTTTTCATTTGTAATTTTTATAATTAAACGCAACAATGTTGCAAATATAGTATTTTTTATTACAATGGATAAAAAAATTAAAAGAGAAAGAAATTCTTTTACTAAAACTGAAATTGAGCGACTACTTTTAAAGGAAGGTGTGGCTTTAGCACATAAACATTTTCAAGAACATTTTGGAAGTTCATGTGATCGAGTAACTATATACAGAGCTTTAGACCGATTAGTCAATGAAGGAAAATTACATAAGATTGTTAATTTAGATGGCGTGATTGAATACGCATTATGCAATAAATGTGAAAATAATAGTCAAGTTCATAATCATGAACACGTGCATTTTAAATGTTCTGTTTGCAATAAAACTACCTGTTTGGAAAAATGTAATCCTGAAATAAAATTGCCTTCCAATTATACAATAATTCAACAACAAATCATTGTATTAGGAACTTGTCCAGACTGTAATAAAAAGTAAAATTAAGATTTTCGCATTTTTTTTGGTCCATACCAAAGCCAGAATCCGGTGATCGTAAAAGTCATCAAAGCAAAACTCATGATGATTGTATAAATCAATTTAAAAATTCCCGATTCAAAACCAAAATGATAGTCAACGATTGAACCGTCATGAATTTTTTCTATAACATCAGATCGTCTCAAATCAATTTGAAGTAATGTTCCAGTTACTCCATCAAGCTGAATTTCATTAAAATTAGATTTAAACGTAAATTTTACAATCCCTTTTTCCGGACGAACATCGATTCTGTCAATTTCAATTTCTTTCGTTTCTTTGCTGTATGCTGACATAAAACGAATGGCATTTTTTTGTAAACTATCCAATGGCAAAAACTGACTTACTTGAGTTGAAGTTCCCGTTTTTGTTTCTGGAAGAATAAATCCACCACTATGTTTTTTAATGCCTAACAAAAAACCCGTGACTGAAACCAAAAAGAAAAAGACAAACAATAAAACTCCTGCTGTTCGATGGATTTTTCTGACTATTCGAAGTATTTTAGCTTGACTTTTTCTCTTTTCAGACATTCATATAGTGATTAAAGTATTCCTTCGTCGGCAAAACTAAAATAGCCATTTTCGGTTACAATAATATGGTCAATTATAGACATATCCAAGTGTTTTACTGCAACTTTTATTTTTTGGGTGATTTGAATATCTGCATCGCTAGGCGCTAATTTTCCTGAGGGATGATTATGGGTTAAAACGATTCCCAGCGCATTTTGTTCTAAAGCAGTTTTTAGTAATAAGCGAATATCCACCACCGTTCCTGTAATTCCGCCTTTGCTGAGTTGGGATTTATAAATTATTTTGTTGGAATTATTTAAGTAAAGCACCCAAAA
>Ga0105051_10008617_pt1 | contig 10286 bp, 6 predicted proteins | sample FRY02_FD_78383 | JGI IMG/M metagenome (GOLD analysis project Ga0105051, IMG submission 78383) | Freshwater microbial communities from Lake Fryxell liftoff mats and glacier meltwater in Antarctica - FRY-02 (megahit assembly) | ecosystem: Environmental > Aquatic > Freshwater > Ice > Glacier...
AAATATTAGGAATCGGCGTTGATTTAGTACAAAATAACAGAATAAAAAACATTCTTGCCAGAACATCCCACGATATTTTTCTACAAAAAATTCTTCACAAATAGTAACTCCAACATTTCGAATAAATCAAACAATAAAATCAGCAGATTCAGTATGTTGCTTCTCGATGGGCAGTTAAGTAAGCTGTCGGAAAAGCGATCGGAAGAAGATAAATGGTCTTTAGTTAAATGAAAATTGTTAAGGATATTCATGGTAATTGTTTAATTAATTATAGGTAAACCTTTCATCAAGTTTTAAGGAGACTAAAATCTTCATTTGATTAATTAGCTTCAGGTTAAGGATTGCCATATTTCCCTAACTCATGAAGAGGGGTATACTGTTGCACATGCGATTGTTATGGAAGAGGCTCTGTGATAAAATAAAATAGAAACTCTTTGCTAATTAGTTATTGTTTCTTGCATCTTTTCATCTCATATTTGAAAGATTTCCATTATTATGATATATTTGAAAATTATATTAGAAAATTTAATAGAATAGCCTAAGAAATAAATCAACATTATTTAATTTAATTAAAATGTAAAGTAGACCTTAATCATAAATTGATACAAGCAAGTGTACCTGGAAATTAGGTGATGACATCTCAAAATCACCCCATGTTCATTAACCCTTCAGACCATTGCCTAAAAAAATATATGATGATGTTCTTGATGCAATTGGAAACACTCCTATGGTCAGACTCAACAAGGTCCCTCAAAACAACGGGATTCAGTGTGAAATCCTTGCCAAATGCGAATTTATGAACATGGGAGGATCCGTTAAAGTAATTCTTGTTTTATTCTTTTAGGACAGAATCGGAAAAAGAATGGTTCTTGATGCTGAAAAAACTGGCAGACTCCATCCTGGGGACAGGATAGTCGAGGCTACTTCAGGAAACACTGGCATCGGATTGGCATTGGCCTCCGCAGTAAGAGGTTATGATTTAACGATTACCCTGCCGGAAAAGATGTCAAGCGAGAAGGCCAATGTGTTGAAAGGTTTAGGTGCTCATATCATAAGAACCCCAACATAAGCTTCTTTCGATTCGCCCGAATCCCACATCTCCATTTCTCAAAACTTATAAAAGGAAGGCCATGTCTTACTTGATCAATACAAGAATCCCTCAAACCCAATAGGTAAGATTTTATTAAAAAAACTCCTTTCTTTATTGTAGCTTCTTGATTGATACTTCTCTTGATACTTCTCAGATTGATTCTTATTGATTGATGCGCTCTGATGGAAACTTTTCTCGATTGAGAACTTCCGAAAGGATAATTGAACTGAGAGTTGATAATATTCTAATAATAGATTTTATCTTAGTAAACGTTCAGATATTAAAACTTTTGAGATTCTCAGGAATTTTTTTGAAAAATTATTCGATAGAGTTGTGAAAGAACATTCAAACCTAAGTCATTATCACTTAGATAGATAAAAATCGGGAAATATCTGGAAAGCATCATGAAATATTAAGAAATCATCGCAACAATTAGAAAAGATCAAGAAAGAATCAAGAATAAATCAAGAGTACATAAAAAAGAGTTTTTTCTTATCATTTTCATTTTTTCATATTTTAGCACATTTCGATCAACTTGGTGAGGAAATTTTCTATCAGTGCGATGGGAGAGTCGATGCTATCATCATTGGTGTAGGAACAGGAGGAACCATTGCCGGTATTTCCAGGATAATTAAAACTCTTGATCCTTCAATTACTATCGTTGGAGCTGACCCATTCGGAAGTATTTTGGCCATACCTGCAACACTCAATACTTAAGCCCCACCCAATAAAGTATAAGGAATTGGATATGATTTTATACCAAAAACCTGCATGAGAGAAAGCATCGATAAATGGTACAAAACCGATGATCTTCCATCATTCACACATTCAAGAGACCTGATTAGAAAAGAAGGGCTTTTAGTCGGTGGTTCGTCAGGTTCAGTTCTTCAGGCAGCTTTTGCCTTCGTTAAATAAATGGGATGGGATAATGATAAGACTAAAAGAGTTGTCTGCATTTTCAGTGACGGAATCAGAAATTACCTTAGCAAGTTCCTCAATAAATAATGGTGCGTCGAGAATAAATTTTTGCCTGAAGAAGATCTTAAACAGGTTGATCATCCATTTAATGGTATAAGCTTGACCTAACTTAACTTGCCAGAAATTAAATCCTGGTAAGATCTGACTGTTGATTAGGCAAAATAGTTGTTCAAAAATGGAGCTTAAATAATACCTTTCAGAACTGGTGAGTAAATAAGCTCAGCTACTTTTGCAAAGAAATTCTTAGAGTTAGTGTGCTTAAAAAAATTAAAAGGAACAGACTCAGCCTTAAAAACCAAAACAAAAGACTACGCAGTTCTTTCAAACAAAATTGATGTTGGTCAACTTTCTAAGTAATTATCGTTTTATAAAATAGATGTCTATAAAGACACGATGCAGTTCTAATCTAACAAAGATCATAAGATGGTAAAACTTTATAAAAGCTTTGGATTGCTACTGCAAAAGATACTTTCAAACTTATGCAATGAATCTAAAGACCAACATTATTCATGGCTTTATTTTGATTAAATATTTTTACTAATATTCTATAAAAATCGATATAATAAAACATTGATATAATAATCAAAATTATAATAACATGAACTTGGTTAAATTTAAATATATAAAATTAAATCATACTAAAATATGTCAAACTTAGACAGAATTGGGCAATAATTTTCTTAGAGGATATAAATCAAATATTAGGATTATTTATGAGTATCTGATTTTTACCCGCCTGATTAGAGGCCCTATTGATTCAATAAACCGGTTTATAAAATTTATGACCGCAACATCCTTATAAAAATACAAAAAACTGAATTCCACCAACTCGGACACTATAAGAAAAAACATTACTAAAAATGTTGGCCCATTATTGAGGTACTTTTTTCATACAAAAGTAATCCTTATACTTTGCCAAAGGTACGCACTTCATGACTAACAAAATTAATTTTTATCACTTTATGCTGAACATTAGTTATTTATGTATGTTTGTTTCATTTTATTGATTTATATATAATTGAAAAATCATATTTTATTTTTATTATTTTTAAAGTAAACAAAGCGATAACCATATGAAATCAACTATAAAGATCATCATCATCGTTGCTTGGTCCTTTCGATTGAACATTATTTGTTGGCCATTTTATAGAAGGTCCTTGTTGCTGATTGTTTGAGTTGTTTGATTTATTCGCAAAACTGGGATCGAATTTTCTTCTGAACTGTTAGAATTTTTATAAATCCATACTTGTCACAGATCTTCTTGCCGTTTTTAAAGCCTACTCAAAATGCTTACGAGTGATCTAAGGGACCGGGTCAAAGTTTTGAGCTTTACCTCCTTTTTCAATTAATGTTCTCATTCTTGTTTATGCTTCAATTGACTACAATAAAAAATAAATGTACGTCTCTCACAGCAGCTTTGGCAGCTTTTTGACAAATTTAAGTCAGATCAGCTCCTGAAAATCCATCTGTAATGTTGGCTAAAAAGTTTACATCGACATCTTTGGCAAGTGGAGTCTTTCTCAAATTAGCTTTTAAGACTCCAAGTCTGGATGGCTGATCAGGTAATGGAATATAAAGTAGTTGATCTAATCTTCCCGGTCTGATAATAGCCTCGTCCAAAATTTAAGGTCTATTGGTGGCTCCAATAAAGAAGATATTTTTCTTTACTCCAACACCGTCCATTTCTGTAAGTAGTTGGTTGATAACTCTATCGCCAGCTCCTCCAGCATCTCCCTGAGAGGATCCTCTTGCCACTGCAATTGAGTCCAACTCATCAAAAAATAACACACATGGAGAGGCAGCTCTGGCCTTATCAAAAACATCTCTTACATTGGCTTAACTCTCTCCGAAATACATTGTTAACAGCTCTGGACCTTTGATTGAAATGAAGTTTGCGCTGCATTAATTTGCAACTGCTTTGGCCAAAAGAGTTTTACCGCATCCAGGAGGACCATAGAACAACACGCCTTTTGATGGTTGCATACCGAATTTCAAGAATTTTTCTGGATGTTCAATTGGGAATAAGATCATTTATTGCAATTGTTTTTTTGTTTATTCGAGGCCCCCGATATCTTACCATTTTACGTTTGGAACCTAAACGTGATTTTCTCTTAATGAAGATGGGTTTACATTACCCATAGCAAATTTAAAGTGTTACTGAGTTACTGACATTGCTTCCAGAATTGAAGCATCAATTGTTTAGGCTTCAATATCAATGATGTCCATTTTTTATCTGATACATTGAAGAGCTGATTATGTGCAAAGGGCTGCAACATCAGCTCCGACAAATCCGTGTGTATCTTTGGCAACTGCTACTAAATCAACGTCTTCGGATAATTTCATGTTTTTTGTGTGAATTCTGATAATTTAAAGTCTTCCAATTTAATCGGGTACTCCAATGTCAATTTATCGGTCAAATCTACCAAATCTTCTTAAAGCCGGATCAATAGCATTTGGCCTATTTGTAGCAGCAATGACAATAACATGACCTCTGCCTTTTAGTCCGTCCATCAGAGTTAAAAGTTGGGAAACAACTCTTCTTTCGACTTAACCGCTTACTTTTTATCTGTTTGGAGCGATTGAGTCAAGTTAATCGATGAAAATAATTGCAGGGCTTTGTTTCTCAGCCTATTCAAAGGCTTTTCTCAAATTTCCTTCAGCTTATCCGGCCATTTTTGACATGATTTAAGGGCCATTGATCAAAAAGAAGAATGCGCCTGTTTAATTGGCTACGGCTCTTGCAATAAGAGTTTTGCCTGATCCAGGAGGACCATACAACAAGACTCCTCTTGGAGGTTTAACACCTAAAGTCTTGAACAATTGAGGATGTCTGAGGGGAAGTTCAATCATTTCTCTGATGAGGGCCATTTGTTTTCTGCACCCTCCAATGTCATCATACCCGATTTCATCCAATCTTTATTCGTCTTCTCTGCTGATTGGATCTCCCTCAGTGAAAAGCATGGTATTTGGAGCTACAATACCGTATTACTTTGGTTCTGTTGCAACAATTTTGAATTAAACAGGTTTAAAATTTCCTCTGATAACGAATAAATCTCCTTTTTTGACTGGCCTGTATGCGTCTTTAAAGTAAGGGATCAAATAAGTTTTGGTGATATCTCCAGTAATGCCTTCAATTGTGTCACTAAGAGGTAATACGTGTATTTTTGTGAGATTTGGAACTTAGCCTGCTGATCTGATTTGAACGACGTCTCCCAATCTGACTCTAAGATTTTTTCGAACTGTTTTGTTCATTCTGATCTTTCCATCTTAAAGTTTATTATCAACAAGTGCAACGACTAACGTTTATTTTCTTTTTTTACCCTTGATGAAAATGCCGTCACCCTTGAATATTTTTAGCTAAGCCATTTTTGCCTGAGATAATTGAATTGAAGAGTTCTAATCATTAAGTGCCTCTTAGACAATCAGCTTATTAGGGGCCTTTTTCTGTTCCAATATTGCTGTACTGAAATCTTTCTTCGGTTCCATTAGTTTTTTAAAATTAATTTAAAAAAATTAATGTGCTACTATATAATTTCTTGTAAAAAATACGCCATTTTAGAATTTACTAAGCAAAAAATAAAGAAATTTTATTTTCTTATAGGAAAAAAGGCAAATAAAATTCAAATTGTCGTTTTATTGAAAAAAAAGCATATAATGATAAATTTCATAAGATTTTGATTTTATTCTAGAGTTTTCTTATTCTCTTTAATAATGATAACATTCTTTAAATTTAAGATAATTTAAATAAATGTCACAACAACTTGCTCCTGCACCAATCGGTATCGACATTGGTACTTATAAAAGCAAAATTTCTGTTGCTAAACGAGGAGGCGTTGAAGTCATTACAAATTAAGCTAATTTCAGATAAACACCTTGCATTGTTGGTTATGGAATATAATAAAGACAAATTGGTGAAAGTGGAAACATTAAAATGAAATCAAACTTCAAGGACACAATCGTCTCACCGATGAGATTTCTCGGCCTTGATGCCCATTATCCCCTTTTGAGAGCTGAAAGTAAATTTACTACAGCGAAGACAACAAACAACGATCGAATTAGATTTTAAGTAAACTATCAAGGAGAAAAACTAATTTTACTCCCTGAACAGGCCATGGCTGCATACTTTAACAAATTGAAACTTATAATGGCAAAAAATGGGTTCGAAAACAAAGAAGCAACAGTCTCTGTTCCTACATATCTGACCCAAGCTGAGAGAAAGGCTTATTTTGATGCTGCAAAAATTGCTGAATTAAACATCAAAATGATAAATGATTCTACAGCAGTCGCTTTGGACTATGGCCTATTCAGAAAAGCAGACTTAGATGCATAAAAATCTAGAAATGTTCTCTTCATCGATTTCGGCCACTCAAAGTTGGGAATATTTGTCTGCAGTTTTACAAAAACATAAATGAACGTCTTATAGCAAGAGTACTGCCGAAACATCGGATGTAGAGACATCGATTATCATATGTATGAGTTTTACAGAAAAGTTTTTTAAAAAACCTCCGGAGGTCTTGATCTATCATAGAGCAAAAAAGCCTACGTCAAAATTATGGAGAATATTGAAAGACAAAGAAAAGTATTATCAGGAAATTTGGAACACGACTTAAACATCGAATATTTAATGGAATAATACGACATAAACTACACTATGAAAAGATAATAATTTGAGAACATATCGGCGCCTATTTTCACTGAGATTAAGAGAATTTTGGCCAAGCTAAAATAATAATTGAAAGCTAAAAATATTTAACTCCAGAGTATCGAGTTAATTGGAGGTGGATCCAGAATCCCAGTTTTTCTCACTAGTGTGAAATAAGTTTTCGGAGTCTAACCATCCAGAACTCTTAACTCCAGTGAATCAGTTGCAAGAGGTTGCGCCTTACAATCTGCCATAAAAAGTCCTCTTTTCAAAGTACAATAATACACATTAAATGAAAAAGTCTACAATGGCGTTAAATTCTATTGGAACTTTGTCGAAGGAAACAATTTTTTGGGATTGGATTCAAAAAAATATCCAGAAACTCAAGGAAAAATGATTTACGATACCGGGGCCAAAGTTCCTTCCAGTAAAACCATCAAATTCAAGAGAAAATAACAAATTTAAATTTTGATCGAGTATGAACCAGGCATAAACGGTTTTAATAAGCATATTGGATACTACAAAACTCCTGCACAAAATCCTCAACATGAAAATTTTGGAGTTAGCTTTAAAATTAAATTTACTGAGGATAATTTGATTACTTTTGAGTAATGTAATTTAGTTGAAGAATGGACTGAGTAAACCAAAATTCCTAAGAAGAAATAAGTAAAAAAGTAAGAAAAGAAGGATGCGCAACATTAAGGATAAAAATCCTCAGAATAAGTCAAGCCTGAACCTATGTAATAAGAATAATTCTAAATAAAAAAGACAAAAAAATAGATTCACCATCCGATTAAATTTTAAGCCAATGAGTTTAATTCTAACACTGCATAATAAATTCAAAAATATTTTACCTCTGAAAGTTAAATGCTCAATAAGGACAGAATAATTCTCTAAACATATGAGAAAAAAAATGAGCTCTAAACACTTTCATACAAGTGGAAGTAAAATCTAGCCAGTTCTCATAAAGATTATGCAAAGCCGTAAGATATCCCAGCAATTATCAAATTACTTTAAGAAAACAGTGAATGGCTGTATACCGAAGGACAGCATTCCACGAGAGGCGCTTACAATTAAAAAATAGAAAAAGTAAATTCTAAAATACTACCAATTATGAACAGATACAATACTTATCATCAAATTCTATAGGAAATCATCAAGTTTAAAGCTTGTCTCGAATATAACTTTCAATTCCTGAACTCATTGGTATTTTATTTATTTATTTTAGGACAAAAAATATGGACATATCACTCCAGAATAAAGGCAGGAATCACTAAATTTCATTTAAAGATCCCGATCATGGATTAAAAATGCACAGGAAAAACTTTCCTCTAAAAATAAATGGTAATAAGCCAGCACAAGCTTAACTGAACTAAAAAATAAAACCAAATAAGTCAATGATAACGTCAAAAAGACCATGAGTAAACCTGTTCCAAAGCCAGCTGAACCCAAAAAATAAGAACCAAAGACTTAGAAAATGGACGTCGAAACAGAATAAAAACCTGCTGAACCAAGTTCAGATTAACCCCAAGGGTAACAATAAGCATAAAAAATGTAAACCTAATGAGAAAAATATCTTTGATTCTGTAAATAGTTAATTATAAATTGAATATTTATTTTTCTTCATATAGTTTGAATATTTTCATTATTTAATTTTGCAGTTTAAATTATTTTTCATCTCATTTCCATTAATTTTTCCCTAGCTAATTTTATTAATTTCTTCGCTTTAAAACTAAATAACTTTGTAACTTACTGCAATTTTTAGTATTTAAAATCGAGCTAGATTTATTAATAAAAATAATTCATCCTCGTTATCAATTCCAATGGATATCCATAAAAAAATGTAATAAATAACATCCGCATAAATAAGCCAAGTAATAAGCCAAGGCATGGCATAAATTTATCTCAACCGACCAAATTTTCCAATAACATATCTGGCTGATTGGTTAAATTCATACTCATAATCACAAAGAAAGAAGGTGCATTTAATCAGTTAACAAAAGATAAAACAGGAAAAGTATTAACAAACCATAAAAAATAAGCAAAATCTTGTTTAAAATCAACTGAAATAAAATTAAGAAAAAATCAGACAGAATTAGGTTAAAGATCTTGAGTATTAACAAAAGATTGATCAGACAAAACATCTGGAAGACCTTCTCCATGAGTGGCTGCCTGAGTTTGTTTAGAAGACCTATAATTTTACTGGCGCCTATGTGGGAATATTGGATTTCAACAAGAAGTCTGTTGAAGAAGGTAATTTTTAGTTAGGAGCCTAAAATGATACTGAAAATCCTAAAATAATCAGCTACATGGGCGCCTCACATTCTCATAAAGATCTCATGCTAGGAAATTACTTATCCAACGGTAAAGGTGTTACCTACGATATCTTTGAATAAGTCCCTGAGCAGACAAATTAGTAAGGGGAGCCTACCTAGGCAACTGGAAAAAAGACTTATCTCTATATCAAGAACGTAATGGGAGAGCCACGCCTTAATCACTTTAAATATCCCAAGCTTGGAGCCTACGTATGTTACCCAATAAAGATAAAAAGTTGTCTCAATTTGGCTACTTTTGATAAAGGAGTCGTTGAATATAAGGCTTACCTAAAAACCAAGTAGTAAACTTAGAGGGACTACCAGGATAAAATTCAGGAGGCAAAAACTGAGACTTAAGATGCGAATAAAAAGCACGATAATTTTGAACTGAACGAGGAAGACCCAGCTTCTCGATTACAAATTAAATTACTCGAAGCATAAGCAAAAGCAGCATAGTAAAAATTACAATAACTGCTCAAGAATCCACCCGCAGTCGAATAATTAAAATTCGACACAGTTCAGAAAAGCTTCTTTATCGGTTGCGACACTATGGGCCAAGATCAGGAAATATCTTAAAACAGCCTTTAGTCAATCGACCACAAGATAAAACATTTTGTCGATGTATGGTAAAAAAAATAGTCAAAAATGGTGTTGACCGACATATTAAAATTTATGTAAGACTAATTGCAACTCGAAAACATCGAAAAAATTCTGTAGTAACACTAGAAGGACATAATTTCTAACTACTAGCCGCAAATAAAAGAACAATATGTTAACAAGTAAAAATAAGGGTAGTTTATAATTTCCTTAGTTAAATGTGAAAAATTAACAAAGCTTTTGAATTAAAATACTTTCAAGAACTCTATGCATGTATACCTTAAGTACAACATACCGAAATTCACAGAGCTTATACAGATCTGGTGCATGCTACTTGGGAAAAGCAAAGATAATATCAACCTGTAGAAGTCTAATCAGTTAAATCATCGAAATATTATCAATGCAGAGAGTTTTACAAACTTACTGGAATAACTTCAAAAATATTAACTGAAGAGATAGGAGTCTCACAGTGTATCACAGGATTTTAAAATCAATAAACTTCTCGAAAGACGTAATTCTTTAGTTATCTTTAGTTTAAAAAATTGATCCTTAATCTCTTGTTAAGTACAATGCCTTTCTGTTTATATTGCTTACTCTTCTTAAAATTTACTGCTGGACAAGGATTCTAAGTCGAGATGTTAAAAAAGATACATTTTAAGCCAAG
>Ga0105051_10008618_pt1 | contig 10286 bp, 11 predicted proteins | sample FRY02_FD_78383 | JGI IMG/M metagenome (GOLD analysis project Ga0105051, IMG submission 78383) | Freshwater microbial communities from Lake Fryxell liftoff mats and glacier meltwater in Antarctica - FRY-02 (megahit assembly) | ecosystem: Environmental > Aquatic > Freshwater > Ice > Glacier...
GGTTTAGTAAATGTACCAGCATCTGTTTTAATTTGCGCATTTGCAAATCCGAAAGCGAATACTGCTGCGACGATTAAAATAATTTTTTTCATGTTTTACTTGTTTAAAAGTTATATAACAAAGTTAAAAGAATATAAAATAGCAGGATCTTCTGAAGTTTTCAGTTATTAACAAAGTTATCAACAAGTCATTTCGAATATGTTAATACCTACAAAATCGTAAAAATAATACTAGTGCTATATTAATTATTTGTTTATTTTCGTTTCATACTATTAATTGGTTATTGTAAATTTTAAAATAAATGAAAAAATCATTTTTTGCGGTTGCATTCTTGTGCTTGTTTTTTAACGATACAAGTGCTCAATTTCTTCAGGTCGGATTTATAAGGAGGCGTAAATTTTTCAAATTTTGGTGATGGTACTATTGAAGGCGTCGCTTTTAAAAATATCTCGAGTTATCATTTCGGACTTATCACAGAACTTAAATTGCTAGAAAATTTCGCAATTCAGCCCGAGTTATTATATTCTTCGCAAGGTTCTGAATTAAAAGGTTTAGGTGAAGAATTTACAAATGAGTTAGGCTATATTACACTGCCTGTCCTAATCAAATTTTACGTTGTATCGAACAAACTGAGTATTGAGGCGGGACCGCAAGCTGCGGTGCTCATTAGTGAAAAAAATGTTGTTAATTTTGAAGATGCCAAAACCTTTGAACTAGGATTTGCTTCTGGACTAAGCTATAAGATTACCAAAAATATATTCGTGTCGGGTCGATACATCGCTGGTTTAACGGATGCAAAAAAAGATAGGGAAATTAAAAATTCAGTGATACAACTTTCCGTAGGATTCTTATTTTGATAAAGATGTTAACACTTTCATTTGCGCCATTTGCTATTCTTGAGTCCAATCGCTTGCTTTTACGAGCCGTGACAAAAAGCGATGTGAATGAAGTGCTAGCGTTAAGGGGAAATCCTAAAACGATGAAATTCATTCCGCGACCGCTGCTTACAACCACTAAAATGGCACTGGAACATATTGAAATGATTGCCAAAAAAATTGAAGATAATCTCGGAATTAATTGGGCAATTACTTTAAAAGGAAATCCTAAATTGATTGGGATAATTGGTCATTATCGCATTCAGCCAGAAAATTACCGATCTGAAATTGGCTATATGCTTTTGCCGAAATTTCATAACCAAGGAATCACTAGCGAAGCGATTAGTTTAGTGTTGAATTATAGTTTTAATCATTTAAATTTTCATTCTGTTGAAGCGGTTGTTGACCCCGAAAATTTTGGTTCAATTAACGTTTTAGAAAAAAACGGTTTTATAAAAGAAGCCCATTTTTTAGAAAACGAATACTGGGATGGTAAATTTTGGGATTCAGCCGTTTATTCCTTATTGAACAGAAATTTTAAAAAAAAATACTGAAGATTATTCAAAAATAAAAATTTGTTAAATCAAGTCGACGATAGCTAATAATATTTTTTAGCTACGGTCATTTTTATATCTTTACAAAAAACAAAAAATATGGATTTTTCAGCAAAAATGCTTCGTGATAATGCCTTAGAAGGCAAAGTAATTGTAGTAACCGGTGGCGGAAGTGGGCTCGGGAAAGCAATGACCAACTACTTTCTTGAATTAGGAGCTAAAGTGGCGATTACATCAAGAGATTTAGAAAAATTAAAAAAAACCGCTTCCGAATTAGAAGCCAAAACGGGCGGAACGTGTTTGCCACTAGCCTGCGATGTTCGCTATTATGAACAAGTAGAAGCAATGCTTGAAGAAGTTATCAAAACCTTTGGAAAAGTCGATGTCTTATTAAACAATGCTGCGGGAAATTTCATTTCGCCAACCGAACGATTATCAGCCAATGCGTTTGATACGATTATTGATATTGTCTTGAAAGGTTCAAAAAATTGCACCCTGGCTTTCGGAAAACATTGGATTGACACGAAACAAGAAAGTAGCGTAATTTTAAACATTGTTACAACCTATGCTTGGACAGGTTCTGCTTATGTGGTGCCCAGTGCCACTGCAAAAGCTGGTGTTTTAGCGATGACTAGAAGTTTGGCTGTAGAATGGGCAAAATATGGTATTAGAAGTAATGCCATTGCACCTGGACCATTTCCTACCAAAGGAGCATGGGATCGATTATTGCCAGGTAATTTAGCCGAAAAATTTGATATGGCTAAAAAGGTGCCGCTAAAACGTGTGGGCGACCATCAAGAATTAGCCAATTTGGCAGCCTATTTAGTTTCTGATTTTTCAGCTTATGTTAACGGTGAAGTAATTACTATTGATGGCGGCGAATGGCTAAAAGGTGCTGGCCAATTTAATCTGTTAGAGGATATTCCAGAAGAAATGTGGGATATGCTAGAAGCTATGATAAAAGCAAAAAAAAATAAATAAATAGTATTTTCTGCTTGTCTTTTTTCTCTTTTATAACCGAGAAAGCTAAACATTTGACAACCATAACTATTAACATTTGTTAACAACTTGAAGTTGAAAAACTCGCAAATTATCGTAATTTTACGGCTCTAAATTTTTAAACTCAATGGGTAAAATAATTGCAATTGCAAATCAAAAAGGGGGCGTTGGAAAAACAACTACAACCGTCAATTTGGCGGCGTCGTTAGGTGTTTTAGAAAAGAAAGTTTTGCTTATTGATGCCGACCCGCAAGCGAATGCTAGTTCAGGTTTGGGCGTTGATGTAGATGCGGTTGCTATCGGTTCCTATCAAGTTTTAGAACACAGCAATACCGCCAAAGAAGCAATCATAAAGTGCTCTGCTCCAAACGTTGATATTATTCCATCTCATATTGATTTAGTGGCAATTGAAATAGAATTAGTAGACAAAGAAAATCGCGAATACATGCTCAAAGAAGCATTGGCATCCATAAAAGATGATTATGATTATATTTTAATTGACTGTGCTCCTTCGCTTGGATTGATAACTTTGAATGCGTTAACGGCAGCTGATAGTGTAATTATTCCTATTCAATGTGAATATTTTGCATTAGAAGGTTTAGGAAAATTATTAAATACAATCAAAAGTATTCAACGGCTTCACAATCCCGATTTAGATATTGAAGGATTATTGTTAACAATGTTCGATTCGCGTTTACGACTATCCAATCAAGTAGTGGAAGAAGTGCAAAAACATTTTAACGATATGGTTTTTAAAACTATAATTCAACGAAATGTGAAATTAAGCGAAGCTCCAAGTTTTGGTGAAAGTATCATTAATTTTGATGCTACCAGTAAAGGAGCCAATAATTATTTGAGTTTAGCAGAAGAGATTATCAAAAAAAATAGTTAGCATTTTATGACACAAGCTATCAAAAAACAGGCACTAGGCAGAGGATTGTCCGCACTTTTGAAAGATCCGGAAAACGATATAAAATCCGCAAATGATAAAAATGCAGATAAAGTCGTTGGCAATATTATTGAGTTAGAATTAGCGGTTATCGAAATTAACCCATTTCAACCGAGAAGTAATTTCAACGAGGAAACCTTACAAGAATTAGCCACTTCCATCAAGGAATTAGGTGTGATTCAACCCATTACCGTTCGGAAATTAGATTTCAATAAATACCAATTAATTTCGGGTGAACGCCGACTTCGTGCCGCAAAAATCGCCGGTTTAACAGTTATTCCTTCCTACATTCGAATTGCCGATGATAATGAGTCATTACTAATGGCGTTAGTCGAAAATATTCAACGGCATGATTTAGACCCTATTGAAATTGCATTATCTTACCAACGATTAATTGACGAAATTCAACTAACGCAAGAACAAATGAGTGATCGCGTTGGAAAGAAACGTTCTACCATTGCCAATTATTTGCGATTATTAAAGTTAGACCCCATTATTCAAACTGGAATTCGAGATGGATTTATTTCAATGGGACATGGTCGTGCGTTAATTTCAATTGAAGATGAAGACGTACAAACTTCGATTTATCAAAAAATTATAAGTCAAAATCTTTCGGTTCGTGAAACAGAAACGTTAGTCAAAACGCATCAAGAAGGATTAAAACCAAAAGTTGGAAAAACAAGTAAAGTTTCTTCCCTATTTTCAGTTTCTGAATCAGATAAAAGAGAAATTACTGCGACTTTAGGTTCGAAAATTGACGTAAAAATTGAAGCCAACGGAAAAGGAAAAATCACCATTCCATTCAAATCAGAAGCCGACTTTCAACGTATTTTAGCATTAATTAAAGGATAAGTGCAAAGCGGTAAAATCATATTTTGTATTATTTTCCTATTCGGAACATTTTTTGGTACAGCTCAAATTCAAATTGAAGAAGCTGGAACTATTTTAGACACTACATATTACAAACCCATTGACGCTTTAGCTCCAGCCAAGGCCGCTTTTTTTTCGGCAATTTTACCCGGTTTAGGCCAAGCGTATAATAAAAAATATTGGAAAATTCCTATTGTTTACGGTGGTTTAGCAGCCACTTTTTATTTTTATAACGATAGCAATGAATCTTACAGGGAATTCCGATCTATTTATAAGCGTAGATTAGAAGGGTATACAGACGATAAGTATAAAGATATTTATTCAAATGAAGTCATTATCAATGGCCAACGAACGTATCAAAGAAATCGCGATATATCCATGATGTTACTGATTGGTGTTTATGTGTTAAACATCATCGATGCCAATGTAGACGCCCATTTATTGCAGTTTAATGTAAATGAAAAACTTTCGATAAAACCTGATTTTTATATCAACGATCTCAATAATAAACAGAATATCGGACTCGTTTTAAATTATTCTTTCTAATGAAAATAGCACTTCTAGGATACGGAAAAATGGGTAAAGTGATTGAACGAATTGCTTTAGAACGCGGTCACGAAATTGTGGTTCGAAGAGCGAATGACGGTCCTTTTGAGGGAATGGAACTGGCTGATGTTGCCATCGATTTTAGTATTCCAGAAGCAGCAATCTCCAATATTTCCTATTGTTTAGAACATAAAATTCCAATTGTATCAGGAACAACAGGTTGGCTGAATGATTATCATAAAATGGTTACGCTTTGTGAAGCAAATCAAGCGGCTTTTATTTATGGTTCGAACTTTAGCTTAGGAGTAAATTTATTTTTTGAATTAAACGATTATTTAGCAAAAATAATGGCAAAATTTAAAGAATATGATGTTGAAATGGAAGAAATTCACCATACCCAAAAATTGGATAAACCGAGTGGAACAGCCATTTCCTTAGCGAATTCCATTATTAATCATACGCAAAAAAATAGTTGGTCGATTGAAAATAATACAAACGAAAATTTATTTATTAACGTCAAGCGAATTGATGAAGTCCACGGAACACACACTGTTCTATATTCTTCCGCCGTTGACTCGATAGAAATTAAACACATTGCTCACAGCCGCGACGGCTTTGCCCTAGGTGCACTAATTGCTGCCGAATGGATTATTGGAAAAACTGGCGTGTTCACGATGAAAGATGTCTTAAATTTGACTGATTCAAAACAGTAAAAATACGTTAACGATGTAACATTCAGCTTTTTTGAGTTACTAATAAGTAGGAATAAAACTAAAATTAAAAATTAAAATTATATCACCATGACATTATATCAGTGGTTTCTCTTATTCTTAGTCGTCCAAATAGTTCATTATTTAGGAACGTGGAAATTATATCAAAAAGCAGGTCGACAAGCTTGGGAAGCTGCCATTCCGGTTTACAATGCTATCATTTTGATGAAAATAATTAATCGCCCGTGGTGGTGGACTTTTTTACTATTTGTTCCAGTTATCAATTTGATTATGTTTCCTGTAATCTGGGTTGAAACCTTACGTAGCTTCGGAAAAAATTCGCAACTCGATACTTTTTTAGGTATAATTACCTTTGGTTTGTATATTTATTACGTCAATTATACGCAAAAAGTAGAACATATAAAAAACCGTTCGTTACATCCTAAAAATGCTACAGCCGATTTTGTAAGTTCCATTTTATTTGCCATCGTAGTCGCCACCGCAGTCCACACCTATGTGATGCAACCCTTTACGATTCCGACTTCTTCCTTAGAAAAATCATTATTAATTGGTGATTTTCTTTTTGTGAGTAAATTTCACTACGGTGCGAGAACACCAACCACCGCCGTAGCTCTACCAATGGTTCATGACAGTATTCCGTTTGTTAAATCAAAATCCTATTTCAGTTGGCCACAGTTGCCTTATTTCCGTTTACCGGGAATAGAAAATGTGGAACGCAATGATATTGTTGTCTTTAATTGGCCAAAAGATACGGTTTACAAATTCTTTGACCGTTCAGGACGAAGAGCAGATAAACCCTTAGATAAAAAATCAAATTACGTAAAACGCTGCGTCGGAATTCCTGGTGATAGTTTACAAATTATCAAAGGTGATGTTTATGTAAATGGAAAGATTTTAGGGCTTCATGACCGACAACGACTTCAATTTTCGTATAATGTAGAAACGGATGGTTCCCAATTTAATGAAGAATATATTTTTAATGAATTGCAAATCACAGATAGAATTCGGGTGAATTCGCAAAATTCGTATACTTTTTCGGCCTTAACGGATGAAAATGTGGCTCGTTTACTTAATAATCCGATGGTAAAATCGGTAACGAAAGTAATTGACAACCAAGGAAACAAATATGTTTTTCCACATACGAAAGATTGGAATGCCGATAATTATGGCCCAATTTATATTCCGCAAGCTGGAAAAACGGTTTCATTGACCAAAGAAACGCTTCCTTTTTATAAAGAAATCATCACTGATTATGAAAAAAAGGAGTTGCAAGTCAATGGAGATGAAATTAGAATTAATGGTCAGGTGGTCAATTCCTATACTTTTGAAATGGATTATTATTGGATGATGGGAGACAATCGCCATAATTCTGAAGATAGTCGTTATTGGGGTTATGTTCCATCAGACCATATTGTTGGAAAACCTGTTTTTATTTGGATGAGTTTAGACCAAAATGTGCCTTGGGGTCAAGTTTTGGATAAAATACGTTGGGAAAGAATGTTTACCACTGTTGGTGGAAGCGGCGAACCAGTTTCCTATTTTGTGTATTTTGCCATCGCTTTACTTGCTTGGTTTGGTTTTAATTTTTATCGAAAAAGAAAGAAAAAAACCGAAGAATAAGATTTTTAAATGAATATTTTATTATATCCAACCTATTTTCCATCGATTAGTCATTATGCGGCTATGGTTCAAGCGAATCAAGTAACCTTTGAAATGGAGGACAATTTTCAGAAACAAACCAATCGCAATAGAACGTATATCTATAGTCCGAATGGTATTCAGCTTTTGAATATTCCAATTATTCATTCTAAGAAAGCATTCCAAAAAACGAAAGATGTTCAAATAGAACCGGCTTTTAATTGGCAAAAACAACATTTTAAATCGTTAGAAGCTGCCTATCGAGCTTCGCCATTTTTTGAATATTTTGAAGATGATATTCAACCCCTTTTTCGACAAAATCATAAGTATTTAATGGATTTGAATTTGGCTGTTTTTGAACTTGTTACTACTTGTTTAGGAACTACAATTCCAACTAAAAAAACTACTGAATATTTTCATGAAAATCCAGCATATATTGATTTTAGAAATCTAGCCAATGGCAAAAAAGACCTTACGATTTGTGAACCCTATACTCAAGTTTTTGGCAACAAACACGGATTTTTAAACAATTTAAGTATATTGGATTTGCTTTTTAATGAAGGCCGTTACGCGTTAGAATATCTTAAAAACGTGAAGTTATAATTTATTATTCTACTGTTTTAAAAGCCAACCGCGTGACTATAGGAAAATGGTCTGAATTGATGAAGTTAGAAAACGTAGAAAATTGCTTTACGGTAAATTTTTTATCAGCAAAAACATAATCAATTCTGCCAGGATAATATTTAAAATCATACGATTTTCCAAATGCAGAACCTGCTTCTTCAAAACCATCGTTTAAATCGCCTTTGATACTTCGGTAAACATAGGAGAATGCACTGTTATTTAAATCCCCGCAAATAATAATAGGATAGTTGCACTCTAGTTTGTGTTTTTTAATAATTTCTGCCTGTTGCTGTTGGGTTTTGAATGAAGCGGTCATTCTTCTTAAAATACGTTTCGATTGATTTTGCGTCACGCCTTGTATATTTTCATCAATTTCATGAACATCAGGCGTTATCTTAATCGATTGAAGATGAATACTGTATACTCGCAACGTATCTTTTCCTCTTTTAATATCGGCAAAAACGGCATTATTCGTCGAATTTGGGAATTGGATATTTCCTTCGTCTATAATTGGATATTTAGAGAAAATAGCTTGTCCGAGTTTGGTGTTTTTACCTTCAACAAAAATATAATTGTATTTATAAATTCTAAAATCTACTTTATTATTTTTGGAGTACTCTTGAATACAAAGAATATCTGGATTTTGATCTTTAATAAAAGTAGAGATTTCATTACTGATGTTGTCGCGTTTAATCCAATTGTATAAATTAAATAACCGAACATTATAACTCATCACCACAAAATCTTGCTCATCAAGCGGTAAATTGGTTTCAGAAAATTTATAAAATTTATTAACAAACGTTATTCCCAACAACAAAACCAGTCCAGAAAGAAGCATTTGTCTTTTAAATTGAATAAGCCAATAGATAAAAAACAGCAAATTTAAAATTAACATTAGCGGTAAAACTAACGTTAAAACAGAAAGTAATGGAAACAATTTAGGAGCCAAAAAAGGTAAAACATAGGCAACAAAAGTGACTATAGTCAAGACTATATTAAGAAAAAACATTGCTTTATTAAACCAATTTAGGTTTTTCATCGTTTATTATTAGCTCGTCTTTTATCTAATTTTTTCCTGCTTTAAATAAAAATTCTTTTTCTTCTTTGTTTAAACTATCATAACCCGATTGGCTAATTTTGTCTAAGATTTCGTCAATTTGTTTTTGTGATTTATCTTTTGAGGGAGCCGTTGGTTTGGTATGTGTTTTGTTTTTATGTACTTTTTTAAATGGCGTTTTTGTATTTCGTTGAAACAAATTGATAAACCAATCCGTAAACGACGAAAAGCCTTTGGTAATATCCTTTCCGTTTTTAAGTTGACTCGCATACAAATAACCAAACAATGCTCCGCCAAGATGTGCAATGTGACCGCCAACGTTAGAAAAAGAAAGACTAATTAAATCAATTACTAAATAAACCACCGCAATATGCCAAAGTCGAACGTTACCGATAAGTAATAAACGTACTTGCATTTGCGGCGAATAGGTGGCTACTCCAAATAAAACAGCCATAATTGCTCCCGAAGCACCGATGAGCATCACCACTTGGTTGGCTAAGGCTGGAAAAAACAAATAACTTAAAATATAAATTAATCCAGCAAAAATTAGACCCATAAAATACAAACTCAACAATTGCTTTTGGGTGAAGAACGTTAAAAACAAACGGCCTACAAAGTTGAGAATTATCAAATTGAAGAGAATATGAAAAATATCAGCGTGAAAAAAACCATAAGTAATAATTGACCAAGGTTTCCAAAATAAATCAGCTGGATTAGAGGACAAACTCACATACTCCAGAAATCCAAACGGAATGCCAAACAAAGACAAGATGCCCTTTAAAATCCAAGGAACGGCAAAAAGCGCTACATTCCAATAAATTAGTTTTTCGGTAACGCCGCCTAGGCGGTATTGTTGTTTTATTTCTTCTAAAAAATTCATTTTTTGTTTTTCAAATTAATTCCAACGTTTTTCATTAAATTGATTTTTCTTCCAAATCCACATCATAATCAAACCCGTAACTGCTCCACCAACGTGTGCAAAATGTGCTATTCCTCCGCCGCCAAAAATAGAGTCGCCTTTTAATCCCATAAACAAATCGCCTAAAACTAAAACAGGTACAAAATATTTTGCTTTGATTGGAATTGGTAAAAATAATAACATTAACTCTGCATTTGGAAACATAAACGCAAAAGCCACGATTATTCCGTATAATGCTCCAGAAGCGCCCACTGCCCTACCATTTGCAATGATAGAAGCATCAAAAAGTGCTTTAAAATTAGTGTCGTTTAACAAATTATACTTTCCTAAAGGTTCTAAAATTGGCTCAATATTTTCGGCTAATTTTTGACCAGAATACATATTTCCATCCCGAAATGGCACATTAATAATTTGATGAATGGTTTCATCAGACAATTGTAAATCGGCAGCAGCTTCTAAGATTTTTTGAAATTCATAATACTGCATTCCCATGTGAATTAAAGCGGCTCCCAATCCACAAGAAA
>Ga0105051_10008619_pt1 | contig 10285 bp, 4 predicted proteins | sample FRY02_FD_78383 | JGI IMG/M metagenome (GOLD analysis project Ga0105051, IMG submission 78383) | Freshwater microbial communities from Lake Fryxell liftoff mats and glacier meltwater in Antarctica - FRY-02 (megahit assembly) | ecosystem: Environmental > Aquatic > Freshwater > Ice > Glacier...
ACCTATTGATGAAAGTTTTAGGGTGTTTTAAAATGCACTCTATAAAGATATGTACGCAATGAGGCCTAAACTTTGATCGCAGAAAAGGATTCATAAATAAACTGTTCTGTAAAGCTTCATCAATATGCTCTCTTTAATCGGGGAGAATATGTAGTAAACTATTATTATTTTGGTGTCATGTAAACCCTTATTTTGACGATTAGACCTTTATTTTGACACTTTAATTTGAAATTATTTAGTTGTAAAATACTAAAATTCTTTATTTAATTAGATATCAGAATATTGGTCGAATTTATAATTGACTAAAAGTTATCAATATAAACATGGAGTAAAAGTCTGTTGTGGAAGTTCCCGTAGATACTACAATGACATAGAAAGACATCTTCAATAAAGGACAGAAATGCGGTTTAACTGTCGTAGGCTTGGTATTTATTCTGGCAGGAATTTCATGCATGATTGCATTCTCTGTCGTATATTACACGACGCCTTGCTCAGATTATTGCGACTACCATCGCAGTTACTAAGACGACGGATCTTGCTGTTACGGAAAAAACAACTCTTGTATCGATAAAACCAGCTGTGGCTCAGGGTATACGTTGTTGATGGTTGGATTAACCCTTCATTTTATTGGATGGGTTATCGTTATTTGCGCCCTCTGTTGTTGTAAACAGAGAAATTATAAAACTAATTATGTTACTGTTTAGAAAACTTATAAGTGGGTTCCTGCTATGGTTCGAGTAGAGGGTTGATTTCTATTTGATAATGCATTTGTAAGGATATAAAAGAATAAACCTATACAAATTAAAATAGATATTCTTCATTATTATATAATTGTGACTTGAGTTATCTTAACATAAATTTATCTCCTAAATGATGAAAAGAGGAGTGTGTAATATAATTAATAAATATACCATTTTAGACTGAAATTTTGTTTAAATCATTATAGGATTAGTGATCTGTAAGATTTTCTTTATACATTTAAATAGTCAATTTTACTATCAAATAAAATATCGAATAAGAATTATTTGCCTATTGTTATTGTTATTGTTATTGTTATGATATAAGATAAGATAAAATTTAAATCAGAACTCCTACCGATGAGTATCAGTGTGCTTTATTTCCTGTATTTCTATAAGTTTTTTCTGGACGAAAGTCATTGCTTTTTTTTATGCCTTATTTTTATCTTCATTTACATTTTCCCGGAGACACTTTAAGTCCGATTAGCTGATCAGGGCAAGTTCCTTTCTGATCAGACACAGGAGATCATTCCTGCACGGATAAAAGTCCTTAAACCCTTGATACATGAGAACCGGAGTCTGAGAGATTATTTTAATCAGTTTAGACAAGCTGAATCTTTTATTTGATTTCAGTTCTTTTATTTCGTTACAGATATTTATTTGTACTTTTGACAAGAACTTGCTTGCCAGATAAAGTTGGGTCATGGTTATAACCTTGTGACGATTTTATGGGTGTTAGCCCTACAAGTAGTATACAATCTGAAGCTCTGCCTCGGCGGATTTATTTGTGGAGTAGAAGTGTGTGCTTGGTAATCTTAAGATGATTTATCTTCCGTTATACAGATATTCTTTCTTTAAGCCTTTATGGGCCAATGTTATTCTACTTAGATTTCCTGCTATAGAGAGCTATCCTTTTTGGTTATTCATTACTTAAGCCTAATTGTCAAATGTTTAGATCTTGTACTCATATACACATGCTTTTATAATTTTTGAACTCGAAATATCGATTAATGTTGCTACCTATCGTTTTTAGCACCAATCCAATAGGGTTTACACATGGACTGTGACAAGGAGAAAAGCAAGCAGCCCTGAAAGTGATATGGATAAATTCATTCGAAGAATATTATAATTTAAACGTAAACTTTTCTAAAATTTAATTATTCTCTTATCAATGTAAAAATAAGTTTAATCCATTTATAGTGCGCAATGTTGCCTTCTTAAATAAAATAGATGAAATTATATAATCGAAACGATTAGAATGTAAAATGGATAATTTTATGTACAAACATAGATTGATAAATTTTTCATTGTTTTGCTTAATATTTCGGAACAAGATTGACAAATTTCTGAATGGACTATTTGGTCAATCGAGCATAAGAGCCAGCAATTTAAAAGACTTAATTTTCTGTTAATAAATTCCAAAAAACATAAACTTCACCAACAACAACGACCAACAACCAGGTCGGTACATACCAGCATATTTTAGTAAGTATATACAGCCCTAAAAGTTTGACAATTTCTTTAATAAATCAATATTTTACGTTTTCCCAAAGGTTCTGACAAAAAAATGTTGTAGTATTTATGAATCGAGTTGATGCTAAGATGGTTCATTTAGATGTTTGAAAATGATTCGATTTGTTAGCTCAGGAAACCGTATGGTCTAGTAAAGGCGAGTAAGGCAAATCCAATTATGATCCCTAAGAATGAACTCAGGTTGGTGCAACAGAAATACACAATTAATAACCCGTTGACGAGCAATGCTTTTTGCATCAATTTAGTATCGGCTATCATTATTTGTTTGTGAATGAACTAATTATTATAAGATTTTTAGAGTTTATATAAATTGTTTTTAGTTTATACAATCTTTTTAAATTTTGATAATTTTCATAAATCAGGGGCCATAAAATGTATAAATTTAGAACTAATAAGAATATTTTAGTATTATTAAGATTTTTCTTAATATCATATCAATTTTTTTTTAATACAAATTTCAATTTTTGCTAAAAACAATATTAAATGGATATTAGTAATTTAGTTCAGAATAAATTGAATTTGAATAAAATTTATCTAACTATTAAATTCTTAAGTAATGAGTATGGTAGATCTTAATTAACGAATGAGAGGTCTTTAAATATAAAACTAAAGACTCAGACAAACAATTAAGAGCAACAGAAACTCTTAGGCTTTTAACTAATAAACTGTGCCTCAAACGAAATATAAAAAGGCATTAAGATAAATATACGAAATCATTCAGGCCAACAATCAGCTAAAACTTGAACTTGATAAACTCAAGATTTCACGACACACCAATCAAATCAACATGGCTGACATTAGGAAGGAAGAAATTTACAAGGCTTACGACAGTGTATTACGATAAAAGAATTAGATTGCTTCTGTAAATCACGAATTATAAATGGAAAAATAACAGCTTTACACTCAGGTTTAATCTTTAGAAGCTGAGATTAATATCCTAAACAATTAAAAGCAATATCTCTCCCAACAGAACCAAGCTCTAGAATCAGCTTCTGGAGAAAAGCATTCTTTACCTAAAAACTAGGAACAGTATCAGCAACTGAACGTAAAGCACAGATAAAAATAAGCTGAATACCACAGGACAATATAAAACTACGAGCAGCACCACAGCACCTTGGCCAAACAAATAAAGAAAAGCGATCAAAGAATTCAGGAACTGTAACAAAAGGTGGTGTTGAATTAGAAAAATTGGAGGAATAGGCTCTAAGCCAAATAAATTGAACTCAAGGATATCAGATCCTCAATAAGACACTAATACCAGGATCAGATTAACAACCTGAGGAAATAGTCAAACGCTCTTAAATTGTTAAATACTGAGCTAATGACTAAGCTCCAAACAGTAGAATTCGATTACAACTAAAAGTCAGAAGTCTCTTAGTATGAAATTTAACTCCTTAACAGTATTAAGTAACTCAGAATCCAAATGGAGCCGCTTAAGAAGGAAATAATGTCCCTCCAATAACTCAATGACTTTTAAAAATAACAGGCCGAAAGGGAGAAAACCACTCTTCAGATGAAATTGTACGAGTTTTAAAGCGATCTCGAAAGATGCTCTATCGTCATGAAAAATCAATAAGATAAAATTACTAAACTTAATCTGCAAATTAAAAAACATTAAGACAACGATATAATTGTCAAAAGACTGGAGTAATAAAACAAAATACTCGGTGGAAGAGTCATCGTCCTTTAATCCAGAGACACAGCCATTTAAAACAGAAAATAAGGCTCATCTCATCTGTAGTAAAAGGTTCTTTAATTCCAGACCCGAGTAGAGATGCTTCTCAACTAAAAGTAGAACATTTCAAACCTTAAAAACGTAAGTATTCACCAACTTATCACATTAAAGTCTTACATTGTGTAGCTTGACCAAAAGCTTAAGAATGCGGGAGGCTAGAACGAATACGCCCTAAAAAAATACAAATCCTACAAATAAAAGTACCTAAACTCAGTAAGGTAAATAAAAAACCATTAAGTTCATTAAAACACATTAAAAAGCAAAATAATGGGCTACGACAAGCTGGTCCAACGCCTGCAATCCGAGTTATAAAAGAACGTAAATCTAAGCGAGATGTAAATAATAAGCATTAACACAAAAACTACAACAGAGCATACACAAATTTAAATGTACAAGCAGAAATACCAATCGTTGAAGTAAAAGCTTGTTCTTCAATAAAAATACAATCGACAATAACTTTAGACGATAAAGCTAAATTATGAGACTAAAATTGTAGATTTGAGTATCAAAGGTGACTAAGTTATAAGTTTGAGATAGTCACTTTCCCTTTATAAAGCAAAAAACTAGGAACTAATCGCCCAAGTGACTAGGAGATAAAATTAGGTATTGTAAGTACGTCTTATCCTAGGCAAACAATCTTCCCTAATAAGCTAAAGCGACTCAATCCATCTCAAGCAAAACCGATAAATCATCACAACACTTCAATAGACCATTGCTAAACAATAGGGATCCCTTCTGCGACTGCAAACCTAGACCAGAAACCAATAAGACTCGAGTAGAAAACGAATACTATCCCTTTAAAGATAACTGCAATAAACGCACTCATAATTGAACAAGGTAAAACTGTCGACATCATCCAAATATACCAGCTAAAAGACTTCCTAATAGCTCTCCTCCTAAAATAGAAGGCTAAAGAATAAGATATCAGAGCTCTAGAACTAAATAATCTTAATAAAGGGGGTGAACTCGCAATAGACGGGCAGGAACGCATACTAGCTATAGTTCAGAATATCGGCCTTGTAGATAGAAAGGAGTGAGTTGGCGAATAGACTGGAAACATAGGCTTCCAATAAGAAACGCATCGAGAAACAGGTTCAATAACTGCAGGCCAGGAACAACGAGATCGACTCATAGCTGACGCAGGTTCAGGTGCAGAACAATAGAAAACTGCAGGAATTCAAGTACCAGATGGGAGAGAAGTAGTCGATAATATAAAACCTCTAGGAATAATTCAAGCGACTCAAAACCCAGCAGAGATCCAATCTCTAGGCGTCTACCCTACTTAATGCCTCAACCGTCATCCACAGATAGGACAACACAAATGCGTACTAGAGCAAGATACAATTCCTTTAGAGGGAACTGCAGAACTCGCAAGAGGACAACCAGCAGCTGAGAAGTAAAGCCAACAACAGTTTATACGCAACATTTGGTAACAATTCGACCTTCAACTACTAAATGTAAAGTCTCAGGCACTAGAAGGACGAGTCCAGATTCAAGGTATAACGGCTATAGAAATAACTTTCGGGCATAAAGTCTACCCTGAACACTCTTTAGGAGTAGAAATACGAGCTGAATAGAAACGTAAAATCCCTGAAATCTTAGATTAGCATCGAGAAGATAAAAGCACAAGACTAACTGTTTGAAAAGGATCGCATTATAGCCCAGCTGAGAAGTAAGCTCTAGTACAATTAAAACAGCTCCTCAAGCATACTCACCATGCAGAGCTAATTTGAGCAAGCTGTTGGTGACAAATAACGTTAAATATCCATTCTGCGCTCTAAAATACTCTCGGCTTAGAATACTTTAACTTAACTTAATTCGTAGTTAGAAGGCAATCGAAAATAGGTTGGTAACTTACGGCTGAGATTAAAAAAGGAACAAGATCTTGTGCAGGAACTTAACGAGACGATCAATAATTATAATCAGGAGATTATGAGCCTGAAGAGAAATAACGATTCCTCACATTCCACATATACACAGCAGATGTAAGACTTGCTGCAAGAAAAGGAGAGGACGCTATACAGATATAAGGAGCAGGTCAACAGCCTGAACATCTAGATCAACGAGAGAAACTAGGACATTTCAGCTAAAAGCGAATCTCTACTCAGACTTCAACGATAGCTGAACGAGTACAGGTAGGTCTAAGAATAAGTCTAGCGCCTAAAAGCATCGCTCAGTGACAGACAAGGGACGATATCAAGGAACAGGTTCGATATGATTTCTTTTTAGGAATAAAACTAGCGCATAAAGCGATAATTAACCTTCTTCAAGTAATAACTGCAGAAGTTGAAGTTCGACATGCTCTAAAAGGACGACTAAATCTCAAGCCTTCACATGTAGATGTCAAACCTTCAAGTCCGTCTTACCAACCAACTAAAGAACCAACACTCAGAATAAATAAGCTAAAAATAAAACCAGATTTCACGTATATCCATCCAATTGCAGTCGATTCAGAATAATTACAACAGTTTGTAGGGCTAGCTTAACTAAACTCAAGCCAACTAAAGGAAGCTGCAGAGTGAAGTCGCGTTGATCAGAAGTCAGGTAGGGAGATACGAGGAGGAGATAGCCGAAGTTACTTAAAGACTGAGCAGAAGATAACTACAATTCAGTCAGGTTAACAGTTAGGTCACCTCGTTGAAGTACCTAGAGGAGGAGGTTAATTAAAAGAATAACAGTATTAACAGGCTCAGGACAGAAATAAGTTAGATGAGGCTTAAGGTGTCACAAATCGAGGAGTAAATTTAGTTTAAGGAAAGCACTATCAATAGACAGGCATCGTAGATTAGATACATCAGGCAGTAGTCAGTTGAAAGAGACGAGTATATCACCCAGAAGGATAACTAGTTTAGGACCCTAGTCACTTAGATTAATAGGCTCAAGAGTAACTTCGATGAAATATAAATGATCTTAAATCAAAAGGACATCAACATCCAAAGACTTAACGCTGAAGTCACTCTTATAAGAGACGAGCACCGAGACTTGTAGTAATAAGTATAATAGCGTCAGTAATAATGGTCTCTGATAAGGCAACAACTTATCCAGGCCTAGTCCAATATAAGCCTAGTCTCAGAGGAAATTTCGAGCAAGGACATCTCACTCGCCAAGCTTACCAACTAGAGCGCATTCCTAAAGCAGTAAATAACGCGTCTAAACGAATAACTAGTCTAAAAGAGCCACTAAATAAACCGCACGAACCAACTGGTGTTCACCCAAAAGATGTAACACACAAGCCAGACCAACGATCAAGTCCAGTCCCTATCGACTCAAGTATTCAGTCTAACTCTCCAACTCTAATCCTTCAAGCACGCAATGGAGGACATCGAGTCATAAAATAGAAGACTGACCATTGAACTGGACGGGAGCAGAACGAAACTGACCTAGCAAAACTCAACGTACATCTACAGCGAATAGGACTTCGCACAGCTGAAAAAATAAAGCGACCGGAGATACCGATAGGCAATGTAGCTGCAATTGTAGCTCAGTCAGCGTAGTTCAGAGATAGAGATGGTGAGTTAAAAGGCTAACAGCCTGCAGCTTCTGATAGCCCGGTACGAGGAATAGGCCAGTTACAATGGTCAGCGATATGAGCACTAGGTGCAAGGGCACATTCACAATGAGAGGGCTCTGAGGCAGTAACTAGAGGGGTTGAGATCAGCCAAGGTTGGGCAAGACATGCAGGGGCAGGGGCAGGGACAAAACACCGAGGAACTTCAGTTTGGGCTCCATCTTTACACCGAGGAGACCGATCGGATGTAGAAGATAATTTAGGAACTTAATTAGGAGGTTTCTGCGCTTAGGCTCAAACTTAGTGCCATGAACAGTCAGGAGGACAGGATGTAATAAAACTTAGTTACCTTGGTTATGACATTTGCCGAAGTTGAATCTCTGCGATAAAGAATGAAAATGAAATAGTCAGAGATTAAAGAAGTAAGAAAAAGTTTCATTCAGGCCGTAAGTTCCAACTAAGACATTAACAGTCAGTACAGATTCAACACTTCCAAAATATTTAAGAGCGGTGCTTAATTCAAGAGCGGTGCTTAATTTAAGAGCGGTGCTTAATTTAAGAGCGGTGCTTAAATCGAATCCAAACAATTGATTTTTGAATAAATCCAGTCATAGATTGGCTTATCCATAGCGCACCTAACAAGCGATAAAACTGAGCCTATCAATAACTTATAATAACCCTATCTAACCCAGCAGCCTCCTCCTCCCCCCGATCACAACGTCCATTAGCCCCACCAGTAAAAAAATCTCATAAACGATTAATAGCTAAACTAGCTAAGTCAACTAAAAGAGGACGTCGCAAACGACGAGCAACTAATGCACTCCCAGGTCGAATAGATTATAATAGGACAAGCCCATTACGACAATACCCATCAATAAGAGGCCACGACGATACAGGCTCACAGCACGACTCAGTAGCAATATGTCACCCAGCCTTCCCATCAATTGGTTCAGAGCCAGTCTCATGGCAGAATGATCAGCATCATCTACCAAGGGTCGCAGGTTCAGGGGGATCGGTCAGGGCAAGTTCACACGGGGGTTGTTCACTCTGGAGGAGGGCAGGCATATCAGCCATATTCTCGCCCTCAGTAACAGCGAGTCAGTCAGAATCAGTTCCAGGCTGCAACTATTCCTCCATATGTCAGGGTATTACCCTATGGGCAAGGAAATCAGCATCAAAACTCTACCAATACTCAGTATCAAGCCTCTACGAACATCGTTCAAGGACAGAGGGTCAGTATGGTAGGCTCGCAGCAGGCCCCAGGAAGGTTTGTGGTTAACAATCAGGCTGTTTCACAGTCAGGTCGAGTCGTTGCAGGAAATTTTGCTGTACAGCCCCAGCAGTTGAGGTATTGATTTTTCAGGGAATTTTAAACAGACGAACTGTTCATTTTATATTGCATCTATTTTTTATTTCAATCTTTTGCATTGGTTTATTTATTTCATTTATTTATAGAGAAGAAAATATGCAAATTGGTTGTATTCATCTACTTATAATATTTGAGTTTTATTATCACTTTATTATTTTTACTCTTAAAATTCAACAAACTATATGTCATAATGCTAAAAATAAACTTAAAAAAAAATCTTAAAGCTAACTATTATTTTATAATTTTTGGAGTGTAAACGCTTTTTTAGCATTAGAATTAAGTCTCTTCAGCAAAATAGATAGTTTCCTGTCGCTCTTAAGAAAGATCGCTTTAGAACTTGATTTCATATTAATCACTATCAATAGTTTTAATCTTATAATTTAAAAAATTAGAAATTATATATTCTATACCAGGGTAAAATGATTCTTGTTAACTCTTAACTTGCTGTTGCTAATTTTGTTCAAAAAAGCTTTGATATTATAGCAGTAAAACTTTTATTTATAGCAGAACGAAGATCATTCAAATATTATTGAATGGCTCTCCTCAGGAAAATAGTTCATCATCAAGGACACTGAATTGTTTGAGTCTGTGATACTTCCCCATTATTTTAGACACAGAAACATCAACAGCTTTATCCGACAGGTACTTTAGCTCTAATATTTAGTTGAATATGTATGGTTTTCACAAGTCCAGAAAAGAACCTACCAAAAACATTTTTTCACATCCAAACTTCCTCAAGGGAAGACCTGATCTGCTTTTAAATGTGAGAAGAAAACTAAAGGAATAAAAAAACGATGAAAACGCTCCTCAAGATATCACTTAAAAAAAATCAAAATAAGAAAATAATTCATCCAATGTGATTGTGGAATAATCAAAATAATAGCAGATTAAACTAAATATCTCAAAACAAGCCGTCCAATCGATACGGAACATCGAATCAAATTTCTAGAAAAGATAGAAATAACTATAAAAGACCGCCATAAAGGCTGATTTCTTAGTGAGTCTATGCTCAATGTAAAACATGTAAGATTTTACCAACCAAAAGAGCATCGACTGGCCATTCAGAAGCCTGATTGAAAAATCGCAAATCATGTAGCTGAACCCATAAATATACGGATTGAGGTTCTAAAACATTACATCTCTGAATCATATCGATGAGTTATAATTTGACTTTAGTAGCGGAAACTAAAGAAAAAATCAAAATGACTCTTATAATGAGATTTAGAGGGAGAGGAGAACACTCAACAACAGAATGGCCGGCTTCAATATACTTCAAACCATTAACTTCATGAGCGAACTTAATTTATGATGATCGTTTTTCTAATTTTTCTGATTTTCTCATACATTATCAAGTTTAACTCTATTTTACAAATTATTCTTTCTAAAAGATATATTTTTATCTA
>Ga0105051_10008626_pt1 | contig 10280 bp, 10 predicted proteins | sample FRY02_FD_78383 | JGI IMG/M metagenome (GOLD analysis project Ga0105051, IMG submission 78383) | Freshwater microbial communities from Lake Fryxell liftoff mats and glacier meltwater in Antarctica - FRY-02 (megahit assembly) | ecosystem: Environmental > Aquatic > Freshwater > Ice > Glacier...
CTGGCGGACCGCAGCAGCTACTTGCTGGGAGCTTGTTTCCCATGGTTGACTCATGGCAGGCCTGGTAGCTGCCCACCCATCGGCGATGGACAAAGAACCGCGCTGGTGGGGGTGACTTGGTCATGGAATTGCCCGCGCGCTTGACTTGGCTGTTTCGCAGGTCAGTCGGATCGTGGCGGAGGGGCCGGCATCCACCCACCCAGATGGCTCCAACCAAACAAACCCAAAACGGGTATTATCGAACCCAATATGGGTACGATAATCACCACCTCCCAAGCATCCATCGCTGACGCACTCTTTTGCAAGGTGCGCCAGCGCGTACTGGCCGTGCTGTTCGGTGCGCCGAACCGCAGCTTCTACACGAACCAGGTGATCGGCCTGGCGCAGTCGGGTGCGGGCGCGGTGCAGCGCGAGCTGGCCATTCTGGCCGGAGCGGGTTTGCTCACGGTGCGCATGCAGGGCAACCAGAAGCACTTTCAGGCCAACCCGGCGTCGCCGGTGTTCGCCGAGTTACGCGGGTTGGTGCTCAAGACGATGGGCTTGGCCGATGTCTTGCGCACTGCGCTGGCGCCGCTGGCGGCGCAGATTGAGCAGGCCTTTGTGTTCGGCTCCATCGCCAAACAGCAGGACACGGCCGAGAGCGACGTGGACTTAATGGTGGTGAGCGACACGCTGGGCTACGGCGATGTGTTTGGCGCGCTGGAGCTTGCGAGCCAGACACTGGGCCGCACGATCAACCCGGCCCTGTACACCGCAGCCGATTTCAGCGCTCGGCTACAGGGCGGCAATGCGTTCATCAACCGCGTGATGCAACAGCCAAAGATATGGCTGATCGGCCAGGAAATACCCGCGCCCAATAAGCCCGACCAAACCACTTGAAAACCTGAGCCGCCCCGGCGAATCGCTCAGGTAGTCGGGGTCAGATTCTAATTAGTCACCCTCTGCATTCGGATAAAGAGATTTCAACAACTGCCTCTGTTACCATTTCAATGGAAATGAATATGACCTTGGCCAAAATCAACGATATTTCGATTCATTACCAGCTTGAAGGCGACAAAGACGCCCCGGTCTTGATGCTGTGCAACTCGCTCAGCACCACCCTTGAGATGTGGGAGCCTCAGATGGCCACCCTGCTCACGCAGTTTCAGGTGTTGCGCTACGACGGGTCCATATTTGGGGTCAGATTCCAATTAACCGAGCTGGTGGGCCGCGACAGCTAGCTACTTGCTGGGCACTTGTTTTCTAGGTTACTCATGGCGGCCTTGGCAGCTGCCCACCCATCGGCGATGGACAAAAAATCGCACTGGTGGGGGGTGACTTGGTCATGGCATTGCCCGGGCACTGGCCTTGTCTGTTTCCCGGGTAGGTCGGATCGTGGTGGAGGCGCAGGCATCCGCCCACCCAGATGACTCCAACCAAACGAGCCCAAAACGGGTATTATCGAACTCGATATGGGTACGATAATCACCATCTCCCAAGCATCCATCACTGAGGATATTCGGGGTCAGATTCCAATTAACCCAACAGCTACCAAGATTGAAATGGGTAAAAACACAAACTGAGCTTGGAGTTTGTGGCGAAGTCCCGGTTTGGCCCCTACTTCCTGTGGCCGCAAGACTTTCATCCGGTCTAAGCGCTGGCGCCGGGACATGAGTTGCCCGCCACACTCCCAGCGCCGCTTGGTAGCTACACTCGCCAACATGCGTCCCTCCCAAGCCCTTCGCCTGCACCGCTCGCAAATCCGCGAGATCGCGATGCGCCACCGCATTGCGGGTGTGAGCGTGTTCGGCTCCGCGATTCATGGTGACGACGTGGAGGGGAGCGACCTGGACGTACTGGTGGACCCGACGCCTGCAACCACGCTGCTGGACATTGGCGCCATCCGCTACGAGTTGAAAGCGCTCCTGGGTATGGATGTGGACGTGTTGACGCCCAATGGCCTGCCCGACAGCTTTCGCGAACAGGTGCTGCGCGAAGCGGTGCGTCTGTGATAATTGAGGTCAGATTCCAATTAAGCCACTGCGCCTGGCTGGGTTGCGTGCCAAAGGCCAACGCGCCAGCAACCGCTGCATCGTCTTTCAGGCGCTGCCCCACACCCTTGGGCTGCAATAATTGGAGTCATATTCCAATTAACATAGTGGCTGGGAGAAATGGGGTCAGATTCTAATTAACCTATGCCGCAGTTCTTTGGAAACCCCTGCAGAACGGTCGCTGCTGCCGGCAGCCATACCGGGCGACGACCCAACAACCGCTTCCAGGCTACCGGCTAACAGCCCTTTACAGCTGCCGCCAGAAAGCACGCCGCTGCGCGCGCACGCACGCACGAACCGAGGCAGGCAGGCAGGCAAGCAAGCAAGCAGTCAAACTGGTGGAGGCACCGGGCCTAAAGCTACCCACTCGGGGCGGAAAGCGCGGAGCGATCAGCAATTTGGTGGCGTCAAATCGGGTGTGATCAAACCCAATAGGGGTATGGCAGCAGCACCCTCGCTTTATTTGGCAGCCAACGCGCTGTTTCCCAAGGTGCGCCGGCGCGTCCTGGCTGCGCTGTTGGGCGCGCCCGGTCGCAGCCCTTACACCCACGAGGTGATTGGTCTGGCGCAGAGTAGCGCGGGCACGGCACAACATGGCGCGACGGGAGCTGGCCGGTTTGGCGGCGGCCGGCTTGCTGACGGTGAGCAAGCAAGGCAACCAGCGGCACTTTCAGGCCAACGCCGTATCGCCCGTTTAGGCCGAGCTTGGTCGTGGCCTGGTGCTGAAGACAGCGGAACTGGCCGAGGTGTTGCGCGCGGCACTGCAGCCGCTGAGCGCCCAAGTTGAACAGGCGTTGGTGTCTGGCTCTGTGGCCCGGCAAAACGACACGGCGCAGAGCGACGTAAATCTGCTGGTGGTGGGCCAAGACCTTGCCTGTGACGCGCTGCTGGCATCGCTGGAAGGCGCCGGCCAGACGCTTCGGCGCAAAGGCAACCCGGCGCTTTGTACCGAAGCCGACTTGCGCACCCGCCGCGCCAGCGACACCGCCTTTATCCAGCACGTGATGCAGCGTGTCATGCAGCACGTCATTCAGCCGCCTGACAACATGTGCGACACGGCTCTGGCTTCGCTGGGCAACGGCGCTGGACGCGCGCGGGCCACCCGGCGCGTGATGGCCCACCGGTGGCGGGCGTTTGACATGCTGGCCCAGACGCTGGACTGAGCACCAGGCCTTTGCGCAGCCCCTGCGCGAGACGGCGGTGCTTGAAGCGACCGGTGCAATCGGTCGTCGAGTCCGGGTGGCGGGTGTTGCGTTGGTTTTCGGCTGACACAGAAGGCAACGTCCCGTTGAACATGCGTGCTACAGCGGTGCAGCCTGCCGATTCAGCAGGTTGAGCCTCTCAAGCGCGTGGTCCCAGACGCATCTGGTGTCTGTCATCAAGCAAGCCGCTGGTGTTGGCCAACCTGCCCTAGACACAGACGGGGTCGATTGGGTTCAACGCGGACTCTCGAAAAACACCGTGTTGGTGTAATCGCTGATCTCGAAATACACCTTCTTCTCGCCTGGGTCGACCTGCATATTCAGGTTTTCGTCGAGTACGCCATAGCCATACCGGTAAGCGCGCGGCGTTTTGTCGTTCGTACCCAGCGCGGTGCTGATCTTGTCGACCTTAAGAAAGCGGCGGGCCACCTTGTCGCCGGCATAGATCTCCATGACGCCGTTGGTGCCAGTCCAGTTTTGGATGTCGCGGCTGATCTGGTTTTGCTGCTCTTGGGTGCAGGCAGCCAAGACGGCGGTGGTCAGGGCCAATGTGGTTAGGGTAAGACTTCGGTTCATGGCGGATCCAATAAAAAAGGGAGGCACTGAGCTGCTGGCTCACGCAGGCAGGCATTGGCGACCAAATCGAGATCGGTGGATGCGGGATTGCCGATGAACACGCGCGCAACACACTGGTGAGGGGTGAGCGCAAGACCAGCCGCCGGCTAGGCCGCGCCCGAAGTGCCCACCACCAGCATCAGATCGCAGGTGCAGGCTGCAGTCTTGACGCTGCCAGGTGCATTTTGCAGCAGGCACTGGCCAAACCAGACCACCGAAAGCCAATTGGGGTCAAGCTAGTTGGGGTCAGATTCCGATTAACCCAGGCCGCAGGTCTTTGGAAACCCCTGGAGAACAGCCTCTGCTGCCAGCAGCCATGCCGGGCGGCGAGCCGACAACCGCACCCAGGCTACCGGCTAACAGCCCCGTACAGCTTCCGCCTGAAAGCAGGCTGTTGCGCTTGCACGCACGCACCAGGGTGGGCAGGCAGCGAAGTAGTCAAGCTGGCGGCAGCACCGGACCAGAAGTTGCCCACCCGGGGCGGGAAGCGCAAAGCGATCAGCAATCTGGCAGCGTCAAGGTAGGTGTGATCAAACCCTATAGGGGTACCCTCCCCCCGCGTCAGACTGGTTGTCGTTTCCAGCGTGACCGTCTCACCGAAGCCAAAGAGGGACTTGGCCTTGTCAAACAAGTGGTCCTGCAAGGCTTCGCGGTGGTCACACAGCGCGTCAGATGCGCGGTACGGGCGGTTCTGGTCCATCGCCTCGAAGTCGAAGTCCATCAGCTCGCCCAGGCCCGAGCGCTGCTGCCGCCAGGCATGCGTGGCCAGCTCGCTGCCCGGGGTAGGCCATGCGGCCAACGATGCGCCCACTGCGGCGGCGATCTGCGAGCGGTTCAGGCCCAGCTCGGCGAGTTTGTCCTCCAATGCGCATTGGCGCATCACCGAGAATGCTGCGTGCTGCGTGCTGCGTGCTGCGTGCTGCGTGCTGCGCGCCCACGCTGCGCGCTCGCACCAGCTCCAGCGTAGCGAGATCGACCTTCTGGAAGCGTTCGGCTTCACCCGCATCCATCACCCGCTTCACGCGCGCTGATGGTGACGCTCGCTGGCCGGGTCGCATGGGCTGGCGTGATGCTGGACGCCGAAGGCTGCAGGGCGATCAACTGCGCAGCGCAGCGTTGCGCCAAGGCCTGTCCCGCCTCAGACAGGGTTGACTCGACCAAAAGTGCCTTGGCCATGCACCAACTGGTCGATACGAGCAGCCAGCGCGGCCCACTGGTCTTGCGGCAGATCGAAGTGGCTGCCCAGGTTGAGCAAGGTGGACTGCTTGACGCTGGAGCCCACACACACGCTGTGCACCAAGCGGTAGGTGACGTAAGCCTCACCATAGCTGCGGTTGCGGGTTTGGGTGCGCCGGATGAACGTGCTGCGTTGGTGCACGCAATTTGCAGGAAGCTGCCGTCCTAGAAAAAATATGAAGGCACTACAAATCACTTTGGAACTGGAATCGAGCATCCACGCGGGTTGGCGGGCGATACAGACCAGAAATGGGTGAAAAGTTGCCAAACCTGGGCTGGGGCTCGCGGCAAGACACCACCGGGACCTGAGCGCCTGCAGCGGGCAGCACCAGCTTGGGGGATCCGCTCGGCTGTACATGCATGTTCTGGCGCGCCAGGATCGGTGGGGTTGAGCTGCATGGGGCACAACAGCATGGGAGCTCGTTGAGCGCTGGTTAGACGGGGAACTGAACGGGGGCAAACCGGGGGCAGCCCGGGGGTAAACCAGGGGTTGGGCGTGTGCCCCATCGAGCGCAAGCGCGCCCGCCCACAACGCAAGTTTTTCACCTTGGTGAATGCAGCTGGCGTGGTCTTCCGTCAAACATCTTTCAGGGTGAACGGCAGGGAGCGCAGACGTTTGCCAGTGGCGTGGTGGATCGCATTGGCCACTGCCGCTGCAGTGCCCACGATGCCCAGTTCACCGATGCCCTTGACCCCCAGCGGGTTCACGAAATCGTCGCGCTCATCGAGCATCTGCACATTGACCTCGCCGATGTCGGCATTGACGGGGATCAGATACTCGGCAATGTCGGTGTTGAGGAAACGCGCGCGTGCGTGGTCCACCAACGTGTGTTCGTGCAGTGCCGATCCAATGCCCCAGATCATTCCGCCCATCAGCTGGCTGTGCGCTGTCTTGCGATTCAGGATGGTGCCGGCTGCGAACGCGCCGTGAATGCGCGGCACACGGATTTCGTGGGTCCAGCGGTGCACGCGCACCTCGACAAACTGCGCGCCGAAGGCAAACATCGCGTGTGTCTCGGTTACCGGCCCGGCCACGCCAAGGCCACCCTTGTAGGTCGTGCGCAGGGCCTGCTCGGTGAGCTCTGGATGGGCATATTGGCCGGTTGCGGCGGCCTCACCACGCGGCGTTGCTTTCAACGCATCGAGCAGCGACATCAACTTCACCCCGGGTCCTTGCAGCGTACCGTCCACCAATTTCACCTGCGCTGGGTCCAAACCCGAGAGCGGGTTGTCTTCGAGCAGGACGACGCTGCGCACGATTTCGTCGGCCAGCTTCAGGCAGGCCACATGCACCGCCGATCCAGCGCTTGCTGACGTCACCGATCCACCAGAAATCGGCGCTATCGGCAGGTCTGAACTGCCCATGAACACCTCGACCGCCTTCACTGGCAGCCCCAGCCGTTGAGCGGCGATCTGGCCCATGATCGTGTAGGCCCCAGTGCCCACATCGTGTGCTGCCAGCTCCACCACGGCAGTGCCTGCGCCGTACATGCGCACGCGCGCCTCCGACGGCGCCACCAAGGTCGGGTAGGTCGCGGTGGCGCAGCCGCAACCCACCAACCAGTCGCCGTCCACCATCGACTTCACAGCCGCATTGCGTCGGGCCCAGCCAAAGCTTTTGGCCGCAGCGTCGTAACAAGCCATCAGCGAGCGCGAAGAAAACGGCACGCCATTGACCGGGTGCGTGCGGGTGTCGTTCACGCGGCGCAGCTCGACCGGGTCCATCTTCAGCTTGATGGCCAGCTCGTCCATCGCTGACTCCAGCGCGAAGAAACTCTGCATCTCGTTGGGCGCGCGCATGAAGCCGGGCGTGTTGGTGTCGCTGCGCGCCAGCCGCTGCTCGGTGTGGATGTTGGGACAGGCGTACATCGACCGCGTGATGTGGGTACCGGGGTTGACCACATCGTCGAACTGCGAGGTCTGCGCTGTCTCAATGTGCTCAAACGCGGTCAACCGGCCGTCACCCCTGGCGGCCAGGCGAATCTTCTGAATCGATTCGGGACGGAATGCCGCCGCCGTGTACATCTGCTCGCGGCTCACCACCAGCCGCACCGGGGCGCCGACGCCGCGCGCCGCAGCGATCGTCAACATCGCGTAAGGCGGCAACCCGGCTTTCGAGCCAAACGCGCCACCGACGAAGGGCGACAGCACTTCGACCTGGGTCTCGGCCAGCTTGAAAGCGGTTGCCACACCAGCCCGCGCGGTGCGCACCGATTGCGATGGCATCCACACGGTGAGCTGCTCGCCGCGCCAGTGCGCGGTGGTCGAGAACATTTCCATCGGGTTGTGGTGCTGGAACGGCGTTGTGTAGGTCTCGTCGACCACAGCGGCTGCCGATGCGATACCGGCGTCCATATCGCCCTTTGTCATCACGTTGTCTTCTTTCTTGCCGGCGACGAAGGCGTTGGCTGTGTCCATCTCGATCCGACCGGCTGTTTTGTTGTAAGTCGCCTTCACCCGCTGTGCACCACGGCGCGCGGCAGCGGCGTTCTCGGCGACCACGAAGGCCACTGGCTGCCCGGCGTATTTGATCTCGGTGCCGGTCATGGGCCAGAAGCTGGCGGTGCCAGGGCCGCCAGCGTAAAAACCCTTCGGCGTCTCGTACTTCGGCATCGTCTCGTGGGTGTAGACGGTGATGACACCCGGCTCTGCCATCGCCTCGAGGATGTTGATGGCAGTGAGCTGCCCGCACGCAATCGGCGAGACCACCAGCTCGCCGAAGAACATGCCGGCTGGCATGAAGTCGGCCGCGTATTTGGTGTCGCCAGTGACCTTGCGCAGCGCCTCGTAGCGCGTGACCGGGGTGTTGATTGTTTCTGCCATGGCTTCACCCTTTTGCGCGTTGGTGCGCTGTCATCAGTGCACCGGCGACCACATCGGCGCCGAGTGCAATCTTGTAAGCAGAGTCTTTCAGCGGCGTGGCGTTGGCGAATGCAGCGCGACCGGCTTCGCGCGCCAACGTCTCGCTGAACACCTGGCCTTTGAGCACGGCCTCGGCGGCGCTGGCCCGCCACGGTTTGGCCGCCACACCACCCAGCGCAATGCGCGCGTCGCCGACCCGGTTACCGTCCAGCGCCAGCCCGACCGCGGCAGAAACCGAAGCGAAGGCATAGCTCTCGCGGTCTCGGGCCTTCAGGTAGTGGCTGCCCCTCATTGCTGCAGTCACCGGCACCTCGATCATGGCGATGATCTCGCCGCGCTTGAGGCTTGTCTCGATCTCGGGGCTGTCGCCTGGCAGCTGGTGCAGGTTGGCAAACGGGATGCGGCGCGTGCCTGTGCTCGATACCACGGTGACAACCGCGTCGAACGCAATCAGCGCCTGCGCCCAGTCGCCTGGGTACATGGCAACACATTGCTTGGAGCCACCCAAAATCGCATGCAGGTGGGTGCGTCCGCCGTCGAGCGCTGCGCAGCCCGAACCGGGCTCGCGCTTGTTGCACGCGTAGCTGGTGTCGCGGTAGTACGGGCAGCGGGTTTGCTGCAAGACGTTGCCGCCCAGCCGGGCGGTGTTGCGCAGCTGGGGTGATGCCGCCTTCCACAACGATTCGCTGAGCGCTGGGCAGGCGCGGCGCAGGGTTGCGTCGTCGCCGATATCGGCCATGCGCGCCAGCGCGCCAAAGCGGATGCTGCTCGGCCCCACCTGCATGCCCTGCATTTCCGGGATGCTGCTGATGTCCACAAGGCCTGCTGGCTTCATCACATCGAGCTTCAGCAGATCGATCATCGCCGTGCCGCCGGCCAGCACCTGCCAGCCTTCGTGTGCCCCGAGATAGTGGGCTGCGTCTTGCAGGCTGGTCGCGCGGTGGTAGTCGAAGTTGCGCATGGTGTTCAGCCCTTGGGTGCATCGCGCACCATTTCGATGGCAGCAACGATATTGGGGTACGCGGCGCAGCGACACAGGTTGCCACTCATGTACTCGCGGATCTCGGCCGCGCTGCTGGCGTGGCCTTCAGCGATGCAGGCCACAGCCGACACGATCTGCCCTGGCGTGCAGAAGCCGCACTGAAAAGCGTCTTTTTCAGAGAAGGCCTGCTGCATCGGATGCGGTGTGCCACCGGGGCCGCTCAGGCCCTCGATGGTGGTGATCTTGGCGCCAGCCACCGATACCGCAAGCACCAGGCAAGAGTTGGTCCGCCTGCCGTCGACCAGCACCGTGCAGGCACCGCACTGGCCGTGGTTGCAGCCGATCTTGGTGCCGGTCATGCCCAGCGTGTCGCGCAGCGCCTCGACCAACGTGGTGCGCGGCTCCACGGTGAGGGTGCGGCGCTTGCTGTTGACCGTGAGGCCGATGGTGGCTCTGGCGCTGGCCAGCACATCAGACGCCATTGCTGTGGTGGCTGTGGCGGCAGGGATCTCGGCTGTGACTCGGGTTGCGGCCAGCGGCGCGCAGCCAGACAGCAGGCCAATCGAGGCGCCACTGGCGGCTGTGCCACGAAGAAAGTTGCGGCGGGTCGCGTCAGATGGGGGGGTATCGTTCACAGGCTGGTTCCATGAGATCACGGCGACATCGCCACTGAGTGACTGTGGGAGACAGCCGACTTTGGCGGTCTAGGACGAGCGGACAGCCGCCTGTAGGAATTGACTGACTCAAAACCACATTGCAAAAAGCTGCGCTGCACAACAGCCGCCTGGTGCGTGCCTGTGTGATGGGAGCACCCCGATCTTGGTGGCTCTGCGGCATCGCAAAGCCCTGTCGATCCACCCGGTTTGCCGTGGCTTTATTGCTCGCCAGCGCGCCCGAGCACCAGCACCGCGTTGGTGCCGCCAAACGCAAAGGAGTTGGACAGCATGGTGAGTCCCGCAGCGCCTGCGCGTGCCGCGTTGGGCACGTAATCGAGATCGCACACCGGGTCGCTTGAGCGCAGGTGCATGGTGGGCAGAGCGGTGTTGTGCTGCAGCGCAAGCAGCGACAGCACACATTCCAGCGCGCCCGCTGCACCCAGCAGATGGCCGTGCATGGCCTTCGTGGCGCTCACAGGGATGCGGGATGCCTGCGCCCCGAAGACCTGTTTGATGGCCGCCGTCTCGGCCGCGTCGTTGGCCTGTGTGCCGGTGCCATGGGCGTTGATCGAACCGATCTGGCCCGGCTCGAGTCGCGCCGATACCAGTGCCGCCTGCATGGCAGCGGCCTGAGCATCAACGCTGGGCTTGGCGATGTGGGACGCGTCGGACACCAGCCCATAACCCAGGATCTCGC
>Ga0105051_10008635_pt1 | contig 10275 bp, 15 predicted proteins | sample FRY02_FD_78383 | JGI IMG/M metagenome (GOLD analysis project Ga0105051, IMG submission 78383) | Freshwater microbial communities from Lake Fryxell liftoff mats and glacier meltwater in Antarctica - FRY-02 (megahit assembly) | ecosystem: Environmental > Aquatic > Freshwater > Ice > Glacier...
CTGTAGCACTGTCCACAAAATCATTATGAAATTGTTTTCATATACAAAAAGATGCGTCATGAGCAGGCGATTCTCCTGGTATCATTTTGAAAACAAATTGCCCATTAATTTTTGTGTTATTTGACAATTGGTGTTATAAAATCATCATTGTCCCAGGACCTAGGACAAAGTGTTTTGACGTGAGAAACCTTGTCCTACCATATATGATGCTGCAGGTTTTGGATGAATTGTTTTCTTGTCCTATTATATATAAATTTCCTGAGACATTATCTCTCCTGGCATTTGGGGGCGGACAGCAATTTCACATGCCAGCCTTGTCCACCTGGTACATCAACTCTCAGTCAGCCAGGTCATACCAGCACGGCTTGTTACTTGCCCTGCCTGGTGGGAACATATGCCAAAGATCCTCAAGGCAACGCAGAGTGTGACGACTGCCCGATCGACACGTATTCCAACCAGGAGGCTGCCACTTCTCTTGCCACGTGTGTATTGTGTAGTTCCACACAGGTCTCTCTACCAGGGTCACACGAGTGCACCACCTGTCCAGACTCCCAATACAAGCCTGGTGATGGTGCCACGACGTGCGAGCCGTGTCTCGTGCGGCATTTTTGTTCGGGTGGCACGGCGACGCAGTGTCACGCACAATCGCAAACTGTGCCTCCCGACCGCACCGACGCGAGCGCACCACGCGACTGCCGGTGCAAACCTGGTTACTCGCACCGCACCGAGCAAGAACGCAACGGCGACAAAGTCATCTACGACAACGACTGTCATGCTTGCACATTTGGCTTCTACAGCTCGCAGCTCAACAGCACACAGTGCTCGCCGTGCGGTGCAGGCTTCTTTTCCACCGTCTACGCGTCGCTTTCGGTGCAAGACTGTGCGCTGTGTCCAACTGACACATTGTCATCGAGCGGAAAGCCAAATTGCACAATGTGTCCAGCGCATGTGCAAGCTCCCGAGGGGAGTGCCACACTGATCAGCTGTTTATGCAACGCTGGTTACACGGGTTTCGACGGCAGAACGTGCTCTGCGTGCGTACCTGGAAAATTCAAGACAGTGCCAGGAACAGCGTTGTGTTCTGAATGTCCAGAGGGCACGTATTCCACTGTTGTTGCCTCTCATGCGGCTGGCGATTGTCAGCTGTGTCCACATTACTCACACTCTGCCGCCGTGAGCGACCAGCGCACAGACTGCACCTGCAACGCCGGGTCAAGTGGTCCGGACGGCGGTCAATGCGAGCTGTGCATTGCTGGCAAACACAAAAACTCCACCGGTAGTGTAGAGTGCAGCAGTTGTCTTGTCAGAAAATACTCTACCGCGTTTGGGTCTACGAATGCATCCGTGTGTCAACAATGTCTGGTCAACTCAGACTCACTGGCGGCTAGTGATGAGCACACGGACTGCAAATGCAATGCTGGATCGACCGGCCCTACGGCAGCGCCTGCGTGTTTTGTGTAGCCCGGACCTACAAGATTGCGATGGGCGACGCCAACTGCAGCAACTGCCGGTCTGCGCAGTTCTCCACCAAAGTCGGTGCCACCGAGGACGTGTGTGAAAACTGCACGGTGCATTCGAATTCCCCCGACGCGAGCGACGACCAAACAGATTGTACCTGCAACGCCGGGTCGACTGGACATGACGGTCACCCTTGCGTGCTGTATGTCGCCGGCAAGTACAAGAACACCACCGGCGAAGCGCCATGTACTGAATGTCAATCAGGCCAATACTCCACCGCACTTGGTGCCATTGCAGATGTTTGTAAGGAGTGTCCTGCAGACTCGCATGCACCATCTGCCAGCCAATCGGCAACAAACTGCTCGTGTAACGCGGGCTGGTCCGGCTTGCTAGGAGACACATGTGTGCTGTGCGCTCCGGGCACTTTCAGTGACCTTGGCGCCTCCACACAGTATCGTTTTGTTGGGGAACACATTGCAAGATACGAAGTGCAAATGTCAGAGTTTCAATTTTTCAGTAGCGCCTCTGCACATGTCAGTTCACAAATTGCAGTGCAGACTGTGTTGAGTTTGGGGACATCTAGCACGATTGAACAAAGCCCTATGATGTTAGTCGATGGGGGTGTTTTTACAAAATGGCATACTGGAGGAAGCTATGCAGACGATTTCAACAGCGAGCTGATTTTCACCTTTAGCAGCCCTGCAATCATTCGTGCATACCAATGGTACTCCGCGAATGATAGAATCAACAGAGATCCGGTGTCGTGGCGACTCGAGGCAATGCATGCCCTGAATGCCCAGTGGATGTTAGTTCACCGCTTCGACGATGTCGAGTTTGTAACTATGAACCGCAGATAACTGGTGGGACGATTTGCGGTGTCGCTGCCTGACGCACTGCCAAACACGTTTGTCAGTGATATGGTTTGTTACGAGTGTGTAGCTGGAAAGTATTCCACAACAGTATCCGCAGGCTCAGAAATAATGTGCCTGTCATGTGCGGCCCGGTCGAATTCCCGTGCTGGTAGCAACGAGAGCAAGGATTGTGTTTGCAACGTCGGTTCGTCGGGGGAGGATAGCGGGCCTTGTCATGAATGTATTGCAGGCAAGTACAGCGAACCTGGCGGGTCCACGCAGTTCCGGTGTGTCGTGCGCAGAACCCCAACGCCGGGGGCAATTCTGCACATGGCAGAGATGTGGTTTTTTTCAAACAACAGTGTTCCTATCCTTCCAGTGAGTGCCTCCAACGACGGCAGCATCAGCCCATCAGGGGAATGAATTGCGAAATTGATTGATGGGTTCGAACTGACCAAATGACTGGACAGGAATCCCAGCACAGACTCTGCGTACACAAGCACCATCTTATTCTCCTTCGAACGACCAGTTATTGTTGCATCCTACGAGTGGGTGACGGCAAGTGACTTTATGGAGAGGGATCCTATTTCCTGGCGACTGGAGGTCTTAAATGGACTAAATGAACAATGGGTGGAGATCCACAGTTTTGACGAAGAAGTGGCAGTACGCAGCAAACGACGGGCGGTTGTTGGTCCTTTTTACGCTGCACACCTTCACGCATTGGGCGCGTCGTTCTATGGTCCTTTCACCTTCTCCGATTGCGAGGCGGGCAAATATTCCACCACATTCGAAGCGACTTCAGGAAATCAGACGTGTTTGCCGTGTGCATCGCTGTCGTCCTCACTGCCTGGCAGTGATGCACGACAGACTGCAAGTGCCATGCTGGCACAACTGGCCCGGATGGACTGGAGTGCAGCAAATGCGTCGCTAGAAAATACAAGGTGTCCACTGGCAGCGCCAGTTGCCAGGACTGTGCTCCAGGGCACTACTCTGGCGTAGAAGGGGCAGTTTCCAGTCGGACGTGCCAAGCATGCCCGGCCCGTCGTTATAAGGCAACCACAGGGTCTGCAGCGTGTACAATGTGTCCACGCGGATCCTTTCCAATCGCTGTCGGTGCAAGTAGTCATGACGTATGTACTGCGTGCCCGCTGAACTCGACAGCGCCAGACGCAAGTGAGAGATATACGGATTGCCTTTGCATTAAGGGATTCTTTGGGTTTAACAGAGAAACATGCAAAGCGTGTCCCGCCAGAAAATTCAAGAGTGAACGTGGCGTGCACCGTGTGTCCAGCTGACAAATATTCCGCGGTTATGGCTGCAACCGATTCGGCAGTGTGTGCAGTATGCCCGCCAGATACCACCGCATCGGCTGGAAGCGACCAAGCAACCGAATGAACCTGCAAACCTGGCTGGACGCGCTCCACGCCAGAAGCATCCTGCGAGGCCTGCACCTCTGGAAAATACAAGGAATTCTCGGGGGATGACGAGTGCTCGTTGTGTCCTGCAAGCTCCATTTCTGCTCCAAACAGCACATCCGCCGCGGCGCGCATATGCAAGGCGGGCATGACGGGGGCAGGCGGTGGCAGTAGTGTTTGCACATCATGCCCCGCCGGCACCTACAACTCAGAGGCTGGAGCGGGTGGCGTTTGCACGGCGTGTTCTGGCAGCCATTCCACTTCGCTGCTGCAGACCACGTCGCAGGCAGACTGTGAGTGCGAAGTCGGCTTCTCTGGAGACGCGGCGCACAGCGAGGAGTACCGTATGTGTGCCACTGGTTCGTTGAAACTACTGAAAGGGCCGGGGGCGCGTTTTGAGTGCACCACTACGCGTTTCTCCATGTGTTTGTGCAACGCGATGAGCCGCGCTCATGCAGGCGCACTGGTGGCACCATCGAGCGAATCGCAATTGTTGCAGCTACTCCAGGCGACCGTGCCGCAAGAGGGCACACAACAATTCTTCAGCGTGTGTGCAGAAGCTCCGGGTGCGTCCTCGACCAAACAACACTATTCAGGCATGGACTGCAACTGCTTTGGATGGGCGGAAGACGGCTTCGACGCTGCACGCAGTGACTGGAATTCGCTGTCGGTATTGCAGGTGTTTAACACAGACAGCCCGTGGCGAGATATTCCGTGCCATCACCGTCGTGCCGACGACGGCAGTGAATGGCGGCATCCAGTGGACAACTCGACTTGTCGCGGCGTCTCTGATCAGTTGCTCTCCAACCACATGCTATGCGACTGGGAGTACGCCGGTTACTGCTGCGAGTGCCACGGCTTGGATTCTCAATTTCATTCGAATCCCGCGTCACCGTGGTTTGACAAGCTGCATTCGAACGCGTCGGCATCCGTGCCCCCACAAGAAGTGGTGCAAGATGCCAGTGCCCTAGACAATTCCGCAGCGGTGTTGCGTATATCTCGTTTGGGCGACCCTCACGACGTCGCCTGGGTGCCCCCACAGCGCAGGCACAGTGCCGGAAGTGATAGAAGGCCCGTGTATAACGGGTTCTGCGAGTCTGGCAGCGGCTTGTTTCACGACTTGGGTATCCGCCCGGTAGTTGGAGCTGTCCTTGCATACGAATGTTGGGTCGTCGAATCGGAGCCACATGAGCAGATCAGGATCTACGCTGACCAGTTGTGGCTGGCAGTCGCGACAATACAGTTTCAGTTCGTCACCGGTCTGGTAGGCCGCAAGGACGGTGTTGGCGTCCAGCTCCGCCACGTTGCCTAGCTGAACCTCGAAATGTTTCAGAGCTTGCCAGAGAGCAGACATGGTGACGTTTCGATTGTCGAATTCGACGCGGACCTCGCGAATAACATCAGAGTACTGCAGATTGATGCAGATGGCAGCCTGATCCTGGCCGACGCCCATTACTTGCAATTCGGCAGTATCACACTTCAGCCAGAAAGCGACTTGAGTATCTCGTTCTGGTTCATTGGGATGCCGCACCCCTCTGGCGAACAACGCTACGTCCTGCCCGAAAGCTCCACCCCGGATGCTGCGTCATTTATTCGCTTCAAACAAAATTCACGTCATCCCGGTGGAATCACCGTCATTGTGATGATTGAAAGCACCTCGGCATTGGAAGCCACCAACCAGCCAACTCTTGGCAACCACATCACAAGCAAATCTGGGGCTGCTGTCAGCGTCGGTCAATGGAATCACGGCCTTCTGGTCATCAACACTGGTGAAAGATAGCCAAAATGTGCCTTAATGCGCAGTGCTTGCTTGTGCAGGATGGCTTACAAGCGACAGACGGCAACACGTACCGTGTGCGTGGTGTGCACATGCCGCTGCGTGCACCCACCCCTCTTGTGCTGTCCTCGCATATCAACGGCGGCGTTGAAGAGAATCGGTGCCCACGGGTGCCGTCGACGACATTTGTGTATTATGAAGGGCAGATGGATGAGATTCGTTTCTACCAGCGCGCGATGCCCGACGACACCATCCAGTATTTGTCGCAAGTTCCGCCATCAGAGCTCTCGTTGTCCTCCGTGCACATGGCCATCTGGCAGGCACCTGAGGCCGCCTACATCCCCTGGACCGGCACGAATCTCGTCCTTCAACTGGATGTTTCTGGGGCCCGTGGACGCTACATTTTTTTCCGACTACCGTCATGGTCGGGTGACAGCATGCCAGACACCCTTACACAGGAACCGTGGCTCGGGGGAGCTGGTCTGTGCTTCAAGCACCACACTGCCCTATTTTCGCAGCGCGAAGCAAAGGGCCTACTACCGTTTTCGCTTGAAATGGACCTGAAAACCGTCAATGCGCTCAGCGGGCTTGTGTTTGCGTCGCCACACTCGGCACACTTTGTTGTGGTACGCGTGTATTATGACGTCGAGCCACATTTTTCGGCCAGCCTCTTCCGGACGACCGACCTCTCACACCTCGGTGTCAACCACAATATTAGTAGTGAAATGTTTTTTGACGACGGACCAGTCCGTGCGCGATACGTACGCATCGTGTTACAAGAATACCCTGGCGACCCGCCATGTATCGTTGTGACTCCAATCCTATGCGATTACAGATGTGAGGGTTGCTGCCAGAGTGTGCAAACTGATGTGACGGCATTGCCAGTTTTGCAGGCTGCAGTCGATGCTGCACTGCCATACAATGCCGTTGTCGGCGTTTGGCATACGGGGCACAACAGGTGTGTTTGATCGCAACAACACGCAATCACCAACAGACCAGGAGTGGTGGTCGAGCGAGTGTTTCCGTCGTACAACCGCGGCAACCTCAGCTTCTTTGAATGCCACAAGACAACAAACACTCTGGTGGACCCGTACGACAATCGTCACATGGCGTACGCACTGGCTCCGCGTGTGCACCACGCCAGTGGGCATCGTGCGCTCGTGAGCGATGGCGTCATTGACTTTGCGGACCCACGCGAGCCCGTTCTTCTTCGACAAGGCGTCTCCACCAGTATTGATTGGTCGCACTCCGTCAACGCGAACAACCCCGTCTTTATTTCCAATCAGGGCAACACCAAGACAAAGTACGACGGGAGCGCCAATGGCGATATCACCGTCACTGTGGATATGGCAGAGCAGCGCACGTCGATTCTCGTGAAAGACAGTGCAGTGGCGTTTGCTACTATGACGCTGTTTTTCTTCTACGAGAACACGGCCGTGTCCAAGCCCGTGGCCTTCACACGGGTCCATATGGAGCAGCCGCCGCCGAAGACCTCTTCTGCAGTGTGCGCACCGAATATGCGGGGGTAAACACACTGTGCCCCTGCAACCACAGTACTGGCATCACCGACCCCTTCGGTGTACCTCTATTGCCTCTGGACCGCACGAGAATCGCGACACACACGCCCTTGCCAATACGATTCACACATATCCTGCAGCCCAACGGCGGCAAAACTCTGCATGACGGTGATCACATTTTCGCCACAAAGCCACACCCTGCGATACAAGGTCCTTTCTTCCGACCCGACATGGGTATTGCCCGCATTGAAGCGGACGGAGAGTTTTTGCAGACGGACCGTACGCGCGCTGTGGTCGTCAACAGGTTTGGCGTTCTCGACAACGTTGCAGTACTGTACGAAAAACTATCAAACACCACTGCCAGGTCGCACTGGCACGCAACGTCGTCAGGACAGCACTGCATGAAGGACGCTAGAATCTGGAGCTTGGCCATCTTGGCCACACGCTTTTTGGCGTCGTACTTGTGCCACTTGCGCTGCTACGACGAAAATAAGCCATCAGTCGCATACCCCTTCCACATGTAACGACGCAGTCGCTTTTGGTCACGGGTGGCTATCTTCTTCTTGCGTGCCGCAGTCGAGGCCTCCTCCGACAACTCTGTCGTAAGCTTGATCTATTCAACCACGAGAGACTCAACCGCGTCGGAAACGGCTTTGGCAAAGGCCGCGTCAAAATCCATCTCTTGTACGAAATCTCGACCCATGTCGTCGATGTCGGCGATGTCGGCGATGTTGTCGATGTCGGCGGTATCGGCGATGTCGGCCGCAGCGTGTACGTCTTTCTCGTGGCCGGTAGATGGAAGACTGAGTATGAAACGACGCACGCGTTTTCAACTCTGCTTCACGGGGCCCATCCTGTGTAGACCACAATAATCTGCCACGCCACCATCCTTTCGAATCGATCGCGCCATAGTGGTGTTTGTTCTCGAAAAGTGCCTTGTATTTCGATTGAACTTTCGCGCATTCATATAGAGACATTGTCCCGAAATAGGACAAATTGCCCAAATCCTAGAGCGCCCGGGCGTGCGAAAACACGTAGCAAAGCATGTATCCGATGCCTCCTACCGGAACTGCTGCGCAATCAGGCCCATGATATTGAGAATGCCGCGCGACGTGCCAGCTCGCGGCACGAAAAATATGTCCTCCAGCATCTGCTGCAGGGGTCCGACGGGAAACGCCTGACTCACACTGTTTTGTCCAAGGCTCATATGCTGTGCCATTACAAAGGCCAGCATGAACCTCGGGTGCATACCATGCCAGCGACCGATACGCGGATCATCGAGTACACACGGTGTGACAAGGCGTGGCACCCACTGTGTATTCCTGGAGTGGTGGTACCCCAAACCGCTGGGTCCCGGTCGGTCTTCCAACATGCGTCCGCGTCCCGACATGTACAGCTGCCCCGTCGCATTCACTACAGCCGCATGGGACGCGCCGGAAGCCACGACAACGACGTCATCATAGCCAAAACGCGCCGCAGGGAGTTGCCACGGCGTCAACACGTCGCCATGATGTTGTTCTCTCGGAATGCCCAGCATAATCGACTGCTGTGCACGGCACGCCCACATGGTATTGCCGTGCCACAATCAGCGTCTGTTTCTGGTGACATGATACCATTCTTACGCCCCCTATGCCAAAGTAATCTTCACCACCAACGCGCTCAAATGTGGACACCACATTACGATTGCCTGAACCCCTTTGACTTTCCAAACCATTGCCACACCCCCACAACACGCCAGCGACTGTCACCGCCATCGTGTGGTCACTGCCACCGACCACGGACACGACAACATCGTCCACATACGAATGTTGTATACCAGCTGCATCGGCTGCAGCAGCAGCCGCCTGGGCCACGTTATCATAAAAGGTGGCAGGGTCAATAGATGCCGGCAGTGACGTGTTTTCGAGATGATGGCCCTGCCCCAACTTACCATTCTCATTGCAACCCCACGTCCACAGCACGCCAGTGTCTCGTTCTACTGCCATGCTGTGCCATCCTCCCACCGCAATCATGCTCATGGCCCTGCCACCGAAGCAATCTGGATTGATCTGCGTCAAGGCATATGTGTCCAGGTCGTCACCTTGCCCAAGCTGGCCACGGTGCCCTGCTCCGCAGCTCCACACCCCTCCTCTCGCGTCGAGGACAAGCGTAAACTCGCATCCACACGCCACCATCACAGCTGCAGGACGACCGATCCCTATGTTGGGGTTGTAAATTGCACGAGGAAGCCATTGGGGGTTTATTTAGTGGTCCGCAAGTACCAGTGCACCACTTCGCGCACTTCACCACATCCAGACTACACCACAACTTGTCACACATCCGGCGTGTGTGTCGCCTGCCGACACAATAATGACGTCTTGGTTGTGTAACAGCGTAACCTGATGTAGATCCACCAGGGTTGCAAAAATCCTAGACCCCCAGTCACCGACACCAAGTTGTCCAAAATTGTTTTGTCCGCACGCGAACAATTTGCCATCCGCATTCACGAAAAGTGTATAGTCATCACCTACAGCCACCGCCATTTGTGTATCCACGCTGACACAGGAGCTATGCACATGTGTCTTTATATATAATCAAACATGCTATTTACACGACCACGAGCGCACTGTTGCGAGACCTTTTTATCTCTCGTATCGCCATCACAGTTTCACCATCACGTCGTCGCTCAGGCCGAGTCATCGGAGTCGTCGTTGTTCGGCGCGCCCGAAGCAGTGCCTGGGTCATCACTCCTGAGTTGCATTTGTTTGTACTTTGCAATAAAGTAGTGCTCTTTCATGTGCTCGCCATACCTCGAGTATTCACTTTGCTTGTACTTGCGTTCTTTGCGCTGGTTGGCAAGGGTGATGATGGGGTGTAGCTTGTGATCTTGTAGCTCGACCCATGTGCGCGTCGCCGTATTCTGCGCACTCCTTGACAATCAACTTGACGACGCCTTCGGCGCCTTCTAGCACTTGTTTGGACTTGTCGAGATGTTTCAACACGACAATGCTGCTTTTGAGTATGAAACAATGTCCTGGTAGATTGATGTTGGCGACGGGCAGCACGGCCTGACGCGCAAGCAATTTGTGCTGTTTGGCCTTTTCCCTCTCCTTGTCGGTTTTCGCATCACGAACAGACTGTTTCTTCAGGCTGAGAAGTTGCTTCTTGGCCTGCGCCAACGTTGAAGTTACATGGATGGGAATGTTCTCGACATCTCCGAGGCCGTCACCACCGCCGCCCAGACGGCCAACGTCACCGCCACCACCGTCGCCACCAAC
>Ga0105051_10008638_pt1 | contig 10274 bp, 10 predicted proteins | sample FRY02_FD_78383 | JGI IMG/M metagenome (GOLD analysis project Ga0105051, IMG submission 78383) | Freshwater microbial communities from Lake Fryxell liftoff mats and glacier meltwater in Antarctica - FRY-02 (megahit assembly) | ecosystem: Environmental > Aquatic > Freshwater > Ice > Glacier...
TATGCTATTTTCCTTCTAAAGTACCTGTCCATAAAAGATGGATTGAAACGCTCCCCAATTAGCGTGAAATCACCTCCGCTCAGGACTTCTAAAGTACCTGTCCATAAAAGATGGATTGAAACACAAAACCCCTAACCTGGCTACTTTCGTGGAAATAGCCTTCTAAAGTACCTGTCCATAAAAGATGGATTGAAACTCTGTATAATGTCGGGCCTTGTGTACCCGAATTTTTCTTCTAAAGTACCTGTCCATAAAAGATGGATTGAAACACGAAAATATATTTTTCGTCCTTTGTTAGTTTGGTTGTCTTCTAAAGTACCTGTCCATAAAAGATGGATTGAAACTATTCAATACTGTCTTTATCTAATTTCGTTTTCATGCTTCTAAAGTACCTGTCCATAAAAGATGGATTGAAACGGGGCATCTGTTCTTGCTCAAAATGGAGGATCTGTGACTTCTAAAGTACCTGTCCATAAAAGATGGATTGAAACCTCAAACAAGGCCCCCTCAGGGGCTGGCAATTCCAATCTTCTAAAGTACCTGTCCATAAAAGATGGATTGAAACCGCCACCTAATGCCGAAGAAAAAGCCGACGCTAAGGACTTCTAAAGTACCTGTCCATAAAAGATGGATTGAAACCGGCGGTCTTGCTCGGCTTTTACTTGGGCGCTGCGGACTTCTAAAGTACCTGTCCATAAAAGATGGATTGAAACGTTTGACCATCTTCCTGACGTCAGGAAAACGATGCAGACTTCTAAAGTACCTGTCCATAAAAGATGGATTGAAACGCAACAGTTTCGCAATTACTGCCAATCTTCCTTATAACTTCTAAAGTACCTGTCCATAAAAGATGGATTGAAACACAAACCAACTAACCCCTTGCCTAGTGTCGTGTTCTTCTTCTAAAGTACCTGTCCATAAAAGATGGATTGAAACTGGTCGGGGTTCATTTCCAGTTTCTTTCGGGTTTTCTTCTAAAGTACCTGTCCATAAAAGATGGGTTGAAACGCCTTGAATATGCTGTGCCAGCTGCTCCATCCGCAGCCTTCTAAAGTACCTGTCCATAAAAGATGGATTGAAACCACGCTACTCCGGCTGAAAGACATGAAGACGATGCACTTCTAAAGTACCTGTCCATAAAAGATGGATTGAAACCATATTTCTCCTTTACCCTCTCGGGTTTCACAGAGGCCTTCTAAAGTACCTGTCCATAAAAGATGGATTGAAACCCACCCTGGCGATCGTGATCTGCGACTCCTTTTCCTCTTCTAAAGTACCTGTCCATAAAAGATGGATTGAAACAGGTGGGGGATTGAATTAATAGGCGTGCGAGTAGTTCAAACCTCACAAATCATCGTGTGAGTAGCTTACCCAACCAAAAAATCTGCTGCTACAAAACATTCAGCCTAAGTAGCTGATAGCTATTAGCTTGTAGCTGTTACCTTTTTGTAAATATTTGATATATAGAACATTAGCCAGTAATTTGACTAAATTAATAATACAAACTAATTATGCATTAGTACTTACAATTGAGTAGATTAGTGTATCTGAACCCATCACCTCAAAACAATGACACCCATGCTTCAGCCCCAAACTCTGGAATTTCTGAATCGTCTCAAAGAAAACAACAGCAAGGAATGGTTTGATCAGCACCGTAAGCAATACGACAGTGCTAAAACTGATGTAGTGAATCTTGTACAAGAGGTACTCGTCAGTCTTGAACTCCATGACCCAGCCATTGCTGCCTCCCAATTGAAAGCAAAGTCCTGTCTTTTTCGTATCAATCGCGACGTCCGCTTTTCGGCTAATAAGTCGCCCTACAAGACCAACTTTGGTGCTTGGTTAAATGCTGGCGGGAAGAAGTCAGCCTCAGCGGGTTACTACCTCAATATTGAACCCGGCAGATCATTCATAGCCGGGGGTATGTACATGCCAGAATCGGCGGTGCTGGTAAAAATCCGGGAGGAAATCGATTACAATCTGCTCGATTTCGAAGCTCTGTTGGCAAAGCCTTCCTTCCAGAAAGTATTCAAAGATATTTCTCGTGAAAATACCCTCATTCGTCCACCCAAAGGTTACGAGGCTGATAACCCAGCGATTGATTACCTGAAACTAAAAAGTTTTACGGCCTCACATCAGCTCACGGACGGAGCCCTTACGTCTCCTGATCTGGCTAAAATTATCGTATCCGCTTTTGCCGGATTACAACCGCTGGTTGAGTTTCTCAATAAGGGGTTGGTGCAAGCAGAATAAAAAGTGGCCATAAAGTCCCACTGCGTTGAACACCCGAGTCAGACCGACTTAGATCCTAGCCGTTCCAGGTCCCGGGCTCTGCATTTTTCGCCTCCAAAAACCGCTTCTTATACACCCGATAACGCCACCAAAACCAGATTGTAATGGCCGGGCGAAGAATGACAAAAAGGATTACATTAAGTTGCTGATAGGTGATACCCAAAAGGCCGGAGGCTACGACCATAATCTTGACACAGATCCAAAAAATAAAGTCTATATTTCACGAAGCTAGGAAAGCTTATCAGCTCAAATGTAACTCTGATTTCAATTTTGTAAAAGCTTTTCCCAACAAACTACCTTTCTCCTGCCTAGTACTTATACCTGGACAATCAAGAAAGCATACCCCCGCTTGAAAAAAGGCATACTCTCCAGGTGATGATTTCAAAGGTAATAAGCACGCTATACCGTGGCGTTTCATGAGTATATCTACTGTCTTCTCGTGTTTGTTTTAAGATTACCCAATGTAAAGAATAGCGCTGTACCGCAATGTTCAATTCCGAGTCTTTATCCTTTCCACCCTTAATTCTCTTGACCTTTTGACCCTTGACTTTTTAACCCTTTACTTTAAACCTCCGTCCATGCGTTTAACTTCTACCCTTATTGCTCTCATCGTTGCGGCCTGCACCTTTGGTTATGCTCAAAAAAACACCAAACCGAACGCGACCAAACCCAACATCATCTACATCTACGCCGACGATCTGGGTTACGCGGAATTGGGTATCTACGGTCAGAAAAAGATTAGAACGCCAAACATCAACCGCATTGGCCTGGAGGGTATCAAGTTTACCGACTACTACACCAGTACGCCCGTGTGTGCTCCTTCGCGCTGTCAGTTACTGACGGGTACCCACGGCGGGCATTCGTACATCCGGGGTAACTACGAGTTGGGCGGCTTTCCGGATTCCACCGAACGCGGACAAATGCCTTTACTCTCCAATACTGTAACAATTGGTACAATTCTTCAACAGCAAGGCTATAAAACCGCCGCCATCGGTAAATGGGGACTAGGCATGGGATACAGCAGCGGAAGTCCGAACAAACAGGGCTTCGACTATTTTTACGGCTACTACGATCAAAAGCAAGCCCACAACTACTACCCTACTCACCTCTGGGAAAACGAAAAATGGGATACGCTTAATAATCCGGTGATTGACGTGCACCGCCGCCTCGACCCGAGAACAGCCACCGCCACCGATTTTGCCTACTACAAAGGCAACGACTACGCCATCGACAAGATGGCCGATAAGGCCCTGGGCTTTATACGGGAAAACAAGGATCAGCCTTTCTTTCTGTACCTACCCTTTACCATTCCGCACGTATCTTTGCAAGCGCCCGACGCCGCCGTGGACGAGTACCGGGGGCAGTTTCCGGAAACACCCTACTACGGTCAGCAGAGCTACGCCTCTACTCCCTACCCCCGTGCTACCTACGCGGCCATGATCACCTACATGGATAAGAAGGTAGGTGAGGTTACGGCCCTTCTAAAAGAATTGGGGCTGGACGAAAACACCCTCGTCATTTTTACTTCCGACAATGGTACTACCTTTAACGGCGGTGTAGATGCCAAATTCTTCGAAAGTGTGGGGCCTTACCGGGGTTTGAAAATGGATGTCTACGAAGGGGGTATCCGAATGCCGATGGTGGCCCGCTGGCCGGACAAGATCAAACCGGGTAGTGTTACCAACCATGTAGCGGTGCATTACGATGTACTGGCTACTTTATCCGAGCTGGTGAAAGCCCCGGCGGTGCAAAGCGACGGTATTTCATTTTTACCGACTTTACTGGGAAAAGCCAAACGACAAAAAAAGCACGAATACATCTACTGGGAGTACCCCGAAAAGGGTGGCCAACTAGCTATCAGAATGGGTAAATGGAAAGGCGTGAAAGTTGAGATGAAAAAGAACAAGTCGGCCCGCTGGGAGTTATATGACCTGACGGCCGATGAAAGTGAAACCACCGACCTGGCTACCCAATACCCGGCTATCGTGGCCCGTTTTGATCAGATCGTCAAGAAGGAACACCAACCCTCCCACGTACCCGCCTGGGAGTTTGTTAACTAATACTATTTTATATTTTTAGGGCTGTTTTAACGCAATGCGTACGCATTACCACTGATATTACATTTTTTAGGTCCCATTTTACTATTCTAAATACCCAAGACAACATCATCATGCAAAGACGCGAGGCACTCAAAGGATTTGGCACCGCTGTGGTAGGGCTTGTTAGCCTCCCAAGCTGGGCCAATGGCTGGTCAAAACAAAAATTGCAAAAGGCTTCTCTCCTCACGACCGCCGAGGATTCACTACTTTCCGAAGTTGTAGAAACGATCATACCCGTAACGGATACGCCCGGCGCCAAGGAAATAGGCGTACACAAGTTTGTACAAACCATGGTGACCGATTGCTACGATCAGAAAGCGCAGGAAACCCTGACCAAGGGGTTGGCAGGCGTCGAAACTATGTCGAAACAAACCTTTGGAAAGGCTTTTGCCGCGGGCAGCGCCGCCCAACGCGAACACATTCTGGAAGGGATGGAGCTCAGCGACAACCCAACCAATAAGGCCTTTTACTCCATGGTAAAGGGACTAACCATTCAGGGCTATATGTCTTCGGAGTACGTCATGACTAACCTGACGCACTACGAAATGATCCCCGGCCGTTTTCATGGTTGTGTAGCTGTTAACCGTTAGCTTCATGTTGCTTGCAGGCAAAAGGTCACATTCAGAATTCATAATTCAGCATTAAAAGAAATGTCAAATTTCAACATAGATAGTCAAAAAGCCCGGACCTACGACGCCATCGTCATTGGCTCGGGAATGAGTGGTGGCTGGGCCGCCAAAGAATTTACCGAAAAGGGACTCAAAACCCTAGTACTCGAACGAGGCCGCGACGTAAAGCACAACGTAGACTACCCCACTACCAACATGATGCCGTGGGAGTTTGAACACCGCGAGCGCGTGCCCAAGGAGGTAGTAGACGCCAACCCCATTCAGAGTAAGTGCTATAACTTCAAGGAGTCGGCAAAGCATTTTTTTATCCGCGACAAAGAACAACCCTACGTACAGGAAAAGCCCTTCGACTGGATCCGGGGCTATCAGGTCGGTGGCAAATCGTTGCTGTGGGCCCGGCAAACCCAACGGTGGAGCAAGTACGATTTTGAAGGCCCCGCCCGCGATGGCTTTGCCGTGGAGTGGCCCATCAGCTACGACGATATCGCGCCTTGGTACAGCTACGTGGAGAAGTTTGCCGGTATTACCGGAAACAAAGACGGCCTCGACGCCCTACCCGACGGCGAGTTTCTGAAACCCCACGACATGACCTGCGTGGAGAAGTACTTTAAAGAAAAAGTAGCAAGTGCCTACAAAGACCGGCACATCATCATTGGTCGGGCGGCGCACCTCACCGACCCGCAGCAGATTCACTACGATCAAGGCCGGGCCCAATGCCAGCACCGCACCATCTGCGAGCGGGGCTGTCCGTTTGGGGGCTTTTTTAGTGCCAATGCCTCTACCATACCCTGGGCCATGAAAACCGGCAAGATGACCCTGCGGCCCCACTCCGTGGTGCATTCGATCATCTACGATGAAAAAAAAGGTAAGGCTACCGGCGTTCGGGTAATCGACGCCAACACCAAAGAAATGATGGAGTTTTACGCCAAGGTTATTTTCGTGAACGCGGCGGCTATCAACTCCAACCTGATCTTGCTTAACTCCACTTCGTCGCGCTTCCAAAACGGACTCGGCAACGACAGCGGTACCTTGGGCAAGTACTTTGCGTTCCATAACTACCGGGCGAGGGTATCCGGCGAATACGACGGTTTTCTCGACTCTACCACCGACGGTCGGCGACCCAATGGTAGCTACATACCCCGTTTCCGGAATGTCTACAAGCAAGAAACCGACTTCCTGCGTGGCTACGCGGCGGGTTTTAGCGCCAACCGAAGGTCGGGTAGTGAGCGGGGTTCCCTCGGGGCTTCCCTGAAAGACAGCCTGCACAATCCGCAACCCGGCAATTGGAGCGTAGGCTCGCACATGATGGGCGAGACCATCCCGAAAGAGAGTAACTACATCGCCCTCGACCCCAATCTGAAAGATCCCTACGGACTGCCGCAGGCCAGGATCAATGTGGCCTACGACGACAACGACGAGAAGATGGTAAAGGACTACATGGAACAGATCACCGAGATGTTTACGATGGCGGGCTTTACCAACATCCGGACCAACGACAGCAAGCAGGCTCCCGGCCTCGACATCCACGAAATGGGCGGCGTGCGCATGGGTAAAGACCCCAAAACCTCGATGCTCAACCAATGGCACCAACTGCACGCTGTACCCAACGTATTCGTGACCGACGGCGCCAGTATGACATCCACTTCTACCCAAAACCCCTCGTTGACCTACATGGCCTTCACGGCTCGGGCGGCTAACTACGCGGTGGAGGAGATGAAGAAGCGGAATTTGTAGGGGTTTAGTTGTGAGGTTATAATACAGGCCCGCACTGGTTATTCCGGTGCGGGCTTTTGTTTGAAAGAATTTAAAAAAGTCAGAATTTGTTGTAGATTTACTAAGGACAAATCAATTGATTATGAACCATGTACTGACTGTACATACAGATTCGGATAACTTGCAAAAGGTGTTGGAGCAACTGCTTTCACTAGGAGAGTTTGACTATGAAGTTGTTTCAGAGGATAAAGACACACTTACCGAGCCTTCCTGGGAAACTTTAACCGCCGACGATTACAGGGCTATGATCCGACTGCAAACCCCTACTATAAAAGCCAAATCTTTCAGGAATTATAAGGGGTAGAGTCTCAGCTCTGGAAATAGTGGAAGTCAATTACCTTTTTCCGGATGGAAAATACCGCCCTCATCCTGTTTTGGTTATTTCGACCAATGACCTCTTCGAAGATGAGGAGATGTTTTATGGCTTACTAATGAGCACAAAAAACATCTTTCCTAAGTATACCGTAGAAATTAAACCTGAATGGATAACTAAACCATTACGGAATGGGTACTTTGTAACGCACATGCTCAATATGTTCACCATGAAAGATGTAATGCGCCAAAGCAATACCTTTCTGAAAGTTGAATACTACGAACCTATCCGTATCAAAATTATCAACTCTATTTTTCATCATGGCTAGGCATAAATTTATCATCCGGATCGAAAGTCCCGAAAAGCTCAAAGTTTTTGAGGAGCTACTCAAAGTAGTAGGTTTTGAGAAAGCCGGGCCACGCGAGTACAAAGAAACAGCCCATAATGGGAAAACCCTACCTCTACCCAAAACCCCTCGCTGACCTACATGGCCTTCACGGCCCGGGCGGCTAACTACGCGGTGGGGGAGATGAAGAGGAGGAATTTGTAGGTGTTAGCTTTTAGCTATCAGGTATTAGCGGTTAGCCTGATTAGTACCATATAAACAAACAGCCTGTGCCCCTAATGGAACGCAGGCAGTCTTTTGTTTGGAGAATAGAACTCCTCAAAGAATATTCGTTCTGATTTTCAAATGCCCTTTGGTAGCCCCTTTGGGGATGTAGCGGATTAATAGGGTATCACCCCCATAATAATCAAACATCATTTCAATATATGGGATTGTACCATTTTGTTTTAGAACAAGGTTATCCTCCTTTTTTAAATTAAATTCAGTAATCAATTGATCACTAGGATAATAGCGCAGTGAAACGTCCGCAGATGAATCCAACTCTCCTTCAAGGGAGACCTTCATCACTTCATTTCCCCCCATCAATGCCAGTTTACCTGCAGTACCAGAGGTAGAGTCAATAAACGTTTGCGCTTTGGAAACATCTTCTACGTAAAACTCAGCAAACTTGTTTGCATTTCCACTACTGCACGCGCCTAATAAAGCTATCACACTTAATAAAATGATGCAATTTTTCATAAATCAGGAATTTAGCTAAAACGGCCTGTGCCCATTATAGAGCGCAGGCCATTTTTTGCTTGAAGAACAGTAATCCTCAAAGAATATTCGTACTAATTTTCAAATACCCTTTGGTGGCCCCTTTGGGAATATAGCGGATTAGGAGGGTATCACCTTCATAGTAGTCCATCAAAACGTTTTTTAGATCTATTTTCCCATACTCTCTTACGAGTGTATTCTCGCCTTTTACTAACTCCACTGTACCGGTACGACGACGATCGGGATATGAATAAAATTCAATGACAGCTGCTGAATCGAGCTCTCCTTCCACAGAGTACCGAAGCCCCTGATGATACTTGATTCCATTCGAACCAGAAGATGTTGAATCTATGAATTCCTGCTCTTTGGATACATCTTCTACTTGAAAATCAGCATCTCTTCCTGGGTTATTACAGGAAACCAGAAATAAAAGGCTCAAAAACCAAATAAATTTAATTTGTACCATCATTTTAATTTCAAAGAATATTAATTACAACGATCTCCACTTGTTGTTGGAGCAGTAGTAAGTTGTCCATTATTATCAAATACCCTAACTCCAAAACCATTTGCAATATTTTCTAGCATGGTATCAGCGATTACCACTAACTGAACTGGATAAGTCAAATAACTCAAAAAATTCTTAATTTTTTTATATGTATTAATTCCTAACTCGTTGTTACAGAAATCCATTTCATTTCTAGTTGTGAAAGGCAATCCCTGATCGTTATACTCATGAATATCGGTTATGATCAGTGCTTGAAAAGGACCCACATGAGTACAAAGCATAGCACTCCAATAAGCGTGTTTAAAAGCGTTCCAATTTCCATCATCATCATCTCTGCAATATAATAAGTTTACAAACCATTCTGCTTCCTTAAATGCTAACGCCGCTCCTGGTAAAAGCCAAAAATTATCTCTAAAGTAGTCTTTTTCGTAGCTATTTAATCGATTCCAATAATCTGATATGTAGGGCAACTGCAATAATTGATCCACAGCACCGGAACTACTACCTCCACCCAAAGAACCTTGTAGTGCGGTCATAAATAACGAAAAGGCACCCGAATCAGGTGTAGGGCTTCCGAGGTCAATGTTTACATACTCGCAGGTTGTATCATAAGGCTGTTGATCCCAATCAATTATTTCCCCACCAACAGACGTAACTCGATACCAATCGGTGCATACCTCAATCGGAACGTAGCTCGTCCTCCCACCTTTACTTTTCTTGCCGATCGTTCCGACTACCTTTCCATCTTTAAACTGAGCACCCGAAACCAGTTTTTCTTCATGATCAAAAAGGTAGAGAAGTCCATCAAAATCATGGCTTTCCATTTTCTTTTTCTTCTTTTTGAGGTAGTAATCTTCATCCCTGATTAGCCTCATTTCCAGCACGTCTATTGTATCACCGTTTTTTGAAAATACAAGGTTGATCTTGACGTCGGCACTGATAAAGGTATCTTCCGCTTTCTTCTTTTTGCCATTTTTATCCGTGGTTATCGAAAATTTCAACTGATTTTCTACGGAAAGTATAGGTACCACCACGAGGCTTTGCTGCCCGTTTACCTGCTGCTCCACCGCATCAGACCAAATTACCTTTTCTTTTTTGCCGGATACTCTTGCTGATTTCTGTGTACTTTCATACCAGTTTCTTGCTTCTTCGATGGTAATAGCGGAGGCTTCCAGTCCCTGTGGTAGGATGTCCGAGTTTCGGTGACAACTAAACGGAAGTGCTAAAAGTAAGAAAACAAAGGTGTGTTTTAGAAGTGAGACCAATCGGTTACTTAACTTCTGGGGGGGGGGGAGGTAAATTTCATAATCAGAGTAGTTATTTGTGTTGGTTAATAAAATCTCACCAAGGTAGTTAAGATTTTGTAACAAATAAACATTTATTTACTGTAAGTTAGTAAACGGTAAAAATAGATATCAAAGTAGTTTTTCACTTCCCCAACGTACTCAATGGCTCCACTTTTGATAAGACTTGGCAGGCCGTACAACCTAGTTCTGAGGTTGGTAAGTCCCTGATTACTTTATTAAAACCACTATTTTAAAAATTTTCAGAAAAAATAGGA
>Ga0105051_10008639_pt1 | contig 10274 bp, 8 predicted proteins | sample FRY02_FD_78383 | JGI IMG/M metagenome (GOLD analysis project Ga0105051, IMG submission 78383) | Freshwater microbial communities from Lake Fryxell liftoff mats and glacier meltwater in Antarctica - FRY-02 (megahit assembly) | ecosystem: Environmental > Aquatic > Freshwater > Ice > Glacier...
ATTGAATAATGTGTGATGATTCATACCAACAAGTTGTTATAGGATAAATTGTGGTAAATTTACTATAACAAAATGCTGTCCGAATTACATTGGATACAAAGAAACCCCAGTGCTAGCACTGGGTTTTTCTCTATTGACTGAAATTATCTCGGACACTACTGCAAATAAGTCTAAAATATACTATAAGTATTTACTTACCACATAGCAAATATTACATGAATACGAGTATTCTGGTTTATTTATGTTGTGTCTATCTTATTTTTTAGTGAATGAAAATTTATGATTTTCTTGTAGACCTACTACTTTTATTTTTTCACCAGTTTTTCTATTTATTTTTGTTTCTTCATTCACATTATACAGATAATATTCATCAAGCCATATGTTATTATGGGAGCTTTCGTTATTTTTAGACACAAAACTAGTAATGTCCTCAATTCAAATTATTTCGTAACATCATCTATATCATTCATATTCGCTCCTACAAAAGGCTTGTTTTTTATTTTTATATAGGTTGTAGCCGATACATTGCATTTCTCATCATTCCTTTTCTAGGGGAAATACGACATCACGATTATCTAATCTTCAATTATCATAATATGGGTTAGGATACACATTATTCTGATCACAAAACATAGCATATTGATAGGAATCAGAATTAGGTTGTATAGTCTTTAATGTTTTTTTATCAAAACCTTTTGTATTTCAATATTTTTTTACAACATCATTCAAAAGATCCTCTTCTATTCATTCATATTCTAACTCATGCTTTTTTGATTCTATTTCTTTGATTTCTTTATATATCAAACTTTTTGTATCAAAAATATCACTTACTGCTGCTGTCATTATTTCTATTTCTTTTAGTTTGTCATTAAGTTTTTTGGGGTTTTTTAATCATTCTTGAATAAATGTCTTATTTTTATTTAAAATTGCTACTGCCTGCTCTATATTATACCCAAAATTGTTATTTTGAAATTTTCTCCCACTAAAATTATATCGTAGAGTTGAGTCAATTGGATTCCAATTTGTATTGATTTCTATATTATCATTATTACTACTAAATGTATCATCTTCATCTCGTTCTAAAACATATCATCCATTTTTTATTAACTTAATAATTGAGTCAAATAGTTTATATTGCTTTGGATTATCGATTCTACGTAGTAATTCATCTATCTCGTCTTGTAAAATATCTTTCTGGTTATTTAATAATTTTATTTTACTATCTAGTTCTTTAATTTTTACTGATCTTACTTTTGTTCTTTCTTGGATTTGTCAGAAAAAGATGGTGTTTTGCTTAACAGTCTCTCAATGATTAATGTCTGTTACATCTTTAAACGTTAGTAATCTAACTACTTCTTCTCATTTTTCTGGAATTTTAATTCTATCCTTTCAAAGGTATTTATCCAAAATTTTAGATAACTCCGTATTAAAATTTTCCAAAGGTACTTTCTCACTTCATCTTATTATTCGTTTATTATTAATTTTTTCTTCTACTTGTAGTGTAGTAGTTTTTCCATTATTTGAAAATATAAAATTCCATGATTTTTCATTTAGATCGTATGGCATATTAACCTTACCAGAAGCTAATTTTTTCACTTCCCTTGGCTTTGATGATATAACATTTTGTTGATTTTTTAAAGACTCCATTTATGGTGTATTGATGAACTAAATATAGGTATTTTGATACTATTTGAAAATCTTAAATAATTATGATTCTATTACTCCACACCAAACAACCACTCCATATCTGTTTTGTTGACAACTCATTGTTCGATGAGTCTTTTGCCATATCATTTCATAGAGATCATACCAGAGTTTGCAGAGGTTTCGATAGTCGAGTCGATTTGTTTGAGATCACGTTTCTTAATATTGTTACGAATTGCGGTATTATTGACCATAAACTCAAAGACTCCTACACGGTTCTTGCCATCTGCCGTCTTTACAAGGTACTGACACTGTACTCCTAGTAGTGCATCAGCAAGTCTATCTGCAATAATCTCTTGTACTTCAGGTTCAAAGAATCCGATATATCTATTGACTGTTTGTGCGGCACTACTGGTATGTAATGTAGAAAATACAATATGTCATGTTTCAGCCATGTTGATTGCTGCTTCTGCGGTATGTTTATCACGGATTTCTCCGATTAAGATAATATTGGGATCTTGTCTCATAGCAGATCTGAGTGCTGCAGCAAAGCTATCAGTATCGAGTCCCACTTCTCTTTGAGTAATGAGAGATTTATCAGGCGTAAACATAAACTCGATAGGATCTTCAATTGTCACGATATGACTATGTCTGTTGGTATTGAGGTATTGAAGCATCGCTACGATCGAAGTGGATTTACCACTACCAGTGGGTCAGTTTACAAGGTATAGTCCAGCTTTTTTACTTAAGATATTGTCTTTTACACTTTGCGCAATGTCTTGATACATAAGCTCTTCGAGTTGTTTTGCTTTGGAGTTAATCTTCCTCATCGCAATACTAAGCTTGCCTAGGGATAGTGCGGCATTTACTCTATATGATGGGCCACTAGGTACTGTGTAGGAGAAGTCCATATCTCTCATATTCCAAAACTCTGCTACTCTCTTTTGATCAGCATTGAGTAAGAATACAAGAATTTCTGTGACATCTTCTTGGTTCATAGTGGGTCGTTGAGTCTGTCTGACGATATCACCGTTTTGACGAAACATGATGGGTTCCTTGATAGCGATATGAATATCAGAGATCGTTTCTTCTTGAGCGAGGAGTTTGAGTATTTCACCAAAGTTTACTTGCATTACGATAAGCTAAAGGCTAAAGGCTAAAGGCTAGAAGGCTTAATCTGATTTGATAAGTTTTCAGCTTTCAGCTTGTTACTATTATTATAGTCTGATTGGGCTGATTTGTCAAATTTATCATTCGGAATGTATCTCGATCTTGGATACTACTGATGACAAGACCAGTGAGATGAACAAGAAACTCGTCAGAATCTGACATGTTGCTAAAAAGTGTCCAATCGATCACATGGTGACCATGTCTCCATATCCCACTGTAGCAAAGGTAGCAATAGAAAAATAAAATGCATCAAGTCACGATGATACTAAGCTTTCAGATCATGCATAATATAGTGAATTGCTTGCTAGATACATGATAGCAAATGAGCTAACAATTTGAATTGTATTGATGCCCAGTAAGATAATATTTCTTCTTAGATTGGGTTGACTATGATTGAGGTCGCCCAAAATGATCAATCATAATAAGTACACGATTAAATCTCAAAAGGTATAAATGGTAAGAGCAACCCATATCCAGTGTGTCCATCACTGAAGTGCTAAGATCATCACAAGCATTGTTGTGGTACCCATGACATAATATTCTATTAGACGATTTCTCATGAGATGCCCGGTGAGATCAGCATAGTGACGTATCCAAAAACTTGGAAAACATAACTTCATGCTCATAATCAATAATATGATAAGTCTTTCTACTCCACGAAAACCTCATTCATGACTACGATCTCGTAGTTGACGCATGGTAATGATATGATGCTGAATACGATAGTGTTGGTTCATATACTGGTTGATATATAATTTGAGATATATCGATAATGATATAGTAAACTACTCCAAAGGTCAATAAACAACTACCTTATACTCAATAATAATTTGACCGATCAATATAGTATATGAGTGTTATTGATTTATCATGATAAATCATTATAGTACACACGTTAAATAAAAACAAAACCACCCAAAACGAGCTTTCCGTCGCGGGTACAAACATAAATATATGAGAAAAATTATCGTCGCTATCATGGCGATACTCGCCTTTATGGCAGTAACAATATGGTATCGAGGCCTTGTGGCATACTCGATACTTGTTGTAATAATATTTCTCCAGCTATTGGTGCTGGAGAATCAAATCACTAATAAAGCAACCGTCCCAATCGGTTTGCTTATATTAGTCCTATCCCTTATGGGATGGGCAAAAGTTTTGCTCATATTATACGAGCAAAAAATATCATGGAAGCATTTTGCTTCCATTTGCGGTGAAAAGCCGCACTTTTTCATTATTGGATGGACTATAATTGCAGTAATGCAATTATATATCATCTACTACGACATTTATGTCGTAGTATAAGATGAAGAAGAATAGAATAATACCCGTCCTGTTTTTAGGGCGGGTATTTTTATAAAAATATGTGATCAACAATTGATAATTCAATAGTATTAACTATAACATCATTATATTTAGAATTATTATACTATCGCTATGTCCAAAAAAATCATCACCTCTGCACTTCCATACCCACATGGTAAATTGCACTTGGGTAGAGTAGTATGAGCATATTTGCCAGCTGACATCTATGCACGTTGGTCTCGTGCGATGGGAGATGATGTGATATTCATATCTGGTACTGACGATCATGGAGTAGGTATCGAGATGGAAGCAGACAAGCTTGGCTGGACCTACTCACAGGTCGTGACTCACTATCGTGATATGTATCGTGAGAATTTCCGCTCGCTGGGCATAGAATTTGATCTGTTTGATGGGACGGACACGCCAGAACATGAGATAGTCAGCCATGAGTTTTTCCACAAGATATATGAGCAGTGACTACTGATCGAGAAGAGTGGAGAGCAGATGTATTGTGCAAGTTGTGATAAGTTTCTCCCTGACAGATATATCACAGGCACCTGTCCGCACTGTCATGCGCAGTGACAAAACGGTGATCAATGTGAAAAATGTGGTCGCATGCTCTCACCAGAAGAACTGATCAATCCTGCATGTAAGACTTGCGGTGGTACCGATCTCACCATGAAGCAAACCAAGCATTTGCAATTTCAACTACAAGATCTACAGGGAGATGTAGCTATGCGATTAGAGACTAAAAGAGGAGAGCGGAGAGATAATGTCGTGTCGACAGCGCTAGACAAGTGGATCAAGGATGATCTCAAGCCTCGTGACTACACCAGAGATGTAAAATGCGGTATCAGTGTACCGCTCGCAGGATATGAAGACAAGACGATCTATGTGTGGTTTGAAGCTCCTCTTGGCTATATTTCAATTACGCAAAGATATTTGAATCAAGAGAGGAAAAAGGACAAGGAAAAAGGACAAGGAAAATGAATACTACAAGACCGACGACAAAATCCTGAGACTGAATTGATCCACTTTATCGGTAAGGATAATACGGTGTTCCATAGTATCTCACGACCTAGTCAGATCATTGCATATAACAAGGTTTCAGAAGACAAATACATCCTCCCTACGCAGATCCCAGCCAACGAGTTTCTCAATCTGGAAGGCAAAAAGTTCTCTACTTCTCGTGGTTACGCGATCTGGATCGAAGACATCGTGAGTAATTATGACTCTGAATTTGTCAGATATTATCTTACTACTATCATCCCAGAGACGTCTGATAGTAACTTCTACTGGCAAGAGTTCCAAGATCAATCCAATAACCTGACTGACGTGGTGGGTAACCTGGTTTCGAGATTGACTACCTTACTGGTCAAGTATTGTGACTCGACGCTTGCATGAGCAGATAGCGGAGATGATGTGCTGGTATGAGAATACAGAGACCAGATCATCACATCCATGGGCGAGTTTCGTATCAGAGAGTCACTGACTACGACGATGGACCTGTTCCGCTCAATCAACAAGTCTCTCACTGACGCAGCTCCTTGGACTCTCGCTAAGACTGATCTGGCAGCAGCACAGCAGATCATTAGATCACTATCACTTCAGTTGATCTGTGCTGCACAGCTATTGGCTCCATTTCTACCTAGCACGAGTCATAAGATTGTAGGGATATTTTATCCGGATAACTCACAAGAACAAGTATGATACTCTGATATTTCGCCTTCAGCCTTCTTCAGCCTTCTTCAGCCTTCTTCAGCTTCTATCTCTCCTCTCGACTGACATCTATTTACCAAGATCACCGATGAACAAATCCAAAATGAACAGCTAAAATTGCAGGAGATTTTGGAAGTAAAATAGGTTGACACAGATTTATAAATAGTTATAAAACAATATTATTTTATTAAATTACATCATAAATATGGAGACCGTAGTTAAAGTTACTGAACACGACAATATTCTACCATTAGTTAATATGGAGCCAAATACAGAATTTACGACGTCTCATACTAGTTATTATGAACCAGGAAAATGACCTAAAGCTGAGAAAAAACACGATAACGATTATCCTGTTACAACAAAAGGTTCGGTGACTTTGTGAGAAATATTAGAAAAGAAGTCTGATATTAATATTATATCATTATTTGAAAAGATTGAAGCAACAAATATAAACTTCGGAACATTATATGATGCTCTTTCTTTTGGTAATTCTAGGGTAATAGTGATGAAGATGAAAGATAAAGAGACATGATCATTGTATGGTAAAGAGACTTTAAGTAGAGAAAGCTTTGTTAAATATCTAGGACATACTGTCTGAAAACAACTCTGAACCCCAAGATGAGCAAAGGTATTTGCTGAACCATATATAGTATATTCTGATGCTAATACTAATGCTAAAGATTCACTTACAGAGGCACTAGATTTAGATCGAATTAATCATACTAACGATAGAGTAGAATAAAACCAAAAAACTCACATTTCGTGAGTTTCTTTTTTTTACCCAAATATCCCCATCTCCTGGTCTCCTCCATCTTGAGCAGCTTGAGTCTTGTTGCGGTTGTGCATACTATGTCTGACAAACTCTTCGACATCGTAGCTATAGTGTTCTCCATCCAGGTGAAACTCTTGATACTTGAGAAAATATAGGAGTGTGCCTAGTGTCATCTCCACATCTCATTTACAGTATTTTTTGACTTTATGGAGGAGTTTGAGGTCTCCAGTGTTTTTGTATTCGAGGAGGAGCTTAGCTCACTCCATACCGCCTCACTCTAGTACCTTGACCAGTCCTACCAGACCAGTAGCGACTTTGTTGAGTCCGATTCTACGGTTGGCAATATTCCGGATAAACATAAACAGATCAATTGATTTGGCGTTGAGCTCTTCGATTTGCTCATCGGTCAGTCATACATTATATCAGATCACTGGATTATCAAATGCAAGCGAATTATATCACACAATATACCCATCAAATCACATACAAAAATCAACAAACTTGGACAATCACTCAGGTCAGATGTATCTAAAATTATGATGAAAATCCTCGTTGGTATCGGTAGAGACAATCGCATAACCCAGCTCAAACTCTAGTCATCTGAGATCGTTGGTCGCATACAGCGTCTCGATATCGTACACCAGATATGGCTTATCTAGGATCGTACGCATCTCGCCATCTTGATAGGCTTGAGTGAGGATTTCCAAGACTGACTTATTGTTTTTGGTGATCTTACTGGTGTCTTTTTTGCATAGAGCGTTGAGTGAGATGAGTCATTCACTATCCAGCAGTAGGTCGATTCTGTCTTTTTCATCCACGATCAGGAGCATCCCATCATCTTGCTGGACAAACCTAAACGTCGCCTCGCTTCACTGCCAATAGGTGACTTCTTTGCCTTGTTTGAAGATGATCTTGAGGAGATCCTTGAGCGTGTAGACGCGCTCTTTTTTGAATATTCAGTCTAGATTTGCCAGAAATTTGTTCGATATTTGAGTAAGCTGTGGGATAGTGAAGCGTTTGTACATATGTTAGGACAAGGCAAAAGTAAGAAGAACAAGTATATTTCTATCTATAATGATTGCTTGCTGTATCTCAATACTTAGTCAATGATTCACTCGGACTTTTTAATTGCGTTTCGAGTCTTTTTGCCGATTTGATAGTTGATTCACATTGTTTTTGGTGCTCCACTTACTCCACTTACTCCTGGTTGATTGTTGATCTCTAGGACAACTCAATCACTAATTGAACCAGTACTAATAATATCGATCCCAAAATACACAGCACCAAAGCATTCTGCAATATGGTTGAGAAAATCAATATCTTTTTGTGTTATTTCATGGGTAATAATTTTGGTTGATGCGCCCGTAGATACATTTGCAGTTGGTAAAATCTGAATCTTTTCTCAAGCTCACGGAACTTCTTCTGTTGAATGTCATAGAAGTGTAAGGTGTTCTATGACATGCGCATCACTTACTCGATATGCAGTAGTAGGTTCGATGAGTTGATGTATTGTAGAAACTCCATCTCCAATGATAAACGGAGCAATTCTTTCATAGGCAATTCGTACCTCTCAACGATGGTAAATAATTCTGTAATCACTACCTTTGAGAAAGTTCTGAACAATAAACTGTTGAGTACTATAATTTTCGGGATGATAATAGTTATTACGTAACCAAGATTGTAACTGTTCTTGATTAAAAAACTCTTGCACTCATTTTCACTCTAGCGAATCGATGGGCTTAACGATGAGAGGATAGGAAATTGTATTAGCAAACTCGATTGCCTGATCAATAAGTTCATCAACACTTACAAACTCACTAGGAGAAAGAAGAAGAAAATCTGTAGTACATGCAATATTATGGTGTTTTAAGATTTGAGTAGTATGGTATTTATCGTTAAATACTTTATATAAGACTGGATTATGGTTGATGCCATAGTCACATGTTTTGATGATTTTGACGCGGTTATTGGGCATCGTGATGTGAGCAAAATTATTACGATCACTAATCCAGTAGCTACATTGATCTTGTTCAATAAATGGCAAAAGATGGAGTATTCCATTTGCGATACGAATTGGTTTAGTTGGATCAAGAAATTGTTCTTTATTGGTAAGATATTGTAATGGTCTAATAAGATCAAGATATTCTTCGGTGACTTCATTGGAGGTGATGGGTTTCTTTGATAGTTTTAGATTCATGTAATACAATGCATATACTAATAAAAAAAATCAAGTCATCAATGACTTGGATATACTGTCACTCGATAGGAGTGTGAGCACTATACAGATGTTGTTTGTAAAGTCAAAAATATTATTTCCTAACGAAAAATAGCTGCATGCTTGTACTGATTTTATCTCAGGGAGCAATCATAAGTGGGTCGGTGAAATACACTCAGACATCATGAGTTACTGGCTCGACACACAGTGCATCATGTCCAGGAGGAGTCCGTAGCCAAACCCAGCGATATCAGTCAGAATATGTGATATACAACTCATAATTATCATAATCGAGCACAAGAGTTCAGGGATTGATCAGTACTGCAGTATCATCATTATGATGATCAATAGTCATGTCTGAGCAGCAGCAAATCCCTGAAAAGGGAGACTCAATTCCATGTTGGATTTGCTGGATAGAGTTGGGAGTAGGGAAGTATGGATGTAGTCAGATACCCATGGGTAGATTGTGATCGCTGGATGGATTTGTGACTTGCTGAGTAATAATACAACTATTATTGATTAATTGATAGTCAAGATGATAGACAAAATCATAGGGGAATATCTGGTATTGTTCGGTTGTGATAGTTGTTGGATTTCGATCAAGTGTTAGGGTCAAAATATTTACTCAAACCCCTCCTGTCTTCGACCACCTCCCCTTGTCAGGGGAGATAGAAAATTGTGCAGTTCTCGCAATACCATGACGAGGCAAGATTCCATTACCAACTCCAGGATTGGGCAGAATCGTAGGGATTCATCATCTGATCGAGCTACTTGTTAGGCTACTTTGATCACAATACAAAATCTCCTGACCATCGATCATAAGTCAGGATACAAGTCATCCAAGATCAGGATGATAAGTTAGTGATGAGTTTTGATTTTTGAATTGCATCATGGGTATCATTTAATGGCATCCGCATCCTCAACCACAGCAGACCTTATTCTGAGCTGGAGATGAAACATCACAATCACAGTCATCACCACAATCTGAGTCAGTATCATCCCAATTATACTCCAACATTGCGATCTCCTCGATACTCATCCTTCAGTCTTCACCGAGTTGTCACATGGTATCGCGATCTCTCACGGTATAGGTTCCGTCTTCCAGTGTCTGATGGTCGATCGTGATGCAGTATGGAGTACCGATCTCATCTTGTCTACGGTATCTCTTGCCGATACCTCCACTACCATCATACTCACAGACATATCATGCTTGACGTAAGAGCTTCTGGACTTTGCGAGCAGCAGCTACCATTTCCTCAGATTTCTCCAATAATGGCAATACTGCAAACTTGACCGGAGCCAGAGCAAACGGAAACCTGACCACAATTCTGGTATCAGACCTCACCCCTACCCCCTCTCCTTCAGAGAGGGTAATTTCCTTTTCAATAATTTCTTCGTCATAGAACTCCATCATGGCTACCATCATCTGTCTACCTAGCCCCCAAG
>Ga0105051_10008640_pt1 | contig 10273 bp, 11 predicted proteins | sample FRY02_FD_78383 | JGI IMG/M metagenome (GOLD analysis project Ga0105051, IMG submission 78383) | Freshwater microbial communities from Lake Fryxell liftoff mats and glacier meltwater in Antarctica - FRY-02 (megahit assembly) | ecosystem: Environmental > Aquatic > Freshwater > Ice > Glacier...
AGAGCTCATGACTAAGACTGTTTGATACTGCTAGTGGTGCGAGTGTATCCAGTGATGTCAAGCCTCGCTATATCATAGCGATCACAACTAGTGGCGATGTTCTCACTCCGTGACAGCAGCAAGCAGTGCAGCAGTGGCTCGATACCAGAATCTCCGATGTGACTATCCAGCAAGTGGTGTGGAATTAAATAAAAAATCCAAAGTATGAGCTTTGGAATGGTAGAGGAGACATATAATGTATTTCTCATAATACGGATACCTCATCGTGAATATATCTAGTATGCTCAAAAAAATATTATTTGCAATAGAAATTTATTATGACAGAAATAACCCTCAAACAAACGCTTGAAACGGCTGATAATATCAAGTATGAAATCTACTTGTCATGACTTACTAAAGAAACAGTAAGAGGTATCAGTGCTGATCAGCATGAGCCACAGTGGATGCTGGAGCATCGTCTCAAGTCATTTGAGTTGCTCAAAACCATGAAGCTACCTACTCGATGACCAGACCTGAGTGGACTGGACTTAAGTCAGATAGTATATTATGCAAGACCCAGCAAAGACCATGTCTGAGCTGCCACCAGCTGGGATGATGTGCCCGTAGAGATCAAGCAGAAGTTTGACCGCCTGGGAATCCCCGAGGCGGAGCGTAGCTATCTTGCATGAGCAGGCGGACAATATGATAGTGAAAACGTCTACCATAATCTGAAAGCTAAACGAGCAGACAAGGGAGTGATCTTTGAAGATATGGCTCATGCATTGCAGTCTCATCCAGAGCTCGTGCGTAAGTATTTTATGAAACTGGTGCCCATGACTGACCATTATTTTGCTGCGTTGCATGGGGCAGTGCGGTCATGAGGGACCTTTATCTATATTCCATCGGGAGTAGAAGTGACTGAGCCCTTGCAGGCGTATTTTCGTATGAATACCTATGGAGGAGGGCAGTTTGAACATACGCTCATTATTGTCGAAGATGATGCAGTCGGGGACTATATTGAGGGTTGTAGTGCTCCCAAATTTGATAGCAAATCACTGCACGCATGACTGGTAGAAATTCATGTGGGCAAGAGATCTCGCATGCGCTATAGTTCAGTAGAAAACTGGTCTACCAATACCTACAATCTCAATACCAAGCGTTCGATTATTGATGATGATGGGTTTATGGAGTGGATTAATGGTAATCTATGAAGCTGTACTACAATGCTGTATCCATGTAGTATTCTCAAGGGTCATAGGTCTAAGTCTGACCAGATCGGTGTTGTGGTTGCTGCTGCTGGTCAAAACCAAGATACTGGGTCCAAAGTGATCCATATCGGTCGTGATACAAGCTCTACGATTATCTCTAAATCCATCTCCAAAGATGGAGGTATCTCTACCTATCGTGGGATAGTGGATATCCGTGCAAGTGCAACCTGAGCAGTCAATCATACCGAGTGTGATGCACTACTCATGGATGAATATAGTGTCTCTACAACGATTCCACATATTGAGGTTAATAATGATAGTGCCGTGATTGCACATGAAGCTAGCGCTGGTAAGGTCGATGAGACACAAGTGTTTTACATGATGTCTCGTGGTTTGGATGAAGAAAAAGCTCTCGCAATGATTGTTAACTGATTTGTCGCACCAGTAATCAAAAAACTCCCACTGGAATATGCAGGAGAACTAAACAAGCTAATAGAGCTTGAAATGGAAGGAAGTGTAGGGTAAGAAGGAGAAGATAAGAATATATGGATCTTTCGTTTCTCAAGATGACAAATTTTCTGTTCTTCTGAATAATACATTCTGTCATTCTGAGCTTGAGAAGAATTCATATGGCACTTGTTGGTTCTTTTATCTCGCTACACTAGATTCAGGATGACTGCAGTATCTTATGTACTTTAGATAATAGTTCTTGTCCTACTGGAAATGTGATGAGCTGTAGTGCTTCATGATAACTGCATCGGCGAGCGTCTTGTAGCTCAGTGGCTTGAGGATTAATTTCAATTTGTGTCTGACACTGTCAAAGTATATATTGTACTGTCTTACGTACAGACGCTCCACGATAAGCAAACTTGTAGTGTTCAGTATATCGTGTATCAGTATCGGTGAGTATTATATCTTCTGACATAATTCATGTTTCTTCTTGTAGTTCTCTGAGAGCTGTTTGGATTTTGCTTTCTCACTGATCCATATGACCCTTGGGAAAGGCCCAGTGACCTGCTCTATGCTGGATGAGAAGGTATGAAATGGTAGTGTCTTGCGTATGATATGGTATCACTCCGTAGGAAAAATCTTCTGGTTTGTAGCGGTGTTTTCACATAACTGGTAAATAAGAATAATAATATAAGAAAAACAGATGGTGAATATTATTTTCCCGTAAGCATCTGCCAGTGCGTTTGGATTTCTACTTTGACAAGTTCCTTGTATTGTATGATAAACTGACCAACTCCAAAGGCAGTAGTAGCTAGCAGATATAATCCTACACCACTGGGTACGCTGTATGCAAAAGATCCCATCATAAACGCAATAAAGTAGCTCATGTATTTCATAATACCTGACATATCAGGCATTGCTTGATCTCCAGTAGTAGGTAGTTTAGGTGCTGTTGTTGGCTGTACCATTTGTGTCATCTTAGTCTGAGCAAAGGTAAGGATTGCACATGCTATTACAATAATGATATGTCCTGTACCGCTTTTTTCAAGAAGATTGATTCATAACCAGATAGTATCAATACGATTGAGATCCAGTGTTCCAGCACTTGCAAATAAATGCTGAGCAACAGGATAGATAAACGAGTAGAGATTAGTCAAGATATTGGTTTCGTTTGCAAGTGACTGTACTACATGGAGAAGTCATAAGAACACAGGAATCTGAACCAGCATTCCAAGACAACCCTTGAGAGGTCAGGCTCCTTCGGTTTTAAATAGCTTCATGGTTTCAGCTGACAGTTTTTCTGGTTCATCTTTATATTTTTCTTGGAGTTCTGCCATTTTGGGTTGTAGGTTTCCCATTTGCTTACCCATTTGGTTTCCTGCTGCAGTTACAGGATATAGTGCAAACCTTAATAATAAGGTAAGAACAATGATTCCTCGTCATAGATTACCACCAAAGGCAAGCAATAGGAGAATCAGTAGATTGAAAATTGGGCGAGTAATGATTTCGCTATACAGTAGTGTAAAAGGGTTCATTATTAGTTATAATGTTTATAAAGTTTGTAAGGTATGAGGATAGTGATGTTGGGTGTAAAATCTAGTGAGAGTTTTCTTGTTGTTGAATGAGTTCAAGGGATTTTTGAATAATAATCTTTGCATTGGGAGCGATATGTGGGTGTTGCTCTACTTCATCGAATGTAAACCATTTACCATCTACAACTCATTCTACTAGTTGTGCCTGGGGTTCTCCATGATATGATTTAACTACATAATGAAGCAATAAGACAAGATTTCGATAGCTACGTATTCCGTCTTCATGCTGTTTTTCGGCCATAACTCGATCTACTAGTGGTAACTGGTTGTAGCTATCACTATAGTCTATTTTAGTTCTATTATATCATCTTAGTATAGCGTTATCTTCTGCTTTTTCTAAATTAAATTTTATGGTATCTCAGTCATGGACTATTATGTTTTTGAGATTATCCTCACGTGGAGATCAGCCTAGTACCTGATAGTGAAATACTCCATTTTTTTCTGTAGCTACAAGATATATCTTGGTCCTATTTTGATTAAATAATACATGTCATGAAGCATATGACCTCATGATGGGCTTTCACTCATATTCATCTTGATTTTCAATTTTTATGAGTGGTATTTCATATTCATCTTGCTGTAGCGGTTTTACTGCTACCATATATTGATTATTTGTTTTTCTGACGCTACATAATTGTAGTCATTCACATAGTTGTTTTGGATTTATTTTAGGCATATAATTGGTGTCATGCATCATTCATAAAAACAACGAGCTCATGATGCTTCGCTCAATTTGTGGAATTTGTTTTATCAGTGTTTCAAACATGGAGATTGGTTTATAATTTCTATAGCTTTATTGGTGATAATTTCTATATTCTGACCAAGTTTTGGAAGTTGGTTGAGTTGGTTGATGTTATATCGTTGACCATCGATCGTATACTCGATTACATTATAATAGAGTTCTCATTGATATGAGTCTACTATATAGTGTAGTAGAAGCACTAAGCTTCGATCGTGTTGTCAGGTTTGTTGATTGTATCTTTCATTGAGTACTCGATCTACCAGAGGATTGTCATTATAAGATTTTATTACTTTTACTCAAGTCCTAATTTTGGTGCGTAGGATTGCATTTTCTTCTATTTTTTTAAGATTAAGCTTTGTGATTCAATGATCGTCAATAAATACTGACTTAAGATTTTCTTCTTGTGGTGATCATCAGGTAAATTGTCGCTGTTGTTGTCACTTATTTTCTACGGTAAGTAAATATACTTGTGCAAGATCTTTAGAGATAAAAACGTGTCAAGAGCTGTATTTTTTAGATAATGGCAGTCACTGATATGAGTTAACATTAATGATTTCTTCAAGAGAAATCTCGTATTCTTTGTTGTTGATAGGTCTTACTGCTACCATAACTTGGCTTCAGTTAGTTCTTATGTTGCATAGTCAAAGTGTTTCGCATAACTCGTTAGGATTGATGGTAGGAAATGATTTCATAATGTATCGTCTATATAAGATATAAATTATACTTTATTGTATGTACAGCTGCCATATGAGATAACTACTACCATTGCGTCCATCAGATTGGAAATAATCGTGGAGCTCATCACTTGTCTTGGATACGATGATACGCTGTTCGGATCATGTGAGCTCTAGCACATCAGTAGTAAGTAGATCAAATACAAGGATGCTATCATGATAGAGTCAGCATTCGTTATAATCCTTATCAGGCTTGTGAAACGACCAGTGTATATCTCATAGTAGTAGATAGGAAAACTGTAGATCAGTATATCATAGTCTTGTGCGGATGAGCTCTTGTGCTTTGTGGATGAGTTGATCCTGAGTGTACTCCTCATCGAGAGAATAAGATAGGGTAGTATTTGGAAACGATGTCATACCCTTATATGCTGGATTAGTATTTTGTTCCAAGATAAAGCTATCACCATACTTGATAATCACTCACAATCTACGGGTATGCTTGGTTGGTAATGAAGGATTGAGTGGTTAGGTTTCGCTTATTACTTCAAAGATCATAGGTATTGTTATGAATTTATAAACTCACTAGATTCTTCGTTGCCCTTAAAGGACTAGCGTTGCGTCGCACTCAGAATAACGCAGCGATTATAGAGATCCTTCGCAAGCTCAGGATGACACAGGAATTGAGAATGATAGAATTATCTCAAGTAATCAATCACTTTAGTCTCACGCATGGCAACTACACGGATCATACCAGGGTAGTCGAGCTGTGATTCTACTTTTGTAGCGATTTCTTTGACGAGCTTGTGGACTCAGAGGTCATCGATCATGATAGGATTTACAAAGACCATGATCTCACGACCAGCCTGCATAATATGTACCTTATCTACTCCATCCACCGAGATGATGAGCTTCTCCAGTTCTCCCATCTTATCGATAAAGAACTGCTTACTGTTAAACCTTGCTCATGGGCGAGATGCTGAGATTGCGTCACATGCAGCGACGATCCAGCCGATAGGTGAGATCATAGGGATGTCGTGGTGATGTCATTCTGCGGTGTTGATGGTGACCTCATCATAGCCATATTTGCGTAGTACATCTGCACCGATGGCAGTATGAGACTCTCACTGGTTTGCTACCACTTTACCGATATCATGGAGGAGTCATGCCTTCTTAGCAAGCTGACCATCCAGTCACATCTCGTTAGCCATGATCTCTGCCATCTTGGCTACCTCGACACTGTGTATCCATAGGTTCTGACCGTAACTGTACCTGAGGTGGAACTGTCATATCATACGAGTAATATCTGGTTTCTGTACTGGTAGACCTAGCTCTGCGAGTGCTTCTTTACCCTTATCGAGGAGCATATTATCCATGTTAGCGAGCGTTTCATCATAGACCTTCTGGATATAGACTGGATTGATACGGCCATCCTTGACGAGGATCTTGAGCATCTCTTTTGCTACTCGGCGTTTCTCATGATCATAACATGATAGTTTAACAATGAGCGGAGTATCATCAATAATGAGCTCTACGCCAGTACATTTTTCAAAATATGATACATTGCGTCATTCACGTCAGATGAGCTTACCTTTAGTATCTTCGGTTGGGATGTCAAAATTGGTGGTAGTAAATTCTGCAACATTATTGGTGGCAATACGAGGGATGACTTTGGAGATCAGGTTGATTGCTTCTTTATCGACTTCTTGTCAGACAATACTACTATACTTATCGACTATCTGTGCTAGCTCCGATGAGTATTGTTTTTCTGTGATTGCGATTATTTCATCTTTTGCTTGTCAGACAGTAAGCTGTGCAATCTGCTCAAGTTTGGACTGTTGTTGCTCAAGTGCTTTGTCGAGTTCAGTTTCTTTGTCACTCAGTTTGGTCTTGATGATATCGAGTTGCTCATATTTTGCATCTATTTTGGATTCTTTTTCTTCGAGTTTAGATTGCATCTGATCCATCTTGGACATGATTTTATCTGACTCTGCTTGGGCAAACTCCTTGGTCTTATTGGCTTGTGTTTCTGCGGATTGTGCAATGTAAGATGCTTCCTGTGTTGCTTTTTTGATGATCGATTCTGCTTCGGTACTGCGCTTTGAGACTTCTGCGTCTGCGGAGGCAAGCTTGGATTCTACTTCAGATTTGAGTGTGAGATATTTTGAGGATTTGGCATTGGTGATAAACCACTGTACACCAAATCAAACCAGTCCACCACCCAAGGCGACCGCGATCATAAGTCAGATAGATTGCATATTATTATAGTGTTAATGAGTAAATGTAGTTATGTGATACTGATTGGAAATTTGAAAACAAGAGAAAATAGATTTGAGGAATTTTCTCTTGCAATTTTAATATTTCCGATTATATATATTATCAATATTTTATTGATGTAATTATCAACAACTAATGACAACAGCAACACTCAAAAAATATAGAACCTACCTCACCGATGAAAATGGTAAACCAGTAATGGTGCAGCTGGACTTAAGGAATAAAAAAATAAGAGAAGCATATGAAGCAATAGTACAAAAGCTAGAAGATGAAGCCGACTTGGAGATTATTGAAAATTACAAAAAAGAAGCCAACCACGAGTATGTCGACTTTTTTGAAACTATAGACAAGCATTTAGCTGATAAGAAACAAGTGGCAAATATATAAAATAAGGCTCGACAAAAGTGCAGAGAAATCTATTGCAAAACTACCAATATATGTAGCAAAAGGCTTTAAGAAAAAATTTCTGCTTTTGAGTCAGGATCCATATTCTATGAATGGAGTATATACAATTTCAAATCCAAAGAGTATCGGACTCGATGTACCAGTGGCTTATAGAATAAGAGTAGCAGACTACAGAGCTTTATATATCATTGAAGATAAAATCATTACTATTACGATTATTGAAATCGAACACCGCAGTCAAGTATATCGTAAAAAATAAACTTATGGAAACACTGCAAAACCTCACGATAAGCTTAAATATTATATCTTTTCGCTTATCATGTGCCCTCATTCGAGGATCGAGAAGGTTTGCAGTCATGTGTTCACTCCTTCGAGTACTTAGTCCTCGAGGAAACGCTGTTTTGAACTACAAAGTAGCACCCAGAGGGTATGATATACTTATACAAGCACCAAGGACTTTCATGGATAATGATAGCTTTTGTAATCAAGATCCACTTTGATAGTTATTCAACGTTTCCTTATTATATATCAGCTTTCAGGCTGATTTTTTTATTCTCAAACGATATTACACATAAGCTAAACTCAAGCATCTGCATTCCTGATTTGCTCTGCGGTTTGTAGTAAAATCAATGTATACTGCTTTTTGGCATCTGGTCGCAAAGTCATGTAGTAGCAAATTCCCTTGCAATTTTGATTTTTCTGAATATATAAATATATCTTTTAGATTCTAAAAAACAAAGATAAGATGCTAACTAAAATTACAAAAAAACCATTATCTCTTACTATGTCATCAATGCTTAGATATAAGCATATATTAAATCGTGATAACGTAATAACAACCAAGGAACAGAGAGTTGTTCGACTTGATGAGATGATTGATATTTGTAGCAAGTCAAAAATTCAATTGGAAAAGACAAAACACTTGACTGATGATGAAGTTCGTTTTATGGATATATAGTTTCTTGATGAAAATATTTGATACTAATATTTATGTTTCTGCATTTTGGGAAGATGACAAAAGACACCAAATTTGTCGTGAACTACTTATCGAAACGGAAGAGTCTATTGTGATTCCTGATTTTATCATTGCAGAGGTCGTTACTGTTTTATCAAAAAGAACTCAATCAACAAAATTGAGTCATCATTTTATAGGAAATATCACAAAAGACTCTAGATTTATTGTTATTAATACACCATTCAACGATGTTCTTGATCTTTGGCATCAAATTAATCATCCATTATCATTTGAAGATATAGTTGTGATCTGGGTTTCAATAACATATAGCGCTGAGATTGTCACTTACGATCAGGAGCTTTTGCAAATCTATGATTGAATTTAAGGAAACGCTGAACAACCATCAAAGTCGCACTCTACGAGCATAGCAATCTTGATTACAAAAGTCACAATTAGTCATGAAAGTCAACTTTATGGTTTCCTAAAGGACCTCGGTGTTCGAAAGAGTATTAGCTTCACGTTAGGTTTTGCAGTGTTTCCTTAATCAATATGACTGTAATAGGTAAATAAATGTCCTCGTCATTGCGAGGTACGAAGCAATCCAGTAATTTTAACCAATCATGGAAAGAAAGTGATATGTATATATTATAGTAAATTTGATTTAAATTTACTACTTAGTAAATCGCATAACATGAGTTTCTAACTGAACTCTCACTCTGTGATATTTCCCTAAACTCTAATGCGATTTACTATATAACAAATAAAAGAAACTGAACGCTTTATGTTTGAATGACAACAAATTTATTTCGTAGAATTTTACAGCATAAATCAAAAGAAATAGAGTGATTTACCAAAAAATACTGATGCGATAAATTAGTTTATCAAGAAAAATATGACCTTATCACTGATGCAATTATAAGAGAAAAGCTTATAAAATGATGAAATAGGAAAGCAAAACTAAAACTGATCGAATCAATAAACCCAGATCGAAACGATCTAGCCGAATGACGAGAAACGCAACCACGAGACTAATCTGGATTGCTTTGTCGCTCCACTATGTTCCGCTCCTCGCAATGACGAAAAGGAGAGAATAAGTCAAACCCAACCTATCAGACTCCCGATTTTCTCTTGAAGTATTATCCAAGATCAATATACACTGCTTTCCGGCAAATGGTCGGACTACCAAATATGGTAGATTATATATTCAAAATTCGCACAATTAGTATTTTATTGATAGCTATGATATCGTAGCGACAGACCTATTTTCGGCTGGTTATTGCTTGGTTCTAGCAGAGTATTTCCGTGGGTGATTGCAAAATCACTTGAAATTTGGAGATTTCTTATTATTATTGTAATGTAATTAGTTTTATCTATTATAACACTTAAATATATCAATGGAAAATAATCAATATTTATACAAAGTTCATTTGGAACAGGACAAGGAAACACTGCTTTGGATAGCCGAAGTTCCAGCCTTGGAACCTTGTATAAGTTATGGCGATACTCCGCAAGAAGCTATGAACATGATATATGAGGCAATGGAAGTAATTATAGAATCAAAGCTAGCTAATGGAGATATTATCCCTGATGGACTCCGTGAGTATGAAAATAGCCGAAAACCATTTGATGTAGTAATGAATTACAACCAGAAAAAAACTTTAGCTATTTCATAAAGCAAATGGCACATAGCGGAAAAGAACTCATTAAAATATTAGAAGCAAACGGGTGGATTTTAGAAAGAATAAGAGGTAGTCATCATGTCTATAGAAACCATGATCTCAAAAAATCAGTACCAATACCTACTCATGGAAATAAAGACATAGGTAAAGGCTTATTTTATAAGATATTAAAACAATGTGGTATTGAAGATATTAAGTATTAATTTGCTATTCTATTTTCAAGTATAAATTATTTTGCCCCATAAGCCTTCCTTGCTGATTTTTTTATTCTCAAAAGATATTACACATAAGTCAAACCCAACCTATCAGACTCCC
>Ga0105051_10008646_pt1 | contig 10265 bp, 25 predicted proteins | sample FRY02_FD_78383 | JGI IMG/M metagenome (GOLD analysis project Ga0105051, IMG submission 78383) | Freshwater microbial communities from Lake Fryxell liftoff mats and glacier meltwater in Antarctica - FRY-02 (megahit assembly) | ecosystem: Environmental > Aquatic > Freshwater > Ice > Glacier...
AACCGCTTCGATCAGATTTTGCATTTGATTCCTTCTCTGTGAGGCACTCTCGCTCTCACTGAAACCACTATACCGCAAGTCTGCGATTATTCAAAGCACAGGTCTAGATCAGACCCAACTTGAGAAGCCACGACTTACACCCGTGAGAACAAGTGCCATCGGGCTCGACCTTGCACCCGTCCGTTGCCTTCGCGATCCCGGCATTCATCCACTTTTCCATGGTAGCAATAGAAGGCGCCTTGGTAGGCTTCCGAGCAGGCTTGAGCAGCATGGTTGATTCCTTTTCTGTGAGGCACTCTCGCTCTCACTGAAATCACTATACCGCAAGTCTGTGATTATTCAAAACGCTTGGAAGGTTTGAATTTTTGGAAGTTTAGTGATATGATAGAGGTAAGCGAATCTAGTTTTTGGTATAAAGCGTTGGCACGGTTTTGCTCGTCAAAACCAGAGTTTTACGCGCCTAAAACGGTTGATTTTAGGAATTTGAAACGATAGCAAAAAAGCCAAAAAATAAAATAGCGGAAAAAATCTTTCTTGATTTAAACATAATCAAGAATGCACTCTATTCGGTAGGAAAAAATGTTTATGAGGTTTTATGCTCCATGAACATAAAACGCCGATGTCTTCTTGATTAAAAGCACTCGTGCGCCAATAAAACAAGCACATTTTTTACTGGCAGGTTTTAATAAATCACCAGATTTTAAATCGTGCCTTGCGCCGTCTACAATATAGGCAAAAATCACCAACATCTCCAAATGCCTAAATTGACATCATAATGTTGCGTGTTGTGCCGCCTTACATACGCACGAAGCAACTTCCAGAATAATTGCCGACCAATCCGTAACTAAAATCGATTTGCTCAACCGAGCAACAATCCTGTTGGCGTTATTCGTTATTTTATCATCGAGTGAAATTGAATATGCGCCAAAGCTCAAGCTCTCTTTTCCCAAAAAGAGAGCTTGACTAAAATACCCATAAACGACATAGCCCTGAATTGGTTTTGTGGAGGAAAAAATTAACCAACAACCCTCAAAAGTTTCGAATTGATGGCGTGTTGAAATACTGTGCCATCCCGCAGCGACACTAAACAACTGATGATTCCCTCGTTAACATCTTCCAGGGTGACGATTGAGAGAAAATCCTGAACTCGCTGTCGCTGCAATGGTTCGTCCTTGACGAAAAAATTGATCTTTTCCAGAGGGCTGCGGTTTGAGCCGTCCATGTTTTGCAGGACACACAGGGAACCGGCACGAATATGTGTTTTTTGCTGAGAGGGGGTGGGTGGGGTAGCTGCTCGCTTCATGTGGGTGGCTCGATCAATTCAATTTCCTCGTACATGAAAAAAACTTCATGCACCTGTTCGTCTTTGGTGCAAATTAAAAAAGATATCGGACCCGCGTCGAGCGATTCGAGACAAAGCGTGGACACAACATCGCGTCCCGTAATGCCGCAATAACTTTTACCATACGCCATGAAAATCTCTTTACTTGGGTCGATAATTCTGGCCAATTGCCCAATTTTAATCATAGAAATTAGTTTCTGTGTTGGCGAAAAACACAATGCCAACTTTTCCGTTGTTTGATATCACAAGGCAGTCAGAAAAGTTTTTGCTTCTACGTTTAAAACCAAGATTGCAACAATTTCTCTCGTGGTCAGTTTGCAAAAATGTATAGCTATTTATACACCATCTAATACGATATACAAATAGTTTCCGTCGTACCTTCCGCGATATGCCGGAAGAAGTCCTATGACTATTTCACCTTTTTTCGTGGTAATCAAACAGCGGTAAAGGCCGCTGATCTCTAACCCCAGAAAAAGAATTACACTGATTTGTTCTGTGGAAAGAGGAGAGTGCTCGGTGGTAGAGTTACCGTTGTCCGTGAGATAATAAGTAATGCCCTGCTGCGCTTCGGCCCTGAATTTGATGATATCGCCGGATTTCATGTCACTTACTATAACACTAATCTAGCCGACAGTTATCTTTAGTGGTATGAAATTTTTGGCTTTAAAGATAATGTATTTATCCCGACGACAATGCGGAGATCGGGATATTCGGCGTCTAGCATTCACCAAAAATCATTTCATTCCGTCAGGAATTTCCACGACACAACGATTGACCCATCGACAATTTGCACGGCTACGTCTGTGGCCTCAACAGCTTCGATAAAATCAGCTAGTGCTCGAAACGGGATTACCTCATAATCAGGGAAGATTATACACGCGCAATTATTGCCTTGCGTGACGATAACACCCGGAAAAAAGAATTTTTCGTTCACTAATTTTTCAATGTTCATTATTTATTCACTTCTTGGCGGAAATTATGGGATTCAAACCCATGAAACAACTTTCGTTGTTTACGCAACCCCATGCTGCGCGCCTGCTTCTCCGGCCGGAACTTCCTAAATCTTACTTCACTAACTCAGATTCATACACTTCATCAGTCCCGCATTCAGTGCCATTAGATGAAATCTGGTATCGGATTTCGTGACCCGCGCACGAAATCCCAAGAGACTCACCAATCCCAACAATTTCCACGTCAACGACTAGACCGGAGCGTTGTCGCATTTTACCGTCAAGATACCGGACTGTATCACTGATTTTCGCAGAAGCAACTACCACAGACTCTTCGCACTTTTGTGCAGCCTTTTCAGTAGCATGAATCATCTTGCAAATTTCGCACTGATAGCTTTTGATCACGATCATTTTTAAAAACTCCCCTCTTGGTTACGAACCAAGGATAGCATAGCTTGAATGAAAGCCAAAGATACTAGTATCTTTGGCTGCTTTCGTTGTTTACGTTAATCACTGGAAGCTAGTTGATTCAAAATCGTAGATTTCAATTTTGTTGGGAAGCGATGTTACCAAGCACACAACTCTACCATGATCACCATGATTTAAAAAAATAATGCTAGTAACATAATGCACGATATATTCCTCGCCGTCCCAAATGCCGATACAACGAGCCCCCTCGGGGTTTTTGCGATATATCGGCGAAAGGGTCAACAAGTCTCCCGTTTTCACGCCTTCACGAGTCGCCCAGAGGGAACCCATTGGAGGCCAATAAGGTGTTTTGGCGCGAACATGACGCGCACTTTGGGGCCATTGGGGATTTCATAGATTTCCCCGACAGTTCCGGCGAGAATGGTGATGTAATCTGTTGCCTTAACATCCGAAAGGGTTTTAACCTGATCGCCTACTTTGAGCATAATCTCTCTCTCTCTTTCTAAAACCACTTTACCACAAACAAAGTAAAACTCAAACCTTGTGTTTTGCCGGAATTTCCATTTCCTTCTCGGCATAGACGGCTTCAAGGATGATGCGGAGTGCAGCGTTTGAAGCCTTGTCGATCCGCCGACGAACCATCCAGTAGTAAATCTCTGTAATAAGCAAGAGTACAAAAAGAGGCATGATGAGTGCAAAAGGCGGCAGATTTGGAATATTGAGAACCTTAAAAGTTGCGCTAATAAGAAACGCTCCCCCGAATGGCAGGCCAACGATCCGAAAACTAATCAAAAGGAAATTCAGGAAATTCATGACTAAATACACCTCAGAATGAATGCTGGCTGAGAGCCAAAATCGGATAATACCTCATTTCGGGGTCATCCGTGGGAGTTTCAAGATTCTAGAAAATTTGGTTGCTCGCTACATTATGCGAGCATGGTTTTGGGGCTTTTCAACCCCGAACAAAATCAGGGAAAGCCTCTAGTTCGGTGGCGAGGACGCCCTTGGCGTGGATCATTGTTTCGATCGCCCGCAGAGGCCCCGAAAGCTTATCCTGCATTTCGTGAATCTCGCTCATTTGCTCGCGCACTTGCTCCATCCGAGCTTGTAGCACGGCAAGAGCACAATAAACCCTATTTCCAGCCGCTCCCATCTCGCAAGCAAAAGTCATCGCTCTGCCCAAATCCTCGAAACCATCGGGCGAGATGAGATCCAAAATATTGGAACTACGCAAGGCGGAGAGGTTGCTCATCGTGTCGTCTTTCGTTGAAGTGATAGTATCGCACTTCTGCGATTATTCAAACTTCTTTTGTGGCATCGGAAAATGCTTCGATCTTGCATCGTGACCAAATCAGGGTCTATACCATTGCATTTTGCCGACTAGCAATTTAGCCGCTGGTATCTTTAAGTGTAGCACATTACAGCTTCAATCAACCACCAAGATTCGGGCAAAGCAACTTTTGCGAACAAACTCAGCAATGGCTTTTGGGGCCATTGCTCCAACGATCGCTTCTGCTATGCTAAACGTAGAGCCATTTGCTACGAGCACATCAAACACAAATGATCTGGCTTGCTCAATAGGCAAGCTTGCGATTTTTTCCACAGTCATTTAATGAATGTAGCAAATTAAGGAAAGGTTGGCAAAAAGAAGAGCTCCTCTCCCCCGAACCCCTCCCTTATTTGGTACGGCGTCAGCCGTTGGCAAACGCCAGGAGTTGCTTGCGATACTTGATCGCAAGCGCACGGTTTCGCGGAATCTTCTCCGCAGTCAGGTGCCTGCCCGATTCGACCAGAAACCTTGCCACGAAAGAACCCCGGCGCGCATCGGACGCAGAGAAGCCGATATTGTTGTCATGCTTTGTGGCGAGGGCAGACCGCTCATCGGCGGTCTGCCCTCTTTGGTAAAGAGCGATGATCGCACGTTCCACTGCGAGGCCGTTGGAGTTCAGGAGGGCGACAATTTCATCTTCGGTCCAAACACGCTTTAGGACGGTCATTGTGCTCCATTTTCTGTCAGGCGCCTTGCCTAACCGAGAAGGGCTTTTCTGCCCTTCTCTTGAAACCACTATAGCCCGATCTGCGGTTAATTCAAGCCGTTATTCGTCGATGACTCCAACCTCAAAATACACAGAACTGAAATTGAGTTTGTCGCAATCGGTTTGCGCCTTTTCAGCGCTGTCATAAATCCTACCCTTTTCAACCCCCGAAATTGAGCAAGATGGACCGGCGTAAGGTGTTGTAGTTGTAGAGAAAAGTTTGCGAATGATATATGTCATATTTTTATCTATTTCCGTGGCATAGTTTCGTGGCTGCCACTATCAGTCATGACTTGGAACCATCGGCGAACGGGGTCACTCGCATTTGATTGACAAAAAGCCGCATAACTACCAATTGCTCTTTTGTATTCACCTTTATACAAAAGATTGATACAAAAAAGATCGTCAAGAGTAAGAGCGCCTTGCCACAACCCCACAAGCTCATCAATGCTCGAAATCGTCATATTGCAATGCATTGGTATAGAATTGGACAGCTTCGGGATCGCTACGAAGAATCATGGCATCACTCGTTTCTTGAAAAGAATTAGCAGGAATTCACCGAAGATAATTTGGCCCGTAAGAGGTCATACAAGACATCCCGAAATCAGGCGTCAAAATGTTACCTCGGGCGTGCTTCGCAGGCGCCCTCCACGTCGCAGGCATATGAATATCGCCCATCTTGACCGCGCCGAGCGCTTTGTTGGTTGCGAAATCACTCAGGGCGATGAACGCCCCGGCACTGAAATCCCGGCCATTAGTGTGACGCTTGACGACGTGGACGAATTTCGATCCAAAATGACACTCCAGCGGTTCGCCGGTAATATTGAAGTGCGTCGAGAAATGCTCCGCGCGCATTTTCGACCATGCCACCACGAACCCATCAAGAGCAGCCTGGAACTCAGGAGAGATACTAATCATTTGTTTCCGTCTCGCTTTCTAAAGACACTTTAGCAGAGTTTTAAGATTGTTCAAAGCGGCAGCTTGTCAGTGCCAACCGCAGCCCATTTGGCCGCAACTTCCGCAATACTGCTCCTCGTCAATCTCTGTACAATCCGAGGCATCGTGAATATACCTGCGATCGTCGCCGACCATCACGGCGACAATGGAGCCCTCGCCGTCGTCTGAAACAACGTACCACGCCATGCCGCTATTTCCCTTGGAGTTAATAGAGACAGTCTTTCCCCTAAGAGGGCCATCCGTGAATGGCTCACAAGGCTCCTCGTCGAAAAAGAAATCGCCATCATTGTCGCAATCAACCCCGATGTTTCCCACGATGTTTCCCATGTGCTCCTGCTTTCTGAAACCACTATACCGCAAGTCTGTGATTATTCAAACTGAGTGATCTACTTTAGACCGAGCGAGCTCGAATGCGAATTTTTTCTAGGCAATTGATAAAACTATTGACTGCAAACCATGATTTAAACCCGACAATTTCCATGAATTGCCCAGAATACCAGAGGATGATTTCGCGCCCCGCAAGATCCTCTCGACCTGCGAAACAACCCCGAACCACACACCAAATTTTTACGAGACTCAAACCCCCAAAGCGTCGTTTAGGATCATCAAAATCAACTCGCGTTGCAATGCAAAAGCGTTGTTCCCGTTGCGGACAACAATTCCTCTTGCAGTCATCTCATCTAGGAGATTGCAAAATACCACAAATCCCTTTGGGGAATCAGGGGACTTGCCTCGCATCCCATCCCAGAGCGAGCGGTAGCTCACTCGTCGAGGGTTGCTATTAAGAAATAGAATAACGTGCGCCGCGGTGATGTTTCTTATGGTTTGTACTCTACAGTGTTCGGAGGTGTTTTCAATATCCCTTGCGAAAACGATTATCGCTCGCACATCATAACAGGTCTCCAAGGAAACTCCAACCAGGGAGTTTCTGGCTTCCGAAGACTCGTCCGATTGGCAGTCACGGCTTGATAAGCCGCCAAGGCTTTGACGTAATTCAATTTGGCCTGCGTCTTTTCGGCAAAAGTTCGCTGACGATTCTCGTTGTGGAGCTCGCGGTTACGAGCCCCCCGGCTTTGAGTCCAACCTGCTCCTGGGGCTGGGAAAAACAAAGTAAAAGCACTGCGGGCGTAGACCTCCATGGCATCCTCCCAAGCACGCTTTGCGAGGTATAGACGGGTATTTAGCAGCCGCGCTTGATATCGAGTAGCCATTGCACTTCCCTCACTTCTATCAACCACAGAAAACAGTTTAGCACGAATCAAACTGGATTCAAACGACTCTCGCCGAGACTACTCAGTCTAAACCCTTCCGCGATCCAACTGCGAGGTATTCAATCTGAATCGGTATTGTTTTCGGCGGCGCCCATAATCGTAGTAATTTGGTCGTCAGTCAGGGTCACACAGACTCCACCGGCACCATAGAGACGGCCGAGGCTTTCAATCAGCACCATGGTAAAACCACGAGAACTGTCGGCCTTGTCAGCGATTCTCATCGAGAAAGAGAAAGAACCGCGGCGCTGACCCTTCGTTCTAGAAGAACTCCAACGCGAACGGTCGCGAAAAAACGTGCCAGCGCGATAGAACTCAATAAAGTCGGAATTCGCGAAAAAAAGCTTGTTTCCAACTGCGGCAAGTTCGGCCAGATGATTTTGTCTCATGGAAAGATTCTACCTTGTTTTGAAAGTTATTCAAACCGAATGTTTGTTAGCAAAACAATTAAGAAAGAATCTTCCCAATGGCGTAGAAAGCGCCAAGGCAGATGAGAGCAAAAGGCCAGGGATTCGTGGTTGCAAATAGGATGATTTCGTTCATATCTCATCTTAGCAGGTATTTAGAACCTTACAACAGACTCTTCGTGCAAAGACACTTTGATTATGCCATTTTTGTCGGTTAGCATAAACCGCGCCCAGCATTTGCTTGGTGATCGGTCGTCTAATTCAAGAAATATCACCGAGCCAGAGAATTCCCATAAGCGTATTGTTTTTCCACCAGGGGCGGTTATCATAGTCTGAGTAATTCGCTCCGACAAACGAACCAAATCACCGATATGTAAATCACTCAAATTCACGGTCTAACATCATTTCTGCTAGTTTTCTGTTGTTTATAAAATATTGGGCCGCGCACTCAACCGACAGAAGCATATTAACAACTTTCGTGAATTCAAGCCGATTTAGCTTGCTCCAATGTCTCGTCAAAAATGCTTTGTAGACGGAGACAGGCATCTAGTTTCGGCCCCGATGGGGCGCGAGCTACCATAAGATACACAATTTTGGGGTATTTCTCTGTCGTTTCCGCGATTTGCTTCGCACGGAACGTTGGATCATTGCCTAATGTTCGGAGGTTGTCGATTCTGTCGGCAACTTTCACAGCTAGGACAATCCAATCTCCGTGCATTTCCAGGCGTTTCATGAAACCTTGCTCTGGGACTTTACTACACAGAGCAACTCGTTTGCTCACCGAGGCACCGCACAGCACGGTGATTTCCTCCAGGGTGATTCGCGTATCTTCGATGGCATCGTGCGCCAGTGCTACAAATACCGCTTGTAGATCTACAAGCCCAGCCTCGTCAAGCAGAATCAGTACCACCCTGCGAAGATGCTCGAAATATCGCATTTGTGAGCCATCGGGATTGGTTTCGCTCTTTCGCCTGAAAGAGCGAAACTCATTTTTTAGAAATCGGTAAAAAATCCCGATCAGCACGCATTTCAGGTGTGGAAAATGAATCTCCATGCGATCCATGAAAGTTTCATAGTTTTCTAAATTTTTGGCCATTTCTCTAAATCCTGAAGCTATAATAGCACGATTTGCGAATTATGCAATCCATCCGTAGTTTGTAGTGTTACGCAGCCAGCCAGCGCGGCGCGATCCGATAGGACTACCATAGGCAACTTCCGTGAAAGCACCTTCGCGAAAAAGCACGAACCCAAACTTTCCATCAGGGTAGTGCTCAAAAACAAAAGTGTCGCGATCGTGAATGGTCTTGACGCAACCATCGTTCCCATACGCATAAATTTGAGTTGTGTTCATTTTTTGACTTTCGACTTTCGTGGCTGGGTTTTTCGTCAGCTCTTAAGGCAAGTATATCAAAAAAGAACGGAAATTCAATCAACTATTTTAGAATGAATGTTTCGTAGATCAACCCATGATTTTAGTGATAATACCATAAGCGAGCAGGGTCCAAAAAGCGACGCCCACCACCCACATGAAAACCACAACAAAGCCCAGAATCCGCGTCCAAAACTCGGCGCGCTTGATTTGATCAGGTCCAATAGCGATCATTTTTTCGCGCTCAAGAATGCGTGCAGATGCCTCCGCCACAACACGGATAGGAAAATACAGAATCATGATGGCAAAAACTAGATTAACCATGGAACCAACCTGCTTTCCGAAAAGACTATAACGTGGCTTTGGGATTTATCAAACTCAATACGAGATGTCGAGACCGGCGATTTGTTTCGACAGGGAACGGATTTCGGACATCACATAATCAATGTCGCGATATACCCCCCTCATCCACCGAGGTTCTGGCCACCAAGAAGGTTGGCCATCGCCGTAGTGCGTGCAGTCAAATCCCAAGATCACCGTTCCGTTCTTTTGTCTTTTATCGAAAGTGATACCTCCATGGACCGAAGGATTGCACATGACACCCCCCTCAGCCTGCGCTGGAGGAACATGGACGTAGCCGCACAAACAGCCCGAAACATTTCGTTTGATTTCAAATTTGTGACCATATTCGGTCACGCCTTTGCGGTTGTTTTTATTTAGTTCGGGATCTGTTTTCATCATTTGGGCCACCCTATCACAGCAGTGCGAACAATCAATCGTTGTCGGCGCGATCGGTCGCGTCAGCGCGACCGATCCGAGTACGAACAATGCCGCCGAAGCTGCGATCCTTACGGCCGCGAGTCTTCCGGGCGCCACCCTTGCAGCAAGGGCAGTGAATGCCGCCCGCCCCGCAAGAACTATCACGAATCTTCACAACGAGGTTGTTATCCATTTGCTTCCGTCTCCTGGCTTAGTTATACCGTGTCCTGCGAGAAATTCAAACTATACCAAGTTGTGGTATTCGTCGAGTCCTACTCTGGAAAGCCATAAAGTGGTATTGGTAAGGCATGTACCATTTTTGGTCTCGAAAACCTCGACCTTTCCGTTGATATAAGCGCGCATTGTGCCTCTCAAACATGACATCCAGCAGGATGTGCCAACCGGCAGTGCCCTCAACCTTCACCGTGATAGCAGCGATGGGATTATCAATAATTTGAGTGTCCCGCGCTGTGGGATTTTGGTCGAGTATTACAGCTTTCTTTATATTGTCTCTCTTTCCGAAACAACTATACCGAATTTAGCGCGGAATTCAATCAGCAGTAGTCAATCGCCTCTTCTTTTGTTAGAAAGAAATGAATTCCGGCAGCGCATTCGACCCTGATATCAGGGTCGAATGATGGCTCGAAAGCCATCTTTCCAATCTCGTAAGTGAAATCCCAGTCACGCAGGGATTTGTAAATCCCTGTGTCGTTCGCGTCGCCGTGGGCAACGCCCACGACAAGTGCTT
>Ga0105051_10008649_pt1 | contig 10264 bp, 10 predicted proteins | sample FRY02_FD_78383 | JGI IMG/M metagenome (GOLD analysis project Ga0105051, IMG submission 78383) | Freshwater microbial communities from Lake Fryxell liftoff mats and glacier meltwater in Antarctica - FRY-02 (megahit assembly) | ecosystem: Environmental > Aquatic > Freshwater > Ice > Glacier...
AAACAATCCAGGAATGACAGAAGCAGAAAGAGATTTGATAAGAGGAGTGCTTGATAGATTTCCAGATGGTAAGACTGTCAATGCAACTGAGTTTGCAAATGAAGTGAAGACTGAGTTGTTGCCTTTGAAAGTTTTAGACAGCAAAGATATTGCTTGGATGGAGAATAAATGGGAGAATATTGTATTGCCACCTAAATTAAGAGGAAATATTGCAAGCTACTCAGAGCATGTTTATGAGAGTCCAATTAAGAATTCAGCTGGAGATGTTCATTATCCTGGAATAAGTTCTGGTTATTTTGCACATTCAAGAATAGAAAATATGGCAAGAGGTGGAGATGATATTTTAATGGAAAGTTTTAGCAAAGGAGAAATTGGAGGAAAACAGCTCGCAGAGTTAGAAGAAAGTGCTGGTGACACAAGAAGAGTAATAGAAGTCCAAAGTGATTTGTTTCAGAAAAGGAGATTGGAAAGTGAAATTAGGAATGCAAAAGCATATGATGATTTATTAGAAAGAGGAGTTGTTCAAAAGAAATTAGACCAAGAAAGTAGAGCACAAATAGATAAATTAAAATCCTACAAAAACACTTGGTTCAAAAGACCTGTGCAAGAAGAAATCAAACAAGCATCCATAGATGGCAAAACCAAACTTCAATTCCCTACAGGAGAAACAGCAATGAAGATTGAAGGGTTGGGAGAGCATTATCATGAGTGGGAAATTATACCAAAAGGGAGAACACACATAGCAAGGGGAGATTACGAAATGAACCAACTATCAAAGAGCAACATGAAAGTTGGACAGGAAATAAGTCAAGAGAATTTTATCCCACAAACAGATAGATGGATAGTTACAGAAGTTCTTGGTGATGGTAAGTTTAAGGCAGTGCCAGAAAGACAATATAATTTAGCATTACACCCAGAAACTACTTTGGGTTCACAATTAAGAGCTGAGGGATATGAAAAACTTGGAGATTTACCACAAAAACAAAAGGAAGAATTTATCCAAAAACAAATAGAAGGGTTTACAGAACAATTTGACATCTCAGGAAAAGTAGACACCTCAAATCAAATATATAAGTTCTATGAGAATGACATTCAAAAGTATTTAAAGAAAATAGCACCAGACATGAAACTAATTACAGATGATAAAGGAGTCAATTGGTTTGAAGTTCCAATCACTCCAGAGATGGCAGACCAGCCAATCAGTGCATTTGGAGATAATGGACTTAAAACTGCTTTCAAAGGATTTGATGATTTAACTACAAGAGCAATTGCGAATGCAAATATTAATAAGGATGCAAGACTGAATGATAATGTAAAAAAATTATTTCCTAATATCAAAAGTAAGGCAGCAGAAATAAGAGCTGAAGACAATGTTGCTAAAATGATGAAGAAGGACATTCCAATTGCATCTGAGAGTAATATAATTAATAATTCTCCAACACTTTATAGGTCTGCATCACCTTTTACAAGGTCTGGTGCAAGACTTAATTATGGATTGTATGCAACTTCAAATTCTAAATATGCACAAACATATAATTCTGCTAAAAATCCATTGATTGAGTTTACTATAGATCCTAATTCAAAAGTTATAAACTCTGTAAATTTTGAAACATTATATGCAAATGTCTTTGGTAAAGGTATAAGGAAACCAGATTCATTTTTTGGAGTAGAAGCACTTACAAAAGGAAGTCTTGAATGGATTCCATTACTAAGAAGAGCAGAGTCAGAACTTTCAAAAAAAATCAGAGCTCTTGGATATGATGTAATTAAATATGATGAGCCAACTTCTGCATTTATTGATACTTCTTTAAAAAAAATTGTTAATAAAGATGAGTGGGTTATTCTTAATGAGAAAGCAGCTCCTGGTGTTTACAAAAAGAGAAAATTAGGAGAACTTGGATCAACTCCATTGAAGACTTTACTTGGAGTATCTGTAGGAACAGCTGGAGCAAAGGCATTATTCACTCCAAGCAAGACTGAGTATAAAAAATCAAAAGAAGAAAAGCCAGACACTGCATTGACAGCTGGGCAATTTGGAGATGAGATAACAGAGTTCCAAATCAAAGATAGACCGGTTAAGATCCAAGTAGCTGAAATGGATGAGTTGGGAGGAGTTCTATTTGGAGAAGCAAACAATAGCATTGAAGAGATGAGGACAATTGCTAATGTTGTCATCAATAGAGCAAATGCATCCAACAAAACTATATTGCAAGAGTTAACAAAGAAGACATCTGGTGGTGGTTTTGAATTTAATGCTTATGCTGGTAAGCAATACAATAAGTACAGATCCAATGATTTTGATTTTATTAGTGAGCAAAAGGCAAACAAAGTTAGACAAATTCTTGATGAGATCCAGAATGGAACTCTGGTTGACAATACTGATGGAGCTATTTACTTTAGTCATAATTCAAAAGGAGAAATTGGAGCATTCAAAGATTTGTATGAAAATATAAAGCATGTCAACAACTGATAAAAAAGAAATATTGTGGAGTGAATTGACTCACTTCAATGATAAGCAAAAAGAAGCAGAGCAAGCAGTCAAAGACTATAAGTATGTTTTGTATGGAGGAGCAGTGGGAGGAGGAAAATCATATTGGATAAGATGGATGTTAATAAAACTATTGCTCAACTTTTATTTAAAGTATGGACAGAAAGGAGTTAGAGTTGGATTGTTCTGTGAAGATTATCCTGCATTAAAGGATAGACATTTGTCAAAGATGATAATTGAATTACCAACATGGCTGGGTGACTTGCACAAAGGTGATAATGAATATCATTTGAAACCAGAGTATGGCAGTGGAGTGATTGCATTAAGAAACTTGGATGATGCTGGTAAATATGCTTCTTCAGAGTTTGCAGTTATAGCAGTTGATGAGCTAACTAAGAATGACAAATATGTATTTGATATGCTTAGGACTAGAATGAGATGGCAAGGTATTCCTGATACTAAATTCATTTCAGGAACAAATCCAGGATCCAGAGGACATGCTTGGGTGAAGAAAATTTGGATGGATAAAGAGTTTGAGCCAAATGAAAAGGAGACAGAGCAATTCCATTACATCAGAGCAACTGCACATGACAACAGAGACAATCTTGATGCATCCTACTTTGACCAGTTGGAAGGATTGCCAGAAGAAAAGAGAAAGGCATTTCTGAATGGTGATTGGAATTTGTTTGAAGGTCAATTCTTTTCAGAGTGGAATGAAGACATCCATGTTATTGAGCCATTTGTAGTTCCAACCCATTGGAGAAGATTTGGAGCATATGACCACGGAAGAGTAAAACCAGCATGCTTCAAATGGTATGCTTTGGACTATGATAGTAGTGTTTATTGTTATAGAGAATTATATATAAATAAGGAAGATGGAAGTTCTAGGTGGGAGGCAGATATGATTGCAAAGGAAGTTGCCAACATAACCAAAGAAGCAAATGAGTTTCTTGAATATGTAGTTGCAGACTCTTCAATTTGGACCCAAACAGGAGTTGGAGAAACTATTGCAGAGGTGTTGATGAAAAATGGAATGGGTAAATCAGGAACTAATATACCTGTTATGCTACCATCACCAAAAGGTCCAGGAAGTAGAATTGCAGGTTGGACAATAATGCACCAATATTTATACCACGACCAATTTACACAACCAAAGTTGAAGTATTTTAAGAATTGCTATGATACAATTAGGACAATTCCATCTCTTATTTACTCAGAGAGATATCCAGAAGATCTTGACTCAGATGGAGAAGACCATGCTGCTGATACTGATAGTTACTTTTTAAGGACTCTGAGAAATAAGAAAACAAATGCTCCAAAAACAAGAGAAGATAGACTGTCAGAGAGTTTCAAAAAGAAGTTAAAATTGAAGGTGCCAGATAGCATCATGAGACTGGATCGCTTTATCAACTTATAAGGTGTTTACTTATTATTAAATAAGAGGTAAAATAAAGGTAACAAGAGATAAAATAAAGGTAATACTATGGAACTATTTTGTATAACATTTCAATCAGCAAACCAACCACATCTAATTTCTATGTTTAGTGCTTTTTGCAATAATTTTGAAGATGCAAAAAGAAAAGGATTGGCATCATTGATTCTGTCAGGAGGAGATTTGGGATGGACTCCAGTTGTTCACCAAAAGATTAGTATAGATGTTAACAAAGTGCTAACAGAGAAAAAAGAGGAGATTGTAGATTTAACTGAGAATTGGTTGTTGAAGACTATCGTAGACAATAAAGACACAAAACTGTTTAATGCTAGCAAGAAGTATTTGCCAAAGCATTCACAATTATTTATTAATGATAAAATACAATGCAAAAAATAACTTTGTTTAACAAAAATATAATGGTCAAAGAGATTGTCAGAGAAAATGACAATGAAAGTTTTGAAGGACTAATTATTCCAAAAGAAAGTATGGAGGATGAACAAGTGTCACAAGGTATTGTAGTTAGAACCAATTCTGAAAATATTGCAATTGGTGATGTTCTTATGTTTCATAGGGTGATGCCTGTGGATATAAATATGAGATTGGAGGATGATAAAGAAATGTCTACATACTTTTTTATAAAAGAGAGTGATATAATTTGTAAAATAGAAAATTAATATGGCTACTGCATTAAAAATAAAAAAAGAATTAGAAGAGCAAATAGCAGGTGCTGTTGGATACAGAAAGACTACAGAAGAAAAAGCAGCATTTGATATGGCTGAAGAAAGAAAAGATTTTTTAGTGGAGTACAGAAAGAAGACTGGAATTGAACAGATTTGGAAACATGCAGACGAAGCATATATTCCTCACAAGATAAAAGCAAGAGCATCATCCAAGGTTTTAGTAAGTGATGATGAATTAGGATGGAGAAGTGCACCCATTGATTTGAATGTAGAAGACTCTTGGCAAGAGGAAAGTGTTCCACCAAATCCATATATTAAAATACAAACAGCTCTTGGGATAATTGTTGATAGAAATCCAAAAGCAATATTTGAGCCATCTGCAAAGAAATATGATGCAAATACAATGTTGATGAAGAACTTGTATGAAAGGTCTTGGGAGACAGCTATGAGTAAAGATGCAGTATTGAAACCATTTGTATTCAATTGTGCTAAATATGGAACAGGAGTTGGAAGAACATTTCCACTAGAAATCTCCAGAGACATTAGAGATTTGAAAACATTTGTTCCTGAAGATCCAAAGAAGAATGTCTATGAAGAAAGCACATTTACATATTATGATGATTTATTCAGAGAATCTTTATCTCCATGGCAAGTATACTTTGATGACTCAATGATGTATGGTAATCCATTTTCATCTAGTGATGTTCTTTACTATAAAGATTATGATTGGTTGAAGTTGAAATCTCAGTTTAAACATCTAAAGAATTTTAAATATATAAAACCAGAGAAGAAAGTAATTGGAGATGACAATCAAATAAAGACAGCTGAACAAGGAACAGAAGACAAAGATGGTAGTAAATATCAAGAAAGAGTCTGGTTCTGGGAGAATTTAGAAATGGACATGTTTATAGTTTGGACAGCAGGTGGAGTTGTTCTTGTTAATGAGCCAATGCCACAATCACCCAAGAATAAGAGATTGTCTGTTTGGTCAGCTCCATGGACAATGAGAGATGATAAAAGTCCATATGGTATAGGAATTTATGAAGCAATGAGGAATGACCACCAGCTATATACTAAAGTTAGAAACATGACAATGGATCAACTTGTTGCATCTATTTATAGAGAGTTCTTTTACTCTGGAACTGATGAATTAGATGGAGATGGAGAGATGAAGATGAGACCTGGAAAAGGAAGACAAGTTAGTGATGCTAAGAATATAAAATGGAATGAAGTTCCAGGACCAAATATGGATGCATGGGATGCTCAAGATAGAATTATGGCAAGAATTGATGATGTGACCGGTATCTCTAAATCTCTTCAAGGTGAGATTACTGGCTCTACAGCATTTGAGATTTCACAAGCAAGAGAATCTGCATTAAAGAGAATGAAAACTCCATTGGAGAATATTACACATGCATTAGAATTGGATGGTTATATTTCCTGTGGAATTATTGAAGACTTATATTCAGTTCCAAAGATAAAACTAATTTCAGAAGACAGATACATAGACTTTATTGAATTGGAAGAATATGAAACAGAAGAGGGTGGAAGATTGATTGAAGGTGAGCACTACGATACAGAATACAAAGAAGTTCCATTGTATATGGAGAGAGATGAAGAAACTAAAGAGACAAGAAAAAGTGAAACTAGAAACTTCTTCAAATTAAAAGATGATGACTTTCCATGGGAAGGAGTTATTAAGATTAAAGGACAATCAATCATTGCAGACTCAGAATTACTTGAAAGAACTACAACTGTTGAGATGGCTAACTTAGTTGTTCCTTTGTTCCAAATGCAAAGAGAGATTTCAGAAAAGCCAGCAAGAGAAATTATAAAAGCATATAACAAAGATCCTGAAGACTGGATACCAAATGCATGGATGCAACCAGCACCAGCACCAACAGGACCACAATTGTTTACAGATACAAATGCAGAAGAAGAAGGTGCTGCTCCAGAAGTAAAACAAGATGAAGGATTAAAAGAAGTTGTTCCAAACACAGATGCAAATTCAGCTGCAAGTAATTTAATGAATTCAATTGGTAATGTGGGAAAATAATATGGATGTATCAAATAAAGAAAAAGGAATATTACAAAAGTTAGTAACAGAACAAACTTTTGATATAATGAATAGAGTTGCATCTGCTTTACTTAATCAATGGAATATTGGACCAATTGCAAGAGAAAATGAATTTGAAACATTAAGAGAAGCAATTGGTAGAGATGAAAGAAAAAAGGCATTAGTTACATTTTTGAAAACATTAGAAGATTTATCACATGGCAAATAAAGATATATTAAAAGAAGAATATTTGAATCACTCAAAACTTTCAGAAAGAAGGAAGTTTGCTATGGCTGATATTTCTGGCAGAGGTGAAGATGTTGCAATTGAAATAAATTGGAATAAGTTAGTTGATAGGAAAGGTTATATAAAGATTAACATTGGAGATAGAGAAGCAGTTGTGAGTAGAGAGCATTTGTATGCAATTTTATTTATTTTAGGATCTGCTGCTGAACAAGAAAAGATGATTTCTCCATTTATAAAAAAGACTCAAGTTACAAAGTATTTCAAATTGATAGGAGTTACAGCTACTCAGGATATTGCAAAGGGAGAACTACTAAATGTTCCACTTGAATTTACACTCAACCCAAAAACACATCAGGTCATAATTGGCAAAGGGTCGGCTGGTGTAATTGAAAGGGCAATTAGTAGAAAAAATAATAATCAAAATGGCTAAACAAGAAATAAAAAAGAATAAGAGTAATAAAGGAAATGTGGGAGCTCCAGCTGTAGAACTTGTAGATGTGCTTAAGGATGCAATTCCACTTCCAAGTCTTGACAAAAAGATGGATGAAGTTATCTCTGGAATAAATACATTGGCAGGAGCAATTGGCAAGTTAGTTGATATGCAGACTGCAAGACCATTAGCAGACAGAATTACAGCAGAAAGTGCTATTCTACCAGTAAAAGAATTCATTCCAAAGTTAGATGATGAAACATATCCAAGTGATTATGTTCCTTCCAAGTTCAGAAGGATTGTTGATGCAATTCTTTCAAAGGAGTTTGGATTGACAATTGTTGATTTTGATGATAGAACAGATTTTCAAGTGAACATTATAGTTCCTGAAAAATACAGTTCTGTTGCAAAGGAGGACAGAGATAAAGGAATTTTAGATGTAAGATCTAGAATTATTCCAAGATCTTTAGGAGAAAATGGAATTAAAGAGTGGTGTAAATTAATAAGATTAAATCTTAATAGGTATTATTCAAAGGAAGGAGTTCAAAGTCCTTTTAGTAATATAGATGAATTATAGTATGAAAAATATAAAAGGTAAAAATCCAAGAGATTGGGATAAAGAGCAAACAAGTTTAGTTTATCCATCATTGTATGTAGATGAAAAGGAAATGCCAGAAATAGAAGATTGGAAAGTTGGACAAGAATATGAATTAAAAATAAGAGTTAAAGTAACTACAAAAGATGAATATGCAGATGGAACTGCAACAAATTCAAGACTTGAAGTTATAGCATATGAAGATTTAACAGATTACAATAACGATCCATCTACTCCAAAGTATGGATTTAATCCAACAAAATCATAACATGAAAAAGTTTAAATTAACACAAGGAGATGCATATGATTTATCCATGGTAATGTCTATGGTAATCAAAGAGCAATCAAATAAATTGACATTCAAAGAAATTCTTAGATTGCAGAAATTTGTAAATTACACTTTGAAAGAAATTACTGATTTTTCAAGTAAAATTGACAAAATAAATGAAGAAAAGGCTGTATTTGTAGAAAATGCAAATAAGAAGATTGTAAAATACAGAGAGGAATTACAGAAATCACTTCCAAAGGATGCAGAGTCTGCAGAAAAATTAAATACAAGTGTTCAAGAATTTGTTCAAACTATATTGAAAGAAGCAGAAATTGGAGTTGAAGGAGAAATAAAACCAAAAGTAGAAAGTCTTTACACTGTAGAAGGAAAAGTTGAAAAAGAGTTTGAAGTTGAAGAAGAGTCCCATAAAGTTTTAGTAGATGCATTTGAATTATATGCAAAAGAGAAGTATAATAATAAGAATAGGATGATTGAAGTATACGAGACTCTTACATCTGCTGAATAATAGTTCATTAACAATTCACAAGTCCTTTGAGGAGCAACTAGAGTGCTGATTATTTTTTTATCTTAGGTATACTTTTTCTTTGTTTTTGGTATATCCAATCAGCATTCTAACTGCTCCTTAACAAAACTTGTGTCATTCTCTCCTCTTCATGAGAGATACTACTCCTTCTGGAGTGGTTAAAGTGAAGTTAAACAAATGACAAAATTAAAGTTAGGAAATGACTTCACCGATGCTGATGGTTCAGACATCAACAAAGGTGAAGAGTCAGACCAAAAAACTTCTACTGATGAGGTAGAAGACGAGAGTGGAAACTCTGCTGATTCTGACAACAGCAAAAAAGATCCAGAAGAAGATGAAACTGAAAAAGAGTCTATAGATGAGTCTGATGATGAAGCAAATAAGGAGGAAAATCCTGATGTTGCAGATCCAGAAGATTCTAAAGACAATAAGGAGGAAAAGCCAGAGGACAAAGAAAAGGTCTTGCAAGGTCTACTCAAAACAGAGAAAGACATTGATAAAGACCATACTGATATTGATGTTGCTATTTCTGCTGCCAGAAAGAGAATTTCTGACAAAAGACATGGCAGAAGAGAAAAAAGAGACATTGTTGGAACTATAGATGAAAAATTTCCTGATGATCCAGAAAATACTGATGATTTATCTGATATTGATCCAACTACTTTAGAAGTATTGGACAGATTTGTCAAGGCAAAAGGTCTTGTTCCAAAATCTGAATTGGCAAAGATGAATTATCAAGATCAGCACAATAATGCTCAAGAGCAATTTTATGCAGGTCATAAAGAGTATTTGCCAGAGAATGACCAAGATGATGTTTTGTATGGTGCTATAAAGAAAGAATTGTCTCTCTTTTCAGCTCCAAAGGATCCAAAGATGATTAAATTGTTGTTTGAAAGAGCACACAATGAAGTCGTCAAACAGTATCCTGATAAATTCAAAACTAAAATACCAAAGACTGATAATAATGATAACATAAATAAAAATGTTAGACTTAAAACTCAGAAACTTGGTGGAAATGCATCTGGAGGTTCTGATTCTCAAGGTGAGTCTGGTTCTGGTAAAAACTTTTCTGTTGCTCAAATAAGAGCATTGGAAGATGGTGGATGGACTCAAAAGGAAATTGAGGATCTTACTAAATAACCAAAAGAAATTATGAAATATGGTGCTGGATTTACTATCCTAAGGGATAATGCAAGTAAAGGTGCTCGTGCTCTTCCAATTTCATCTCAGACTGTTTTAGTTGGAGATTTATTGGATTTGGCAGTGGGTGCTACTACTTGGACAGTGTGTACTTCATCGTCTGTTTCCTATACAAGAAAAGCAATTGCAATTTCATCTGCTACTACAGCAGCTACTGAAGTTGATGCAATTGAAGTAGATGGAAGTGAAGATGTTCAAGTGCAGTCAGCAGGTGCTTCTTTAGCAGCTGACAATGGAGATAGAATGGCATTGACAGACAAGAACACTGTGAATAACAGTGGGACTGATGTAACAACTACAATTGTAGGTTTTCTACAAAGAGGA
>Ga0105051_10008650_pt1 | contig 10262 bp, 8 predicted proteins | sample FRY02_FD_78383 | JGI IMG/M metagenome (GOLD analysis project Ga0105051, IMG submission 78383) | Freshwater microbial communities from Lake Fryxell liftoff mats and glacier meltwater in Antarctica - FRY-02 (megahit assembly) | ecosystem: Environmental > Aquatic > Freshwater > Ice > Glacier...
AAGAATTTTACAAGTTGCAACTTTAGCTGCAGAAAATAAAAAGATTCCGGGAATATAAAAGCTGTTTAAAATACTTGTTCTTGAGCATAGCCAAAAGTAAGTTGCAAGCTAAACATCTCCGAAAATAATTCAATCCGAAACGTCTGTCAATTCTCAACACATAATCTTAATTATTGACTTCTCCTGCCAATATTAGTTCAAGTAGCAACAAAACATTTCTATATATGAAGTGGACATATTAGTTAATGCACCAGGCATTTCTATATATGAAATAGACATGTTAGCTTTTATAATTATTGAGTTGTCCAAAAGTCATTAGGAAGATTTTTAAGCCCTATTTTTGTTCAAGGAAAAATATAAACAACTGTATGTAAACTTTTTAAATTCATAAAAGAACCACCCTTTCAAATTGCAAGAAACACATTTTAAAATGGATAAATAGTTAAAATAATAAATCTTGATTTCAGCAATTCACATTAATAAGAAGTGCATTTTCGGCATAAAAATAACTTTGTCAATAACAAAATTTTAGATAAAATCAAATTTGAAAACGCTTTTTAATTTAGGAGCCGAATTAGGTGATTTAAGGAAAATCTTTCTCTACCAAGGTTTTTTAATTTGTTTTTTAGGCGGATTTTTGGGTTTAGTTTTGGGAATTATCTTAACCCTATTGCAGCAAAAATTCGGGTTTATTATGATTAATGCGAGCATGGCCTATCCTGTTCAATTTTCTTTTTTGAATGTGTGGGCGGTAATTGGAACAATCACGACGTTAGGCTTTATCGCTTCTTTGATTGCGAGTAGTCGGGTGAATAAATCACTTTTAGAATAAAAAAAACCTAACATCAGAGACATTTGTTTAGTTTTTAAGAAGAATACTTCATTAAACTGAAATTGTAATACTTTAGTTGCTGCGCGGTCGGGAGACCATCACAGAGTAAAGTACTAATTTAGAATATTTCGTTTATTTTGGGGAAGAACACTTCGTTGAGCTGCACTACTCGAAAAGCTCATTTTTAATTAATACGATACTATTTATACTTATTAATCGTATTTAATTAGCTTGATTACTTGACCTTCTATGTTTAAGTAGTACATACTTGCCGGAAAAGCGGACAAATCAATTTGTTTGTTCTCGCCAGTAAGAAAACCTTGTGCTAAGCGTTGACCTGTTACGGAAAATAGTTGGTACGAAACATCTTCACGAATCTCGAAATTCACTATGTTTTTTGTTGGATTGGGATAAAATCCAATTGTTACTTTTTGTTCCATCAGACGCAACAATTCACATTCAAAATTCTGTTCTACTTTAGAGGCCGCTGTTGGATTTACTAAAAGTACCTCTTTTAAAAGCGAACAATAACAATCATTTCCTTCTACATACAATTTAAGCCACGATAAGGCAATTCTGCCCGCAGCACCCGCTCCACCATTGGGCGTATTGGCAACGGAGTGATTGCCGTTTGCAATTTCAAAAAGGAGTTTATCTGTTGTATTTGGCGTGATATTATAATGAATATCTGCATGTTGCGAAGGTGCTGCTACCGTATCATTTTGGCCACTGAGTATTAAAACAGGACTTTGATGATTGAGTTGCGGGCTTGTTAAAAAAGGACATAAGGCAACAACACCAGCAATTGTATTATCCAATACGGCCGCTCTTTGTGCACCACCGCCACCCATTGACCAGCCACTGACAGCCAATTGCTCTAAATTAAGTTGTCCTGCGAGCGGCGAGGCAACTCGAATATTTTCTTGTTTGATGGTTACTAAGGCATCTATCAGGGCATTAGCACGTGCTTCGGGCAAATCAAAAATAGAATTTGTGCCTATAATAATGGTTACGATACCATGTGACGCATAAAATGGCCCCCATTCTACTACACTAGAAGGAGGTGCTGTAAACCCGGGAACGATGGCAATACTAGCAAAAGGTGGCGTAGCATTTAAGGGATAGTAAATCGTTGCACCAAGATAATTGGGACCATTCCGAATTCCATTTGCCTCTGTAAGGGTTGCTACTGAAAATGGTCCAGGGTTCGTAAGACTTTCTAATGTAACGCCTTCGCATTGTGCAAAAGCATCGAATGGAACCAGCGACAGGCAAATAGTTAGTAGTAAAAGAGCGTAGTAGTTTTTCATATCATAAATTTAGAATACTAAGGTAAGATTCTATTCTAGACTAGAAAACAAATCTCAAATTATTTATTAACGAACATCAAGTATTAAATTTGGTGTATTCTGTTTTTGTAAACGAGCTGTAGGAAGTTTTTGCTTTAGCATAACACTTTACAAATACTTTCGACTTGTATGACATTCTATTTAAATTAACTAAACCGCTTGATAATCTCCATAAACTTGTCCAATTTCCTCAAAAACGGCTAGTAAAGGCATTGCGTTGTCGGTGGTGACTAATTTTTGTTTGTATTCTTTAAATCCGTGAATACCTTTGAAGTAATTGGTATAATGACGACGCATTTCAAAGATGCCAACGCGTTCTCCTTTCCACTCCATTGACCAAATTAAGTGATTTCTGGCAGCTTCAATGCGGTCTTGCATAGTTGGTTCGGGCAAGTGTTCTCCGGTTTTGAAATAATGTTTGATTTCGTTAAAAATCCACGGATAGCCAATGGCAGCACGGCCAATCATCATGCCGTCTAAACCGAATTTATTTCTGTATTCTAATGCTTTTTCAGGGGAATCGATATCGCCGTTTCCGAAAATAGGCATGGTAATTCTAGGATTGTTTTTTACGCGAGCAACATGCGACCAATCAGAATGGCCTTTATACATTTGGGCACGCGTGCGGGCATGAACGGTTAAAGCCTGCACACCAATATCTTGCAAACGCTCGGCAACCTCATCAATATTAATGGAATTTTCATCCCAACCTAAACGGGTTTTTACGGTAACAGGAAGATTGGTTCCTTTGATAACGGCTTTAGTTAACCGCACCATTAAATCAACATCTTTTAAAACGCCTGCTCCCGCTCCTTTGCACACTACTTTTTTTACAGGACAACCAAAGTTAATATCGACTAAATCTGGCTGAACGGCATCTACAATTCGGGAAGACATTTCCATCGCATCCTCATCACCACCAAAAATTTGAATGCCAACTGGCCGCTCGTAATCAAAAATATCGAGTTTCATTTTGCTTTTCACGGCATCGCGAATCAATCCTTCGGAAGAAATAAATTCAGAATACATTAAATCGGCTCCGTGCAATTTGCATAAGCGACGAAAGGGCGGGTCGCTCACATCTTCCATGGGTGCAAGAAGTAGTGGGAAATCTGGTAATTGGATGTTTCCGATTTTTGGCATTTAATTTATTTTTGGTAAAAATACTAAATTTTATTTGTTTCCTGTTTAAGGTTTCATGTTTCAATCCTATAAATCAAAACTTTGCTTTATATTTGTACCCAATTTGCTAACGAGTAGGCGTTGCGTTAGGGATTGCAGTGAAAAGCCCACAGAAACGGTGTAGCGATAGCGAAGCCGTGACGAGGACTTGTAACGAAAAGCCCGACCCTTGTGGTAACGCCCTAAAAAGACTCAGGTAAAGCCAAAAGAAATTGAAATATATGAAGATGAAGAACATACGAAATTTTTGCATTATTGCTCACATTGACCACGGAAAAAGCACGTTGGCCGACCGATTATTGGGTGCTACTCAAACCGTAACCGCTCGTGAGGAGAAAGCCCAGTTGCTTGATAGTATGGATTTGGAACGTGAACGCGGGATTACAATCAAGAGTCACGCCATCCAAATGGAATATATGTATAAAGGCGAAAATTATATTTTAAATTTGATTGACACGCCTGGACATGTGGATTTTTCATACGAAGTTTCCCGTTCTATTGCGGCTTGTGAAGGAGCTTTGCTGATTGTGGATGCGGCACAAAGTATACAGGCACAAACGATTTCGAATTTATATTTGGCTTTAGAAAACGACTTAGAAATTATTCCGGTTTTGAACAAAGTAGATTTGCCAAGTGCTAGTCCGGAGGAAGTGAGCGATGATATTATTGATTTATTAGGATGTAAATTAGAAGATATTATTCATGCATCAGGAAAAACAGGTTTTGGTGTTGAAAATATTTTAGCAGCAATTATCGAAAAGATTCCGCCACCAAAAGGAAATGTTGATGAACCGTTACAAGCGTTGATTTTTGATTCGCACTACAATCCGTTTCGAGGAATTGAAGTTATTTTTCGAGTGAAAAATGGTGAAATTCGAAAAGGCCAAAAAATTAAATTTATGGCTACGGGCAATGAATATTATGCCGATGAAGTAGGAACATTAAAGTTGAATCAGGTTCCAAAAAGCGTGATTTCGACTGGTGATGTGGGTTATTTGATTTCTGGAATTAAAGAAGCCAAAGAAGTGAAAGTTGGTGATACCTTAACGGATGCAAAAACGCCAACAACCAATATGATTAAAGGATTTGAGGATGTAAAACCAATGGTTTTTGCCGGGATTTATCCTGTTGATACAGAAAATTATGAAGATTTGCGCTCTTCGATGGAGAAATTACAATTGAACGATGCTTCGTTAGTATTTATGCCAGAAAGTTCTGCTGCATTAGGCTTTGGTTTCCGTTGTGGATTTTTAGGTATGTTGCACTTAGAAATCATTCAAGAACGTTTGGAACGCGAATACGATATGACTGTCATTACCACTGTACCAAATGTTTCGTATTTGGCTTATACCAAAAAAGAACCGAACACTTCGTTTGTAATTAATAATCCGTCAGATTTGCCAGAACCTTCAAAACTAGATAGAGTTGAAGAGCCATTTATTAAGGCTACTATTATTACAAAATCTGATTATGTTGGAAATGTAATGAGTTTATGTATAGAAAAACGCGGTGTAATTACCAATCAAACATACTTGACAACCGAACGCGTTGAATTGACTTTTGACATGCCGTTGGCAGAAATTGTATTTGATTTTTATGATCGCTTGAAAACGGTTTCTAAAGGCTACGCTTCGTTTGATTATTCGCCAATTGGCATGAAAGAATCTAAATTAGTAAAATTAGATGTGTTGTTAAACGCACAATCGGTCGATGCACTTTCGGCTTTAATTCATGAAAGCAATGCCTTTAACATTGGTAAAAAAATGTGTGAGAAATTGCGAGAATTAATTCCAAGACAACAGTTTGATATTCCGATTCAAGCGGCCATTGGGGCAAAAATTATTGCTCGTGAAACAATAAAAGCGTTACGAAAAGACGTTACTGCAAAATGTTATGGTGGTGATATTTCTAGAAAAAGAAAACTATTAGAAAAACAGAAAAAAGGTAAAAAGAGAATGCGATTGGTTGGAAATGTAGAAATTCCGCAAGAAGCATTTATGGCGGTTTTGAAGTTAAATGATTAAGCCCCCTAGCCGCCGAAGGGAGAACTAAAAATGAATACAAAAAACCCAATCACTAAAGTTGTTGGGTTTTTTGTTAAATTTATTTAATACTAAAATAAATTATACTTCGTTTAAAATTAAACTTAAAAAGAAAAATATGAAAAGAAAAATTTTAAACATTCTAACTGTCGCTTTTATCATTACAACAATTGGTTTTATAATGGATGGCGACGCAAAAGAACCAAGTATGCTAATTCGTTTTATGGAATTCGTTTTAATGTTGGGAATTGTATTTATTTTGACTTCAATTGTTTATTCTATTTTTAATTTTGCGAGAAGAAGTTTTCTAAAAGCTTAATTAAATAAACCAAAAAACACAAACCCAGCAACGAAAAGTTAGGAGGTTTTTACTTCATATTTTCAAACAATTCGATAGCATCGTCTCGATTAAAAAGCTGAGTGCCTTCATTCATCGTAGCTGCTGTACCGCATGAAACACCCCATTTTAGAACTTCTCTAAACGATTTGTCTTGCGACAATGCCCAAACCATAGCACCCACCATACTATCACCGGCACCAACTGTACTCTTTTTGATGACTGCTGGAGCGGCAACAAATTCAGTTTGATCTTTTGTTACTAACATTGCACCATTTGGACCGAGAGAAACCACTACAATTTCTGCACCTTTATTTTGTATTAATTTTTTAGCTGCGGGCTCTACTTCGTTATGTTCTAAACGTTCAACGTTCATTAATTTTGCTAACTCACCTATATTAGGTTTTATCAAATAAACCCCAGTTTCAAGTACTTTTTCTAAGGCTTCACCAGCGGTGTCTACAATGATTTTTGTATTTGAATTTTTCATCAAAGCACAAATCGCTTGATAAAAGTTAGGAGACAGCCCTTCGTTCAAACTTCCGCTGATTACTAAATAGTTGGGCTTTAAGTTAGTTATTGTAGCCATAATCTGCTGTTGTTCTATATCAGATATAGATGCACCCGGAAAACCAAAACGATATTGTGATTGTGTAGAAATGTCATAGGCTACAAAATTTTCACGAGTCCAGTTCTTAGTTAAAATCACGTGCGAAGCAATCATTTCTTTTTCGACACATTCTTGCAACATGACACCAATTGGTCCTCCAGAAGTATAAATACACAAGGATTCTCCGTTCAATTTATATATTGCTTTAGAAACATTAATTCCGCCACCACCAGCATCATACCTTGGTGTTTCACATCTTATTTTTTGCTCGGGAATCAATCCTGAAAAATTAGCACTTTTATCGAGAGCAGGATTTATAGTTAGGGTAACGATGTCGAAATTTTTCATTTTACACGATTAATAATAAGTTTTAAATTTAAGCATAAAAATTGTTTCTAAACACAACCAAACTTTTTTACCATTTAAAACTTTGTACCTTTACAGCTCCAAATGCTTTTAATTTGAAATGATACGCTTGTTTCGTTACTTATAATAATTATGATAGAAGACAAAAACCCACCACGTACTAGTATTGCTCAACTTGGAGAATTTGGTTTAATTGACCATTTGACTAAGAAATTTGAAGTAAAAAATCCTGCAACCCTAAAAGGAATTGGAGATGATGCCGCCGTATTAGATTTTGGGAATAAAAAAGTAGTAGTTTCTACCGATTTGTTGATTGAAGGAGTTCATTTTGATTTGGCTTACATGCCGCTCAAGCATTTGGGCTATAAGGCTGTTGTAGCCAACCTTTCCGACATCTGTGCTATGAATGCAAAACCAACGCAAATCACGGTTTCTGTTGCTGTTTCTAGCCGGTTTCCGCTAGAAGCCTTAGAGGAATTATTTGACGGAATTGCCATTGCATCAGAAGTATATCAAGTAGAAGTAATTGGTGGCGACACCACTTCTTCTCAAAAAGGATTAATCATTTCAATTACAGCTTTGGGCGAAGCGAATATAGAAGATATAGTTTATAGAGATGGCGCCAAAGAAAATGATTTAATAGTTGTTACAGGGGATATTGGTGCTGCTTATATGGGCTTGCAAGTGTTAGAACGCGAGAAACAAGTATTTCAAGTTAACCCAAATAGTCAACCCGATTTAGAGAGTTATACCTATTTAATTGAACGTCAACTAAAACCCGAAGCTCGAACCGATATTCGGGAATTATTGGAAAAATTGGAAGTAAAGCCGACCTCTATGATTGATATTTCGGATGCTTTATCGTCTGAAATTATGCATATTTGTAAGCAATCAAATCGCGGATGTTCTATTTATGAAGAGAAATTACCTTTAGATCCCCAATTAATTTCGGTTTGTGAAGAATTTAATATCGACAGTACAACCGTAGCCATTAATGGTGGCGAAGATTATGAATTACTATTCACTATTGCTTTGGAAGATTTCGATAAAATCAAGGCCAACCCAAATCTTACGGTTATTGGTCATATCAATAAAGAAACAGAAGGAATGCATTTAGTTACACGAGCCAATCAAAAAATTGAATTGAAAGCTAGAGGTTGGAATGCCTTAGAAGAAGAATAAATTCAATAAAAAAGCGATACTTTGGGGAGCATCGCTTTTTTCCTAAAATTTCATTTTTTTTAATTCGTCGTCGGTTTTTAAATTAAACTTTTCGTTGGGGCAAAAAGGTGGTATTTGGTAATTTTCTCGACTACTTTTGTTCTTGGGTCATTATTTTTAATTAAGATTAATTACTTATTTATTGATTATTCAAAGATAGATGACCTTGCTGTATTTTTAAATACGGTTTTACGCCGAATGCTTTACGGCTTTCCGCTTTTTTTATTACGGTTTCCCGTACTGTAAGCCCTAAAAAAAAGACATAAAAAAAGCAATAGTTTTGGGACTATTGCTCAAATTTTTCTGAGTGACCAACCAACAGGAAAGTTTTTAATTACAAAAGAGTTGGTGTTTACATCAGTTTACTCATTGTCATTTGAATGACATTAAGTTTAAAAGCTAACTAACTCGAACCAAAAGTACACTGATTTTAAACAATATAGTTACGGTTTCCCGCAAATATAGTTATGGTTTTACACCTTTTTTCTTACGGTTAAAAAACAAAGGATTGATTAAATCAACCCTTTGTTTTTTGCTTCAGTAATTAGTTCGATGTCGCTACTGCCTTTTACGTGCAAAATTTCTTTTAAATTCAGTTTTCTTTTTTCAATGGCACTCAAGGAAAGCGGGACATAAGTAGGCAAATCTTTTGTTTTTACACCCTTTGAAAGATGAAATAAAATCTGTTTATCAAACTCATCTACTTGTAAATTTTCATATTGTGATTGACTCACAAATTTTACAACGGTTTGACTGTAATAATTATCATCATTTAAAATTTTATTAAACGCCAAAAGCAATTCATCAAAGGTTAAGTCATTTTTAATGATAAGTCCATTTGGATTAATTTCCTTAATAATAGAATTAATTTTGATGAGCTCTGTATGCATTGTTAGTAAAATAATTTTACAATCGGGCATTTCTTTTCGCAGTAATTTTGCTAGATCTTCGCCAGACATAATGTTTTTTTCCTCATAAGGAGGCATACTAATGTCTAAGAACGCGATGTCAAAAGCTTTTGGAGCCGTTGTTATTGTTTCATAAGCCGACTTACAATTATTTGCTTGCGTAGTGGTATATTCAAAATTATTCGCACTATAACTTTTTAAGGCATTTTTATATGCTTCGATAATGAACGGATGGTCATCAACAATAATGATTTGGTAATTTTTAGATATCATATAATAATAAATTTTTATTCAATGGGTATATCAATAGTTATGCTTGTACCTTTTCCTTTTTTCGACTTTATATCCAGTGTTCCTTGACACGCAGTGACACGAGACGTTATGTTTTGCAAACCAATTCCTTTACTTTTCTTATCCACATCAAAACCAACGCCGTCATCAATAATCGTTAAATGAACATTTTCTGCATCTTTAATTAGATTCACCGACACATTTTTAGCGTTTGCATATTTATTAATGTTTTGTAAAGACTCCTGCACAACCCGATAAATATTAATTTTAGTATCGTTTTTAACTTTATCCCAATTAACAGAAGAATCAATTTTGTATTTTAATTCTGTTTCTTCTGACAGTGTTCGCTGCTCCTCTAACAGATTAGTCAAAATAGCCACAAAATTATTTATTAAAGCAAATTTTTCTCTATTCAATTCATGAGAAATCTCGCGAATGTCTTGCTCAATATTTTTTAATTCCGAAATATAATGATTTCTTCCTTTAATTGCTTGTTCGTCCGTTTTTTTGTTCAAGCTGTCCAAATTTAATCGTGCTCCAAACAAGCGACCTAAAACACCATCATGGAGTTCCTGACCAATACGCCGCTTTTCTTTCTGAACCACATCATCCAATTGTTTTTGCTGAATTAACATCATGGTATATATTTCCTCATTAGCTTGTTGTTGCCCTTCTCTCAGTTTAAACCGAGTATTCCGACTTTTTTGATCTCGGATGATATATAATAAAATAACAATAAAAACCGCCAATAGTGTAAAGAGCATAATATTTCGGTTTTGAACTACTAATTGCTCTTTTTCTCTTTTAAATTCATCCGTTTCAAATTCTATTCTAGCAAATTTTTCACTAACTTTTCGTTCGGTTTTTATTAAGGTATCACTTAAACTCACGTATTGTTTAGAATAGTAATTGCTTCTTTCTGTTTCAACATTGCCCAGTTGTTTTAGCGTTAACAATTGATGCCCAATACTATTTACTTGTAAAGCAAGATTATTTGCAGAAACAGCATAAGCAAGGGCACTGTCTTTTTTCTTAACTGCATTATAATACTCAGAAAGATGAATTTCGCTAACAATGATTCCAGTTGTAATATTTAAACTATCTCTGATTTTTAACGCTTGGTG
>Ga0105051_10008653_pt1 | contig 10260 bp, 8 predicted proteins | sample FRY02_FD_78383 | JGI IMG/M metagenome (GOLD analysis project Ga0105051, IMG submission 78383) | Freshwater microbial communities from Lake Fryxell liftoff mats and glacier meltwater in Antarctica - FRY-02 (megahit assembly) | ecosystem: Environmental > Aquatic > Freshwater > Ice > Glacier...
AAATTTAAAATCCTAAATACCTTTTTCGAGAATAAACTTTATCTGCTTGGTCATATTCCTATTCTCATCTTAATTAAAGAACCCATACACCGTATTATTAATACTATGCCATTACTCATTCACACCCAGTATTTGCTACGTCTGGATTTGGTCCAAAAACCACTTGACATAATGTGTCACGTAACAGTCACTACCGTAGCAGATTTTATCGATGTTGTACCAATTAAAATTGTATTTTCCGAAGCTTGTTAGATAATTCGAATAATTCTGGCAGTTTTTGTTGCCTTTGATTGAAATGAAATCTTTTTACAAACATTATGATAAATAATGTTTCGATTCGTGGTAGACTTATGGCGAGATTACGTTGTTATCCAATAGGTATTTCGGGTAGGATTTGTATTGGATTGAGGGAACAATCCACCCGTTTCCAATTCCCACTCCCGATATTGATATATTTGTGGTTTTCAAGATGTGATGGGTGGTTGATAAAATATACTTTCCTATAATATTAAATATATTTAGTAATATATTACCTGCATAAGACTCTCCTGTGATGAATTTCTCTATAAAAACTGTTTTATTTTGAATTAATTATTAATTAAGGAATTTTTAAAAAAACTCTGCGAATATTTAACTTTCTTCCTCTTCAGTGTATTAATGCGTACTATTTGAATACGATTTAGAGAACCCAGTTCCGGGTGGATAATCAACATAGAGCATATTTGCAATTTGATTCCATGAATACTTATTGAGCCTTAGTGTACTATTATTTATAATCTTATAGGGTCCATTTTCGAAGAAAACCCCCCAATCACTTGAACAGCCTTATTAATAATTCCTAACCTGGTCCTCCTTGAAACCAGACTACCAAAGGTGCCTCTAGTGTTGAATTCGTGCAGGGGATGTACCAGTAGAAAATGTTGTCGAGGTTGTTGTTTACGCTGATGTAACCACTTTCTTACTTCAAGTTCAAAAATAGGTCGGCGGTTAGAAGTTTAAACAACCACAGCAATGTAAAAGTGGTTTTTAACTACATTTTTGCTGATATTTATTATTATTTGGCAATTTAGCAGCTTTATTTATTTATTTTGATGTTTATTTAAAATTTAATTATTAAATAAGATTGATAAAATCATAAAAAATGAATTTTAATAAGCTAGAATTATATATCAATTATAAAATAAAAATCCAAAAATGAAAAAGTTGTTATTCCTGTCCTTTTTAATTTTGATTAAAAATACAGAAGACCTGATTCCTCGAATTACCAACTAATAATCCGTCTTGGACTCGGAGGTGGTCTAGTTCGTGTTTTGTGGGGAAGGAGTTAACGACGTGATAATGCTGTTAACGTAAATATTATTACTAAGTAGGGAGCTGGGAACAGTTTATAGGTCGAAGGATAAAGGCATGCGGTGGAATAAGATGAGTAGCTAGTTTTTCACATTAGGCCATTAGGAATTGTAGTTCGATCATGAACAGGTTTAATTAATCAATAAATTCATCGAATATTTTGCAATAAAAATATATTTAACACTAAATGATTACAATTAAATAATAGGTTGGCTCTGTGAGCGAAATAAAAGTGTCTCCCTCTGACAGCAACACGGTGATTTTCTTGGGTTCGCACCAAATAAACTGGAAATCAACTAACTGCGGCCAAGAAATTTCTGCAATGAACACAGGTCGACCTGTGCACGATTTCCAACTACACCCGACCTAGAAGTCCTGGTTAATTGCAGCGGCGTGGACGAATTGTCAAGATTTAGATGAGGACGAGACTTGTGAGATTAATAAGGAGATATTCGTCAGTTTTGATTTGGGCGAGAAATGGGATTAGATTGCCAGTTATGTCTAGTAATTCTCGTGGGCTTAGGTAAATATTCAGGGGATAGGGGGATTTTAGCATTTAATCGAGCGGATTTTTAATTAATTAAGAAATTTATTATTTTTATAGGTTGATGGCACTTATGGAGAGGTAGTGCCGAAAGAGAGGATTATCTTGGCACATGAACCGTATGGGAAAGGAAATTAAAAGGTAGGAGAGTGGGATTCGAATGTTCATTTGTATTATTCCGATGATTTTTTCAAAACTTCCAAGTTGCTTGTTGAATAAGGAAATGGTTTTCTTATTCAAGAGTATTTGTTTAAATATTTTTAGTAATTTTTTTTTTGTTGTCAAAGCTCAAAATTCTAAAGACCAAAATGTAGCACTTTTGGTTTCACCTAGCAAAACCTCTAAATTAAATTTCTAAGAAGTCCAAACTCCTTATAAAAAATTCAAAGAACATGGATACGAAATCCTCGACACTTCTGAAGGCCAGGTAAAATATAATAAACCTTAGATATTTATTTAAATAAACCACATCGGACAGGAAGCCCAATATGGAAACATATATATTTCAGATTCGAGTGGTTCTCGTTTATCCACCTCTCTAATGCACAACGCGATTGACTATGACGGAAACATAGATTTTGTGAAGATCGAGTCTTTGGAAGGTGTTTATCTGGCCAACACTTATGAGGAGAAGAAGATCCCACGGACATCTAGGTCGGGGATATAGAAGGAAAATTCAGGGCAGTTCTAGACCTTGGATTAGTTCAAGTAGACTAAGATTAGTTTTGATAAGGGTGGGATTTGGCATCTCATTATTGCGCCAAAAGTGGATTCGACCGGAATAACTATTTAATGCGGTAATTAGTGTTTTCTTAACTTGCACATGAGTTCAAATTCGCATCTATTCGGTCCTGTTTATTCTTCAAAAAACTCTTTAGGAATTATATTAGCCACCGGAAATGTTGGAAAATACTTGGAAACGCGTGAAGATAGGGTCAATACGTATATATCGGTGGATGGGGGATATAATTGGAAGGAGGTCGCTAAGGGCAGTTCTATTTATGAGGTGGCGGATCATGGAGGGTTGATTGTAATTGCTAAAGACTAGAAAATGACGAATGAGGTTAGATATTCATGGGATGAAGGGGAAACTTGGGAATCTTTCAATTTCAGGTCGATATTTATTAATTGCTTTTTTGATTTTTAGCGATTAGTTGGTGGAGATCTATAATATTCAGAACGATCCAGGCACAGTTTCGACAAATTTTGTGGTTTATGGGAAAGATTCGTAAAATAGAGGGTTTGCTATGGGGTTGGATTTTTCGGGACTGCATTAAAGAGAGTGTGCGGGACATGAGACTCCTGATAATTTGGACAGTGACTACACTTATTGGCAAGCCGGGAAAAATAAATGCGTTTTGGGCAAAAAAATAACATACGTTCGTCGTAAGCAAGTACAATATTTTTAATATTTTATAATATTTCCATATTAATTTCCAGAATTCAAAATGCTTCAATGGTGAGTAATTTGACCGCCCAATCTCCTCCATATTGTGCTCATGTTCGGAGGAAGACTGGGAATGCGATTCCAACTTCACCCGTTCCGCCGACTCCACCTGTATTCCCCTAATCCAGAAAAAAACAATCTACACTGCCCCAGAAATCTGCGATAACTATTACGAACTTTCTACCGGATACCGAAAAATTCCAGGAAATTAGTGCAAAGGGGGAATAGATCATCAGAGTATTCTGATACCCTGTCCTAATAATAGGAGTTATAGGTATTTGGCGGTGGGGTTTGGGGTGTTGATTGGGGCTTTGGTGCTTTATACGATTTTGAATTCTGATATTAGGTTTTTTGGCAAAAAGAAAAGGTATGTGCTCGGTGTTATTTAGTAATGAATATTAGAGGATGAGCAATTAGCAGAGTTCAGGAAAATAGGTGCATAGAGATTACTAAGTGGAAGTGGGTTCCGATGGAGAGGATTAATAATATTTTAATCCCAGAGTATGAATTTTATATTTTAAATTATATTGATCATTTTTATACACTAGAAATTTAATTAATTAACTATTAAAAATGAATTATTAATATTATTATAATAAATAATAGAAGATTAATGTATAATATTTTTAAATTTCAAATGTATTTTTTCTCAATGATTTCTAAATTATTTTTGAGATTTTCTAAATTATTAATAATAAATTGAAGTAAATCCTCATGTACTCCAAACCTAGCACTTTACTCTATATCATTTGTCATTTGAAAGACTTTTTAAAGCTGGTTATAATAACTCCTATGATTCAATTTCAGCGTCTACAAGAGGTCATTCATCTTTTCGCCGAAAAATTGTGTGGGGCCAGAATTGGTATAATAATCAACCGTCTTCCAGCCCTCGTAGTTACTCTGCAAAGTAATCATGGCCTAACTCTTCAAATCTACATCCTTACTCCTTATAATTAAATATTGCTTTACTTGACTATGGACATATTCAATCCAAAGGCTGATTTACTCTTGACCTCCACCATGCCAATCAGCGGTACTCCGCCCATATGCCACTCGTTGACTCCACTGGTCAGACCTCTTACGGTTGTAACGTATCCTGTTAATCCGGATTCGATCAACACGCCGGCTGTGAAACCATAAGTGGAAGCGAGTTGACAGTCGAAGTGGGTAGGCGTACAGGAGCGGCCTTGGTAGCCGAAGAAATGACAAATAGGCGAAAAATAACCCTTGTAGGTATTCAGGGACTTGCGTAGTTTTAGCTCTTTTTCTACCATATGAGCAAGAAGACGTTCGGTCTCGATTTGCGATAGTTAGACACCCTAGATATAATATATTAAATAAAAATGGAAATTTTTACCCCGTTGACTTCGCGTTCGAGGACCAGTTGTTTTTGGATGAAATCTGGGAGGCTTACGAAACGGGCTGCTGCCCAGGGGGAGAGCATTTTATTAGCGAATTCGGGCACCAGAAGTTTTTCGGCATCTTTTTCATTAGTTTTGAAGAATTCGTTCAGTTCGTCGATCATTAATTTGAATAATGAAAGATGTGGCAATAAACCTTCAGGAATAAGTACTGTTCCGAAGTTTTTGTTCTTTTCAGCCCTTAAACATATAACATCAGCAATCTGATTTACAACCTCGTCCAATCCAAACCCTTTCTGTACAATTTCCTCGCTAATAATGGTAATATTAGGCCTTGTCTGTAAAGCACACTCCAAAACCTAGAATATTCTTAAGATTATACCAAATGCGAGGGATCTCTTCCCATCAGCCTCATAAAATACCAATATTTAACAGCACTGGCACTATCAATCATAATATTGCCCACCAGCTAGCTATAAACTTTCGCAGCACTATCAAATCCCACACTCTGCTCCAACATATGATGTCCCACATTATTATCGATTGTACAGGGCACTGTTATCACACAAGTTTTTAGGTTATGTTAAATGAAATAGTTAGTGAGGTAGGCGGCATCTGTGAATGTGTGGGAAGCACCGATTAGGACAAGACCAGACAGGGAGAGGGAGGAACAGGTTTAGAAAGTTTTTAGCAGTTCCGATTCGGATCGGATTTTGTCGGCCGAACGTCCAAGGAAGTGGTAACCACCCTGATTTCGAAATATTGAGAAATTTTCTTCTGTTATTTCGATATATTTTTGGTCGAAGATTCCCTTGGTTCCGTTCAAGAAACCGAATAATTTTCCGCCGTTTAATGTAATGAATTTCAAAAGACCATCTATAATGTTGTGACCGCCAGGACTTTATCTTGCATTGAAACAAACTCCAATTCTTAGATTTTTTTTATCTTTTAAGGTTTCAGAATCCTGATCTTGCATAACTTCGGCTATTTTATTACTGGTGTTGAGTAAAAAGTTCAAATTTTTTTTAATTATCAATTAGTCCACTGAGTTTTGATTCACTTAGGATTTTCCTAGAGAAACTTTGTATTTATTTTTAGACAATAATTGAGGAATTTACACTTATTATTATGAAAGTGATTTATTTAAATAGCTCAAATTGTGTTCACCGAATTAGCAATAATCACTTTCATAATTCCCAATCTTCTCATAATCTTCTTCCGGAGGACACACCAAATATGGCGTGTCGTATTTCGACTTGAATTCATACTATATCGGTCCAATTTACCTATACCAATTGCCCTTTGCCCACTTCTCCCTTTCCTGCTAGAAAATCTTGAATAATTTTCCGTTTAAATCTGTAAGCGCTTTCTTAATCACCGGAACATTTTTACCCTTCCTGACCTCCACATTCATCATTGCTACAAGCGGATATCCACTTGGCACCCACTCTTCCACTTCTGCCTTTAGATTCCCAATACAGGACATTACTCCGGTAAAGCCTTTTTCGACTAGAATGGCGGCATTCATACCCAGGTTGTAGCAGTAATCGCAGTCGAATTTGGAGGGGAAGGCGCAACGGCCCTCATAGCCCAGGTAATGTGATTAGGGAGAGAATTTACCAATGTATTTACCCTGAGATTTTAAAGTTTCAAGCTTAGATTGAACGCAGATTATAAGTAGTTTTTCAGTTTCGATTTTGGCGACTTAGACGTTACCGTGAGGGTCTCGATCTAGTAAAAGTTGGTTTGAGATTTATCTCGGCAGGAATTTCATCAACTCCGCACTCTTACTTGTTAATTTGGCCAATATAAACTAGTAAAAAATATCCACATCTTTCCCTTCCATTTCCTCCTCCGTCAGTATCTAATTAATCTCCTTAATCAACCTACTGACTTCTGGTATGAACTCTATCAACCCTTCAGGCACCAATATAATTCCGAAATCCATTTTATTCTGGGCCCTCCGAACAATCACCTCGACGAGATAATCAACAAGGTTTTGGAGGGTTAGGTTATTGTATTCGACTTCCTCACCGATGAAGGTGCAGTTGGGACGGGTTAGTAACGAACATTCCAAAGTTATGTGGCTTGCTGAACGACCCATTAAACGTATAAAGTGATAATATTTCTTGGTTGATAAGGTGCTTTAGGTCAAATTATTATTATTTAGATTTAAATAAAATTTAATAAATTATAAATTATTTTTATAAATAAATAAATTATGTTTATTTTATTTACTCTATCATAAGATTGCCAATTAATTCTGAATAAGTTTTACAAGCTGTATCATAACCGAAACTTACCTCCACCATCTCATTTTTCAAATCCCCGTCAATTGTCTTCGGACATCCAACTACTCTCGTCTTACAATTATTTTTCAAAAAGTATTCTGCCAACATACAGGCATTCGTATTACTATCATCTCCTCCAATTACGACCAGTCCGTCTAGATGTAAAGTCTGGCAAATTTACAAAGATTTTCTGAATTGTTCTTCGGTTTCTATTTTATTACGGCCTGATTTGATCATATCAAATCCTCCTCTGTTCTTGTAAAACGAGATAGTTTCATGATCCAATTCGACAAATTACCTTAAAATATTGAAAAAATAACCCTGTATAAATGCCAATGGGTCCATTGAGAAAGCCAAACAACTAAGAATTAGGACTCCTCTTTTTGACATACTCATATAGTCCAAGTATGACATTATGTCCTCCGGCTGCCTGTCCCCCCGAAAGTACACAGGCAATCCTCAAAGGGGATTAAATAAGATCTTCCTGAATGTCGCTCGGTAGGAAGTTGATTTATTCGGGTTGGTTGGAGGAAATGGAGGGGAAGAGAGAGGAGATGAGGGGGTCCAGGAGCACTGGGGTCGATTTGGACAGTAGGGAAGGCGAGGAGAAGAGCAAGGGGGAGCAAGGATTGTATTTCTCACGGTAAATGTGGAAATCACTTTTTATCATGTCACTTTCTATCATTTTAGAATACTGTTTTATTTTCTTTAAATTTTTATTTACGTAAGATTTCAACATAAATAATTATTAATTATCTGTTATTTTATATAAAATTTTATTTGCAATCAAGTATCATTTAAATTACTTTTAACTAGCCTATATATATCATTTTTTAATTAACCAAATTTTGTAACTTGTATAAAATTTAATTTACTTGTAATATTTATATTATAAAAATCTGATAATTTAAGTTTAAATACACTTCAATTTAAGACAAAATAATATTTAAATATAATTTATATGAATAATGCTTTTTAGCTAAAACAAAATGATTTTCGCATATAAATAAGAAAAAGAAAATTGAGTGAAATTTTTCTTATCAAAAGAAATTACTAAATCATAAACATTTAAATAAATAATGAATAATAATTTGAATAAAAAATAAATAATCAAATCAATATTAAACACTTAAAAAGAATGAAAAACCTTTAAGAAATAAGTAAATTAAGTCCATAAAGCTTCTTCTTAAATATTAATCTTTTATATGAAATATTTGATTTATGTTTAGTAAAATTAAATTAAATAGGACCAAAATGAAATTCAAATTTAAATATATGCTGTATAGATACTTTCTATTTTGTCATTTTATGATAATGAAAATTTAGAAATTTTATTTAAAATGAATGTAAATTTGGTATATTTAAGATTTGTTCTATTATTTTATAAATGTCTAAAAATAAAAATTTACAAATTTAGGAAATAAATTTTTGGATTATTGGGAATATTATTATTGATTCTTAAGAAGCGAGATTTAAATTATGCAAAAAATCATTAATTAATAGAATTATAGATTTTTACTAAAATTTTGTAAAAAATAACAATAAAAATGTCGAGGAACTATTAAATATTATAACATGGATATTCGTTAATTTAAGCGACAATAAGAATAAAAGTATAGAATTATGCATAATAATTCAATTTTTAATTTAATAAATTATAAATTAATGTTCATCTGATTTAATAAAAGCATTAATTAAGATTTTATAAATACAAAAATAATATAATCAATTAACTTAGAGAATTGCTTAATAAGTTTCATAATTACTCTTTTTGATATAAAATAATATATTCTCTTAATAAATATTGGAAATTTTATATATTATTAGTAAATTTGATAATAAAATTGAATTCATAGATTATACTTTTATATTAGATAGTCAATTTAATAAAATTATTGTACTTAATATATTGAATAATATTGCAACTTATAAAATATTAGATGAAACTATTTTGTAATACTTATTATTAAATATTGATGTACAATTTTTAAAGGAAAAATGTTTAATTATCTTGTTTAAATAATTTTAATTTAAGAAATTCTAACAAATATTATAAATATTTCAAGATGCTAAAATTTTATCTCATTTAATAAATGGAAATTTAGAAAACCTGATTTTTATATAAATTGTAAGTACTCATAATAATTTAAGGAAAAATTTTAGATTTAAATTTACTTATTAACTAAGAAGATTAATATCTACTATAAAATTATTTAGAAATAAATTTCGAAGATAAAAGTAATTATCTGTTTCAAGAATCTCTCTTAATTCATGGATAATTGTAATTTAAAATAATGGAATTTAAATAAAATTGATTTTTATTATTAATTTTTCACATAATTTCTTGAATTAAATTATCCTCAATTTTATTAGATTCTGATTCTGTTTATTCTGATTATTATTCCTACATTTATTAATTTGCATCTTTTTAAACCTATTGTTCTTTATTTTTAATCTCCGTACCTTATTATTAAATTTCAAAAATCTTCTTAAATATGTCATCCAGTATAATTTTGACATGATAATTAGAAATATTCCTTCTTTAATCTAATATAAATCGAATAATACATAACTACAAATCTTTTATTCTTTCTTTAAAGATACTAGATTCAGAGTAAATTTGGACATAGAAATTGGGATAAAGAGAGAAGAAGAAACACATAGTGGTTTCTAATCCTTGGTATAAAAATAAAACGCCTAATTTTAAATAATTTTACAATCTTTTCTGAAATTTTGTTGAAATTTATCAATTTGACTACTATTATTTATAAATTAATTTATTTATAATGTTTATTTTCTTTAATTATCAATTTATTTAATTCTTTTTAAAATAATAAAATACGCAAAAAATAGTACAATACAGAAAATAATAAAATAAAAGTAAGGATTAGAGTAAAATGTTTTAGCAGCGCTGAGTAAAATATTGAACATAATCAGCATAAATAGATTATTAAAATTGAATCTGTTATCGATATTGATTATATTTTATCTCTCAAAAATTTCAAATTTTTTGACTTCTCTGTTTAGGAATTCATTATATTTTTGGCATTATTTGAAGTAATTTTCGTTTAGAAGAGGCATATAGTTTAAATAGGAATTGTTAGATTTCATGTCAAGGTTGTTGAAATTGCTGACATAATCTACTAACTTGGTGGATGTATTTGACATCTTTTATCGAATCCACCAGATTTTTATTCTACTAATTATATATTTTTTATTTAACCTTTTGTTATTGAGTTAAATCTTCAGATTAAACTTTTAAATACA
>Ga0105051_10008655_pt1 | contig 10258 bp, 9 predicted proteins | sample FRY02_FD_78383 | JGI IMG/M metagenome (GOLD analysis project Ga0105051, IMG submission 78383) | Freshwater microbial communities from Lake Fryxell liftoff mats and glacier meltwater in Antarctica - FRY-02 (megahit assembly) | ecosystem: Environmental > Aquatic > Freshwater > Ice > Glacier...
CCTGTACCAGGTGCCGGGTTCAAACATCACGCCAGTCGCGCTGGCCGCCCCGCAGGCGACAAGAAACGTCAGAAACAGGCCCCAGTCCATGGTGATTCCTTCTTGGATCAACCATGGACTTAGGTCAGGCGCGGGCGCGGTCCAAGCCCTTGCGCGCACGATCTTGTGCCTCAAGCTGGGCGAAGACCGAAAGAATGGCCTCGGACCGACCAAATCGCTTCGGATGACGTGCTGCAGCCTGAACCAGAAACGCCACCTCGGGTGTTGGCGCGGCATGCAGGGTCGCCGGACCCGGTGCCAGCACAGACAGCCCGCTGCGCAGAACCGAAAGCGCCAGCCACCCAAGTTTCTGGCGACCCGACGTGCGGGCGCGGTGGTTGACGCTGTCATGGCCATTGCGCCGAACGGCGGCCCCGATCCCTGCATAAACGTGCCGCGCGGCAAATATTCCGGGACGACACGCCAGTGGCAGTGCCGGCACACCGGCCTCGGACCGAATGTAAAGCTGATCCGCCGCAGCCAGCAGGCGTGCCGTCAGGCCCTGGATGCGGGTGTCGGCCTGCGGGTTGGCAAAGAACGCATCAGGTTTGATCCCGACCTCGTCCAGCCACTGCAATGGCAAATATAACCGCCCGGCCCGCGCATCTTCGCCCACATCCCGCGCGATGTTGGTCAGCTGCATGGCAATCCCAAGATCGCAAGCCCGCGCCAGCGCATCCGCACTGCGCACCCGCATCAACACACACATCATCGCGCCCACCGCCGCCGCGACCCGCGCCGAATAGTCGAACACGCCCGACAGAGTGTCATACCGCCGCCCAACAGCATCCCACGCAAGGCCTTCCAGCAAAGCCTCTGGCAGCGCGCGCGGCATTTCGAAATCGGCGACCACATCGGCAAAGGCGCGGTCGGCATAGTTGTTGCGCGGGCGGCCTTCATACACAAGGTCCAGCCGGTCGCGCAGACCCAGAACGGCGGGCGCCTTGTCGTCGGTGTCATCGACCGCATCATCGGCCAATCGGCAAAAGGCATAAAGTGCCAAGGCCGGATCGCGCACGCGGGCTGGCAGCAGCTTTGATGCCGAATGAAACGACAGCGATCCGGTGCGGATCGCATCGCGGCACTGCACCATATCCGAAGGCGCGATCATTCAGCGGCCATCCGCATCTGCACGCGCGAAGGCGCATCGGGCACCAATTTGCCCAGCACCTCAGCAGACGCAATCACGCCGGGCAATCCCGCGCCCGGATGAGTCCCTGCGCCGACCAGGTACAGCCCCTTTGCCTCTTCCGACACATTGTGCGGCCGAAACCACGCCGATTGCAGGATGCGCGGCTCGATCGAAAATCCAGTACCATAGGGCGCCAGATACCGCGATTCGAACGTGTTCGGCGTGAACACCAATTGTTCGGACAAATGATCATCCAGACCGGGAAGCAACCGTTCCTCCAACATCTTCTGCATTTTCAGACGGTAGGGTTCGGCCCGTTCGGCCCAGTCCACCCCGTTGTCAAAGCCCAGATGCGGCACGGGCGACAGGGCATAGAATGTGTCGTCCCCGGCAGGTGCGCAGCCCTTGTCGGTGACAGACGGGCGGTGGACATAAACGCTCATGTCGTCGGCCAGACGACCTTTCACGAAAATGTCGGCGATATGGTCCTTGTAGCGCGGCCCGACCACAATGGTGTGGTGCCCGACAGATGGCCATTTCAGAGCGGTGCCTTTGGTGCCGAAATACCAGACGAACAGCCCCATAGACCAGCGCGTGCGCTTCAGTCGTGGCGGCGTCCACCGCTTGCGTGGGTGGTTGCGCATCAGCCGGTCATAGGTGTGACCTGCATCGGCGTTCGACACCACGACGTCGGCGTGCAGCACTTGCCCATCGGCCAGCCGCACCCCGGTTGCACGACCGTTTTCCAGCACAATCTCGTCGGCTTCGGCCTGCAGCATCAACTGCCCGCCCTGGCTTGCGATCACCCCGGCCATCGCCAGCGCAATCGCAGCAACCCCGCCCATTGCGTAGTGGACCCCGAATTCCTTCTCCAGATGGCTGACAAGGATATACATCGAGGTGACATGAAACGGATCGCCGCCGATGAACAGCGGGTGGAACGACAGCGCAAACCGCAGGCGTTCGTCTTTCACGCGGCTTGCGGCATGGCCGTAAACCGACTTGTCGGCGCGCAGCAGGGCAAACGTCGGCAGTACTTTCAGAAGGTCCACGAACTTGTGCATCGAACGGCGGCCAAGGTCTTCGAACCCGAACCAATAGCGCTTTTCGCTGTCCTTCAGAAACTTGTCGTATCCGGGCAGATCGGACGGCGACAGCCGGGCAACTTCGGCCCGCATCGCGTCGGACGATTGGCGGGCAGTAAAGGTGGACCCATCCTCCCAGCGGATTTCATAAAACGCCTCCAGTGCGCGCAAATCCACATCGGCATCGAAATCGCGCCCGCAGGCCACCCACAGTTCGCGAAACAGTTGCGGCACGGTGACGATGGTCGGGCCAAGGTCAAACCGGTGGCCGCCTTGGGTGATCGACGACCCGCGTCCGCCCGGCATGTCCAGCCGGTCAATGACCGTGACACGGTAACCCTTTGCGCCAAGCCGCATGGCGGCGGCAAGACCGCCCAATCCGGCACCGATTACGATAGCCTCTGACCCTGAAGTGCGGGTCTGGGCGGCGGCGGGGGCAGCAGAGTGTGTAAACATGGAATCACGATATACTGTCTAGTCAGATTTACAATATGTGCTGTGCGACCGCATGAAAATCCCGTTTCGGCTTTCCTGCACCTGCAAAGCCTGCCAAACTGGGTTGACACTATTTTGCAGAGCCGCGCCATGCAGACCGTAAGCCTGACCCTTTATCGCTTCCCCTCTGTGGCGGCGCGCCTTTGGGTGCTGGGCCAGATGGCGGTGGCCCGATTGTCATTCTGGCGGATGCCCGACGTGGGGTTCTTCAAGCTGTGCGGGACGGGCACCGGCGAAGGTTTTACCCCGCGCCCCAACACCAAAGTCTGGGCGATTCTGGCGACCTGGCCGGATGCCGAAACGGCGCGGCGCAATCTGGATCAGGCGCCCGTGTTCCGGCGCTGGCGACGCCGCGCGCAGGAAAGCTGGACCGTTCTGCTGACGCCCACATCTGCGCGTGGGCACTGGTCGGGTGTGGAACCGTTTCAGCCGCAACCCGCCGGACAATCCGCAGTTCCGGGCCCGGTCGTGGCCCTGACGCGGGCGACAATAAAGCCTGCGACCTTTTTGCGTTTTTGGGGTCGGGTTCCAGATATTTCTGCGGCCATCGGGTCCGATCCCAACGTGATTTTCAAGATCGGCATCGGCGAGGTGCCCTTGCTGCATCAGGTGACGTTCTCGATCTGGCCGGACGCCGCGGCGATGGCCAACTTTGCGCGGGGCGACGGTCCGCATGGTCGCGCCATCCGCGCGGTGCGGGAAGAAGGCTGGTTCACCGAAGAGCTGTATGCCCGCTTTTCGATTGTCGATGACTGGGGCACATGGGAGGGCAAAAGCCCCCTCGCCCAAACCAAGGACGCTGCATGAGACAACCCTTTCCATTTTCGGCCATCGTGGGACAGACCGCGATGAAACAAGCGATGGTTCTGACCGCGATCGACCCCGGCATCGGCGGCGTTCTGGTGTTCGGCGATCGCGGCACCGGCAAATCGACCGCGGTGCGCGCGCTGGCGGCGCTCTTGCCGCAGATTACCGCCGTTGAAGGCTGCCCGGTCAACTCGGCCCGGTTCGAGGACGTGCCAGAGTGGGCCGGGGCACTGACCGACACGATGATCAGCCGCCCAACTCCGGTGATCGACCTGCCCCTGGGCGTGACCGAAGATCGTGTGGTTGGGGCGCTGGATATCGAACGCGCCCTGACGCGGGGGGAAAAAGCGTTCGAGCCCGGCCTTCTGGCGCGGGCCAACCGCGGGTATCTTTATATCGACGAGGTCAACCTGCTGGAGGATCACATCGTCGACCTTTTGCTTGACGTCGCACAATCCGGCGAAAACGTGGTCGAACGCGAAGGCCTGTCGATCCGTCACGCGGCGCGATTCGTGCTGGTCGGGTCGGGCAACCCCGAAGAGGGCGAATTGCGCCCGCAGCTGCTGGACCGGTTCGGTCTGTCGGTCGAGGTGACCAGCCCGCGCGACATCGAAACAAGGGTCGAGGTGATGACCCGCCGCGACGCCTATGAAAACGACTTCGACGCCTTCATGGCCGTTTGGCGCGCGCAGGATACCGCCCTGCGCGAGGCGATCCTGACGGCGCGGGTGGCGCTGAAATCGCTCAAGACCCCCGGCGTGGTGCTGCATGATTGCGCGGCCTTGTGCATTGCGCTCGGCTCCGACGGTTTGCGCGGCGAATTGACGCTGCTGCGCGCGGCGCGGGCGCAGGCGGCCTACGAAGGGGCGGACACCGTGACGCGGGCGCATCTGAAATCGGTAGCGGCCTCGGCCCTGTCGCACCGGCTGCGCCGCGATCCGCTGGACGAGGCAGGATCGGGCGTGCGGGTGGCGCGGACCATTGCCGAGGTCTTGCCCTGATGGACCCGCTGTCGCCATGGGAACGAGCCGAACTTGCCCTTGCGGTGCTGGCGACCGATCCCGCAGGGATCAAGGGGCTGTGGTTGCGCGCGCGCGCCAGCGGTGTGCGCGACCGGGTGACGGCGGCGTTGACTGCGCTGCCGCTGGCGTTGCGGCGACTGCATCCGGGGGTCGATGACACAGCTCTTTATGGCGGTGTCGATCTGGCGGGAACGCTGGCGACGGGCCGGGTGGCGCGGTCGGCGGGGGTGCTGGATGCGCCGTGCGCGCTGGTTCTGACCATGGCGGAACGCAGCCCACCGGGGCTGGCCGCAAGGTTGGCGCGGGTGCTGGACGATCCGGGTTTTTGCCTGATCGCACTGGACGAGGGGGTTGACGAGGAAACGCTGCCATCCGCCCTGACCGACCGGTTGGGGTTGTTCGTGGACCTTGACGCGCTCGGCTGGTCCGACACTGCCGAGATTGTGCTGGACCCTGCGCGGCTGGCTGCGGCCCGCGCGATCAAGGTCGCCACGCCGCCGGATGCGGCAGATCAACTGATGCGGGTGGCGACGGTGCTGGGCATCGGGTCCCTTCGCGCACCTTTGCAGGCGCAGGCCTGTGCGCGGGCGCTTGCGGCATGGAACGGACGCAGCGTAGTGGCAGACGAAGACCTGCAACGCGCGGCCGAACTGGTGCTGGCCCATCGCGGCGACGTCCCCGAAGTGGCCCCCGAGCAAGAGCCGGAGCAGGAACCCCCGCCCCCCGATCCGGGTGAGACAGAGGCAGAGCAGCCAGAAGACATGGGTGACCGCATCCCCGACGACATCTTGCTGGAGGCGGTGCGTGCCGCCTTGCCCGCCGATCTGCTGGCACGCCTGAGGGCGGGTCGGGCGGCGAAATCGGCCAAGGGGTCGGGTGCGGGGGCTGCGATCAAGGGCAACCGGCGCGGGCGACCCTTGCCGCCACGCCCCGGTCAGCCGGGGTCCGGGCTGCGGATCGATCTGGTGGCGACCTTGCGGGCGGCGGCACCTTGGCAGGGCGTGCGTGGCCGTGGCGCGCAAGGGCTGGCGATCCGGGCCAGCGATCTGCGGATCAAGCGGTTTCAGGAAACCTCGGACCGGCTGTTGATCTTTGCCGTCGATGCCTCCGGCTCGTCTGCGATGGCACGGCTGGCGGAAACCAAGGGCGCGGTCGAGTTGCTGCTGGCGCAGGCCTATGCCCGGCGCGATCATGTGGCGCTGGTGGCGTTTCGGGGCAAGGGGGCGGAATTGATGCTGCCCCCCACCCGGTCGCTGGTGCAGACCAAGCGCAGGCTCGCCGGGTTGCCGGGGGGTGGCGGCACGCCGCTGGCCGCCGGGTTGAAACTGGCTTTCGAGGTGGCGGGGCAGGCGCGCGCGCGAGGGATGACGCCCACAGTGGCCCTGCTGACCGACGGGCGTGGCAACATCGCGCTGGACGGAACTGCCAGTCGTGAAATGGCCGAGGCGGATGCGCTGCGGCTGGCCCGCGCTCTGCGGGCAGCGGGCACGCCCGCGCTGGTCATCGACACCGGCAACCGTCCGCAGCCGTCTTTGCGGGTGCTGGCCGGGTTGCTGGACGCGCCCTATGTGCCGCTGCCGCGCGCCGATGCACAACGGCTTTCGGCGGTTCTTTCGGCGGCGTTGGACGGCTGAATGACGCCTCTGACCCTTCCCGGCGACTGGCCGCTGCGGGAAGCCTCTCGCCGGATCGCTTGCAAGCCGCATTTGTGGCATGTGCAGGAAATCGGATCGGGGCCGCTGCTGCTGCTGCTGCATGGGGCGGGTGGGGCGACCCATTCCTGGCGCAATCTGATCCCCTTGCTGGCGGGCTACCGTGTGGTGGCGATCGACCTGCCTGGGCAGGGCTTTACCCGGATGGGCTCGCGCAGGCGGTGCAGTATCGAGGCGATGGCCGAGGATATCGCATCGCTATGCGCGGACCAGGGCTGGCAGCCCCATGCCGTGATCGGCCATTCGGCAGGCGGCGCGTTGGCCCTGCGGCTGGCTGAGGTCTTGCCAGTGGCCCGCGTGGTGGGGATCAACGCGGCATTGGGCACGTTTGACGGGGCAGCGGGGTGGCTGTTTCCCCTGATGGCCAAACTGCTTGCGGCAACACCCATGGTGCCCCAACTGTTTTCGCGCCTGTCGGGTACACCGGACCGGGTCGAGGCGCTGCTGGCGTCCACCGGATCGAAGATCGATGCAGCGGGGCGGGGGCAATATCTGCGGCTGTTGCAGATGTCGAACCATGTCGATGCGACGCTGTTGATGATGGCGCAGTGGAAGCTGGACGGATTGCTGGCGCGGCTGCCAGAGATGGCGGCGCGGGTTTTGCTGATCACCGGGGCTGTGGATGCAACCGTGCCGCCAGGCGTGTCGGAACGGGCGGCGGTACGGAGTGCGGGGGCGATATCGGTGAACCTGCCGGGGCTGGGGCACTTGGCGCACGAAGAGGATGCAGCGGCGGTGGCGGCGGTGGTGCTGCCGTTTCTGGCGTAGGGTTTGCGGAGAGGCCGGGGGGGCTGTCAGCCCCCCGAACCCCCCCGAGGATATTTGAACCAGTAGGAAAGGGTCAGATTTTACCGGCAACCCGCGCGTTCCGCGTGGCGATCAGTTTGAGGCGCAGGGCGTTCAGGCGGATGAAGCCTGCGGCGTCTTTCTGGTCGTAGGCGCCGGCGTCTTCTTCGAAGGTCACGTGCTTTTCCGAATAGAGGCTGTGATCTGACCAACGGGCAACGGTGCGCGCACAGCCTTTGTAGAGTTTCAGACGGACGGTGCCGGTAACGTGGTCTTGGGATTTGTCGATCAGCGCCTGCAGCATCTCGCGTTCCGGGCTGAACCAGAAGCCGTTGTAGATCAGTTCGGCGTAGCGCGGCATGAGGCTGTCTTTCAGGTGCCCGGCGCCTGCGTCCAGCGTGATCTGTTCGATGCCGCGATGCGCCTCCAGCAGGATCGTGCCGCCGGGGGTTTCGTAGATGCCGCGCGATTTCATGCCAACAAAGCGGTTTTCCACCATATCGAGCACACCGACGCCGTGTTTGGCGCCCAGATCGTTCAGCTTGGTCAGCAGTGTGGCGGGCGACATCGCCACGCCGTCCACCGCCACCGCATCGCCGCGTTCAAAAGTGATTTCCACCATTTCGGCGCGGTCGGGAGCCTGTTCCACCGGTGTGACGCGCTGATAGACGTAGTCGGGGGCTTCCTCGGCGGGGTTTTCCAGCACTTTGCCCTCGGACGAGGTGTGCAGCAGGTTGGCATCGACCGAGAACGGCGCTTCGCCGCGCTTGTCCAATGCGATCGGGATCTGGTTCGCTTCGGCATAGGCCAGCAGTTGCGTGCGCGATTGCAGCGACCATTCGCGCCAAGGGGCGATCACCCGCAGGTGCGGGTTCAAGGCCAGCGCCGACAATTCAAATCGCACCTGATCGTTGCCCTTGCCGGTCGCGCCATGCGCCACCGCATCCGCCCCGGTCTCCGCCGCGATTTCGACCAGACGCTTGGCGATCAACGGCCGCGCGATCGAGGTGCCCAGCAGATACAAACCCTCATACAGCGCATTGGCGCGAAACATCGGGAACACGAAGTCGCGCACGAATTCTTCGCGGACATCCTCGATGTGGATGTTCTCGGGTTTGATCCCCAGCAAGACCGCCTTGGCCCGCGCCGGTTCCAGCTCTTCGCCCTGCCCCAGATCGGCGGTAAAGGTGATCACCTCGCAGCCATATTCGTTCTGCAGCCATTTCAGGATGATCGAGGTATCCAGACCGCCAGAATAGGCGAGGACGACTTTTTTCGGCGCGGATGGATTTGCGGCGGACATGGGCGGGCTTCCTCTGGTGACTTAAAATCGCCAGTATTGGCTTTTGGCTTTGGGAACAAGACCGATTGGCCTTGCGCCCGCGCCGCGCTAAACAGGCGCATGACCGATTTCAGTGATGCCGCCCGCCAATCCACCCGCGCCCTGCGCGATCTGTTCCCCCGCACGCCGTTGCAGCGCAACGAGCATCTTTCGGCGCGCTACAACGCAGACATCTGGCTGAAGCGCGAGGATCTGTCGCCGGTGCGCAGTTACAAATTGCGCGGGGCCTTTACCGCCATGCGCAAGCTGCGGGCGCGCAAGCCCGAAGTGACGGCGTTTGTCTGCGCATCGGCGGGCAATCATGCGCAGGGGGTCGCCTTTGTCTGCCGCCATTTCGGGGTCACCGGCACGATCTTCATGCCGGTGACGACGCCGCAGCAAAAGATCGACAAGACACGGGCCTTTGGCGGCGATGCGGTAAAGATTGTGTTGACCGGTGACTATTTCGACCAGACTCTGGCGGCAGCGCAGACGTTTTGCATCGATCGGGGTGCGCATTTTCTGTCGCCGTTCGACGACCCGGATGTGATCGAAGGGCAGGCGTCGGTTGCCGTCGAACTGCTGGATCAACTAGGGCGCGCGCCTGATATGGTTATCTTGCCGGTGGGTGGGGGTGGCCTGTCGTCGGGGGTGACGGCCTATCTGCGCGTCGAATCTCCGCAAACCCAGTATCGCTTTGTCGAGCCGTTGGGCGGGGCCAGCCTGATGGCGGCCTTGCTGGCGCATGAGCCGGTCAGGCTGCCCAAGGTGAATTCCTTTGTGGATGGTGCGGCGGTGGCGCGGCTGGGCGAGGCCAACTATCGCCTGTTGTCCTGGGTGAAGCCCGAGGAGGTGTTGCTCGCCCCCGAGGACCGGATCTGCGTGACCATGCTGGAAATGCTGAACGTCGAAGGTATCGTGCTGGAACCTGCCGGCGCGCTTTCGGTCGATGTGCTGCCGGAACTTGCCGATCAGATTGTGGGCAAGACGGTTGTGTGCATCACATCGGGCGGCAATTTCGATTTTGAACGGCTTCCAGAGGTCAAGGAACGCGCGCAACGCTATTCCGGGGTGAAGAAATATTTCATCTTGCGCATGCCGCAACGCCCAGGGGCCCTGCGCGAATTTCTGGCCATGTTGGGGCCGGAAGACGATATTGCGCGGTTTGAATACCTGAAGAAATCGGCGCGAAACTTTGGCTCGGTGCTGATCGGCATCGAAACCAAAGAGGCTGGCAGTTTTCCGCTTTTGTTTGCGCAACTTGATGCGGCGAGTTTCGCCTACCGCGATATCACCAACGACGAGATCCTGTCAGAGTTTCTGATCTAGACGGCCAGAGCCCCACATTCTGCCACGAAAATCCGCCGCGACACAGCGTAGGACCCGCGCACGGATGCTATGTCGACGTCGGTCAGCCCCGCCGCCGCCCGCCGCTCGCCGTCCTGACACAGACCCGCCAGTTGCGAAAACCCGAGGTTCAGCGCGGCCCCTTTCAGGAAATGCAGGTCCTTTTCCAGCGCCAGCGCCCCGTGGCCGCACGACAGGCGGGCGATCACCTCGTCCGATTCGTCAAGAAACATCGTGGCAACCTCGGCAAAGTCGGGCTCACCGATTTCAGCCTTCAAATCCCTTACGCGTTTCCAATCGATCATCCTGTCCCCGCACGTCAACCCACCCCTGACCCGAAGCTGCGCCTTCCCGCTTAACAAAGCGTGAGTCCGGTTCTGCGGCAAAACGTAATACCAAGCGGCGCGAAGGCTGACTCAGGAGGGGATTCCCAACGCGCCGAAAGTCTGAATCTATGGCGGCAGGTCTTGGGAGGACGTGGTCATGGGTACAGCGATAGGATTGCGGGCGGA
>Ga0105051_10008661_pt1 | contig 10251 bp, 9 predicted proteins | sample FRY02_FD_78383 | JGI IMG/M metagenome (GOLD analysis project Ga0105051, IMG submission 78383) | Freshwater microbial communities from Lake Fryxell liftoff mats and glacier meltwater in Antarctica - FRY-02 (megahit assembly) | ecosystem: Environmental > Aquatic > Freshwater > Ice > Glacier...
ACTTTGGGACAATGCCTGGCTGACGGAGGGCTACACGGTCCCCGGTAGCCCGCTCGTCAGCTATAAGCCCCTAAGTGGAAACTGCTCGAGAGTCGCCTGCGCAAAAATGAGCATTAGGACGCCCGTCTCCTGTGAGGTTGCGGTTTGGGTTTCATTCTCAGACGATAATGGCGAACACTCCGGCTTTGGAGCCGAAACCTTAGACACCCGAGCCAACATTAGTAAAACGCTTGAAATTACTGGCGCTGCAACCGGCGGCGGCACTTATGAAATATTTATGACGACATGTTCATAGAACTTCTTCTCAGTCAGCATCCCCTCGCTCAAGTGGGACTGGCCGGTTTTGTCGGCTTGCTTCTCGGCACTCAGGCTGGGGTCGGCGCCAACCTAGCCCACAGGAGAGGCCTAGACTGGCAAACTGGCTTTATCTTGGGCCTGGTCTTCACAGGATTCCTAGTAGCTCTTCTATACTCCACCAGACCCATAGAGAAGCGTGAACCCTTAATCGCTCCAACGTGGTTGTCGAAGTATGGGAAATGGCCAGCGGTCGTGACTTCAGCAATCGCCCTAGTCATGACAGGAATCATGGAAGCAATTTTTTCTGGGCCTCCAGTCACCGTGGCGAACGCACCAATATTTGAGTTGGGCTTGGTGACAGGAATCTTATCTATTCCAGCGCTGATTTTCTTCGTAATTCTTGGTGGCGCGATTACGTCAAAGTGGTTCGGGGCTGCCGAGCCTTTGGGGTCCACCACCGCTCAAGACTCGACAGTTGAATCACTCACCGATTAAGCACTTCGTTTAGAACTTGCAGTAACTAACATCGAAAAACACTACCAAATAACGTGTCACAATTTGAAGCCCAAAATCCCATAAAACCTCTCTATTTGGGGGGTAAACAGCATGTTTACGGGGGTAAAGGTCTCCTTCGGAAAGAGCGGGTCCGCGGCCAGTAGTTGCAGATGACAAGTACATTGGCAGCTACCCGAATAACTCAGCCATGAAACCAGACCAACCGTGACAAATATCGTCAAGCTTGAAGTCCCTAATATCTTTTACTTTCAATAAACGTGTGTTAGCTCTCAGGTTAAGAAAACACTTACGGCAAGTCTTATGCCTATCTTTCGAAGGGATACGCAGGGGAGGATCCTCGCGGTGTTGTTTGCTAACCCTGGAATTGAATTCAGCGTTAGCGATCTGGCTAGCCGAGTAGACACCTCTCTACCCACAGCACTGACAGATGCGTGCAGGCTTTCAGAAGCTGGAATCTTTTTGATTAGGGCAACCGGGAACATGCGACTAGTGAGTGTCAATAGAGAGCACCCGCTCTACCAGGCGTTGTCGGAGATTGTCCTTTATAGCTTTGGCCCTTTGGAGATACTCAAGGACAAGTTTGCCGACCTTGAAGGCGTAACCGCGGCATATATCTTCGGGTCTTGGGCGGCCAGGTATTCCGGCGAGCAAGGAGCTGATCCGGGTGATGTGGATCTGTTGTTGGTTGGTCAGTTCGATCGGTCCAAGGCATTCGAAATTGCCCTTCAGGCATCTAGACATGTCGGCAAAGAGATTAATGTGAACAACTTAAGCACTGATGAGTGGAAAGCCGAAGAATTGGGTTTTGTGAAGACTTTAAAATCCCAACTAGCCGATTAGTAATCTGGCTCATCGGGATAATCGAAATGAAGGCGGGCGGCATCCTTTTGCCCTGTTTTGGGTCGCCCCAGTCCGCCTAAATAACATTCTCATTACAAACCATTCAAGTCAGAGCTTTTCGGTTGACAGGTAATTGTGTTTAAGGTAACGTCTAGCAAGTGCAAATGGTTCATTGAACCAATTGTTTGGCAGAGTGGCCCGAAATTCTTGAGCAACTCTTTTTTAGAAAGGGCGATCAAGATGGCGCAAGCAGGCCCGTACAGCGGAGTAGGCTCCAGCGATGCAAGCATGGAGAGATCATTTGAAGTGGGCGGGGGAATTGTTCGCTTTGCTCCCATTTGGGTCCCTAGAGCATTCTGCACTCCAGGCAAGAGAATTCGTCTTCACCCAGATGACTATTACCCACTGGGTAAAGAGCGCGGAGGCATCGATGAACGCTGGCTATCCTCAGCCATTCGCGCCGAAAATGGTCCGAGGACTGATCCTTTTGAAGGCCTCAGCCTCGTGGTTGATCCAGATGGCGGGTTTGTCCCTTTCGACGAGTTTGTCTCGCACTGGAAGTCTGAGCTGATTGGTAGTCACTGGGACCAATCCGGAACATGGCCGATGTATTCAAAGTTCTTTGATAACCAAGCACCGCTGCCTTTTCACATCCACCACCGTGACGAGCACGCCGCGCTGGTGGGGAAGTTGGGTAAGCCTGAGGCTTACTATTTCCCGCCTCAAATGAACAATCACCCCGGAGACTTCCCTTACACGTTCTTCGGCCTTCACCCGGAGACAACCAAGGATCAGGTCTACGACAAGCTTGTAGGTTTTCTTGCTGGAGGGGACAACCGAATTACCGACCTGTCAAAGGCGTACCGTATTGATCCTGGCACGGGTTGGGATGTGCCAGCTGGCGTTCTTCATGCTCCTGCCAGCGTCTGCACCTATGAACCACAGGCCGCCTGTGATGTGTTTGCTATGACAGAATCTTGGTCTAATAACCGTGAAGTTCCAGATGAACTACTTTGGAAAGACGTGCCCGAAGACAAGCATGGCGATCTAAATTTCATTATCGATCTAATCGACTGGGACACCAACGTGGATGCTAATTTATTTTCCCATCGTTTCACCCCGCCCGTAGAGACGGCAGAATCTCTTCAAGCCGCCGACGCGGGCTGGGTTGAGAAGTGGATTACCTATCGTTCACCTTCGTTTAGTGCGAAAGAACTTACCATTCGGCCAGGTAGCTCCGTTGCCGTTGGAGATCAAGATCCTTACGGGCTTATCGCTGTTGGAGGTAGGGGAACTATCAACGGGCAGTCCTTGGAAAGTTCAACCATGTTGCGCTACGGGCAACTGAGCTCCGATGAGTTTTTCGTGAGCGCCAGTGCCCTGAGAAGCGGTGTAACCATTACCAACCAGTCACTCACGGAGGATCTTGTGATACTGAAGCACTTTGGTCCAGCCAACAAGCAACTCATTGCAGAAACAGGTCCCTTGGGGTTGGCGGGTAACTAGCATGAAGCGCGGGGAAACTCAGACGGTGCACGGGCTTTCTCGTGCGTTGGTTCGCGAGCGAGTAGGGTCACTCTCTCAGGTCGCGCGCCTTGATTCTTTCACCGTGGACGATGGCCCGGCTCGCGGCACCCGTCGAATTCGTATGGTCAATGGGGGCGGCCTCGACTTGGAGATTCTTCCTGACCGTTCAATGGATTTAGGGCACGTGTCCTTCAAGGGCACACCATTGGCATGGATTTCGCCGGTAGGAATGCAGTCACCCTACTCATATAGTGAACAAGGAACAGAGTGGTTGAGATCCTTTGGAGGCGGTCTCCTGGCGACCTGTGGCCTCGACACTTATGGTCCCGAATCACAACACGATGGTGTTCACTTCCCGATGCACGGTCGCGTCGGAGCCATTCCTGCCCGCGTCACTGAAACTCTGGTTGGGGAAACCGAATTACGTGTCTCCGGTGAGGTACGCCAAGCGAAAGTTTTCTCGGAAAACCTGGTTTTGACGCGTACCTTGTCTTCGACTATCGGCGGGTCGAGCCTGACTATTGAGGACACGGTTACAAACGAATCTGCACACCCGAGTCCTCACATGATGTTGTACCATTTCAACTTTGGCTGGCCGCTGCTGGATGAGACGGCGATACTTCACATCCCCTCAACTCTGACCACACCGCGAGACGATGAGGCCAAAGCAGGTTTCGATCACTGGAGCTCAATAGGGACTCCCGAGCTTGGATATCGGGAACAAGTTTTTGTCCACGAATTCGATGAAGGCCTCGTCACCGTCGGCATAGAAAATCCAAACCTTGGCATTCGATTGGACATTGGATTCGACAGCAAACAGCTCCCCGCATTGTTCCAGTGGAAGATGGCCGATCACGGCCACTACGTCATGGGCCTCGAGCCCGCAAATGTGGCTCAGGTGCAAGGGCTTGCCGCTGCTGCGAAACAAGGGCAACTCCCTTTGTTGCAACCTGGAGAATCTGTGAGTTACGCCATCACTCTCAACGTGTCGGAGGTGTCGAATTGAGCGAGATACCGATGGCTCTGACTATGACAGGGATTGGCAAAAGCTTTCCAGGCGTTCGAGCACTTAGCGAAGTTGATCTCGAAGTGGCCGCAGGCGAAGTTCATGCCATCGTCGGCGAAAACGGCGCCGGAAAATCAACTTTGATGAAAATCCTTGCCGGTGTTTACCAACCTGACGCAGGCTCCATCCACATTGACGGCGTGAAAGTCTCATTACAAAACCCTTTGGACGCAAAACACCTTGGGATTCGGATGGTCTATCAAGAACTAAACCTGGTTCCGGATTTATCGGTCGCGGAAAACATCGCGCTGGGTCGAATTCCCAAAAAGGGTGGTTTTGTGGACCGCGCACAAATGCATAGCGATGCTCAAAGGGTGTTGTCAGAACTACAAACCAAAATTTCTCCTTCCACGACACTTGGGGACCTCACTGTTAGCCAACAGCAGCTTGTTGAAATTGCCAAAGCATACGCTTCCGACCCTAAAATCATTGTGCTGGACGAACCAACTTCGTCGCTGAGCGAACACGAGACTCAGGCACTTTTTCAGGTGATCCGGCGCATGAGCGCAGGTGGAATTTCAGTCATTTACATTAGTCATCGGCTGCGAGAAGTTATGGACATCGCCGACGTAGTTACCGTGATTAGGGATGGACAGCGCATTGACACTCAGAAGATCGAGGGTGTCACGGTGGAAAAAATGATTTCTCTCATGGTGGGGCGTCAGCTTGCGGAAGTTTTTCCAAAAAGAACAGTGCCGATTGGCGAGACTATTCTTGAAGTGAGAAATGTTTGTGTCCCCGGCAGCTGTGAAGACATTAACTTCACTGTCCGCTCCGGGGAAATTGTGGGACTTGCGGGTTTGGTTGGTGCGGGACGTACCGAGGTCGCACAAGCCATCTTCGGTTTGAAATCCTACTCACGCGGCAAAGTGTTTGTTAACGGATTGCCAACGCGCATCACAAGCCCGCGCAAGGGAATAAAGGCAGGTATCGCCTATGTTCCCGAAGATCGCAAAAACGATGGAATTATCCCTAGCCAGTCAATTAGAAACAATATCTCCTTAGCTGTGCTGCCTTCTTTGCAGCGTTTAGGGTTCATTCGAGGTCGAAGGGAAAAAGAGCTGGCTCAGGCCAAAGCCATCGAGCTCAACGTATCCCCTCCTATTATTGATCGACTCGTAAGTACATTGAGTGGAGGCAACCAGCAAAAAGTTGTCCTCGCTAAGTGGCTCGCGGCCAAGCCGGCCGTACTAATTTTGGATGAACCTACCCGTGGCGTGGATGTTGGCGCGAAAGCGGACATTCACACAATTATCGGCCAACTGGCGGCACAGGGAGTTGGGGTTTTGATGATTTCGTCCGAGTTGCCAGAAATTTTGGCGGTGAGCGACCGAATCTATGTTCTCCACGAGGGTCGCATCATCGAAGAGATCTCTCGGGCCGATGCCTCAGAACAGCGCGTAATGCATGCAGCGACAGGAGGCGACTCATCGTGACAAAAGTGAAACCATCTGGAAGCGGAATGGCTCCAAGAGTTGTGGTCCAATCCCGCCGAAGCAACCTGGGCGGCTGGATCGGCCTTCCAGCCGGTGTATTGCTGCTTGTTGTCGTTGGCACGCTGCTGTCTGACAAGTTTTTGAGCATCAGCAACCTCACCAACGTGTTGATTTCCATGTCGATTGTGGGCTTGATTGTGGTGGGGATGACCTTCGTGTTTATCTCTCGTGGGCTTGCGGATTTATCGGTGCCAGCAACGGTAGGGATTGGTGGAATCTTAGTCTTGGGCTTGCAGCCCTCCCTGGGCTCTCTGATTGCGGGAATTGTGGGCGTTTTGGCGGCATCTGTCGCGGGCCTTGTCAATGGGGTTCTTATTGGGTGGTTCAAAGTGAACCCTGTAATTGCCACACTTGCGGTGGGAAGCATTGTTTTGGGTGCAGCTCAAGCGTTTGTTGGTGGCGTCATCGTGTACGGAACAGATTCGGAAACACAGGATCTGATAAACAGCCGCATCCTTGGGGGCATCCCTGTGATTGTGATAATTTTCCTGACGGTCGCTTTGCTGGGCCACATTCTTTTATCAAGGACCGCCATCGGCCGATATACGTATGCCGTGGGTAGTAACCCTTCCGCTTCGGAAGCTTCTGCTGCACCAGTGAAATTCACCAGAGCGTTTGCGTTCCTTCTCACTGGCGCTCTGGGTGGTTTTGCAGGTGTCATTCTGGGACTCAGCTTGCAAACAGCACGCCCCATTATGGGAATCGGCTACGAGTTTGACGCGATAACGGCCGTGGTCGTTGGAGGCGTTAGCCTGCTGGGTGGCGTAGGCAGTATTCCTCGCGCAATGGGAGGCCTCTTGTTCGTTCAGCTGCTCACGAACATCATGGTGCTCCAGGGCGTGCCCTCTCCGGTACAGGGAATTGCAAAGGGCGCAATGATTGCTGGTGCCGTTGCTCTGGATGTCTATCTTCGACGCCGAGGTGGGGCCCAATGAACACCGCGGCATTGAAAGACATCGCATTTGCCCTTGTTCGTTACCGGGTGCTTTTGATTCTAGCCGTGACGTTCAGCGTTGCATCTATCTGGGTGCCAAAGTTTTTGAGCACGGGAACCCTCAGTTTGAGCCTCGATCGGGCAGCCACCATGGGCTTGCTGGCCGTAGGTCTGACTGTTGTCTTGCTGGCTGGACAACTGGACCTGTCGGGTGGAGCAATTCTTGCCATCTCAGGGATTACCGCAATTGGGTTGCAAGACACGATGGGTCAGATACCGGCAGCATTCGTCGGTGTTCTGGTGGGCGTTACAGCGGGCGCATTGAATGCCTTCCTTGTTGTTCTTCTTCGGATCAACTCGCTCGTCGCCACTCTCGCCTCGATGCTTTTTATTCGCGGACTTGCACACTTTATTACCGAATCTCGACCAGTGAGCGGCATTGACCCGTTCTTTGGGCTCGCCGTTTCTAGGCCTATTGAGGGCACGATTACCGGTCGGTCATTATTATTCCTAGTGACCATTTTCGCTCTGCACATTTGGTTCACTCGGACTGTGTCGGGACGCAACATGTTTGCGGTTGGAAGCAACATCGTCAGTGCAACAGCGAGCGGTGTGAAATCCCGAACATATTTGGCGGGAAGTTTTATTTTTAGCGGTGCGATGGCTGGAATTGCTGGAGTGATTTCTAGCCTGAGTGTTAACACTGGCTCCCCGGTGTTTGGGGAATCGATAGTTTTGACAGCTATTGCTGCAGTGGTGATCGGGGGGACTCGCCTAGAGGGCGGTCGAGCTTCGGCACTGGGAACTCTCGGTGGAGTGCTCACGCTGGGTGCACTCACTACCGCTATGGAGTTTCAAAACATTCCTGCGTATATCCAGCAAATAGTAGCCGGACTAATCCTGCTGCTCCTCATACTTCTGGACCAAGTCGTGTCCAGTAGAAACGGTCGTGACGTCACCCTTCGAGCGCTTATCGGGCGCTTGAAGACGCCGCCTCAACCCCATCAGAAAACCGAAAGGAAGCACAAGTCAAATGAGAAATAAAACCCGATTTGGTGGCTTGATTGCCATTGCAGCACTAACGCTCACGGCCGGATGCGCGGCTGTTACTGAAACCGAAGCAGACTCCAATGCAGGAGCATCGGAACCTGCTGCTGTCGTCGCTGAGGGTGGAGAGGTTTGCTACATTACTGCTGCAGAATCTCACCCATATGTGACTCCCGCAAACGAAGCAATTGACGAGGCCGCTGCTGCGGCCGGGTTGACTGTAATTCGTCTGTCCCAGGAGTTTGATGTTCAAACAGGTACTGATCAACTAAACACCTGTGTTGGTCGCGGTTCTGACGCCATTATCTTGTGGCCTCTTGACCCACAGGCCTACATCCCCGGCTTGATTGCCGCTCAGGATGCTGGCATCCCAACAATTATCATCAATTCCCCAATGGATGCTGAGGCGCTTGAGCTTGTTGCTTCCTTTACTGGTCCCGACACATACCAGCAAGGTCAGCTCGCTGCTGACGCAATGAATGACGAGCTCGGTGGAGAAGGAAATGTTGTCATCATCGCTGGTCAGGCTGGAAACGGTACCACTATTGGCCGCACCGATGGCTTCACAGACCGTCTGGCGGAACTGGGCTCGAACATTGAGGTGTTGCAGGTCGTAAATGCAGACTTCGATCAGCAGAAGTCTCTTGTTGCGTCGCGCGACTTGATTACGCGATTTGGTAGCGACATCAATGGCGTATATGCCAACGACGACACCATGGCTCGTGGCTTCATCGACGCTTGGAAAGAAGCGGGTCTCAACACCGCCGACCTTCCTCCAATTGTGGGCATCAACGGTCAGGCGGACGCTTTTGAGTCCATCAAGGCCGGAGAAATGCTGTCCACTATCGTTCAGTCCCCATTTGAAGACGGCAAGCTTGCATTGGAGACAGTAGCTCGCCTGATTAAGGGCGAAACGGTAGAAAAGCGCATCCCTATCAAGTTGACTGTGGTTAACTCCAGCAACGTTGAAACAGAACAGCCCGCCTTCTAGTAAGACGGTATTAAGTTGGGGGTCCATCAGTAATGGTGGGCCTCCAATTTTTTTACTTAGGTGGTTTCGCGTATAACCAGCTCGGGCTGCAAAACCACATGGCGGGGCTTTATGCGTTGGTTGGGGTCGTCGAGGAGTTCCATGATCATTTCCACGGCGGTCCGCCCCAAAAGACGCCTTGGCTGGCGAACAGTGGTTAGCGGAATCATGGCTATTCCCGCCCATTCCAAATCGTCGTAACCAACCAGGGCAATATCCTCGGGCACTCGAATACCTGAGTGATCAAGGGTTTGCAGCATGCCAAGCGCCATCATGTCGTTTGAGCAGAACACGGCAGTCGGGCGAAGCTCTGGCGAGCGCGCCACCAGTATTTCTGCCGCGTCTTTTCCTCCCTGAACGGTCCAAGATTCAACGGACAGCACTTCCAACGAGACGGGACTCTCTGAGTGCTTAGAGATTGCATCGCGCGCACCCAAGAGTCTCGTTGCAACCTTTGAAGACTGTTCCGGGTGGCCCACAAAGGCAATTCGGGTGTGCCCCCTATCGAGCAGATGCTCCATTCCCAGTTCCCCACCTCGGCGGTCATCGACGACTACGGACCAGCAGTCGCGGTCTGCGGTCACGCGGTCCACAAAAACCATCGGAACGCCGCGGTCTCGAAGTGCCTGCAACTGCGAGCTTTTTTCGTCCACCGGAGAGATGATGATTCCTTGGACCCGTTGCTGCACGAGCAGCTCAAGGTTTTGGTCTTCTCTGACGGGGTCGTATGCGCTGTTGGAAATCACGATGCCCACATCTAGCTCTTTGGCAAGGCTCTCTGCGCCTAGAGCCACGTCGACGAAGAAGGGATTGTCTAGGTTTGCTAAAGCTATTCCAAGGTTACGCACTCGACCTGGACGAAACTGTCGCGACCGTTGTCGAGGGACGAAGCCCAATGCTTGGATTGCGGATTGCACTCGTCGGCGAGTGTCGGGATTGACGTAAGAGGGGCGGTTCAGCACATTGCTGACGGTCCCGGCAGAGACGCCGGCGAGGTAGGCAACGTCGCGAATATTGGGCATATTTCTCTGGTCAAAGATTGTTGGTACTTCTAGTTTTATTCTAGTCATTATCAGGGGAAAGATGGCATTGTGCTGGGGCTCATGGCGGTCCCATTCAAATGCATTCAAATGGAGAAAAGCGGGCCTAACATTCCTAGACATTTAGTGAGGAATCAGGGGTCTACAGCATAGAAAGCCAGAAAGTATTGACGCGTCCTACTTCCCAGTCAAATTGCTTCGAAACCTAAGAAGCTTTGGGACAAACAGATCTTTTTCGGGAGCAAAATTTTGGTTGGTTCACGAGCATCGGGCTAATGAGAAAAGTACGCTGGCAGTTACCCAAACAAACTAGACATGACACCGGACCAACCCTGACGAATATCATCAAGCTTGAGATCCGCAATGTCTTTAATTTCAACCAGTCCTGAGGTCGCATCGGTAACACCGATGCGAAGACAAGGTACGCCTCTTGCTTCGCAAAGGGCTTGGAACTTCAC
>Ga0105051_10008662_pt1 | contig 10250 bp, 13 predicted proteins | sample FRY02_FD_78383 | JGI IMG/M metagenome (GOLD analysis project Ga0105051, IMG submission 78383) | Freshwater microbial communities from Lake Fryxell liftoff mats and glacier meltwater in Antarctica - FRY-02 (megahit assembly) | ecosystem: Environmental > Aquatic > Freshwater > Ice > Glacier...
ATATTTTCGACGTAGATCCAGTGTTTCATTTTGAATCCGTGCTCCACAAGTGGTGGCGGGTGAAGGATTTGAACCTTCGAAGGCAGAGCCGGGGGATTTACAGTCCGAGGCAGGGTGAATCTAGGTAGTTCACTCTGTTTCTGGCTGTAGCACTTTGAGTGTAAAACTACGGAATCTGTCTCTCTAATTCTCTTGCCGTCTCTCCTGGTTTCTTATGGGTGTTAGCAAATTGTTAGCAAATCACGGGGCTTAAAAACTCTCGCCTTCCCACTTGCGTCAACCTCGACCTAAACTAAGAGAATGAAGAGGAATAACAACCTCACAGTTGACAAGTTGCTCGGATTTTGAGAAACCGCTCATTGAGTTACTACTGCTATCACTTCAACGAGTCAGAAAGCCTGGCCGTTTTAGAAATGATTTACTCTCCAGGAAACCCGTCGCGATTCAATCTGGCCTAAACTAAATAGATGGGCGCTTCTGCAAATCATTGGCAATAGATTCATCAATTGAAGTATCAAGATGTCAGTTGGTGGCAATCAAAAGAATCTCTCTGGTTGGACCTGATTGATGATCTACGCCTTGCACCAGAGAGTCGAATCATTGATGTGGGTGCAGGTGCATCGCTTTTCGTTGATGGGCTGATTGAGCGAGGGTTTCAGAACATGACGATTTTGGATATCGCAAATGCGACTTTACTTCGAACGCGCGAACGTCTCGGAAAAAGAGGCGAGAGCGTTATTTATGAAGTTTGTGATGTTTTAGATTTTCAGTCAGAACAGGCGCTCGATCTTTGGCATGACAGGGCAGTATTTCACTTCCTGACATCAGAGTCTGATCAAGAGCGCTATGTGAATTCAGTTCGTCGCAATTTGTCTGATGGCGGCACTGCGATAATTATTGCATTTTCGAAGGACGGACCCGAGGAATGCAGTGGCCTACCCGTTGAAAGGCACGACGCAGCCTCACTTCAAGAAATATTTGGGGACTTTTTTACTTTGGAAAAAACCGAGCAGAGATCCCACGTGACTCCTTGGAACACGAAACAGGCATTCACTATCTCAGTTTTTAAGAAGCGCACAAGACTCTCTGAATGAATTCAGAGTAGCTGGTCGGTCCCAAAGTCATTTCTCAAGACCGACCAACTCAGGTTCACTCGTTCTAGTTGTACGAAACTGTCGAATTCACTAGGACACTATTAGTCAAGACATCCAGTACCAGGCAATGTTCCTCAACTAGTTTCGTTAACTGCGCATACTGCGCTCGTCAAGTTTTTGAGACAATGCGCTCGTTCGATGATTCGACATGAAAGAGATTCTCCTTAACTCTGTCTCAAATCATCATACGGGCGCGCAGCCATTTTCAAGAACAATAAGAGCGCCGTGCGAGCGCTTATGAATAAGCCTCACTGCATCGGCCACTGTCTGATCTGGAGCCAAGGTGATGGACGTGTCAAAAAATGTATGGCGGCTCTTTATCCATGTAATTGCATCACGAACGATTGGGAAGGGAATATCTTGCGGGATAACTGAAATCCCCCCGCGGCGTGCAATTGTTTCTGCCATCCGCCTGCCAGAAATAGCTGTCATGTTTGCCACGACAAGTGGAATTGTTGTTCCTGTTCCATCAAGAGTTGTTAAATCAATATCCATCCGACTTGAGATGGTAGAACGACTCGGGACCATAAAAACATCATCGTAGGTCAGGTCGTATGAAGGAGTGTTAAGTAACCGCACGTGGGCAAACTATAGACCAATAAGCTATTGAAAAACCTCCATACAAGAATTTTCTAGGAGAAGCCAGGAAATCTGCCGTTCAAAGACTCAAAACTCAAACTTGACTCTCTATACAAGGTTCATGGGCCTCACCCCAAAATTCCCAAATTTTAAAGTGGACACTCGTATCCAATCCCGACAATCCAGAAACCGCCAACGGTATTATTTTCATGTGAAGAAGAGCAATCTAGAAAAGTTTGATGACTCTGTGCTAACAGTTTTTCTACCCGTGTTGAATGAAGAAGAATCGCTGCCTGATTTATTTACTGACTTAGAAGTATTGCAAAAAAAATTATTAGTCCGTGGAACAACTCTTGAAGTATTGATTCACGACAACTTTAGCTCTGACTCTTCTTGGTCACTCATAACAGTATGGGCAAATAACCGAAAGTATGTTAAGGCATACCGATTTTCGAGAAACATCGGTTATCAACAATCCTTAACGCTTTCATTTAATCACGCAACGGGGTCAGCATTTGTCGTGTTACAGTCAGACAGACAAGACCCTATTGACCTGATTATAAATATGTATGATTCATGGAAATTTGGAAATAAATGTGTTGTGGGAGTTGCAAAAAATCGCGCGGAGGGGATATCTGAAAAAATAGGACGGTTTGTATTCGTTTGGTTATTTAGAAAGACATCAGACTTAAAATTAGATAAATGGTTTACTGATTTTTACTTACTAGATAAATCTCTATACAAGCAATTTGAGTCATTACCTTTGACTAATCAATTTATCCGAGGAAGAATTATAGAGTCGTTTAAGATCGATCAGTTCTTAACTTACGACAGAATGCCCAGACGTAAGGGAGTATCAAAATTTAACTTTGCTAAAAAATATTCATTAGCGCTAGATGGGCTTTTACTTCATGGCTCGAAAATTATTCGGAGGCTTGTTGTATCAGGAGTCTTTGTCTTTTTTATTGGTATCTTAGCCGGACTTATTTTTTATTTGTTTTTCTTTCAGATTGATGATGGTGTGAATTTAGCAATGGGAGTTATAGGCGCAGTTGCTCTCATCCTCAATGGTTTTGTTATCGTTCTGATTGGGATTTCATTGGAGTATTTAATAAGGCTGCACCAAAGGCTTCAATCGTCTGAAAGTACAAATAACCAAAAGACTTATCTTATAGCCGAGACTATAAATCTTAACTCACCTAAGAGAAGGGGTTTTAAATGAAGGCAGTAATTCTTGCTGGAGGCAAAGGAAGTAGGCTCTCTGAATTTACAGACGTTCTCCCTAAACCTTTAGTTCCTATAGATAATTTTCCAATCCTAATCCACATTATGGATATTTATGGAAGGCAAGGCGTAAAGGATTTTATTATTTTGACTGGACACAAAGGTCATTTAATCCGTGAATTCTTTTTCAATTTTTGGCCTCGTTTTAATGACTTCACCATCAATTTGAACACCAATAAAATTCAAACTTCTAGCAAACATCAGACACTCAACTGGAATGTTTCTTTAATTGATACAGGAGAAAATACTATGACGGGAGGACGTTTATTACGAGCAAAAAAACTTCTTGAAAAAGAAGAAAGTTTCTATTTTACTTATGGAGATGGTCTGTCAAATGTAAATTTAAAAAATTTATACAAACATCATCTTGATATGGGTGCTGTAGCAACAGTAACAGCAGTTCAGCCACCCGGCCGTTTTGGAGCACTCAAAATGGATAAAGGTATGGTTAAGGCTTTTTTGGAAAAGCCAGAAGGCGATGGAGCTTATATTAATGGTGGTTTTTTTGTTTTTACAAATGAAATATTTAATTTTTTAGAGAATGATGAAACAGTCTTAGAGAAAGAACCCTTGACAAGATTGGCGGCCGAAGGCAAATTTTCTGCGTTCGTACACACCGGTTTTTGGCAGTGTATGGACACACTGCGTGATGTAGAAGCAATAAAAAGTTTTGCTAAAATGGATCCTTGTCCTTGGCTCGAGAATGAAAAATAATCCTTTGAACCCGAATTTTAATCTTTTTAAGAACAAGAAAGTTCTTATCACAGGACATACTGGATTCAAAGGGAGTTGGCTTGCCTTCACCTTAAACACTTTTGGCGCGGAAATCTATGGTCTCTCGTTAGATATTCCAAAAAATGCGAAACACGCCTATTTCGCATTAAGAATTGAAGATTTTCTTGCAAATTCCAAATCCCACCTTAGTGATATTCGCTATACCGATTTGCAGGACTTAATCTCGAAAGTTCAACCAGATTTTATCTTTCACCTCGCAGCACAAGCCTTAGTTGGAGAAGCGTATAAAGAACCTTATTTCACTTTTTCTACGAATATACTGGGTACTTTGAACTTAATTGAAGCTGCGCGAATGACCCAAACTAAGGCGACCCTTATCGTCGTCACCTCAGACAAGTGCTATAAAAATTTGAATCTAGAAAAGGCATACGTTGAATCTGACGAATTAGGGGGAGACGATCCTTATTCGGCTTCAAAGGCAGCAATAGAAATTGTTTTTTCGTCGTACCTATTCTCTTATCCAAATTTTGGCGCAAATGGGATTGCAAGTGCAAGGGCAGGAAATGTTTTTGGTGGTGGAGACTGGTCAACCAATCGATTAATTCCTGATTGTGCTCGAGATGTATTTGCTCAAAAAGTGATCAAAATAAGAATGCCTAACGCCACTCGGCCTTGGACTTTCGTCCATGACATTATTAATGGGTACATAACATTAGGCGCAGCACTGAAGGAGACTCCCGAAAAATACAGAGGCTCCTGGAATTTTGCTTCAGGCGAAAATTTGACTGTGGAGCAGATAACTAAAACCTTCATTGGTTTCATGGGTTATGGAAGTATTGAATTAGTATTAGATAATTTTGTTGATCATGAAAATATTTTTTTGCAGATTGATCCGTCTAAAGCACGCACAGAACTAAACTGGCAATGCAATTATTCAATTATGGAGGCGCTCTCCGAAACAGCAAATTGGTATAGGGCTCAAAACGAAGGACAAAATATGTGTGAATACTCCCAACATTTTTTGAAGAATTATTACTCACGATGAGTTATTTAATCGCTGGCAGTAAAGGCTATGTTGGTAAAATTCTTTATAATAAACTCATTGAAAAAGAGGGAGAAGTTTTCGGTTTATTTAGAGATAAAACGGAAAACATTTATTCGATTACAAAAAATGACTTGGTGAATGGTGAATTAGTAATCTGGCAAGGTGACTTAAGCCGAATTGGTGCTGGATTACGCCTTACTAATCCTAAGTTTATAGTAAATTTAACGGCATCAATAAACAAAATTCTTAGTTTTGAATCTATTCGAGATTTATGTCGTAATAATATTGAATTTAATTCAATATTGGCTAATTTTGCCTGCGAGCTTAAAACAGAAAGATATGTTTTTATTTCAACTTATTCTACTTCAATTGATGGCTTAACATACTCACCACAAACTTTTTACGCTGCCACAAAGAAAGCTGCTGAGGACACTCTCGTTTTCTTTGCACAATCAAAAAGTTTAAATGTAAGTATCTTACACGTCTACGACATCTATGGACCGGATCAACCACATAGACGATTTCTGTCCGAAATGATTGATGCCTTGTTAAGAAATAAGCAGTTCCATATGAGCATTGGTAATCAAGAACTTAACTTAATCCATGTAAGTGACGTTATTAGTGCAATCATTAGAACACTGGACCAACCCATAATGCTCACTAAAGAGAATCCTCAACACTACACATTATCAGGCGATGAAATAATTAAAGTGAGAGATTTGCCTGTTCTAGTTTCAAAGTATCTGAACCGAGACTGGAAAGTAAAACAAATAGTTTATGATTTGCCTGTCAGAGCTAACGAAATAATGAAGTTTAATCCCGAGTATCCACGATTACCCGGATGGAACCCGATTATGAAGCTGGAAGAAGGAATTAGGTCTTTGATTTTTACCAAATAGCGGCTTTAGGTGCTTTTAAAAATTCTTTTTGGTTTAATTTGTTGTAATTACCCCCAACACCGAAGTGAATCGGCTACTATTTTTTCATGACGTTAAATAGAAAACAAGATTCAATTTTATCATCTATCCCTAATATTAGATTGCATCTCCTTAATCCGGTAACTTTCGTTGCGACCCTTTTATTTCTGACCGTCCTTCGAAACGGTTTTTCACTTTATGGAACACGGTATAGAAGTTTTGAAAATTCTGGACAGCCTGGAGATTTTGACTTTAGTTTCGGAAGTCCCTACGTCTCAACGTCCCTAGAGTGGATAGGAAAAACAATTGGTGGCGTTCCTTTTTTTATATTTTACACCGTTCTTGTTGTTATTTATTTACTATTGATTAATTTTGAACTCAGATTGTTTTCTCTGGAATTTCGAAGGAAAGCGTTGGTTGTAATTTCTTTGGCACCCGCCATAACAATCATTCTTGCGCGGTTTGGAACTTACGATGCAATTTGTCTCCTTTCTGGAATACTCGGAGGTATTACGAACTCTAGGAGTAGAGCAATCATCTACGCAATTATGTTCGTAGGTGTTAATCCTGAAGGAGCAGTTGTGAGCGCAGTTTGCTTGATTATCTACAAATTTTTATGTGACAGAAAGTCATTGCAATCATACAAAAAAGACGCACAAATTTTTTTTGCAGGAGTGCTCTTAGTGGGGTCACTACCATATGTCCTTTTTTCTTTATTGGATAAAACCAGAGGCAGTATCTTAGAATCAATTCTTTTTGTAGATTCCTTTAATGCTCTAGCTCAAGCCCTTGCCGCCGGTCTTTTACTTCCTTTCTCTTGGTTCGGGTCTTTATTGTTTATTTTTTTGGTACGGGTTCATTTTTTTAGTAAGCATGAAAAATTTGCAATCTTATTTATTGTTTTGTTTATCGGTGGAACAACAATGATTGCAAGTGATGGTACGCGTAACGGGGCGCTTGCTTTCACCACGTTCTTAATTGTACTTGTTGTTAACCGAGATGACCCAGATTTCTTAATTTCGATAGATTATCGATGGTTTTTCATTCTATATTTTATTCCCCCAATTAATGTTTCAAACTTTAATCTATTTTTGCCCTTTCACCAGATACTCTACTTCTTCGATGTTGCCCAACAGATACTCATAACACTACCTTCTTAAAAGTAACTTTATATAGGAATTAACGGCTATAAAATATTTGGTTTTGACTTAAAGATTGTTTGCGAAAGAGGAAAACTAGTTTAAGAGAATATCTTCAAGCCCGCGAGTCAACCCCACAGTTTTAATTACAGCCTTTGCCGCTAGCAGTGTGCCGTCAACATAAGGTTCGGCAGAACTTCCTGCATCAAAACGAATTGAGAGGCGCTGATCTGGTAAACCAAAAATAACTTCTGTTGAAACTACAAAACTAGGTAGCCGAATTGAGTGGACTTGTGTTCCATCAATATCAGCGCCGCGCGCCTCCTTAGGTCCAGCAATATCTTTTACTGGCACACCAATTTCTGGGCGGTGCACAGCGCTTAGTTTTTCTGCTAACTCTCGTGCGGTACCACTTGGAACATCCGGTTTTTTCTTGCTTGCATAATCAATAACTTCCCAGTGAGGTAAATGTTTCGCAACCATTACTGCTGCTGCCTGAGCAAGCGCGGCTGTGAGCGCATAATTTCCTGCAGCTATAACCCCACGCTTTTTTCTTTTGCCGCACTCTCAATCTCTAGAAAATCATCTGCCGACATACCCGATGACCCCACCACTACATGCACTCCGTGGGAGATTGCAATCAATGTATGGGCTTTTACTGTCGTATGTCCGGCGTACTCAATCATCACATCAGCGTTAGTGATGGCTTCTTTGACAGTTCCAAAAATCGGCACACCCCAATTTTTACCTTCTAAAACTTCACCCAAATCTTTACCCGCGCACCAGAGCGCCACGCCTCTGCCAAGGGAACGAGATGGTCGATATCTAGCGAGGAATCTTTTGTGTAAGAAATACCATCGTATGGACTAATCCATTTACCACCTGTGAGAACACATTTGGCGCCCTTTTTTGGTTTAACTACCGCTTCTTCAATTAGAACTTCTTTGCGTGTATCGCATCCGTTCTTATCTGCATCTATCCATAGTTTAAATAGTGACCTGTTATGGCCCGACAAATGGTCGGAGGCAACTGTTAGTTGGATTATGTCAGCGGTGGCTGAGTGAATTGGTACAGCAGATATTGAGATTACTAAAAAAAGGCAAGAAACACGCGTTTCATCTCTTCACCCTACTCAACTCTTCTACGTTTACATAGCAATCGATAACGCTACCTTTCCCCAGATAATTACTTTGTCAGGCTTATATGCCAACATTGTGAGATGGCGCTAAAAGGGAAGCCACGAAAACTCATTAAAGGAGTCAATGATTTAGCAACCACACATTCCGAAATTGCCACGCAAGCAGATGGTTGGGATCCAACTACAGTGATTGCTGGTTCAGAAGTAGTAAAAGAATGGCTTGGTTCCTGCGGGCATATTTGGAAGGAACAACTTAAAAAGAGAACTGGTCGAGGTTACACATGTCCATGCTGTTCACATTCATGATTATTGATTGGTTTCAATGATCTTAATACTCTATTTCCAGATGTAGCACGTCAGGCGGATGGCTGGGATCCAACTACCGTGATTGCGGGAACGGCAGAATTTGCGAATTGGCTTTGTGATTCCGGTCATCGTTGGAATGCCAAGATTTCAAGTCGAACTTATGGGGCACGTAGTGGTTGCCCTTCGTGTGCCAAAAGTGGTTTTGATCCAAACGAAGATGGATATCTCTACTTTATTACTCATCCTGATTGAGAGATGCTTCAAATTGGAATTACTAATTTCCCCGATGACAGACTTGGTACACACAAGCATTTAGGTTGGGAAGTTCTTGAAGTGAGGGGCCCCATGGATGGATTACTGGCTCGTAATTGGGAAACTTCTATTCTGTAAATGTTAAAGAAAAGAGACGCAAATCTTGCTCCAGATGATGTTGCAGGAAAATTTACTGGTTACACAGAATCGTGGATGCAATCTTCTCTCCCAGTTAAATCAATCAAGGAATTGATGCGTATGGTTGAAGAGGATGAAGAGGAGTAGAGAACTACTTTATTTAGAGGTGATTACACCTGTAGCAATCGCAATCTACTATTTTAGTTTCATGATAATACCGAGGCAAAGTAGGACAGGTAGTTACAGTAGTTTTTGAGTTTGGGTCTTCAGTAAAATGTCTCTCCTAATAACTTTTCCAGATTTCTTTGGCAATAAACTCAGAGTATTTATCAATATTTTCATAGTCACCGCTTAGCCATTTAACTGATGGTTTGTCCCTTATCTGCCATTTATTCGCGTTGCACTTAAATTCAACTTCATCCCCTAGCCAAAATTCGCCAAACCCTTCTTGTACATGGACCCTAAAAGTGGACCCATCAACAATCTCCGCAACTGTTGCACCAATCTCTACCCATGGATCTGTAAACATTTTCTCTCCTTTAATTATTAGATACTTTTTTTGGAACCCGTCGAGAAGCCTCGGCGAGAATATATTCTTCTAACCCTCGTACGGCCCTATCAGAGCCTGTTTGCACATGACCTATATAGATGTTTTTTGTTATTTGAATATCTGCATTACCCAACATGTCGGATATATCTCCTAATTCCATACTTTTTTCAGCCAAAAGATAATCTGCCGTATGTCGAAGGTCATAAAATCTGATATGTCGTAAGCCATTTTTTCAAAAATTATCTTCATTGCCCGACGCACATTATTGGATACAAACGGTGTTCCGTTCTCAAGGTGCAGGAAGTAATTTTCGGCAACTGAAACAATGTGAACTTCGCTTTGAATTTGGACACTTACATACTGGGCAGAAGATTGCAATGGAAGCCAAATAACGCATGCTTAATCCGGAGGTGGAAAGTTCGGTAATCGCCCAAACCAGCGCATCCATTCGATCAGGAGATTCCGCCGATTCGGGATTCCATGAAACCATCTGCTCTTCTAGTTCGTTAAAATAGCCAACATGGTGGACTCTTCCTTGCTCATACAAGGTTGAAATCGGCTCTGCCCGCACTCTCTTTCCCCGGGATGCAATGACTTTCTTCAGGGGCGCGCTGCTATCAACTTGCTTAAGTACCTCCAAGACTAAATCTCCGCCATTGTTGGTTTCGGCAATTATCCGATCACCCTTATTTCTCCTGAGCGCATCTATCGCAACCCGTGCCCAGGTATCTGGGGAGGATTTCAAGGATTTATCTTCTAAGACATAAAAATGGCCATCGGGAGACGCGCCAGCAACGACGATGCCAGTTTCATCTGATAACTCCCCAAATGTAACCGCAGGATCAATCGCGACAACAATCCGGTAAATATGCGGTAACTCGGAAGGGAGAATCCTTGAATTCTCGATCATTGCTCTGGTCCATAATGATCCCTCGAAATCTTCAAGCAATTCGCCGTAGAGTTCCTGCCTACCCAAATTTGTTCCGCCGTAGCGTGCTTTCAACTCTTTTAGG
>Ga0105051_10008665_pt1 | contig 10248 bp, 11 predicted proteins | sample FRY02_FD_78383 | JGI IMG/M metagenome (GOLD analysis project Ga0105051, IMG submission 78383) | Freshwater microbial communities from Lake Fryxell liftoff mats and glacier meltwater in Antarctica - FRY-02 (megahit assembly) | ecosystem: Environmental > Aquatic > Freshwater > Ice > Glacier...
AGATTTAATTTTGAAGAAAACTCTTTCGCACTCTTTATTTGAATGATTTCTAATTTTGATAAAACGTTTCCTTTTATTAAAAAGGAAAAATTTGTTGCGCCACTTGCATTTAAAAGCGTTGAAGGTCTACCTAATTGCGACTTAATACTGAAACCTAATGCTGGAGATAAAAATGTATTCGGGTCAGTAACTTGTATTGTTATATCGTTTTTTAGTTTCGACTTTGCTTTTAAAGTGTTTATTGAAAATGATGCTAAGAATTTTTCTATCTCAGGAATTTCAAATGACCCATTACCTTTTTTTGCAGTTTTGATTTTTTGAAAACAAATTTTCGCGTTTGAGATAAATTGAATAATTGGAATTTTAATTAGAAGTTTTCCATCAGAAACAATTATCAATTTATCCTGAATTGAAAAATCTACAGACCTATCTTTTTCGTGTCTTAATACTTTGATGATAGGGTAAAATATTTCTTTTACTTTATTAAAATTTTCGTCACCAAGATAAAGCTTCCCATCCGCCAATAATTTAAGTAATGCATATGGTTCACTCCATTCGCCTTTATTTCCTGTTAGCATTTGTAATTCCTATTAGTTCTAAAATTTTTGTTGCTGTTGCCTGAATAGCAGGTACTGCAACTGAGTTGCCGAATTGTTTGTATGCAGATGCGTCAGCAACTGGAATAATATATTTATCTGGAAACCCTTGTAACCTTGCCCATTCTCGTGGTGTCATTTTACGAATACCTTCTCTGTTTACAGTTCCTTTAATGTGCGTTGTTGGTGTGTAGTCAGTAATTCTATGGTCGTAAACCAAATTTCTTTCTCTGCCCATTCCACCAACAACAATTGCATTGGCAATTCCATCGTCTGGAATTATTGCATATCCAAAACCGTTCCCTTTGCTTTCGTGTCTTTCCTTATGATTTATCAAGGTTTGAACGTATTGTGTAGATAGAAAATATTTTGTCGGAGGAACTTTTTTCTCTTTTACATCCGCAAACATTACTTTCATTTTTAACGGTTTAGGATATTCAAAGTTGTTTATACACTGGTCTTTCCTAAAGCCAACAATATAAATTCTTTCACGCTGCTGTGGAACTCCAAAATCTTTTGCGTTTATTATTTGAGGTTCTGGAACATAGTAGTCAAGATCATTGCGTAAAACATTTAATATTGTTTCAAGTGTTCTACCTCCGTTGTGATTTCTTAAGCCCTTTACATTTTCAAGGAAAATAGCTTTTGGTTTTTTTCGTTTTATGATTTCCGCAACATCAAAAAATAAAGTTCCTCTAGTGTCTTCAAATCCTCCGCGTTTACCGGCAATTGAAAATGCTTGACAGGGAAAACCTGCACATAGAACATCAAATCCGTTAGGTATAAATTGTTTAGTTTCTTCCTTTGTGATGTCACCAAACGGAACTTCACCGAAGTTTGCTCTATAAGTTTTTTGTGCATTATTATCCCATTCGCTTGTGAATACACATTTGCCCCCAAGATTTTGCATAGCTAAACGAAAACCACCAACTCCTGCAAATAAGTCAATGAATTTGAATTTGTAGTTTTCAGGGGTTGGAAATGGAACATTATTAACTTCAAACAAAAGTTGCTGTAAAGCATCTTCAGCAACTAAACTTAAATTTTCTTCTTCGTTTTTATAGACAACATATTCTTTGAGGGCCTTCTCCGCTTCCTTTTTAAAGTACTTAGAAACTCCATTGTCAATGTTGTGGAGATAATGAGTAATGACGGCTTTCTTATGATTAGTTGAACTTGGTTCAACTAATCTGATTTGGAAGCGTTTTCCGTCAAACTCGTCAATGCTAATTTTCTCTTTTAAGTTCATTTATTGCCTCGATAATCTTGTCAGTGCAAGTTCGCAAATTTTTAGTTATGTCCTGTCCCCAGAAACGTAATACTTTCCATCCAGTTTTCAACAAATAGGCATTAACCTCTTTGTCCCGTTGCATGTTGCGTTCTATCTTATTGTGCCAAAAGTCTTGATTGGATTTATGGTCTTGTTTATGTTTTTTCCAGTCTTTCCCGTGCCAAAACTCACCATCAACAAAAATTGCAAGTTTATAGCGTTTAATTGTCAGGTCAGGTTTGCCATAAACTGTCCTGTCGTTTTTGCGGTAACGGTGCCCCAGCGCCCAAACCTGTTTTGCTAATGTGATCTCAATTTTTGAGCCAGTAGCCTTAACAGCTTGCATGTTTTTTCGTCTTTCTTCCTTACTTAATCTATCCATTATATTAACTACATTATTAAAATATAGCAATAATTTTATACATTTATAGAGGTATATATTATACATTTATAGCTCATAGTAATTACAAAAGTAACATTATGCGTTCAAAAAAGAGAGAAATGTTCGAAAAGGTTGCATCTAATCGGGTACAAAAAGTTATTGACTTTTTAGGACTAATAGGGAACTGTTCAAACAAGAATAACTACGAATACACAGAAAAGGATGTTGAATTTATGTTCAAGGAAATTAACCGCGCAGTCAAGGAGGCCAGGATTATATATGATAAGGAACTCAACAAAACAAAAACAGGATTTAAATTCCAAAAATAAAAATCAACATGGAAAAAAAATGCAAATGGTATTTCGGCAAAGAGGGTGGAATTGATATTGGTCCCAATGATCCGATTCACCAAACTTTCAAAGGCAATCCTTACTACTCTATAGTCAGAGAATCAATTCAAAATTCTTTAGATGCACTGAATGACAATCGCTTTCCTGTGAATGTGTCATTTCAGTATTTTGATATGGACAGGTTGCAATATCCTTCATTTTTTCAACTGGAAGAACACATCAATCAAGCCTTAGAGTATTATAAAACTAATGATGATGCACTAAGATTATTTGAAGATATGTTGAAGTATTTGAACGGAAATGAAAGAGGGAAGAAGAAATTGAAAATTTCTTGCCTGAAAATTTCCGATTCAAACACAAAAGGAATGCATTATGCAGAAGGAACTGATTCTCCGTTCTATGCTTTTCTTCGTGCCGCAGGTGTGAGTTCAAAGATGTTAAGCGGTTCGGGAGGTTCGTTTGGTTTCGGCAAAGGTGCATACTTTGCATTATCTCCAATTAAAACTCTGGTCGTTTCTTCAAAAGATCTTGACGGCAATGTTTACTTTGAAGGTGCAACACGATTAACAACTCATAAAAGTGATTGCAGTGAGAAAATTACTGCATATGGATTTTATGATAACAACAACGGTGAACCGACTACGGTTGAAGAAAATATTCCTGAAATTTTTAAGCGATTAGAGACAGGAACGGACATAAATATTATCGGTCTGTGGGATGAGGTGGATAGAAACAGATTAATGATAAAATCTGTATTGAATAATTTTTGGTTGGCAATTCACGACCTCAAACTTATTGTTTCAATAAACAATGTGACGATTAATAAAGAAAACTTGGAACAAGTGATTGACGAATATTTCCCGACTCAATTTGAAAGCGGAAATGCATCTGAAATTGAATCTTGGAATCCGAAACCATATTATAAAGCTGTGAAGTATCAAGAAGATAATGACCAGTTCAGAGTTTTCAGTGATGTTTTAGATACACTCGATAACGTGAAATTGTATGTCTATTTAGGGAAAGGGCTGCCGAATAGAACTGCGTTTTTTCGAAAACCAAAAATGGTTGTGTTCAAAAGAACCAACCGGAAAATAAACGGATATGCTGCTGTTTTTATCTGCGAAAGCGAAAAGGGCAATAAAATTCTTCGCATGATGGAAAATCCTGCTCATAATGAATGGCGAAAGGAAAATTACCCTTCGAATGAAGGTCAGATACATCGCATAGCACGCAAAGCGGAAAAGGAAATTAGTGATTATATAAACGAGAAATTGGATTCACTTGCGAATTTGAACACAAGTAAAAAAGTTGCATTTCTCGGTTTGGAAGACTTTCTTTCGATTCCAGAAGATCTGTTAGAGAAAGATGATGATTCGGATTTGTCAGGCGCCAACCCTAATAATTTTTCAGGTGATGCAACAAAAGATTTGTCAGATGATGAAACTGGTATTCAAACGACAAATAATGATGAACCTGTAACAATCAAACCAACCATAAAAGAAAAAAGCGAAGTAAAAGAGGATAAAGAGGTTGCTATAAGGAATGAAGGCGAAGCAACTGTAACAGTCGGTGGTGATAATGACGGTGGCGGTGGTGATGAGCCAGGAACGGATATCGGCGATACAGTTGAAATCGGAGATATAAGCGATGAGCCGAAAGATTCAAAAACCCTTGTTAAAGTGCAATTGAAAGTTGCTGCACAAAAGGAGAATGATATTTTATACCATAATTTAATTGTCAGTGCTGAAAAAGATATTTCAAGCGCAGAATTGGAATTACTTGTCAGCGGCGATAATGATAGAGATGAAGGAATTGAAATTTCATTTACTGATAACGGAACTGTACTAGGTAACAAACTGAAAGGTATTACATTGTCAGCAGGAAAAAACGAAATCAAAATTCGTTTCGCAGATAATCTTAAACACTCAATAAAAATTAAAGCGTATGAACTTCAATAGTGCCTCATTTCCGCATCCGATATTGAGCTTTTACAATGACGATGTAAACAGTAAAGTTGCGTTAAATCCACTTCCTGTAATTACTTCAAATATTGACGCCTATTCAATTATTGTAAACTGTGACCATGATAATGCTGAATTGGAAGCATTTGTAAATTCAGGTCAGGCAGAATATTTTTGTGAAGCAACTTGCTCTAATACTTTGTATAGAGAAATTGTAACTGGGCTAACTAATGAGCTCGAATTTAAAATTCCGAAAAAGAAAGTGAAAGGAAAAGTAAGTTTCACTTGTGCGTTAGTTGCAAAGTCGCCAATTAAAAATTATAAAAACACAAAATCGCATTCTGATTACAATGGATATAGTTTTGAAATTGAAAAAGGAGATGTGTTGGCTCTCTTCGGTGAATTCACTTTCAATGCAGACATCAATTACCAAAAATTAAGAGCAGTTTCGTCATTTATGGAAGTTGTAGAGAACAAAGATGAGAAAGCCGTTTATACAAATGTTGATTTGAATAAAAGTAAAATTGAAGTTCAACTTCCTACCGAAGATTACAAGCTGTTTGCTAATGACTGCATTTCAAAAGAACCAAAGTTTGCTCCTATATTTCATTCTTCAATAGTGTTAAATGCTTTACTTGTTGCACTTTACAATCTTGACTCTTACAAAGAAACACTATGGGCAAAAGTTATAGACTATAGATTAAATCATGAAAATCAGTTTGAAAATATTTCAATAGAAGAAAAAGAAAATATTCCAGAAATAGCTCAAAGGCTATTAGGAAATCCTTTCAGACGTTTAATTTCAGAACTGCAAGTAATTGTTGAATCACCTAATCAAAACGAAGAAGATTAAAATGGAAAAGCAACAAATATTCAAAGAGAAATATCTCCTGAAACTGAAACAGGAAATTGACACTGACAAATACAGAACCAACGAATTTGTTTACGATAAGAAACAAGTTTTGATGCTGCCGAACATTAACAAGCCGGATGGATTGTTGAATAAACTCAACTATCAAAATGATTTTGAAACTGCTATTGCAATTTTTGAAGCGTTTAAGAACTTAGAGCCAATCCAAGCTTCGGATGAGCGCCTGTGGGCTTATCTATCCCATGTGGATTTGTTTCCGTATATGATTAAACGTTGGGCGGATGTTAATAAAGGTGAAGCAAGCAAACCTGAAAACTATATCAGAGACCATTGGTTTTTGGAATCAACTGTTCAAAGCAATTTGCTCCGTCATGCTATCTCAGGTTTGTGGTGGGCTGTTTTTTTATCGATTGATGAAAACAAAGGAACAAATAAATATGAGTTGACAAAAATTCTTTTCCGTCAATTAGATTTTCCCACAAGAACTTTGGGCACATACAAACTTGGTCGACATAAAGAAGCTGTCATTGGAATTTTGGAATTCATTCAAGAGAATGATTTACTATTCAGAAAGAATTTTGAAGCTAAAGTTCGTTTTATTACAAAGCATTTGAACCTGATTGGTGGTGTAAAGCTGATTGCATACTATGATCGTTCCTTTTTTAAAGAAGAACTTCAAAAAGTCACAGCAAATATTTCGGCTGTGTAGCTTCAATTTTAATATAGATAAAATAAAGCGATGGAGAAGCAGTTCTTTTGGTTTTGCTAATTTGTGCATTGTGTGTGTTGGGTAAAACCACTTTTGCCAATCAACCGCTGTTAGCTGCAGTTTTATTTCCCCATCAATTCTGTAAGTTTTACTTGCTTTTCAATCTTTGGTCTCCATTCTTCCTGTCTAGACATTGTATCACATAGTTTTTCGTGATAATAAATCTGATACCAAGTTTTCTTTTGAAACTCACCCACATATTTGAAAACTTTTTCAGAATGTATCATGAGTTTTAAAATAAACTCTTCCTTAGGTTCCCGATGACTATTGATCACCTTGCTTAAAAAAACAGGAGTAACGTTGATGTCATTTGCAAATTCACTCCGCTTCGAATAAATTGCGTCAACATAAGTTTCTAAGAAATTAGCAAAATGATTTTGATTATCATAGACAGGTTCTTTTAGATAATTTTCCATTTTCAATTTCAATTGCAATAGTTTCGCTCGAAGGACTTGTTCTTTTGGTAAATTCTTCATTCTATCTAAACGAGCTTGCATTAGAGCGACAGAATCTTGCTCTTTTTCCTTGCTTGTTTTATATCTTGAGTCAACTCCAAACTCAGGTTCAACATTGATAATATTTTGTTTATTGGTCATGGTCATATTGATTAGTAAGGTTTATTATTTCAGGAACTTCTAAGCTTAAAGTCATGCCAGTGACATTCATATTGTATGTATTGATATAATGTTGTGCAATAGAACTTTTAGGTCTAAGTGAAATGCAGGCTAATTCTCCAAAATCAGCGACCGCAATTTTGGCAACATAGGCAATTAAGTTTCCAGCAATTTTTTCAAAAAGTTTTTCTTTTCCTTTATTCTCTATTGATACAGTTAAAAGCATTATATGTATCCTCCATTCAGATGGGATTCTTTCTATTGAAACTAGCCCTAATATATCATTCTGTCCTTTGATAACTAATTTGTATACTTCCTCTTTACTTTCTGATTTCCAGTTAAAAAAATATCGATCTTTTGGTAACGATTTATAGTCTGCATTTTCAACTGGAAAAACTTCTATTGTGCAAATTTTTCCTGTGGAAGCTTCAACAATGTACATAACACAAATATACGATAAAAGTATCCAAAAAATAGAAACTATTGAACTTATGTTTCCGATTTATGGAAAGTGTAGTAAGGCCAAAATTGCAGCTAAATTGTATATAATCTCCCTGTCCTGTAGAGTTAAGCGCAGCGTCTCTACGCAGACTCGCTTACAAAAAGTTTTTTTTATCAACCATTGATGGTTTAATAATTTGCTTTATAAATATTGAGTTTTAAAAGTAAAGTACTCCTCACAAAGACTCATTGAAACTAGTTATTTCATCATTCCTAGCGTATAAACGTGATTCCCGATTTGAATATTTTAGGTTGATGAGAACTGTTTTAAATAATATATTATCAAGGAGGAGTCCGAAGACTCCCCCTTCATTTGACAATCCGTAGAGACGCTGCGCTTAACTCTACAGTGTGCCTTTATTGCGCTATTTGGATTCTGTTGTTCAAAAGTTCTACATTGAAGTTCACCTTTGCTTTCAGTGCTCCGAAAACCTTCAAAAGCGTTTCCATAGTAACATTTGTCGTATTATTCTCAAGCTTTGAAATTTGGGCGCGTTGTACTCCAATCAGTTTTCCAAGTTGTTCTTGGGTTAAATTTCTTTCTAGGCGAACTTTGCGAATCATTTCTCCCAAAACTTCAAGTTGTAATTCTTGTTCGTATTGAATTCTTTTTTCTGTTCCGATTTCGCCAATGAATTCATCTTTAATTTGGTCTAAGGTGAATATTTCTAATTTTTTATTTTTTGCTCCCATGTTTTCTGTTGTTTTTGAGTTCAAAATATTTCAACCGTATCTGATCTGCCTTTTCGATTTCTTTCTCCGGTGCTTTGTCCGTTTTCTTTATGATTCCGTGAGTTGTCAAAACCAATGTTTCCTGTTTGTCTTCTTTATCCCAAAAAGCAAATATTCTGTAATGCGTTTTGTTATATAAGGTCCTAAATTCCCAAATTTCACCCTTTAACTTCTTAAACAATTCGTTGTCCGTCTTGATTTTCGCTTTGTCAAGGTTAAAAATGATTTTGTCTCGACTTTTTTCATCAACCCTCAGCAAAAACTCTCTCGCTTCAGTCAAAAAAACAACATCGAATTTTTTCATTCACATATCTAGATTGTTTCCATACAAAGATACATGATTATTTTAATTTTCGAATTTAAAATCCGTCCTGTGTGGTTGCTTGTTGCTACCGAGCGCATGTTTTTTTTCGGAACCTCCATTCACGGCTTATGCATACCAGCGAGCTGATATTAGAGCTTTCGACTTCAAATTCAGGATTTCGGCGATTTATTGATTAGCTAAAGCTTCGGTAAATCTCGGCTTGCTTCGATTCTTGAATAGGAAGCCTGTGATATGTTAAGGACTATGGCCATATCTTCTTGGCAAACATTCTGGTGGCTTGGGTCTGCGCGTAGGCTCATGCGACTTGCAAATGCTTGCTTTTAGGATTGGCTTATTTCATTTATTCTCATTTGTAATTCAAAAATCCTTTTCATTAAGCTCTTAAATTTTAATGGCTCTCCGTATATCATAAAACTTGTCATTGCTTCATAATCTCTTTCGTAATCTTTTACAACTCCGTCTGGTGGAACGATACTGATTTTACTTGGAATATGGTTAGCGTAGTCAAGCCCTCGCAATGGATTAAATTTTTCTCTATGAGCAACAATGTTGTTGTACAGGTCTGTATTTTTCAAAGCTGCAATTCCGTGCTCGGTGTCCATCAATTTTTCCAAGTCATACAGGTGTCTTGAAAGCCTATCAATTCGGAATTTTTCAGCATCCTGTGAGAATTCTTCGTGAAGCAAAAATATTTTTTCTAAAAACGTTCTTTCTGGAAGCACTGTCGGTATTGCAAAAGGAACAGATGCAAAACTTTGTTGCGGAAAGGTTTCACTTAAAATTGAATTAATTTTCCTTGCTTCAATTGGTTCCATTAATGAACGTGAACTTACTTCTATTAAGACTCTTTGCGGTAGATATTCCGAATTGTCGATTACAGAATTGTAATAAATTTCCATTACCTGAGGGTCCTTGTCTGAATCTTTTACTGGTTGAGCAATGAGTTTACATTCATCAATTGCTTTCCATTCAGTAAGTTTTTGGGTTAAGTCGGCAAGGAAAGTAGTGGATATAAATTCACAAGATTGTTTTCTTAGATTTTTGATTTGAGTTTTACTAATGTCGCTATCAAACCCAAAATACCTTCTATCAATTGCCAAATCAATATCTTCCGAAAATCTTTTTATTAAATTCCAGCCTTTGCTCAAAGATGTCCCACCTTTAAAAACTATATTTTTACTGTATGGCAACGAAAAAGATGTGTTCAGTGCCAATGTTACCCACCAATCTTTTTCAATAGCTACCGAAGGCAAACCTGTCATTTCAGTAGCTTGATTAAGAATTTCAATTCTTCTTTCCTGTGATAATGTTAGCCAATAGGTATTCATCGAATTGATTTTATTAATATTTTGTTTATCCAAGCTGGTGCAAGTTTGGCATCATTTATTATCTTTTCTTTTTCCTCTTTTTTAAGAAGCATGTGAATTTTCAATGCTGTTTCATCATCAATTTTTGATTGACCAATAGTTTTGAGTGCCTGAATTACCAAACTGCTTATTTCGCCTTTTGCTAATAAATTTTTTGGGCTGGTGTTTTTAAAGGTGATTGTTCGTTTTCCAACTTTAATGCTTCTTGCAGCTCCATCGGTTAAATAAACTATTTTCATTGGAACTTGGGTAGATAAGCCCAATTTATTTAATGCCTGAATTCCTGTTGGGACAATTCTTGCTTTGTCTCGCCTTGCAATTGCTTTGGCAATATCTTCGGTTGATGGAAAAAGTAGTCCAAGTTCTTTATCGATCTTTGGATATAAGTAAATACCGTGAGCCAAGCGAACAAGTATTTCCTTTTCTTTCAACCTTAGCAGGGCTTTTTTAACGCTTTCATGATTGCCATAGTCTAGAAAGTCGTCCACAAAGAGAACACTTCCATTTGGA
>Ga0105051_10008676_pt1 | contig 10240 bp, 15 predicted proteins | sample FRY02_FD_78383 | JGI IMG/M metagenome (GOLD analysis project Ga0105051, IMG submission 78383) | Freshwater microbial communities from Lake Fryxell liftoff mats and glacier meltwater in Antarctica - FRY-02 (megahit assembly) | ecosystem: Environmental > Aquatic > Freshwater > Ice > Glacier...
GATGCATCAGAACATATTTTCTGGGGCAGTGAGGAGGTGGTGTGGTTATTTTTGTATTTCTTAAGGTAGTCCCACATAGAGTTGTGTTGGTGGTCAGCGGGTCCCACATCGTGGGCTGCATCTTGTATGCCGGTGGAAAGTAATTTATCTTGTTTTTTAGTTTTTCGTAGCTGGTCTAGAGCATCTTGCGCATGTTTGATTTTGTCACGGTGAAAATCAAGTGTATCGGGGTCGTCGAGGGACAAGTCTTTTTTGAGGGTATGGATTGCGTCTCGATGATGCTGAATTGTGCGTTGGAGGTGGGCTTCGTGGGGGTTTTGGGAGGAATGGTGCTTAGTGTTATGTTGGTCGGTGGGTTTGCTATCTTTTTTAGGGGTTGGAGGGTCTACTGTTCCCAAGACTACACGTGCAGCGTGTTGAAGAATTTCAGCGATTGCGGCATTTGCAGTGTCAGCGAACGATTGTGGAGATATTTTGCTGCTATAAAGTTGTGCGGCCAATCTGGTGAAGGTGGGTGTGATTTTGGCAACTTTTTTTGAGAGTGCAGATGTGTAGGCGTCTTTAGTTTGTTGGTCTTTCAAGCGCTTGAAGTGGTAGAGAGTGCGGACAGGAGAGGAGTGGGATGGAAGTGGTGGGACCGGGTTTGATGAGGTGGGCAAGTCTAGGTGGAGGTAGATGGGCATATGGTCTGTAACTGCAGAAAGGACAATTTGAAGTATTTGGCATGTGCAAATGAGGGATGATGTGCCTAAACCAAGCGTTTGGCTACAAGATTGTAGTCGAGAATAGAATAAGTATTTGAATTTCATAAAAAAGTGTAGGGTCTGTGGTTGGGCGAAAGAACTGGGAAGCGGCCGTCTGTGATAATCAATTCGATAGAGTTAATCATATTTAGTAAGAGGCGTCCTCTATAGTCTGCAGCTGGGGCGGTTGCCGTTGTGAGGGGGGAGGCAGGAGAGATGGCAGGGTTGGTGTCACCAGTCCGGCGTAAGAGGGTGTGAGAGTCTAGTGGTGTGATGTGACATTCTATTTCATCAGTGGTATAGGCATTAAAGTCTCCTGCGTAAATGTGGGGTTTGTGGGAAGGGTGGTTCGAGTGCGCAGTGAGAGTGTCAAAAAATTCATCGAGGTTACCTTTGTTAGAGCAAATATATACACCAGTCAAGTGGAATGTATTGTTGTAGAAGGAGGACAACAGGGACCATGTATCCGCCTGGTGCAGGGAGGATGAAACTCCACTACCGTGGGCATGCCCTCTTGTGTCTAGGAATGTGCAGTTATCACCTATAATTTTATTCACAACTCCGCTGAGTGAGAGCATTGTAATAGAAAAGCGCATACTATTTCGGGTGACTCAGGCCGGGAGTGCCAGTCCACCTTCAGTGTACCTCTGCCCTCGATATCCTTGTTGGGGGAGGGTTGTGAAAGTACCAGATACGGCGTGGAAATCCCATCCACTTCCAATAATCTCGTCCGGCCGAAATTCGGCGCTCAACTGGTGCTCAGTCAAGATTAATGTAGTCTAGAGAAGAGAAAACTGGCAATCCTTGGATAGATAGCAATTTAGCTAGAGTCATACCACGGATATTGAGTGTTAAGCCATGAAGTGCTCGTATAGGAGGTGGAGGAGGCGGAGCTTTTTCTATTTTTTTGTTATTATCAACCTGGCTATTTGCGGGTCCTGCCCGCTTTCTTAACTGAGACGTGGGCGCGGGCTTTGGGAGTGTTGCGCTGGAAGAACTCGAGAATGTAGGTGTTGTGTGAGACAGAGGGCTCTGCGAGTGGGAGCTAGGTTGGAGAGGTTGCGAAAGGGGAGAAGTTCTGGTCTCGTGAAGGCGTTGCCTTTGTCGCAACAAAGACAAGCTGAAAGTGAATGGGCGCCTGCGACCCTGTCTAGATCGTCGACATAGAAATAAGCGAGAAAGTAATGCAGTGACTGCCACAGTGCAGGTTGCGAACACGTGTAAAATTCTGGTGTGACAAAATAAGTTGTAAGAAGGAGAAGCAAATACCACACGAAAGGAAGAAACCCGTGAGAGTTGGATTCAACAGGATGTGGTAAGTGTAAGGGAGATGTAGAGCAAGCGGGGTAGTTGTCACGGAGTACATGTGTGCTGGCAAGGGATATAAGGTAAACACATGTGCAGGGGAATAAGGGGAGATGGGGAGCGTGATAAGGTGTTCCAGTAAAAGTGAGGCGTTGCTAGCAGGAGATAAAAGCCTGTCACTGCTGCCTGTGTTGTAGGGTTGTTGTCTCAGAGGGTACAAGCCACCACAGTGTGCGGTAAGAAGCACAAGAAAGAATGTACCTAGCGCGAGAAGCAAGAATAGAATCTAGTGAGCCAGGTAGTATCGCTCGAAGCCATCTCAGTCTTTGTCTGGGTGTATGAACAAAGCCATTAAAGAGGGACTTTGGGAGAAAAAGTAGTGCTGGTGCATCCTTAACAAGACCAGCGCGGGAGCCCCAGTTTACGTATGTGCACGGGCAGTGGGATTCAGGTGTGGGAAGGGAGGGAAAGGGGAGGTTGAAATGGTGGGCAAGGGTGACGTGTGTACCTTCAATGAAGGGCAAGTGTACAGTCACGATCCAGGGAATCCAGTTGTTGGGGCTTCAGAGCGGGGTATTAGTAGTCGGGTCGACCACCGTGTGCTGCGGCTTTGGCCACGAGGTGTGTGGCACTTATGCATACTTATCCCTCAGTTTGAGTGATTTGGCCATAACGTGATCCCAGGCCTTGCTGCACAGCTCCTTCGAATTGTAGGTGCTCTTACATCAGCAGATATCATGCCAGTGAGAAGGCAGAGATCCAAATGACTTAGCCTCGCACGGCGTGCCCACAAACAGTGTGTTCGGGTCCGTCTCCGTAATGTACTGAATAAGGAAATAAGCGGGGAAATACTTGCTGGCAAACGAAAATGACTACAGAACTTCGTGCCCTAGGTCGGAGGATTCAACGTGCTTCAAGTGCAGAGCTCTCAAGTTCTTGAAAACCTCAGGGGCAACCTTCTCGATGTCTGGGTGCACCTTCAGTGAAAGCGGGAGAAGGTGTTGTTTCCCAGTAAGGACATGACTAGAGACCAGCACCGGTGCGTCCGTGTCAAGAGCAGAAAGAAGATCAAAGACTACCATGAATGTGTCCACAGTGGTGGCGGCGGCAGAGAGAGGTAGCGAAGCGGGAATGTATGTGGATGCGTGGATTTCATTTTGGACTAGCATGGAGCCCACCTGAGAGCCCTGGTCTAGTGCAGAAAGCGCCGCGTTAGTATGATCGAGTCTAACCTTCTTGAGCGATTCCTCGCCATATTGTGGAGTAGGCGCGGAGTCAGGGTCGTTTTTGGCAGGCGAATTAAGAGCCAAAGTACGTTTTACCCCGAGCACATGGCATAGTTGGAGCGCCCCCGGCTGGCTCTGCATGCAAATGTCTGCGAAGTGTGAGAGCGCACTTGCAGTACGCTCGTTGAAATAGTTACGGCCCTGAGCGGCGTCATCCGCTGACTCGACTCGAAGTGGAGAGTCACTAGTTTTTGGCCAATATTGTGCACAGCTACAAATGGCACGTCTTGCAGCCGTTGTTCAAGAAAAGATTTAATTTCTGCTTCGCTGTTGTCAGTTTCAGGGCAATTTGCAACTTAAGTTGTCAAGGAAACTGCTGGCGCCGTGGTGCCTTCCTTTGGCCGAGAGACGTTGCGGTTGAGTGACCCTGGGGAGCTCAGTTGCAAGACAATAGTTTTCACAGGCAGGCATTTCTGCGTCGTAAGTCCCTCTAAGCTAAGCATACTGGTAATTTAACTAGTAATTTCCCCGCAGAAGCATTCGACCGTAACATCCGTTGGTGCAGCGTTGATGTCAGAAGTGCAGGGGGACTGTTGAATTGTCTGTGCACAGTCTTTGCCAATGATACAGCCGTTTGGGCACCCAGTTTTAATGCTAGTCCTTTTATACCACTTCGTGTTGTAGTACTCGTAGGAGACGCCATTACCGAGAAACTTGCCGCACTTTTCAAGGGGCAACTTTCCAGCAGGAGTGTCACATGCCTTGAGGCAAAAAATGTTGGCAAACCCGCCAAGGGGAGTCGGCACTTTGGAATAGTTCATGCTCTTGTGTACCTCTCGCACAGTGGCTGGAAAAAGGTTGTTGGCTTTTTCAGCAGCAGAAACAGCAGCCGTGCTCCTGTTGGTACTGATGAAGCTTTTGCCCCTGAGAAGTTTGATACAGCGACCAGATTGTTTCTTGAAGGAAGTATCAGCCTGGTAGATATGAAGAGAAGGGGTAAGAGGAGGTAGGAACTGAGTTATTCTGGAAGCTGTACAAAACCGGGAAAGAGCACAACAAGCATGAGGGAGTTCGTGGGGACCCGGGGAAGGGGTCCCAGACGGGTCCACGTCGTGAGAAAGTACTCATGGTTGCTGATCTTGCAGAAAGTAGGATATAGGTGCACGAAGGATGGTGAGAGAGGGTCAAAGCGAGTAGGAGAGGGAGACGAGGTGGACAATATCATAGGAACCCATAAGTGCAGAATGCCGCTTTTGTCCACCTTGACTAGCTCATTGTGGAGAGCGTTTATGGCATACACGAGAGACTCAATCAGATTTAATGTTTTCCGGCGTGGCATCCGCATACTGCGAGAAATCAGGGACTTGGAGATAGTGGATGCCAAAGGGAGGAGGTAGGCGAAACACGGTGAAATTGACCCGATCATGGCCCACATCCCTGGTTTCCGGCTGGAAAGGGCTCTGGCGACTTTGGTTCAATATAGCTCAGGCGACGGGATGCGGGCTTGGGCAGTTTCTTGCTGCCTGTTTGGATGGCGAGCCTGAAAGAAGAAAAGGTCAGAGGTACATTAGTCACGGCATAGCGAATGTAACAAGTAGGAACGGAAATGTTGGTGAACAACAGAAATGCCAAAAGGTTGTAAGTAAAGTACTGCGCAGGTGAAGACAACAAAGAAAGCTGAGGGTCATAGAAGTAAGGTCAGGAGCAAAGGGGAGGCAAGTGTGTACCGTTCAGTGGTATGAGGGTGCCCATTTCCGGCTATTGGCTGCACATAGGAGGAGAGAAGGTGATAGGTTTCGTTAGCAAACCAGGAAGCTGTTCAAAGATCTGGCACAATTTCTCATGGAAGGAACATATGTGGGCAAAAACGAACTGATCAACTTGCTTGTTCCCGTGAATTTCCATGTCCATTCCCTGCACTTGCATGTTGAAGGCCAGATACAAGAGTTGCACGGCAACTTCGTTGTGCAGCGAAAAATTGGTAACATCAGTAAGAAAGTGTTTAAGCGAGACATGCACATCTTCAGGTAGCATGTTGTTTAGATTGTTGTTGTGCAACTCGGCAACGGCATCAATGGCGTTTTTAGAGATGTGGATTACACCAGTGTGGTGTTCACAGCCTGGGCAGCCAATGTCATTAAGTTCCCCAAGCGTCACAGGGATTAAGATAGAGACATTATTCACAACGAGAATCTGAAAGTGCCCATATCACGACATCTCAGCCTGCATGTCTGGAAATGTGTCACTAATAGGCTGTGCGGGAGGCGGCCACTTCTGTCCGGTGGAGAGGTTAAACAAGAGGAAGTCCTGATCACACGCAAGGTCAGAGCCAGAAGATGGTGTGGTGTGCCAGCATGAAGCAGTGGTTCCATGCGTGGAGTTGTTAGATCACGGCATGGTCTGCTGGGAGGAGTCAAGGGAAAAAGCAGACATGGGAGAAGGATCAGAGGGTCGTAGAAGTAGCGGGAATTGAGACAGAGAGAGATGGCAGAGGGGTTCGGATTTGGATTCGGATTCGTGCGGGATTGTATAAGGAACGGCTTGGCTGAGAAGAGGGACCACCTGCCAACAAGGTCTGGATTCAACCAGTGTCCCTCGCTGGCGGTGTGGGCACGAGGATTTGAGCAGGATTTTCCCACAAGTACCAACTGCCACGAGGTTAAATGCAGCGACGCAGGCGGCCATACGTATGCAGCAGCAAGCAAAGCGCTGTAAGAAAGCATGCGGCTCTTCTGATGGCTCGCACCACCTCGTGCGCGCATGCAACGGGCATGAGTCCAAGCGTCCTGCTCTGGCAAACGATATGCGTGCAGAATCAATGCGCGAACATCCCAGCGTACGCCTGTGGTTGAGCTTCAAATGTTAACAGTGCGCATGCAAATATCATGCCAATGCGCAGCATGCCCTCCACTTAGTTCATCAGTTCTCTGGCTGCTGCCCTCCAGAAAAGGGATCAAGAGGTGCGGACGTTGTTTTGAGCGTGCGCAGGGCAGGCAAAGCACAAACTGTTTAAATCAATGTCTGCCATCTCGTTCCAGGTCTCGACAGCGTGCGCTGCCGTCTCGGCTGTCCAGGAGGCCGCTCGCCGTGATCACTTGCGACAATGGCGACTTCTCCACTTTGATTCCTGCGATTGTATCTGTCACTGGCAAGATCCACCCTGAATTCCTGCGTCTCCTATGGGTGCTGATTGTCAAGTACATCAATCTCGTTGGGGATGAATAGAACATCACAAGTGAGTGTTTCAAGTGGAGTCAGGCTAGCACATTCAGTAATAATAGAAATGCGATTGGCTTTGCCGTTGCATGAACGCGCGGCAGCGGGTCGCTTTAGCGCGCAGCTGCGCGCTCGCGTGCCCACTGGATGGGATCATGCTGTCCCCAAGAAAGGTAGTAGAAGCTAGGTATTGCAATGACGCAAGTTAGTGTAATGAAGAAAGATCATCGGAGTGTAATGAAGCAAGGTTGTGTAATGAAAAACAGCAAGATAGGTGTTGGCAATCACAGTGCTCGCGCGGAAATCAGCATACCCGGTTGCAGCGTCATCATTCACAGCAGAGCTTGACTCTGTGTCGGAAGGTCAGGACATTTCTTCACTGAGATAAAACCCAATCCATGTGTCCTAGTCACTGCGGCAGTTTTCATGGTGTTGGCCTCCTGAGTCGAGTTCCTTGGAGTGAACTTGAAGTCCAGCTTTCTCCTACTGTTGACTTCCGAGTCGATCGCACCCCCCTTCTCTCTGATCTCTCAGTCCCCCTTCACCTCTGCTCCTTCTTTTTCTGCAGTTGAAGAGCCCACTATTATTCTTTTTCTCTTGTGGTGGCTGTCGTGTAGTAAACTTTCCATTCGCAGGCTCTCATGCCAACTGTGTTTGGTTGTCGTGCCGTGGTGTCGACAGAGGCGTTTCAAGTTGACAGGGCCAACTTGAAAGCGCAGGCAGGGTCTGCTGTCGCAGATCCAATGGAACCAGGGCTCACCTGGACACCACTGCTATCCAAAGTTGAATGTTGTTTGGCAAAGTCTGAGCTTGTGCGAGAGCGCCCGCAACATGAGCGCATGTACAAATCACGATGTCGTGCTTTCAGAGATAACAGTGACACCATTTTGACGAATTGGTACACGAGTCTCAATGTGATTCAATCATGGTACCTTCATTTGAGACAAAGGTAAGTGTACTTGATAGGTTTCTTTCAGTCAGGTATCAGAGTCTTTTTTCAGGTTTCGTTCAGTCAGGTATCTCTACTGTAAGCGCAAAGGCGCCATCTCTGGCAGCATCAGAACAGCAAACCTCATCCACAGAGGGTGTATGGCTGCACGTGGTAACGCTCACGTCTTTGAACGATGACTCTGACAACTCCAAAAACAGGCTGCCTGGCGCGCGCGACCGAATGTGCAAGAGGAATAAAAAGGGTGGTTCAACTTTTCCAAAGTGCGAGCTGAAATGGAGATACTTTAACCAGTATAAAACATTTGAATGTTTGTTTTATTTTTGTTTGTCTACTTTTCCGCTGGTGAGTGCCAAGGGGTTAAAACGAGGCTGTCCTTCGCCAGAATAGTGCCTTTATGGGCCTGAATCAGGGTCGCCATAGCCCTTCAAGTTTTTCTTGATTGGGTACACAACAAACAATGGATCTAATATACAAAAAGTAAGAAAAGTTGCGCAAATTTGCAGCGAAAGTATGTATGGGGGGGTTCAGCTCCAGGCGTGTCTGGGTTGAACCTTGCACTATCTATACACCCTTTCACCCTTACAGTTTACTGTGTGAGTGTGATTCTTCTGGGTTGCTTCGTGCGCCGCAGGTCTTTGCATGATGCCCAAATTGAAGTTAATTGCATTGATGCAAGGGCGCTCGTCGAGAGGAGACAGCGCCATGACCGGGCCTGCCATGCAATTCAGCTGCGCAGAATCAGGTGGTTCACAAGAGCAATTTTGAGCGGGCGCTGGTCGAGAGGCACTGCAGCAAGTCCCATGCCATCCTGTGTAAACAGGCCTGTTCAGTATGCACCACAAAAAAATCGATTGAAAGGCATATACGCTAAATAAACAAATTCAACACTCGGGGGTGGGATGTATCTACGAAAGTCTGACGACGACCTGTGGGAACTCACTAGGTCCCAAGTTATATTACGCTCATGTCGCAGGTCCGCATAACATACAAGAACCATTTATGTCACATACCAGCACTAACTGGGTGGCCTCTAGGGACCAAAATGCCATTATTTCTGGTACATCTTCTTGCAGCATCCTTGTCTCGCTTGTCCTTGCGTTTTGCGTCCGAGTGTTGGCTCCAGATGCGGTGATACGCTTCGGAAATAGCATCTCGCAATGACACGATGTGTAACACGGGAGTTTCCTTGGTGTGGTTGAGCAAGGTAAAAGTGATCTTGTCTTTCATTGTCCACCTTTTGGCGGTTCGTGAGATCTTGCAGAATGTGCAGGGTGCTGAGGTCTTGCACGCACTCCAATGTGACTGCCTGGCTGATGGAAGGGTTTCAAATTACGTTCACGTACTCTGCTCCGACTCCATCATGGGGGCTAGGGATGAAAGAGCTGCCGCAGCTTGATTGCAACCTTGGGTCCTTTTTCTTGCATCGAGCACAATCCCAGGGCACAGGTGCAGACCTGTAAGAGTACCCCGGGCCCCTTCCAGCCGCAGGTTCTTTGCGTCAAGAGTCACAAAGAATTCCTTGCTTTAACAGAGACCACGCAAACACTGTGACACTCGACATAGCATACATAACACACGCGAAAACACAAGACACAGACATCAAACACGCACAAGCACGTGCGCACGCACACACACACACACACGAACAAACGTATGCACACGCACAAGCACCCTTCCTCTCTCTCACCCCCCCCCTCCGTATACACACACACAAGCACACACGCACGAATGCATACTTACACTCACTGGCACACATTTGCATACAAACTCTCTCTTGCTCGCTCTCTTTCTTATACACACACACAAACACATATTATGATACATGCATGAGCACACACACACACACACAGACACACTCATACACTGGCGTTGTGACCGGACAATTTCAGGCCGCAGTGATGGCACAGCAGCTGCACTCTGCAGCTGGTGCGATGCAGATTAACTTTTTGTCACAGTAACAACTCCACCCCGGCGGGAGGTGTAGGAGATTGTTCTTGTGGTCGAGATGCAGAACCCACCTCGACTAAGAAGCAAGAAGCCAAAGGCTTTTCGTGACATTTCAGGATCGAGCACCCGCACGGTGAGGCACATTTGGCACTGACAACTTCGTATCATACTAAGTGCAGGAGTTGTCATTGTGTTTAGAGAGAACAAAAAGAACTGTGGCATTTTATCTACAGTTTCTTTAAAACTCGAAACAATCAAATTTACACTATAGAATACATGATCTTACACACCATCCAAGGAATCGGGATTACACCCGCCAAACAAGAAGATCCGCACAGCCTCGCATTACAGTGGAGATTACGAGCGTTGAAGGCAGCTTCCAAGGGCGCTTTGCACCTCGCCGCCGCGCCCCCAAACTCTCAGCCGCCCTGTCTCTTGCTTGTAGAACTGAGGGCGTCCTGCAGTGGCTAGAATGGTGCATTCCGGGCATCAATTCTAGGCGCTGCAGGACGCTCCGAGGGATGAAACAAGGGAGACCAACGGACCGTTGATAGCACAGCGCAAGCAGTTGACAGTTCTTCACAGTATTCAACCCCGCGACCGGAAGATAGATACCTGATGTTTGCCACCCTCGATTTGGATTACACAGAATTTTTTCTTTCGTCTCCTTGGCACACCCACTGATACAGTTTGGAGGGTACGTGTGGGCTGGCACTGAAAACACGGGGATGAGAAAAGAAGAAATTCCACTCCGGGATACTCAAAAATCATTTTGAAAACGGAGACACACACAAAGTACATTGAATAACGTTGTGCAGATTCGACAAAAGTGGTTTGTAACCTCGTGGAGA
>Ga0105051_10008677_pt1 | contig 10239 bp, 7 predicted proteins | sample FRY02_FD_78383 | JGI IMG/M metagenome (GOLD analysis project Ga0105051, IMG submission 78383) | Freshwater microbial communities from Lake Fryxell liftoff mats and glacier meltwater in Antarctica - FRY-02 (megahit assembly) | ecosystem: Environmental > Aquatic > Freshwater > Ice > Glacier...
ACGATGCCGCCGGTGTTGACGATCCGGTTGGCGAACTCCAGCTCGCGATAGACGGCCGTGCCGGTATGTTCGCCGTCGATGTGGAACCAGCGCACTGACTGGTGCATCGCCTGCAGGTCGAGCTTGGCGGGCAGGTCGGCCGATGGGCCCGAAAGCGGCACGATGTTGGTGGGCTGGGTGCCGACCGACTCGATAGACCGATGGACGGCTGCCTCATCCAGCCGGAGGTCGCAAAGGTAGAGCTTCTCGTTGCCCTTCCGATAGGCCGCGAGGACCGAGGCCGACCGGCCCCGCCAGACGCCGATCTCGAACAGGTCGCCGGAGGTCCCAGCCTGCTGGTCGAGCAGGGCGCGCCAGACGCAATAGGACTGGAACATGAACCAGCCCGGAATTGCGTCGATTTTTTCCCAACTGAGCATCCACCACCCTCGTTTGAGGCGTCTTGCTAACAGCGCCCCATCGACGCTGCAAGCCGTCACCGCTTGCACGTGCGGCTCGCGTCCTGTAGGCCCGCTCGCTGAAAAATGCCAACAACCGCAGTCGCCTACAGGGCCACAGTCGGCCTGCTCTGGACCCTGGTGCTCTGGCACAGTTGGGAATGCCGGGGGCTTTTTGTCGACGGGTCTGCATTTCTCGTGCAGATCGCCCGACGCGAATGGTTCTTCGACTTCTACGATCCGCGCCTGTACGCGATGGTGCTCGGCCAGGTCCCGGTCATTACCGCGGTCTTTCTGGGCATCACCGACCTCCATCTTCTGGCGCAACTATTGTCGCTGGGGCTGTTCGCCGTTCCGACCGCGCTCTATCACCTCGCCCTGATGCGGGTGAAGGACGATCCCGTCCTGCTTGCCGCGCTCCTGGCGGCGATCGGCGTCGTCTTCATGACGACGTCCTTCTTTATCGTCGGCGAGTACAACACAGCCTACGCCATTGGCATTGTCGTGGCCGTCCGGCTGGTGACGGCGAAGGAACTGACGGTGGCCGATGGCGCTTTTCTGGTCGCGGTCGGCCTGCTGGCGGTCCGGGCCTATGAGGTGATGCTCTATCTCGGTCCGTTGCTGGCCGCGATGATCGCCTGGACGGTCTACAGGATCCGGTCGCGTCCCCCTGTCGCTACGGTCCTTTACCTGATCGCGATCCTGCCTTTCCTGGCCGGCATGTGGGTGGCGGCCGATTCGCTGATCCATCCCTTTTCGCAGGATCATCTCAGCCGGACGGCGGCGACGGCGCTCGACGCCTGGCAGAACGTGCAATTCGACCTCGCGATGTGCGCCGCCCTGGTCATTTTCGGCTGGGCGGCGATCCGCCCTCAGGATCTCACCGGCCGCAGACCCTACATGGTCGCCGGCTTTTTCCTCCTGCTGCTGGCGCTGTCGCCGCTGCTGGTGCTGACCGAGACGCTGGTGCGGCCCCATGCCAAATCGCAATATACCGCACGCAGCATCGCAGGCCTCGTCATTGCCACCATCGTCATCGTGATGTGGCTCTATACGTCGTCGCTCGGCGCCCGGTTTGCCGCGCTCGTCGCGCTGCGGCGTCCCGAAGTATCGCGCCGGATGCTTGCCTTCGGCTGCCTGATGGTGCTCGCGGTGATGCCCTCCAATATCTATCTGACGCTCGAGTGGCGCAGCTATCTCGAAACCGTGCGAACGATCGTGCGCAACAACAACGGCGTGGTCGCCTTCGAAGCCACGCCGCTCGCCCAGCGTCCTCTGGAGACACTTGTCGAATCGTGGATCCTGCCCAGCCAGAGCCTGGCCTTGCGCGCCAAGCGCAGCGACGGGATCATCGCGCCACCGCGCGATTTCAATTCATGGCAGCCCTTCCCGCCGACAGAACCCTATCCTCTCGGCCTCTACATGTGGCGCGACTGAAAGTGTCGGCCATGTCACCGGTTGCGGTCGCCCGGGGTGTCGTCGTGCTCCTCTGGGCGCTGGCGCTACACAACACGCTGGCCTGCCGCGGCCTGTTCTGGGACGGCGCTTCGTTCCTGGTGAATCTGATCGACCACGGCAATTTCCACGATTTCTACGCGGCTCGCGCTCATGTCGACTGGGTGACGCAGACACCGGTCCTGCTGCTGGCCGCGGGGGGCGTGCGCGACACCAAGTTGCTGGCGATGGCCTATTCGGCGGCCCTGTTCGCGCTGCCGACGGCGTTCTATCACTTGGCTCTGGTGCGCGTGCGCCACGATCCCGTGCTGCTGGCGGCCGTCCTCGCCGTGGTCGCCGCTGTATATCTCCCGACCTCATTCTTCATCGTCGGCGAATACAACGTCGCCTTCGCCTGCATCACGGCGGCCTTGGCAATTGCGCTCACGACTGACGGCAACAGCCGGCGCGCCGCCGCTCTACAGCTGATCTTTGGTTTGCTCTGCCTGCGGTCGTATGAAGCCATGATCTATCTGGGACCGCTCGTTGCAGCTGCGATCCTGTGGTCGGCGCGGCGCACCGGCGACCGGACGACGAGATTCCTCAGCGCGTTGGCTGCGCTCGCCTTTCTCGGCGCAGCGCTCGTATCGGCCGTCACCATCTTCGACTATTGGGATCATCCGCACTTCATGAAGGTGCGGTCCACCAGCGTCGATTTCTGGCAGAACATGCAGTTCTCCATCCCGCTTGCGGGTTTTCTGATCTGCGCAGCCGCGGGCGTTCGGCGGCCGGCCTGGCTGCAGGGCAGCGGACCGTTGGTGGTGATGGGCGTCATAGCTGTGCTGCTCGCTTTGTCGCCGTGGTGGCGGCTCGTGCACGGGCCGTCGATCCTGTATCCGCCCTCGCACTATGTCGCCCGCCAGGCCGCCGGCATGCTGATGGCGGTCCTTCTCGTCGGGATGTGGGTGCAGGTGGCGCGGCGCGATCCGCCGCGGGTCTTTGTCATCGTGCGCCAGCCGGCAGTCGCGCGCCGCATGGTGCTGCTGATGGGGGCGCTTACCGTCGCAGCGGCCGTGCCCGACATCGTGCTGACGCGCCTGTGGAGCGGGTATGTCGAGCGCCTCCGCACCGTCGTGGACGGCAGCAACGGCATCGTGCGAGCCGAGACCCTGCCGCTGCACGACTGGCCGAACAAGCTGTTCTTCCAGGACTGGTCCTATCCGGCGTTGAGCGCGATCGTCAGCCGCTCGCCGGGCCGATCCTATGTCGTGTCCGACCAGGACTATCTCAGCAATCCGCCGTTCGAGCCGGCCTGCGGCCTGCTGCCGAAGCTCGCGGGATACGGCTGGCGCCGCTAGGGACGCATCCACATGTTGGCGGGGCCGCTGCCGCGTACCGGCGCCGCCAGTTCGACGAACTCGCAGAGGATCTTGCGGGTGTCCCTTGGGTCTATGATCTCCTCGATCCAGAAGGTCTCGGCGCTGCGGAACGGCGAGCGTAGCTTGTTCAGACGATCGCCGATCTCCTCCATCTTGGCCTTCGGATCCTCGGCGGCGTCGATGTCGGCGCGGTAGGCCGCCTCGATGCCGCCCTCCAGCGGCAGCGATCCCCAGCGGCCCGACGGCCAGGCGTACCGCCAGTTCACCCTGGACCCGTTCTGATGGGCCGCGCCCGCCACGCCGAAGGCATTGCGGATGATGAAGGTGCACCACGGCACGGTCGTCTGGAACATCGACGACATGGCGCGCACGCCCTGGCGGATGACCCCGCTTTTCTCCGCCTCGAGGCCGATCAGGAAGCCGGGGCAGTCGCAGAAATAGACGACGGGCAGGTGGAAGGTCTCGGCCAGGTCGAGGAAGCGCGTCACCTTCTGACAGGTATCGCTCGTCCAGCCGCCGCCATAGAACATCGGGTCGCTGGCCATCACCGCCACCGGCCAGCCGTCGACGCGGGCGAAGCCGGTTACGACGGAGCGGCCGTAGAGCCGGCCCATCTCGAAGAAGCTGCCCTGGTCGACGACCTTCTCGACGATCGGGCGGATGCGATAGACCTTGCGGATATCTCGCGGGATGCTGTCGAACAACGACTCCTCGCGGCGCGCCGGATCGTCTGTCACGGCCCCGCGCGGCGGCGCGTCATAGACCGAGGAAGGCAGATAGGAGAGGAAACGGCGCGCGGCGGCAAAGGCCTCGTCCTCGCTGTCGACCGCTTCGTCGATGGCGCCGGCGCGCAGCTGGATCTCCCAGCCGCCGAGTTCCTGCTTGTCGTACTGCTTGGCGCCGAGCCGGTTCACCACCGGCGGGCCGGCGACGAACATCGCCGATATCTCTTTCACCATCACCGAATAGTGGGTGGCGGCGAGGCGGGCGGCGCCGAGGCCCGCGACCGAGCCGAGGCCGAGGCCGACGGTCGGCACGGTGCCCATGTTGCGCACAGCCCATTCCCAGCCGGCCACGCCCGGCACGTTGGCGCGGCCGGTCGTCTCGATCGTCTTCACCGATCCGCCGCCGCCCGAGCCCTCGATCAGGCGCACGACCGGCACGCGGTACTGGTTGGCGTAGCGTTCGATGAAGTTTGATTTTTCCTTGATCGTGGCGTCCGCCGAGCCGCCGCGCACGGTGAAGTCGTCGCCGGTGACGGCCACGTGGCGGCCGTCGATCTTGCCCCGCCCCATCACCACGTTGGCCGGCATCAGATCGACCAGGTCGTTGCGGCCGTCATACTCGGCCTTGCCGGCGACACTGCCGAGTTCGCGGAAGGAATCCTCGTCGAGCAGCTGCTCGATCCGCTCGCGCACCGTGAGCCGGCCGCCATCGTGCTGGCGTTTGACCTTGTCGGCGCCGCCCATCCGCTTCGTCATCTCCTGACGACGGCGCAGCTCATCCATTTCAGGTTGCCAGCTCATGACGACGCTTCCTCGTGTTTCTTATTCGTAGACGATACCGTCGATCAGGTTCTCTTCGTAGAGCCGGACCAGGTCGATACCGCCTGGCGGGCGCGCCAGGGCGAAGCCTGCGATGGCGCGTTGCAACCGGGCTTCCTGGTCGCGGCGCAGCGCCTCGGCGTCCCCGACGGTGACCGGCGTGAAGCGGACCGTCTGCCCGGGCAGCAGCCGTCCGAGCCGCGGCAGGTCGACGGAGGCGACGGTGGCGATCTTGGGATAGCCGCCGACCGTCTGCCGGTCGGCCATCAGCACGATCGGCAGCCCGGCGCCGGGCACCTGGATGGCGCCGGGTGCGATGCCGTCGGAAATGATGTCGGCGCCGCCCTGGTCGACACTCCGCGCATGGGCGATCGTGGGGCCCTCGAAGCGGATGCCCATGCGGTCGGCCTCCTTGGAGACGCGATACTCCGCTTCGACGAAGGTCCGGCGGCCTTCCTCGCTGAAATAGTCCTCCTGCGGTCCCCAGATCACGCGCAGCGGTCCGCGGCCATAGTCGAAGGGCTGCGCGAGCTTGCGCTCGTTGCCCGCGGGTACGCTTGCGGTTGCAAGCGGCAGCAGGTCCCCGGCGGCAAGCTTGCGGCCCTCGAGGCCGCCGATGCCGGCCCTCGAATAGGTCGAGAGGCTGCCCATGAAGGAGGGCAGGGCGAAGCCGCCGGCCACCGCCAGATAGGCGGTGCTGGCTCCCTCGATCATGCCGACGCGCAATATCTGCCCGCGCTTCAACAGGTGACTGCGATCTGAGTCCAGCGGCTTGGGGGCTGCGTCGGGTCCCTCGATCAAGGCAGGCGAGAGCGGTCCGATCAAGGCCACGCGCACGCTGTCGGCCTCGACCAGCAGGTCGGGGCCCATCACGCCGATCTCGAGACCCGCGGTGTTCGAGGGATTGCCGGCCAGCGCGTTGGCGAGGCTGAGGCCGATGCGATCCATGGCACCGGCCGTCGGCATGCCGAGCGCCATGAAACCGGTGCGGCCGAGATCCTGTAGCGTGTCGAACAGACCCGCGCGTACCACCCTCAGGCCCGCGCTCATGTCCGATCCACCAGGCTCGCCCAGTCGAACGTGCCGGCCTCGACCTCGCGCGCGATGCGGTCGAAGCTCTTGCGATCGATCTGCTGGAAGGCGAGCGAGTCGCCGGGCGACAGGAAGACCGGCTGCTCGCGGCGCTGGTCGAACATCCACAGCGGCGTACGCCCGATCAGGTGCCAGCCGCCCGGGCTCTCGAACGGATAGATCGTGGTCATGTCCATGGCGATGGCGACCGACGAACGTGGCACGCGGACCCGCGGCTGGCTGCGACGGGGCAGGAACAGGGATTGATCGAGCCCCGCGACGTAGGCGAGGCCCGGCATGAAACCCAGCACATAGACCTTGAAGGGCGAGGCGAGGTGGGCCGCGATCACCTGTTCCGGCTTCTTTCGGGTGCGCTCGGCGACTTCGGCGAGGTCGGGCGCGAATTCCGGGTCATCGTAGCAACAGGGAATGGTCACGCGGCGGGTCTTGAGGTCGACCGGCAGCCCGCGGGCGATCAGCCCATCGACCTGGGGCTGGAGATCGGCCCGGGAGGTCGCAAGCGGATCGTAGGTAACCATCAGGGACCGCATGGTGGGCACGGTCTCGATGACGCCGGAAATCTCGCCGGCCTCGCGGGCCACGCCGATCGCGGCATGAAGAGCCATGACCCGGGCGTTGATCTCGGGGGAAATCTCGTTGCCGAATTCGACGGTGAAGGCGGTGTCGCCGCAGGAGAGGTACCGAACGCTCACATCTGCTAGGATAGCGCTTCAGATTGAGGGAGTCTCCCATGGCCGCCGCGACCAATGCTGGACACGTCAATATCAACTCCGACCTGGGCGAAAGCTTCGGTCCATGGGTGATGGGCAACGACACCGAGGTCCTGAAGATCGTGGCCTCGGCCAATGTCGCCTGCGGTTTCCACGCCAGCGATCCGGTCGTGATGATGGATACCGTGAAGCTCTGCGCGCAGAACGGCGTCTCGATCGGCGCCCATCCGGGCTTCGCCGACCTGCAGGGCTTCGGCCGCCGCGTCATCAATCTCACGATCAAGGAGCTGGAGGCCAACATCGCCTACCAGATCGGGGCCCTGCAGGCGATCGCGGCCCTCCACGGCGTCCGGGTCACCCACATGAAGCCGCACGGCATGATGGCCAATATGTCGGCCGAAAGCGTGGAAATGTCCGAGGCCATCGCGCGTGCGACCATGGCGGTCGATCGCGACCTGATTTTCCTCGCCCAGGCCAACACCGAGCAGGGCAAGGCGGCGCGCAAGTTCGGTCTGCGGGTCGCCGAGGAGGTGTTCGCCGACCGTACCTACACCGATGCCGGCTTCCTGACGCCGCGCAAGGAAGCCAATTCGATGATCAAGGAGCCGGCCAAGGCGGTCGAACATGTCCGGCGCATGGTCGACGAGCAGGCGATCTACTCGACCTCGGGCAAGCGCATCCCCTGTCAGGTCGATTCCATCTGCGTGCACGGCGACGGCCCGACGGCCGTGACCGTCGCCAAGGCGGTCCGCGAGGGCCTGGAGGCGGCGGGCATCCGCATCGTACCGCTGCCGGAACTGCCCAGCCTCCGCCGCTGAGCGGCGGGGCGATCCGTCGCGCTGACTTGTGGGACGCCGCTTCGCCGCTATAGTCCGGCCGATCCGGATGGGATTTCGCGGCGGGAGTGGCGTATGGCGGTGTTTGGCAAGGCTCAGTACATCAAGCGTGTTGAGGATGACCGGCTTCTGACCGGCACGGGTGGGTTCACCGACAATCTGTCGCGGCCGAACCAGGCCCATGTGGTCCTCGTCCGTTCCCCGCATGCCCATGCAAAAATCCTCAAGATCGACACGGCGGCGGCCAAGGCCGCGCCGGGCGTGGTCGCGGTCTTCACCTGGACTGACATGGAACAGGAAGGCGCCGGCAATTTCGCATTCCCGGCCATGTTTCCGGCCGCCGATGGCAGCAAGCCCGAGATGACCCCGCGGCGCTCGCTGGCGCACGAGGTCGTCCGCTATGTCGGCGAAGCGGTCGTGGCGATCGTGGCCGACACGCGCGAACAGGCGCAGGACGCGGTCGAACTGGTCGACGTCGAATACGAGCAGCTTCCGTCGGTCACCGAAATCGAGGATGCGCTGAAGCCCGACGCGCCGCAGGTCTGGGCCGGCGCGCCCGGCAACATCGCCGGCTACAACAAGTTCGGCGACCACGCCAAGGCCGAGGAGGCCTTCAAGGCCGCCGCCCATGTGATTTCGCTCGACATCGTGCACCAGCGGCTGATCGTGAACGCCATGGAGCCGCGCGCCGTGATGGCGGAGTGGGAGAACGACCGTCTGATCGTCCATATCGGCAGCCAGAACCCGTCCGTAACGCGCGACGCGCTGTGCGACGTCATCCTGAAGATGCCGAAAGACAAGGTGCGCGTCGTCGTGCGCGACATCGGCGGCGGCTTCGGCATGAAGGTCGGCATCCAGCCCGATGAGGCCGTGGCGGTCTGGGCCGCCAAGGTGTTGAGGCGCCCGGTGCGCTGGCGCGCCGAGCGCGGCGAGGAGTTTGCCGCGACCACCGCCGGCCGCGACCAGTTCCACAAGGCCTCGATGGCCTTCGACAAGGACGGGAAAATCCTGGCGCTGCGCATGGAAGCTTTCGCCAATATCGGCGCCTACCCGTCGCGCGGCGGCGTGGTCATCCCGCTGTTCGTCGGGCCGAAGGTGACGACCGGCACCTACGACATCCCGATGGTCGATCTGAAAATCACCTGCGTCATCACCCACACCGCGACGATCGGCGCCTATCGCGGCGCTGGCCGCCCGGAATGCATCCTCAACCTGGAGCGGCTGATGGATACGGCGGCGCGCCAGATCGGCATGGATCCGGCCGAACTGCGCAGGCGCAACTTCGTGAAGCCCTCGCAGATGCCCTACACCACCGCGATGGGCGAAAAGTACGACTCAGGCGACTTCAACCTCTTCCTCACCAAGACGCTCGAAGCGGCCGACTGGGACGGCTTCGCGGTGCGCAAGGCGGAAGCCGAGAAGCGCGGCAAGCTCTATGGCCGCGGCCTCGCATCCTACGTCGAATGGACCTCGGCCAACGTCTTGAACGAAATGGCGCACTACGAGGTCAGGGAAGACGGCAAGGTTGTCATCTGGATGGGGACCCAGGGCATGGGGCAGGGGCTGCAGACCAGCTTCACCCAGCTCGCCTCGGAGCTGCTCGGCATCGATCCGGCCAAGATCGAAATCGCCATGGGCGATTCCGATCGCGTCGGCGGCGTCGGATCGATGGGCTCGCGCTCGGCCTATATCGGCGGTTCGGCCGTGCTGAGCGGCAGCGAGAAGCTGGTCGACAAGGGCAAGGAGCTTGCCGCCGATGCACTCGAGGCGGCCACCGCCGACATCGTCTATTCGGCAGGACGCTTCACCATCACCGGCACCGACCGTGGCATCGGCCTCGGCGAGCTGGCGGCGAAACAGCCGGACAAGCGTATCTTCATCGAGAACGTGAATACGGTCGACGGCATCGCCTGGCCCAATGGCGCCCATGTCGGTGAGGTCGAGATCGATCCGGACACCGGGATGGTTGAGCTCAAGCGCTATACGACGGTCGACGATGTCGGCAAGCCGCTGCACCGCCCGATCGTGTTCGGTCAGATCCAGGGCGGGTGCGCCCAGGGCATCGGCCAGGCGCTGCTGGAAGAGAACGTCTACGACCGGGAAAGCGGCCAGCTCGTCACCGGCTCGTTCATGGACTATGCGATGCCGCGCGCGGAGACCTTCCCGAACTTCAACAACCAGCTGGACGACTCGGTGCCGGCCAAGAGCAATCCGATCGGCGCCAAGGGTGTAGGCGAGTCCGGGACCGTCGGTTCTACGCCCACGGTGATGAACGCGATCATGGATGCGCTCTGGCCGCTCGGCGTGCGCAACATCCAGATGCCGGCCACGCCGCAGCGCGTCTGGCAGGCGATCCAGGCAACGAGGAAATAACGGGCGGGAGATGAAACAGCGTATCTTCAGCTGGATCTCCATCCTTTTCGGAATCGTCCTTTCGCTCGCCGCGCTCGAAGTCACGGCGATCGTCTGGCTCTACCTGGAAGACGGCCGCTATACGCCAGCGGCGGAGCTCTACGATCGCACGCAGAACACCTACGTGCGCGACGCCACCAAGGGAACGGCATGCCGCTACGTCGACACGCTGTTCCCGCATCCCTACGTCGGCTTCGTCCACCACGCCAACCCGCCGTGCGGCCAGCCGTGGGTGAACAATGTCGGGTTGTTCGGCCCCGACTATCCGGTCATCAAACCCACCGACCGCTATGTTGTGATGCTGACCGGCGGCTCGGTGGCGGCGCAACTCGGGCAGAATGCGGCGCCGCCCGCGCCGCGCTATTTCGAGGAAGAACTCAACAAAAAGTATATCA
>Ga0105051_10008678_pt1 | contig 10238 bp, 1 predicted proteins | sample FRY02_FD_78383 | JGI IMG/M metagenome (GOLD analysis project Ga0105051, IMG submission 78383) | Freshwater microbial communities from Lake Fryxell liftoff mats and glacier meltwater in Antarctica - FRY-02 (megahit assembly) | ecosystem: Environmental > Aquatic > Freshwater > Ice > Glacier...
TAAAATCATATAAAAGACTCAGTATTTCTTCCAAAAAGATGACCGAGACAGGTTTGGTTAGCAAAAGTTTCCAATAAGTGCCAAAGTAAACATTCCAGGCCCTGGCTCATACGAGATAATGCAGGGAATCTAATAAAAGACAAAAAAAGTGGCACTAGTCGAATAACAAAGAAAGCTTCTTAAAGAGTGGTTCAACAATTGAAATTGAAAAGCATAACTTAACTGCAACTTTTCCTCGGCCCACATATGACAATAATTCGAATACTTTTAACGATCCTTTGAATATTTTAATTTTAAATTCCATACAAATGCTAAATGACCGAGAGAAACCTTAATAACAATTTATCACCTTAAAGTTATTATTTTAGATAAAATTTATACTGTTTATATTAGAAATATAGTTTTCAATAGGGAATCATATTGCCTTGTATTTTTGGATTTGATGAGTATTCAGTTGGATTTTAAATGTCAATCGTGAACGTTTGCCTTTTTGAATTATGTTCCGAAGATTATGTCCCAGAACTTTGAACTTACTCCGTAACCTGCTTATTACCCACCAAAATGGTGTTGATTGTGGTATCTTTGAAGTTTGTGAAAGTATGAACCTTTCTGCTTACGGGTGTCCACGTGGTGAAGGGCGTAGTGTGTACAGTCGTACATTAAGTATCCGGATATGAAACCTAGTTTGAAAATGATTCCCAATGCCTAGTTGTCCGGTTTCAAGGGCTGGTACACAAATGTTTCAAGCAACAACCAAGTTATTGCGAATAAAGTTGGCGGGTATACAAGCCTATCAGGGTCACTTGGTAAGGTGTGATGAATTCCATGCAATGTGTAATGCAAATATCTAACTATTTTGTTATTTGGCAGCCATTTTTAACTATGAAAAACAAATCTGTGTAAAGTATACTCTGCCAAGCTGAAACTAAAAATCCCTACTAAAAAGATAACTAAGAGTCGTAAATCTGTTGCTGTAGAGAAGTCAGTGGTGTAAAGCCAATAAAGGGTAGCAAAGAAAGGAATGAAGAAAATCCTTGGCCATTTGTTATGAGTGAACCACTAGCTAAAATCTGTTTAGAACATTCTAGGAGAGGGTACAAAGAGCCAATGTGGGCTTTCAACAACTTTGAGGTAAGTCTAATGATCCATCTACCAGATCTGATCCATTATAGGCTTGTTGGGGTCGATTAATCTGGAGACTTCCTTTTTAAAACCCCCAATTATAATGGTATCGGCCATTTTGAGACTCAGAGGATGGTGTCCTTTCATCGGTTAGGTAGCGTCTTTTGATTGATAGTTGAGAATTAATCCTGCGCCTCCCGGATGATGTTGGGCGAAAGTCGTGGCATCTAAAACGTAATCATCGTAGACTAAGAGCACCTTATTATTTTAGGCTGCATGGTCTGATATTTATTTGTAGTTTTCAAATGTGTGAAACTTCTACATCGGTAACCGTGACATAATTTTTCTTTTAATTAAAAATTATGAAACATTAACAAAAGTTGATTTATTTTTGATCTTAAAGAATTTGTATAAATTCTGTCAGAAATTAAATAAGCTGAAATTATCTCAGCTTGGATTTAACTATTAAAAATAGGCTCGATAAAAGTAGATAAGTATATTTTATAATGCAGTATTTGAGTCAAACAAATATCTTTGTTTATACGGAACATCTTTATTTATAGGGGTTAATCATCGGATATTAATGTCTTTTTGCGTTTACATGTTATTATTTGGCTTTTGTTGCTTCAATTGATATTATTTACGACATATAATAAAGTTTTACAATAAATATGTCAAATAAGCTGTAAATAATTTATGACACTCTTTTTATTAATTCCTTAACCTATATATATTAAAAATATTATGCTACCATGAAATTAATAAATCCGATAACTTTTATTCATGCATGGTTATTAAATAGGCCAAATAATTAATAATTCTTATTTCAGCATTATTTTTAAAAACATTTTCTCACATGTCAACGATTTAAACAATATGGCTAGATTGTGATCCTGGACTCGATGATGCTCTTGCCATTCTAATGGCCGCTCATCACGAAAGAATCAACTTATTAGGAATTTCCACATCAGCAGGAAACACATCCCTTGAAAATACGACAAGAAATGCCTTGGACCTGCTTTACAACATCGGTAAACAGCAGATTCCTGTTGTCAAAGGATCGAATCTTCTCATTAAAGGTGAGATGAACCTTGCAACTCACATGCATGGAACCGATGGATTGGGAGGAGTTTAAATACCTCGTTCTCCATAGTTTGCGATTTAATAAAAAAACTTTTAGACGATTCACAAAATGATCATGTCACAGCCCAGCCAGATAACTTGGGCTAATACTGGGGCTCTTAGCAACCTTTGTTATTTCCTCAGAATGTTTCCGGATGCCCTGACCAAGATTAAGCAGATTGTGATCATGGGTGGGTCAACAGGGAGAGGAAACATTACTCCAGCTGCTTAGTTCAATGTTTACTTTGATCCATATGCCTTTGAAGAAGTCCTCAGCTTGAAAAAGGATGTGCCACTTGTCATGGTACCTTTAGACACAACTTCAGAAGTTCTTTGTAAAGACGATGTTTTCTAGTATCTAGAAGCAAGAAAAAACATTCCCTTGGCCAAGGCCTTGTATGAAATGCTTCGAAGCTATCAAATAATGTATAAACGTGCATATGGAGACGTTGAGTATCCGATTATTCATGACCCGTGTGTCATTTACTACATTCTACATCCTGAAAAGTATAATGTTAAGGACGTAATAAATTATTTTAAACATAGTGTCTTATTGTTGTGGATCTTCATGATACTTCATATGGAAGGACTAATGTTTGGTATCATAATTCAAAGTACCCCGAGAAGAAATTAGATACGAAGGATAAAGTTACTTTGAGACTCACTGATATCAAGGGATTTTGGCATACCATGATTAGAATATTCCAAAAAATATTCGATCAGGTTCATAAATAAGAATGAATTATCTATATTCTAGCTTTTTTTATCCTTATTGAAATATCTATCTTATATTTGAACTTTAAGTAAGTGTAAAGCTAAGTTCATAATAAATTTGATTAAGAAAAATATTTGTCGAGATAATTGAAAAAAAACACAATAAATTGCCACTAATTACACGTCTGATATGGATCTATTCAATTTACTACCAGCTTTAAAGATAAAATATAAACATGAATTTTTTTTCAAATTACGTTTTAAAGCCTAATATAACTATTTGCTCATATAAAAACAGATGAATTATTGACAATATTTCCTCCCAAAAAGTTCAAATTATAAGATGTTAATTATAAACGAATTATAAATCTTGTAATATATTGATTCTAAAAATAAAAATTGACATTGCCAAAAGATGGCCTAAATGTACGATATTTTGAAGCCTGAGAATAAATACTGGGATAAGAACAACTTCACAAGCATTGAAGGGTATATTACTGCACTTCAAATTTCTACTACAGTATACGTAGGAAACTTATCTTTTTACACCCAACAGAATTCCATCAAAGAATTATTCTAAAGAACAGGTAGCGTAAAAGACATAATAATGGGCATCGACAATGATGGCAACCCTTGTGGATTTTGTTTCGTTGTGTAATTTTGCTCTTAAATTTAGATATGAGACTAGAAATTATGCCTAGCTAGCAGTTGAGTACATATCGAAGACTCGGCTCGGAGGAAGAATCATCCGAGTTGACTGGGATCCTGGATACATTAAAGGGAGGGAGAAGGGAAGAGGGAGCAGTGGGCAGCAGAGAAGAGAGGACTTCAGAAATAGATAAGATCCTGAAAGACCAAGAAAGCAAATCGTCATGAACAACCAGTCGACAACTTCAAGCTATAGAAATGACTCTTACAGAGACAGGGGTGATAATTATCGAAATAGAGGTGACAGAAACGATAATAATAGAGGTGGATAAAGAAGGGACTTTAAGCCGAGATAGTACAGGAATGATAGATCTTAAAGACCTGACAGAGGGGATAGAAGCGGAGGGGATAGAGGGGAAAGAGGATAACGATTCTAAAGAGGGGATAGAGGGGACAGGAGTTAACGATTTTAGAGAGGAGATAGAAGTTAACGATTCTAAAGAGGAGATAGAGGATAAAGAGGGTTTAGAGGTTAACACATGGAAAGGGGAGATAGAAATTAAAGAGGAAATAGAGGTTAAAGAGGGGAAAGACAATATGAAAGATAACCAGCTTAAAATAAAGTATCCAGGTAACATCAAGAACCTACGTATAAAAAATAATAACAGTAGTACTGATCATATTTGCTATTCATAAGATATATTTGCGGTAATGAGTCTAAAATAATTTAGGTAAAAGAGTGATTCAGCGGTTTATGATAAATATTGTAAAATCAATTAAAATAATCAAAAAAATTAAAACAAATTAAAAGTTCATTGATCTAAATAAATGTTTGATGCTTTTCAACAAGTAAATAACTGCTAATAAGCTTTCGATAAATAAGATAAAGATTATAAAAAAGCGTTAAATATCAAATTCCTTGTAAATTATTTTTTGTTGATTTAAAGTAATTTTTCAATAAGACTTCAATGGTTCGGGTATATCTTTTCCTGTTAAAATTGATGACCTACTTTGATTGAGATGATTATTGAGCCTGAATACAGTTTTTCTCAGCTAATCACACTTCGTGCATGGTTGAGAAGGAGTTTTAGAGGCATTGTAAAAACTGCTTGTAGTCGAAGAATTGCCCTATATTTAGTGAAATTTCGTTTTAAGAGATTAAATCTGTCTTTGCTGCTACTTTACGGTCATGCTGTGAGAAGTTATTTACTGTTACTTACTGTTGAGTAATGTAGTCACATTTTATAACTGTTCACTCACTTGCTCCAGTTAGGATGTTATTGTCTATATTTCGGTGTTTTTTTATATCACTTAGGTTTATACATCCAGTATTTTAGCAGCTAAGTTTTACACTTCTTCTTCGTATGTAGAGGTCATGTTTCTGGAATCTTTGTGTGTGCTGTAAAGTTGGCATTCTAACTCGCATATTTTTTACTCCAACTGCTGCTTTTGTTGGTTAAGACTTTTAATTTACTTCTCGCTATCTTTTACAGTCACTTCGAGGGTTCTGATTGCTGAAATTAGCAATTGATTGTTGTGTTACAAGTCGTTTAGTAAATCCCTTGTGATAATTGATTACTCTGACTGCGAGTGAAGTTAATTTATCTGGAATTGTAGACTACTATTCTGATAGATACTAGATTTTAGCTAGCCCTACATATTTGTAATATTAAGTTATAAGTCACTCTTTTGGATTTCCAATGAGGTAATGATCTCATTTAAACTGGAGATGCTTTAGTTTTATTATAGTAGCTCTTTATTTTTTGTATTTATTTATTTTAAATCGTATTCTAAAGATTCCCAGTTTTATTTTGCCTTCCTGATTTATTTTATAAGCGCTTAGTTTTCGTTTTATTTTTCTGCTAATTCCTCCAATAGTTCCAAACTTTTATTTATTTCTTTGCTAAGCATTTCTTCTGTCTAAAAAATAAGTTTTTTAAGTTAGTGAATTTATTTTGACTGATGGTATTCGTTTTATTCAGATTTTTACAACTCTTTAATCAGCTTTTAAGAGGCTGAATGTGATAAATTTTTGACATTATCCTGATACTTAGTAAATTAACTTTACAGTCGATTTGATTAATTCATATCTCCAACAATTTTTTGAGAACTTTCAGTTAATTCTCTGCGTGTCTCGTAAGTGTTCAGCTTTTATCTGAGGAAATTATTTTAGTAATGAAGTCTAATATTGACCTATTGCAGCTGAGTTTCGACCTGATTCTTTTGATTATGTAATTATCCGATTCTACCTTACAAAATTTTGACTTTTCTCCCAAGTTAAATTTACTTCGGAGAAACTTGGTAATGAACTTGTTTAATCAACTTTGTCTGTGGGGATACCCGAGTAGATATTATTGGACCGACTTTTTTTGTTGTTATTGGGCCAATTATCCCAACATTTGCTGTTTGACTCATCGTTTTTGTTTTAGGGACCAAATTTGAAATACTCTTTGTTGGACTTTGACTTTTCTTTCCCAGTTAAATTCTGATAAAACTGCGTTCATTATTTAATGATGACTTATTTGGACTGATAATGTTAGGCATAGTCTGTTGGAACAAATCTTGTTGCCCAGAAAATGATTTCTGAGGGGACAATACTGTATGTCGATCTAAAGGATAAAATTCACTCTTAATCAAATTTGAAAATGACTTACTCGGTTTGAGCTTAGCAGAAGATGATATTTTTGCTGATAATTATAAATCCTTAGACGGCGCATTTCTATTGCTTGGTGACCCACTTCTGAGGACTAAGTTGTTATATGATTGTTCATTTGCAAATTTAACCTGTTCATTAGTAAAGTTTGACTGAAGTCTTCTTTTTACCTACGGACTCTCTTTTATAGCTATCGTATGCATGGATGACCTGACTTTGCTACCGTCACAATTTAGTTACGAAGCCTGGTTACAAACCGATGGACTACATGTAGCTTTTAATTTGGCTTTTGATGAGCTTTTCAGTCTTATTGGTGAGTTTTTCATTAGCTTTTCTATATCGAAATTTTTAAAATATATAGTAATCAGAATGTTCCATTTTATGTTGAGTTATAAACATACTTTGTATTACATATAAATCAGATTTGTTCCAATGTATGTTTTTGTGACTAATTCATATATCATTTCATACATCATTATTTAATTACCAATTGATAAATCGTTATTCAAATAAAAATGAATCAAACTTAATATATAGACAGGATTCAGACCTCTCTTAAAGGGAGATACAGAAACATCAGTTTAGGAATTTTTATAATAATCGGAATAATTGTGCTTTTGCTATTTTTGTTCGAGATAGTAAAGTTTATTAGCAAAATCTACTCTCATAATATTCCTCACAATGAAAATAAGTATTTGATAACAAAGATAATAAACCGACAATAAAAACTAACTCAACAGGGCACATAATTGAACATCAATAATTAATCTAAACCCCCAAAATTTACAGGAGGAAAGTAAACAGTTATGCTTGCTGCTACGGTTAAATAAGGAAAGGGCATGAATTTTGCTCCTTCGAAGCGTTAGGGAACTCTTGAATAGTTGGGAAAAAGTGTAAAGAGTATCCCTTCTGGGTTCAAGTAGCCATAACAGGACCGTCTGATTAAGTTTCTTTACAGATCGATTGAGCTTATCAAGCAAAAGTTGCCTATAATTTCTATTTTAATCGTCAATGTCTCACTCATCGCTTCTTTTTAGTTCTTGTTAGTTACACTATGTGTTGGAATTATACTTTTTGTGATTATATAAGTTCTAAAGAATAAATAACAATAAAATATAGTGTGGATCATGGAGTTGATAGCTCACGGAGTAGTCGTCGGGTGGTTTTTAAACATGATTACCATTGGAATGCCTGTCTGATTTCTACTTATCTCTAATTTAGTCAGAACATCTTTTAGAAAACGTGTCATTCTTTCATGAGGAGTAATTTAATATCAATGTTCAATAATATCTATAAAATAATTTTATTAATTATTCATATAGACGGTATAATAACATTTATCTTGGCTTCATATTTTAATTCTGACCTTGTACCAGAACGGTTGCACCCTTACCATTATTTTAGCTAATAAATCCGCATTTTAGTCCCTTTTCGAAGGCTTCTGGTCAGACTTTGAGCATTTTCTTAGCTTATCTTCGTTTATTATGATATTGACACTTTTGTAGTTCTTTCTTTAGCATGTCGACACTTTTCTTAGACTGTTGTTTGGGCTTTTCTATGCGGTGGAAACATGGTACCGGGTTTTTGAGAAGCTTAATGACTTTTACCTATTGAATGCTTATTATTGATGAAGTTTTTACAGTCTTTCCTAAACATTGTTTTAGTACCATTTATTCAGAATGGATTTTAGACCTTTGTCGTCTTTTATGTTAAAGATCATTTTTCGATGAAACATGAAGGGAGTCTTCATGATCTCGCTTTATATCTTAAATACCGAAGTTGTCTACAACTTTTTTAAAGGCAGAAGCTCCTCAAAAGGCTATTACTTTCCGTTTTTATTTCTATAATTTAGAATATTTCTATATTAAATTTATTTATTCTTATTAGGTTTTCCGGAGTAAAATAGTTTTCTACTTAATAAAAACTATTTTTTTCTTGTGATAAAAGACTACTTAGTCATGTTGTGAGTAATTTTATTTTGATTTTTTTACCTTGTCCTTTGGGAAATTTATGATAATGATTAATATTTTTTACGGGAGTAAGTTTTAATGTTTGTTTGAGAACGATACAAACTTATATTTTGTTTAAATTATGTGCGATAACTATTTTGCAAAGGAATCTATGAATTAAACGTCATGGACTTAATACGCTTATAATAAATTTGAAGGCACTCTTTGAAACAAATTTTAATAAGGACTTAATCTTAGCCCGTAATTGATCCAATTAAATAAATATTTACATAAGTATTCTTATTAAGAAAAAATATAAGATGTTAGATGGAATATTTCTAATATCTTTAAGGTAGAATTTGGCAAGTTCTATAATTCAAGCATGTTGTAGGCGTAGCATCAAATTCAAAAATATTTTCGGAAAGGTAATAATCAATTCCAAATTAATAAAAACATGCATTGATATTAATCGAATATTAGCAGGCGGTTAGCTAGAAAATACAGATATATATTTTGGAAGCGATATTACTGTGGATTATTAGTAGAAATAAAACAATTGACGCTAAAAGCTGTTTCAATTGAAAAAATTGTAATTAAAATTAATCAAGAAAAAAGGAGATGCGATTTTTTGTGAAGTATCAGGACTTAAAAAAATAAGCAAAAGATGCATTTTGATATCAACACTCAAAAAGACGTATAAATTAATCACTTTAACCAAAATTGGAGGTAATTTCTTATTGCGGAAATAATAAAAAATAACCTTAACAACTGACACATTATAATACTTAGAAATTTTAAATTCAAAATGGAAATTTAAGGTATTTCAGCGTCTTAAATTTAAGAAAACTCCCAATCTTTACAAGAACACTGCTCGGCATAAATTTAACAGTTCTGTGACTAATAGCTTGAAAAACACATTTAAAAGCTCATTTGTATGAAGCTTCCCGTTTTTGTTTTTTAAGAAAAATTACTAAAAGATAAATAAGATCGATAAGACTCCAAAATTTCCTCCATATTGCCTAAATTTAATTCCAGAATCTTGACCTACAATCGAAAGGCTAAGAGCCTCGAAGAATTATCAAAAAAGTTTATCGAACATTTTGAGGGAAGAGGAAATAATATTGTCTAACTCGATAAAATAACCTTATAATTAGGGGTCTAAAGAAGAAGGATCTACGATGTCATTAACATTCTATAAAGCCTGAGAGTTGTTTCTAAAAGAGGAAAAAATAACTATGAGTGGAAAGGACTTTACGAGGCCGTAAAGACCATTCGACAATGCACTCAAGAAGGCTAAGACTTTAAATTTTTAAATTTAAAGAAATAGAAATCATTAGAGTACTTGGCAAGTGGTTTTCTTAAGCTATTTCTAACCTGGAAGCCCGCCATTTCACTTTAATAAGCTGCCAGGCATATGATGAAATAAATGGACAATGTTACAATCAAGACCAAAATAAGAAGACTCTATGACATTATCAATGTCTTCAGATCACTCGGATTGGTAAAAAAGACTGCCCTTGGAGTAAAAAAGCCAGGTTACGAATGGGTAGGTACATAATTTCTATAAAACTTGATAATTAAAAAACAGTATTGTGACTAAAACACAGGCCTTAGTGAGCTGAATCAAGAGTACGAATGCCATAACCTGGAATAAAGGACCAGTTCGTTTTTTTACTTGAAGAATACAATTTTTAGCCCTTTTATATGCCCATCGATGAACAAGTCTAAAATAGATAATTTTGAATTGGCAAGGGGGTCTGATGAGAAGGAAGATGAGTAAACTTAAAAGTGTTCGATTATTTGTCAGTTCAATATTGAAAAGAATGACTTTCCAATATTTCAAAGAGCAACAAGTGCGTTCACACTTGTTCGATGTAATAAAAAACTTAATTTATGATTTCAATTGTTTATACTATTCTTATTCATTAATATACAGGTCAAAGTAGTCAATTAATGTTTAAGAGAGAAGGGAAACTTGCTTAGCTTTTCAAAAAATTAATTATTTGGCGGTATTTGAATTTGTCAAAAGA
>Ga0105051_10008684_pt1 | contig 10233 bp, 11 predicted proteins | sample FRY02_FD_78383 | JGI IMG/M metagenome (GOLD analysis project Ga0105051, IMG submission 78383) | Freshwater microbial communities from Lake Fryxell liftoff mats and glacier meltwater in Antarctica - FRY-02 (megahit assembly) | ecosystem: Environmental > Aquatic > Freshwater > Ice > Glacier...
AAACCATGAATCCCAAGTCAAAGATCCTGGTGACTGGCGGTTGTGGCTATGTCGGATCTGTCCTTGTGCCGCGATTGCTGGCCGATGGACATGAAATTCTCGTAGTCGATAATTGTTGGTTTGGAAACCATCTTCCATCAAGTCCCAACCTTGAAGTTCTGGTGTGTGATGTCCGTGAATTTGTGAAGGTGACAAGTCATCCGGTTAACGTCGTAATCCATCTTGCCAACATCGCCAACGATCCGGGAGTCGAGCTTAATCCCGCATTATCATGGGAAGTCAATGTACTCGGAAGTCAACAATTGATTGAGTGGTCCATCAGAAACGGGGCAAGCCAATTCATCTACGCTAGTTCGGGCAGTGTTTACGGTGTTTCTGATGAGCCAGAGGTAACCGAAGAAGTTCCGTTAGTCCCCATTTCGGTATACAACAAGACAAAGATGGTTGCTGAACGAGTTCTAGTCAGTTATCAGGATCAAATCAAAATTCATTGCATTAGGCCAGCAACTGTTTGTGGCTTTTCACCGCGGATGAGGCTGGACGTAAGTGTGAACTTACTTACTAAGCAGGCGTTCCAAAACAAGAGAATGACCGTATTTGGTGGAGACCAAACGAGACCAAATATTCATATTGATGACATGGCGAGGGTCTATACACACTTTATCGAAAACCCCTCGCTCCCGTCGGGCAGTTACAACGCAGGATTCGAAAACATGACGATACTCGAAATCGCGCGACTTGTCGAAGAAATGACTGGCGCAGAGATAGCGATCTCCGAATCCAATGATCCACGATCGTATCGACAGAATTCTTCGAAACTAGAGAATACAGGATTCGCGCCTCGGTTCACCGTGGCTGATGCGATTGCAGACATGCTGGAACGTTGGTCAGATGGGAGTTTGGTCGATTCCGAAAAATGGAACACTGTTATGCAAATGAAGTTGCTAGGAATTGGAAGTTAGTCTGATGGCTCGCGAAGTCGATCTCCTTGTGAACTATCCAAAGGCCGCTCGTGATTTATCGAAGCGTGCCAATGACAAAACTGACGTAGATCGAACAATTGCGAGGAAGTTCGATAAGGAGTTCTTCGACGGCGACCGCCGGCATGGTTATGGTGGTTTTGCGTATAGTCCAAGATTCTGGCAGCCGGTCGTTCCGACAATTCAGCAGCACTGGGATCTTAAGGCTGGTGACTCCGTTCTTGACATTGGTTGCGCAAAGGGATTCATGTTGCACGATTTTCAAGCCGAAATTCCCGGTCTGAAAATTGAGGGGGTAGATGTTTCGGGCTATGCAATAGCAAACTCACTTGAGTCCGTAAAACCCTTTTTGCAGGTGGCTAACGCAAGAGAACTTCCATTTGCAGATAGTTCATTTGACTACGTAATATCTATCAATACCGTTCATAATCTTGCGATAGATGATTGCACGCGTGCACTTTCCGAAATCGAACGGGTCAGTCGTAGGGGATCGTTCATCACTGTGGACGCGTACCGCGATGAGGCTGAAAGAAAGAGAATGGAAGACTGGAACCTCACCGCACTTACAATACTCTCGGTTAATGAGTGGATTGATGTGTTCAAAGAAGCAGGATATTCGGGAGATTACTTTTGGTTCATTCCATAAGCACCCAGGAGAAGTTTGACTTACTGTGCCAAATGCAGCGTATTCGCTTGGTAGAAGAGGGGATCGCGAGTCGCTACCACGAAGGTAAGATGCGATGTCCAACGCATCTTTCGATTGGGCAGGAAGCGGTCGCTGTAGCGGTTGGTGCAGTCATAAATTCCCGAGACTTTGCAGTTAGCACCCATAGAGCGCACGCCCACTATTTGGCGAAAGGTGGAAACCTTCCTGCAATGGTCGCCGAAATATATGGGAAAGCCACGGGATGCTCTCGCGGCAAGGGTGGGTCAATGCACCTCATTGATACATCAGTTGGATTCATGGGAACTTCGGCGATTGTCGGCAATAGTATTCCGATTGGAGTTGGTCTGGCTCTTTCCGTACAGATAAGGGGTTCGAACCAAGTATCTTGCATATTTCTCGGTGACGGCGCAATCGAAGAGGGGGCCTTCTATGAGTGTGTCAATTTTGCGTGTGTTCGTAAACTACCCGTGGTTTTCATCTGCGAGAATAACCTCTATTCGGTTTACAGCCCGCTAAGTGTTCGTCAACCGGAAGGTCGATCAATTGCGAAAATGGTGGAGGCGATAGGTGCGCAATCGTTTCAGGGCGACGGAAACAATGTTCTGAAAGCACGGCTCATTACCGCAGAGGCGGTTGACAATGCGCGAAATGGAAGTGGTCCGCAATTCATCGAATTTATGACTTATAGATGGCGCGAACATTGCGGACCTGAATTCGACAATGATCTGGGATATCGGACAGTTGAAGAATTTGAACTGTGGCGAGAAAGAGATCCGATTGCTCTGCTTCAAACAGAATTGGCGGGAAGCATTCGTGATTTCGAATTGAAGTGGGAAAGAGCTAATGAAGTCCTTAAAGACGAGATACTTGAAGCCTTCGAATTTGCCGAGAACTCCCCATTCCCGCCTGCGGAGGAAGCATTCACCGGTGATTTTGCAGTGCACGGGTTGGAGGCTTCGCCGTGAATAGAGAGGTCACATACGCCGCAGCAATTAACGATGCAATGCATGTCGCAATGCATCTGGACGATTCAGTTATTTGCTATGGACTTGGAGTAACTGATCCTCTTGGTGTATTCGGAACAACTCTCGGACTTGAACAAACGTTTGGTTCTGCGCGGGTGTTTGATGTTCCCACATCCGAAAACGCACTTTTGGGTGTTGCGGTCGGTGCATCGTTAAACGGACTCAAGCCTGTGGTGACGCACCAGCGTCTGGACTTCTTTCTGCTGGCGCTTGATCAACTCGTGAATTCGGCGGCAAAGTGGCATTACATGTTTGGTGGCAGTACGAGTGTCCCGATTACGATTCGGCTCGTTGTCGGTCGAGGATGGGGTCAGGGACCGACCCACTCGCAGAACCTGCACGCATGGTTTTCTCATATTCCTGGTCTAAAGGTGGTTATGCCGACCACGCCGGCGGATGCCAAAGGCCTATTACTGAGTTCAATTTTCGATCCAAATCCAGTGGTGTTTATCGAGCATCGTTGGCTGCACAATTCGGTCGGACTAGTAGAGCAAGGTGACACTCGAATCCCCCTTGGGAAGGCATCAGTTGCTCGAAATGGCAACGACGTGACGATTGTCTCGTTTTCATATCTCACCGTCGAGGCTTTAAAGGCGGCAGATTTTTTGAGTAACGAGAAAATTGAATGTGAGATTATCGATCTGCGTACGTTGAGTCCGCTTGACTGGCTAACGATCTATGATTCGGTCTCAAGAACGAGACGTTTGCTCGTGCTTGACTCCGGCTTTACTACTGGTTCGCTAGCTGGCGAAGTAGTCGCACGAGTTGCGATGTCTCACTACGGTCGCCTTGAGTGTGCCCCGGCTCGTCTAGCAATGCCAGATGTACCAGAACCAACAAGTTTCGGACTCACGCGTGGCTTTTATGTGCGAGCCGGAAATATCGCCGCAGAAGTGTTTAAGATGTTTGGAATGGAGCCGGAATACGCGCTGCGTTCGTTGCCGGAACCCCATCCTCACGATGTACCCGATGAGTGGTTCAAAGGCCCGTTCTAGATGTTATTAAATTCGGAACCTCGACTAAGGATTGCAAAAATTATTAGGCGATCAAGAGAACGGCATATACCAAGTTCCTATTAGAGCATTGACATCATTGATTCGGACTGGGTTTCCCAGAGGCTTTGGTATGTACCATGTTTTGTGTAGGCAGATTTCTTTAATTGCACCACTGTCAAGTGTATGAATCGTAACTCGAGCTCGACTGGTGACAGCATGCCTAGCGCTGAGTGCCGTCGTTGGCGATTGTGGAACACCTCGATGTAATCGGACATGGCTGCTGAGAGTTGAAGTCGAGTCTCCCAGGACTGACGATCCAGAAGCTCGACTTGGACACGACTCCAAAATGACTCGATAACGGTATTATCGAAATAATCACCGATGGTTCCCATCGAGGTAAGAAGCCCATAGTTAGTGGCGTGCTCGCTAAAACCCCATGACGTGAATTGAACGCCGTGGTCAGAATGTATTACCGTCTCGTTGGTGGCGCGACGAAGTTCGATAGCCATCGTCAAATCGTTAACTACGAGAGCAGTATCGTCACTGGAGTCGATTACCCAGCCCACGGACCCACCCCACCCTCCGAAGTCATCGCAGCAACCATATTCAGTCACCCAGAGAGTTTGGCTTTCTGGCTCGGACAAGTAAACTCCAATCACTCATTGCCTCAATGTCCGGGATCAGGTTCCTGGGGGCCTGTAGATCTTGGGGATATTCAAAATCTACTTCAAAAGAGTGCTGAATCAAGATTGACTCCAGTTCTGCTTTACTCCAAGCGTTTTGGTGATTCCAACGAAAGACCTCACCATCAGCGAAAGCGATTCGTCGAAGTTCACTTGCGATCGTGTGAGGACTTGCAGAAAATTCTGAGACTAGGCCAGGCAAGTTCGATGGTTCGATCCGAGGTGGCCCATGAAACGCCTTCGCATTTTCTAAGTTTGGAACTTCTGTGAAGTGGCTTCCATATTCAGAATTCATGTAGCCGCAAAACATCATTGAAAAACGCGCATCTAGACTATCGATGATGCCGTGGCTGGACCACGTGCTTTATACAGAGTGAACACCGATGTTTTCAAAGTACGATCTGTCGCCCTCAAAGTAGGCTTGGACGAAGAGGTCAAAGTTATGAATCTTGATGAATACGACCCCATCTGGGGTTAAGCATCGCCAAATCTCGCTGAGGACTCTGCTCGCAACTTCATCTGAAACGTGTTCCAGAAAATGAGACGAATATGCCAACTGAATTGATCCTGAGTCAATAGGAAAATTTACACTCTCAGTGAATTTGATTCCCGTGACACCCCGCTCTACGATCTCATCGAGACAAATCCAGCCTGGCCATCGACGTCGACCGCTTCCGACGTTAAGCCTCGATCTTTTCACGCCAAGAATCAGGTGAGTGAAACTTAAGACTTGATAAACAACTTTCAATCTGAAGGCCCAAAAAGTGTTGAAGGCGTTGTAGCATGAGCGTCCACACCACAACAGGGACGGGGATCTGCGTAAAAGAGTTTTGCTTTTCGAGATGCCCTTCTGAATGGTGGCATTCATTCAGAAGCTTCGTATGCTAGAAATGGGTCAGGCAGATGCCTGCTCATATTACCGCCAATTAGGGGCCAGAAAGACTTTGGCCTTCGCAACATCCTTTAGAGAGTGATCTCTATGACGGGGCGCGTACCACCTGACCGTGCGGGAATTGCCCGGTGAGTGATGACGGAATTTTGAAATATAACCGCTAAACCCTTTGGACCAACGATGAACCCCAAGTCAACCAGTTCCAGAGATCCAATATCCCCACCTAGACCTTCAAGGTAGATCATCAATTTCAGATGGCCTGGTGCAAGGCCATCCTGATCCCACGCACTTGGTCCGAAATCTCTTGCCTCGTGTTTTGTTTCCCAAGCCCTAACGTTGACCGCGCGGAAAGGACTTCCGCAAACCTGCAAGATCGCATCTTCATGATTAGTTAGGACGGCCTGTACAGATTTTCCCATATCCGAACAACCAAGGTATACATAATCGCGATTCATCGCCTCGTATACCTCAGATCCAAAGGCCGAACGGATCCACTTTTGACCCTTCGTATCGGGCATGGCCATAATTTTGGGTGGATGAACGAATGCTTCCTGCAATTCGATTAGATTGCACTTGGTCAAGATAAAAGTGGAATAAAGTGCCGCCCCCCAGGCCAGATTTACACAGCGGTCGTGTATGTCGAAAATGTGTTCTTGAGCGCTTTTATCAGCCACCAAAAATTGCCTCAATGCCTGACGAATGCTCCTAATTAGGACGAGTACACTAGAGGTATGAAAAAGATAAAAGTTTTTTTATGCGACTTGACGCATACCGGTCAAGTTGTTGCAGCCAATGTGATGCCACTTGGAATTGGTTTGATCGCTGGGCACTTATTGTCAGTCTTTCCTAATACACATGTAGAGCTATTTAAATATCCAGATGATCTTGCTGCGCGGCTTGAGGATGACACTCCGCAGATTGTCGGGTTCTCGAATTATTCTTGGAACCTTGATATTTCATATAAATTTGCGCAACGCATAAAGCAAGCCTCACCAGAAACGATAATTGTTTTCGGAGGCCCAAATTATGGTCTGCAAGAGGAAGAAGTTGAGAGTTTCTGGCAGAGATACCCACTCATTGATTTTTATGTTGTAAGAGAAGGGGAAGTATCTTTCGAAAATTTATTTCATCTTCTTGTTGAAAACGATTTCAATATTCAGAACATCAAGCTACACCCAGATGGCCTTACTAATTGCCATTTCTTGTCAGAAGGGAAAGTTGTTCAAACGCAGGTTGCTCCAAGGATTGGAGATTTAGGCAGTTTGCCGTCACCATATCTTCTAGGTTTGATGGATAAATTTTTCGATAATGTTCTAATCCCGATGATCCACACGACGCGTGGGTGTCCATTCGCTTGTACTTTTTGTTCTGAGGGGAGTAAGTATTACTCAAAAGTTTCTCATCGCACCGATTTGGCTGATGAATTGGAATATATTGCATTGAAAAGAGGGAGTATTCCAGACCTAATAGTTACTGATGCAAACTTTGGCATGTACACCCAAGATCGCGAAAAAGCTCTCCTCATCAGGGATATCCAGGATCGACATAAATGGCCACAACGTTTAATTGTTTCTACTGGTAAGAATCAGAAAGAGAGGATCATAGAAGTTGCGGACATTTTGAATGGAACTATGAGCGTTGCAGCTTCACTACAATCCACCGACGAAGAGATTTTAAAAAACATTAAGAGATCAAATATTTCTATCGAATCGTTAAAAACCATTGTCGATAGGGCGAACTCATCCACTTCTTCAACGTACACAGAACTTATCTTGGGCCTTCCTGGTGATTCCAAGGTTAAGCATGAAAAATCGCTTCGAGATGTTACGAACCTTGGATTGGGAATTGTTCGGATGTACCAACTGATTCTTCTTCCCCAAACAGAACTGAACACACCTACCCAGCGTAAAGAGTACGATATGAAAACACGTTTTCGTATCAACCCCCGCTCGTTTGGCAAATACGCGCTGTTTGGTCAAGAATTTACGGCTGTTGAACATGAAGAAATTCTCATCTCAAATTCAACTTTAAGTTTTGATGATTACATGGACTGCCGAGAATTACACTTATCGATCGAAATCCTTCACAATTCTAGTTTGTTTTATGAACTTTCTGCATTGTTTAGACAATTTGGTTTACCATGGTTCGAATTAATTCAACGCGTACACGAAGCTCGACACATTAATTCAGATGCAGTATCAAGCTTATATCGTGATTATCGTGATGAGAACATGGATGGGACGTTCGCTACACAGGATGAACTAACTGAGAAAGTTGGTTTACATATCGATGGTTTCTTAAAAAATCTCGATGGAACAAATGAAATTGCAAAAGGGAAAGCCCGCGCCATTTTGTATCTGCTTAACGAGCTTCATGCTGTTGTATATGAAGAAGCGTCTTTAGTTATTGCAGAAAGAGGACTATTAACTGAGCAAGTTTCTCTCTACCTTTCCGAACTAGAGACTTTTAGCAGATGTAAAAAAATAGATTTTCTTGATACGTCCATAGTAAAATTCGCTCAATTTCATTATGACTTTATAAATCTTGAAAATTCTCATTTCATGCTGGACCCAAATAATTATTTTTTAGATGAAGTAACTAGTTATAAGTTTCAGCACAGTCCCGACCAAGTGGAGCTAATTGGAGGCTATTTGGCTCAATATGGCGGTAATGCTCTTGATGGTTTGGGAAGAATTCTTATGCGCGCCAATCCAAGGAAACTGTTCCGCAACTACACATGCGGAGTATCGAATGATACTCCGAGTTTAGATACAAAAATTAAACCGGACCAAGCGTTAAATGTTTATGGCGGGTTTTCAGTTGAGTAGTTCTTTTACTAATAAGAGTGTCTTGGTAGTAGGGGCCGCTAGTGAACTTGGACTTATGATTTCGAGGACTTTTGCGCAGCGTGGCGCAAAATTAGTACTGGTTGATACAACTCCTATCAAGGTAGAAAAAGCCGATGAATTATACGGTTCAACACAGATGATATGTGATGTTACTAAGCAATTAGCAATTACTAAAATGTTGGCCAAATTAAGTCACCCACTGACAGGAATGGTTTATCTTCCACGTGCAAGGACGAGAGTGCCAATTTCAGAAATAAAGATGGGGGATTTAAACAAAGACATGGAGGTGGCCGTAGGGGGCTTGCTTCTTCTCTCTAATTCCTTGCGAGGAGTTTTAAAGGCTTCGAGCGCCGACAATCCATTCATACTTTGTCTTTCTTCAGTTTTAGCGACTCAAGTTAGTTCAGCAGAGGGTATTACCTACCACCTATCAAAAGCAGCCCTAGAACAGTTGGTTAGATGCCTTGCTGTTGAGTTTGGCCCCGAAGGAATAAGAGTAAATGCTGTTTCACTCGGGTGGATTGGTAAAAGGAAAAACGAAGAATTGTTTCTTAGCGAAAAGAACTTTAGCTACCGAGAAACTGTAAATTCAGTGCACCCACTTCGAAGGATTGGTGAGTCGGCCGACGCTGCGGAAGCTTTAGCCTTCTTGGCTTCTAATGAGGCAAAGTTCATTACGGGTCAAATTTTACATGTGGATGGCGGGTTAGCTCTTCAAGAGCCTGGTGGAGCAAGGCTTTCCTGGATAAATTCATTAAAAATTAAATCAAAAGAATCGAAGTCCTCGTGAGTGAAAAATCAAATACTCAAATGAATATTGAAAGAAAAGTGGCTGTAGTGACTGGTGGATCATCTGGAATTGGCTTAGCAACTGTTGAGAAGTTATGTAACTTAGGTTTTCGAGTTGCATTCTCCGGTAAAACGCAATCTAAAATTGAGCAAGTGGTGACGGATTTTTCCAAGAGGGGATTTGAAACTATTGGATTATCGTGCGATCATCGTGAGATTTCTTCATTTAAGAAATTAGTCAGTCTTACAGTGAAAACGTGGGGGAAAATAGATGTTCTGGTGAATAATGTTGGAGGCATTTCAAATGTGGGTACCTTTGTCTCACTTGAGGATGCTGATTGGCAAGAAAGTCTGAATCTAAACTTCATGTCCACAGTGCGAATGATAAAGGAGTCCCTGCCGTTCCTCGAAAAAAACAAGGGCAGTCGAATTATAAACGTAAGTAGTTTTGTTGCACAACAACCAGGTAAATGGAATCCGCACTACTCAACGGCGAAGGCGGCACTCCTTAATCTTACAAAGTATCTGGCGAACGAGCTAAGCGCCAATGATATTTTGGTTAATTCCGTAATACCTGGATCTATTGATACGGAAGGTTGGCGCTCTGGTGTGTTGTTGAGGGCTTCAAAAAATATTCTTGAATTTGATACCTTATTCAAAGATGAAGTTAAGAGGATTAATTCCATAACACCACTTGGGCGAATGGGCCAATCTTTCGAGGTCGCCGAGTGCATTGGATTTCTAGCTTCAGATAGCAGTTCTTTTATAACGGGAACGCATTTAGTCGTTGACGGTGGTCGCATAGTTGGATTATGAGCTCAATAATCGAACATCTAGCCTGCTTGGTAAAACGCAAATTTTGGCGGTTGGGTCTGCTGTCGCTTTGGTTGACTTCTAATATGTGAGGATTCGATCCTCATTGAAAGGAAATTGTAATGCCTAAGCCCTATCCGATTGAGTTACGTCGTGACATTGTTGCGGTGGCTCGTAAACGTGAAGCACCGTTGAGTCAGATCGCCAAAGATTTCGGGATTTCCGAGGCCTGTTGACGTAACTGGTTGAAGAAAGCCGATATCGAAGATGGCCTGGCCCACGGTGTGACTGAGAAAGACACTGCCAATCTGCGGGGAGCCAAGAAACGGATTCGCCTCATCGAACAGGAAGCCGAAGTGATGCGCCGGGCAGTTGCCTATCTGTCTCGGGATGTCAACGTAATACGATTTATAAAAGCTGGTTCTTGACCTTGCCAAACGAGATGCTCCCGTCAGGGTGCCTGTCGTGGTGGCTTGTCGGGTATTGGGTTTTTCTACTCAAGCGTTCTACAAGTGGAAGAAAAATCCTTGCTCGCAACGG
>Ga0105051_10008685_pt1 | contig 10232 bp, 6 predicted proteins | sample FRY02_FD_78383 | JGI IMG/M metagenome (GOLD analysis project Ga0105051, IMG submission 78383) | Freshwater microbial communities from Lake Fryxell liftoff mats and glacier meltwater in Antarctica - FRY-02 (megahit assembly) | ecosystem: Environmental > Aquatic > Freshwater > Ice > Glacier...
AATGCTGCCACGCGCTTGGCCCATGGTGAAAAAGCGGCGCAAGAAGCTGCGGATACCGCCCAGCAAACTTTCGAACAAGGCGGGGCCGGTGGCGAATTGCCGGTCCATTTGGTAGGCTCGGACGAGATATCCATAATCGACGCCTTGGTTGGCATCGGTTTTTGTGCATCCAATGGGGAAGCAAAACGACTTGTCGCCGGTGGCGGTGCCCGCGTCGATGATGAACCCATCAAGGCCCCGGGTCATATGATTCCGATCACCGATCTGGATATAAAAATTTCGGCAGGAAAAAAGAAGCACGGCCTGCTTCGCAAATCCTGAATCCTGCCTAAGGCCTGTCGTTTACCAGCGTTTACCTTTTATTCTTGATCATGGACTATTGTTGCACTGAACCATTTTACGGAGTTCGTGGGACATGACGAGTGCATCGCCTGAGACATCGCCAGATTCGCGCCGTGCGACGCGTTTCCCGGTCGATTTTGAAACCATTTGCGAATTTCATCCTGATCAGGAAATCCGGACAAGAATTGCCAATATTTCCGCCAATGGCATGATGCTGACCGATCCGATCGACATGGCAAAGGGCGACCGGTTAATTGTTCGTCTGCCAGTAGCCGGGCGCATCGAAGCCTATCTTGTCTGGTCCCATCAGGGACGCCACGGCTTTAAGTTCGAACATGTGATTAGAGAGCCGGATTTCGTCGCAATGCTGGACAAGATCAACAGTCTCTAGCCGCTATCCGCTGCGCAACAGACTAACGCCCCAGTCACGCTCGAACAGATAGAGTGCTATCCGCGCGGCCTGCCCTCTTTTGCTATCCAACCCGCCATCGCGGTCTAGCAATAGCCGGGCATCATCGGTGGCCGCCCCGATCAGTTCGTTGACCTGCGCCGGCGTGGCGACACGAAAGCCTGCATCGCCCGATTGCCGGGTACCCAATAATTCCCCTGCCCCGCGCAAACGAAGATCTTCTTCGGCAATCCGAAAACCGTCATTTGTCTCGCGCATCAGCGTAAGTCGAGCGCGCGCCGTTTCGCTCAGCGTTTCGCCGCGAATCAACAGGCAGTTGGATTTGACGCTGCCCCGGCCTACGCGCCCGCGGAGCTGATGCAATTGGGCGAGACCGAAACGATCCGCAGCTTCGATGATCATCAGGCTGGCATTTGGCACATCGACCCCGACTTCGATAACCGTGGTGGCGACAAGGACCTTGATTTCGTCGCGCTGAAAACGACCCATAACCAGGTCTTTTTCAGGCCCCTTCATCCGGCCATGTACCAAACCGACCTGGTCACCAAATCGCGCTTTCAGACTGGCCGCCCGGTCTTCCGCTGCCGCGAGATCGCTTTTTTCGCTTTCTTCTATCAACGGACAAACCCAGTAAGCTTGGCCGCCCGCAGCGATATGCCGGGCCAGGCCATCGACCACGTCCGGCAAACGACCATCAGAAATCACGCTGGTATCAATGGCTTGCCGCCCCGGAGGGAGCTCATCGATACGCGAGACATCCATTTCACCATATTGGCTGAGCGTCAGCGTCCGCGGTATCGGTGTGGCGGTCATCGCCAGCAAATGCGGTGTCCGTTCGGCCTTTTGGGTGAGCAGAAGGCGTTGGGAAACGCCGAATTTATGCTGCTCGTCAATTATCGCAATGGCGAGATTTTTATATTGAACGTGCTCCTGAAAAATCGCGTGGGTTCCGATCAATATATTGATCGACCCATCCATCAGTCCCATCAGGGTCGCTTCTCGCACCCTGCCCTTGTCGCGCCCGGTCAAAATCGCGAGATTGACCGGAAGGCCTGCCAGCAATTTCTGCAGGCTTTCAAAATGCTGGCGCGCCAAAATTTCGGTCGGTGCCAGAAAGGCACCCTGATATCCCGCTTCCACCGCCGATAGCAGCGCCATCAGGGCTACCAGCGTCTTCCCCGAACCGACATCGCCCTGAAGCAACCGCAGCATCGGAGCGCTTTGCGCAAGATCGCCTTCTATCTCGGCAATGCAGCGCTTCTGGGCATTGGTCAGTTCAAATGGCAGCTTCATCTGATCGCGAAGCCTGCCGTCTCCTTGAATGGGGATGCCCTTCTTGCTTCGGTTGCTGGCGCGGACCAGCATGAAGGCCAACTGATTGGCAAAAACCTCGTCATAGGCGAGCCGGTCGCTGGCATCCGCGCTTTCGGTGCGGTGGAGAGAGAAGATATGATGCTTCCAACTCATCCAGTTTTTCGCAGCCAGCTGGCTTGGTTCGATCCATTCCGGCAGTTCCGGAGCAAGGGCAAGTGACTGCTCGATCAACTGCCGCATGCGCACATTACCAAGCCCGTCGGCCAAAGGATAAATGGGTTCCAATAGCGCGATCGCCCCGGCCTGCGCCGGCTCCAGCACCTGATCAGGATGCACCATCTGCAGTTCGTCACCGTAACGCTCGAGCTTGCCGGAAATCACCTTGGGCTCCCCGAGCGGCAGCAACTTCTTGGGCCAGCCCGGATTACGCCCGAAAAAGGTCAGACTGATATAATTGCCCACCTTGTCGGTTGCATGGACCCGCAGGGGGCTACGCGGTCCGCCGGTGCGATAGTCAACCGGAGTGACCTCCACGATGATTGTCTCGCCAACATCGATTTCATCCAGTTCCTCGACGCGTTTCCGGTGCATCCAATAGCTGGGCTGATGGTACAGCAAATCCTTGACCCGAGTCAGCCGCAGCTTCTCGAGTGGCTTGGCCAGCACCTTGCCGACGCCCTTGAGCGACTGGGTTTCGCCAAATAATGGATTGAGTATATCGGGCCGCATGTCTATCCGCCTTTATACCCTCGCTGGTACATTATACCAGCCAAGTTGGAGCAGCAAATATGGATCGCGAAACAAGGCTGAAACGGCTGCAATTTCGCGCCTGGCATCGTGGCACCCGCGAAGCCGACTTTTTGATTGGCGGTTTTTTTGATCGCTACAGCCATGACTGGTCAGAGCAAGAGATGGACTGGTTCGAAAAGCTGCTCGTCGAAGATGATGTGGATGTCATGGCCTGGGCGATTGGCACCTTGCCCGTTCCGCCAAAATTTGGCGGTCCGCAAATGGACGCCATGCAGCAGCTCGACTATATCGATGCAACGAATTGACATTCGTGTCCTTTATCCAAAAGCGATTGTAAGTGTCTTATCTAGATAGATTATTATCCTCCGAAAAAGGTATGACGCTGGCCGGCGTGCCAGCTGGCTATCGCCCGCTTTTTCTATCGGAAATCGCGGTCAAGTCAGGGCGGCGCACGATGTTTATCGCCACCGATGACGCGGCGATGAGTGCGGTTGTGGAAGCCGCCCGTTTTTTTGAACCAGGCCTGGCGATCATTGAATTTCCCGCCTGGGACTGCCTGCCCTATGACCGGGCATCCCCCGCGCTGCACACCACTTCGGACCGGCTTGCCGCGCTGGCCAAGCTGGCGCTCCCCTTCACCGGCTCGCAGCTGGTGATCACGACTGTCAACGCGGTAACCCAACGGGTGCTGGCGCCATCGCGAATCAGGGAATTTGTCACCCGCCTCGCGCCCGGGACGGTTGTCGAACAGGAAAAGCTGATCTCTTTCCTCTATGCCAACGGCTTCGTGCGCGTGGATACCGTGGCCGACAGCGGCGAATTTGCGGCCCGTGGCGGCTTGATCGATCTCTTTCCACCCGGTGCCAAGCTACCAATCCGAATCGACCTTTTTGGCGACGAAGTAGAGACTTTGCGGCAGTTCGACCCTGCCGACCAGCGCACGGTTGGCAGTATCGATGGTCTTGATTTGTTGCCGGTATCGGAGTTTCTGCTGGATGACGACAGCATAACCCGCTTCCGCACCCGCTACCGTGATCTATTTGGCGCCGTTTCGACGAGCGATGCATTATATCAATCGATCTCGGAAGGGCGCAGACTGGCAGGGATGGAGCATTGGCTGCCGCTGCTCGAAGAGCGGCTGGCTACTATTTTCGATTATCTCGAAGATGATTGCATGATTTTACGGGATGCAGCCGGTTCAGCCGCAGCGGAAGCGCAATTTGCGGCCATTGCGGACTATCACAAGAACCGGGTTGAAGCCGACAAGGCCAATTTGTCGAGCTACCGCCCGCTACCACCCGAAATGCTTTATCTGACGCGGGATGAATGGCGGTCGCACGAGAATGACGCGCCCATCCATGTTCTGAGCGAATTTGACGAACCAGAATCCGACGCCGTCATGTCAATGTCGGTGTCGTCGCCCCGCGATTTTTCTCCGGAGCGGGCGCGCAACGAGAATATTTATCAGGCATTGGGCGCCCATCTGAACAGTCTGGCAAAGTCCGGCACCACTGCCATCGTCGCAAGCTATAGCAAGGGATCGCGCGCGCGCATCTTTGATCTGCTCAAAGACCATGACGTAAAGACGGCAGTGCTCTGTGATGACTGGAATTCCTGCCTCTCGGCCAGCCCCGGGGTCGCCCTGACAATATTGCCGCTCGCGTCAGGCTTTCGGACAGACAGCCTGTCTTTGCTCACCGAACAGGATATTTTCGGAGACCGACTAGTCCGCAAATCCAAGCGCCGCAAAAGCAGTGATGCCTTTATCGAAGAACTGTCAGCGCTCAGTCAGGGCGATCTGGTTGTCCATCTCGAGCATGGCGTGGGTCTGTATGAAGGCATCGTTTCCATTCCGGTTGGCACCAGCCCGCATGATTGTGTTCATCTCAAATATGCCGGCGGCGACAAGCTTTATGTACCGGTCGAGAATATCGACGTTCTCAGCCGCTACGGCGAAGGCGGCGAGAGTGTTGTGCTCGACCGGCTCGGCGGCGAAGGCTGGCAACGGCGCAAATCAAAACTGAAGGAACGCATACGGGCAATTGCCCATGAGTTGCTGAGAACTGCAGCCGCTCGCGCATTGCAACCGGCGACGCCCGCCCGCGTTGAAGCCGCCGAAATGGCCGGCTTCGTGGATCGCTTCCCCTATCAGGAAACCGATGATCAGCAGCAGGCAATCGAGGAAGTGCTCGCCGACATGGCATCGGGCAAGGCGATGGACCGTCTGGTCTGTGGTGATGTCGGCTTTGGCAAGACCGAGGTCGCGATGCGCGCTGCTTTTGCCGCCGCCATGGCCGGGATGCAGGTTGCCATAATCGCACCCACGACCCTGCTCGCCCGGCAGCATTTCAACAATTTCGAAGAGCGTTTTCGGCCCTTCCCGATAAAAATCGGGCGGCTATCCCGTCTGGTTCCGGCCGCAGAAGCTAAGAAAACCAAGGAAGGCCTGACCAGCGGCGAAGTCGACATTATCATAGGCACCCATGCCCTGCTTGCCAAATCGATCGAATTTCAGCGGCTCGGCCTGATCATCATCGATGAAGAGCAACGCTTTGGCGTGACTCACAAGGAACGCCTCAAGGCCATGAAGGCCGATGTCCATGTGCTGACCCTCACCGCCACGCCTATTCCCCGTACATTGCAGATGGCGATGACCGGCATGCGCGAACTATCCGTCATCCAGACGCCGCCGGTCGACCGGCTGGCCGTGCGCACCTACGTCATGCCGTGGGACCCTATTCCGCTGCGCGAGGCGCTGCTGCGTGAACATTATCGCGGGGGACAGTCGTTCATTGTAGTCCCGCGCATCGCCGACCTCCCCGATATCGAAGATTTTCTCAAGAAACATGCGCCCGAATTGACCTATGTCGTCGCGCATGGACAAATGGCCCCGGCGACCGTGGAAGAGCGGATGTCCGCCTTTTATGACCGCAAATATGATGTTCTGCTTTCGACCACGATTGTCGAAAGCGGCCTGGATATTCCCAGCGCCAACACGCTGATCATCCACCGCGCCGACCGCTTCGGCCTCGCCCAGCTCTATCAGCTGAGAGGCCGTGTCGGACGTTCAAAAACGCGCGCTTATGCCTATATGGTCACGCCCAAGGACCGGATCATCACCGAAAAGGCAGAAAAAAGGCTGAAAATTCTCGGAGATCTGGACAGTCTTGGCGCCGGTTTTGAACTCGCCAGCCATGATCTCGATATTCGCGGCGCTGGCAACTTGCTGGGGGACGAACAATCGGGACATATCAAGGAAGTCGGCTTCGAACTGTACCAATCGATGCTGGAAGACGCGATTCTCGAAGCGAAGGCCAAAGGCTCTGGCATGCCAGCCCGAACCGATAGCTTCTCTCCCCAGATCACGGTCGATGCGCCGATCTTGATACCGGAAGCCTATGTGCCCGATCTTTCCCTCAGAATGGGCCTTTATCGCCGCATGAACAGCCTCAAGACGCTGCCGGAGATCGAATCCTTTGCTGCGGAAATGATAGACAGATTCGGCGACCTGCCGATCCAGACGGACAATCTGCTCAAGCTCATGCATATCAAGATGAATTGCGTGAACGCACAGATAGCGAAAATCGAAATGGGACCGCGCGGCGCATTGGTCACCTTCCACAACGACCGCTTTCCGAATGTTCAGGGCCTGCTCGACTATGTCGATCGCCTCAAGGGAACCGCGAAAATTCGGCCCGACAATAAATTGTTCATCGAACGCAAATGGCGCGATCCCAAGTCGCGCCTGCATGGCCTGACCCAATTGACCACGGGACTATCGAAACTCGCACAACGCGTTTCTGCCTAGTTGCTGCGCAAGGCGAAGGCCTCAAATTCATCTGGCGAGAGCGGTCCGGAACGCAGGAAGCCCTGGAAATATTCGCAGCCCTGTTCCGCCAGAGTCTGAAGCTGAGCTTCGGTTTCGACCCCTTCGGCGATCACGCTGAGATGCAGGCTATGCGCCATGTCGATAATGGACCGCACCACAACCTGATCCTTTACCGAGCCGCTAATGTCGCCGGTCAGGCCGCTGTCGATCTTCAAATAGTCGACCGGCAGCTCCTTGAGATAAGATAGGCTGCTGTAGCCGGTGCCAAAATCGTCAATCGCTATGCAAATGCCCGCCTTTCGCAATCGGTGCAATTTGTCCGCAGAAGTCGCCAAATTGCCGATCAATTCCGATTCGGTGATTTCGAGAGTCAGATGGCGCGGTTCGAAACCGGCAGTATCGACCTGCCTCAGCATATCACCGACAAATCCGGCGCCCGCCAAATCTCCGGCCGTGACATTGATGGAAAGCCGCAAGAAACCAAGGCTTGCTGGCCAGCTGGCGGCCAGTGTTAACGCCTGCTTGTGAATTTGAGTCGAGAGAGACTCCATCACTCCGGCCCGTTCCGCGACGGCGAACAAGGTTGAAGCGCCCAACAGCCCATATTCGGGATGCTCCCATCGTGCCAAGGCTTCAGCGCCGACCAGTTGCCCCGTATCGATTCTTATCTGCGGTTGAAAGGCGATGACAATTTCGCCGCGGCCCATTGCCCCGGCCAGTTGATCCTCCAGCACCTCTTCCAGATGCACGTCAGCTTCCGAAACATTGCTGAAATTGATCGGCAGAGCGTCTGCGGCGGTCGCTTCCGCAAGCGCGAGAACCGCTTTTCTGATCAATGTCTTTCCGCTGGAATTGCTATTCCCGATCGCGACCCCGGCCCGCGCAACCGGGTTGATCGGCCGCCCTTCCAGCTGCAGGTCCTCAAAGATGCTGCCGATCAGATCATTGGCAAAATCCGAAATCTCGCTTTTCTGAATATTGGCGAGCGCGATCAGAAAATTCTGACCATCCAGACGCGCAACCAGATGCGGGCCTGCATATTGGCGCTGCGTATGATCCATCAGCCTGTGTCCGACAATCCGCAGCAGTTGATCCCCCGCGCTGCGTCCGAAAGCGGCGTTGATCATCCGGAAGTTTTTGATACCGATCGCAATCAGCGTCAATTGGCTTCCCTGCTCCAGCTTTTGTCGAATCCACGTGCGGGCAGCTGCCGCATTCCGCAACCCGGAAAGCAGGTCCCGCCCGGTCCAGTCATCCACGTCCTCGTTGTTCGCGAGATATTCAATCCTGCCAAAGATCCGGCCATCTGCTTCGTGCAAGTGATGGATGACCGGGCGGCCATTGAACTGGTGCGGCACCGCTGCCTGTCTGGCGCCATCGCGCAGACGTCCCATCGCCCCTCGTACGCGCTTCTGTTCTTTGCGCGATAAAGCGCGGTAGATGCCGGTCACGGGATATTTTCCAAAATCAATCTCTCCGGCCGCTGCCAACAGACTGTCGCTGATCCAATATTCGTTCACCGAGCCCAAGGTCATCGACCATTGCAAATCGGCAAATGTCAGCAACGACTGCTCATGGCTCGCGCGTTCGGCGCCGCCTCTGAAATTTTCTACATAGCGATAGGCATATTTGACCGACTGAGCGAGATCCGCACCAGCATCGGCAAAATCCAGATAGTGGGTTGCACCGAAATCAAAGCATTCCCCGATGATTCCTTGGCTTTTGCTGCTATCGACCAACGCCAAAATCGCAATCCCGCCTTCGGTAGCGGTCCTGGACAGCTCTGCAATCGCCTTCAACCCTTCATCTTCGGCTCGGCGGACATCGATCACCGCGATCATCGCACCGGCTGAAAAAAACCGGGCCCTCAGATTATCCTGTCTGCGGGCCGAATGGACCCGCCAGCCAAAAGACGCAATTTCTGCGGCCAGAGGATCGCGCTCGTGGAACGAAAGCAGAAACAGGTTCCTGAATTCTGCCGGATGCGCAGTCGGGATGGATGATATTTGGACCTCAAAACTCCTTGATTTGGCCGGCCGGAACGCCGGTTTGCTAGCAGCTGCCTATCTTTTTCCGTAGCACGAAAACCTTTATAGGGCGTTGCCTGCCTATCCGGAAAACGCTAGCTCTATCTCATTGGATCAACATGAGGCGCCTAATGCAAGACGGTTTCGGACGCAAAATTGATTACCTGCGGATTTCGGTTACGGACCGATGCAATTTCCGCTGCCAATATTGCATGTCCGAGAAGATGACCTTCATGCCAAAGTCAGAGCTGCTAACACTGGAAGAGATCACCCTGATCGCCGAACGGTTCATCGGCCACGGCATCCGCAAAATCCGGCTTACCGGCGGCGAACCGCTAGTCAGACGGGATATGAAAGACGTTATCCAACGCCTTGGCAGAAAAGTGGCCTCCGGCGAACTGGAAGAATTGACGCTGACCACCAACGGGTCATTGCTGACCGAATATGCTGACCATCTCGCAACCCATGGCATGCGGCGGATCAATGTCAGCATGGATACGCTCGACCCCGACCGCTTTTCTGAAATCACCCGTGGCGCCGATGTGAACGTCGTATTGGCCGGCATAGAGGCAGCCCAGTCGGCCGGCATCCAGGTCAAGATCAACATGGTCGCGCTGCGCGATTTCAACGAAGCCGATCTTCTGCCGATGGCCGAATATTGCGCGAAACATGGCCATGATCTGACGATTATCGAGACCATGCCGATGGGTGATGTCGGTGCGGATCGCAAACTGGCCCATATTTCCGCCGATGAATTTATGACGCCCTTGAGTGATCATTACACAATCACCCCGATTCCCCATCGCAGCTCTGGTCCGGCTCGCTATGTCTCAGTCGAACCGCTAGGCCTGCGCCTGGGCATGATCACGCCGCTGAGCAATAATTTCTGCGACGACTGCAACCGGTTGCGGCTCACCACCGATGGCAAGATATTCATGTGCCTCGGTCACAGTACGCATGTCGACTTGCGCGCCGCGGTTCGCAAGGATGGCATCGCTGCCGTTGACCAACTGCTTCAACAGGCCCTAAAGCTCAAACCGCGGCGCCATGATTTCAATGCCCAACTCGATGGGTCCGCAGAGATATTGGAGCGTCACATGAACGTCACGGGCGGATGAACAAGAAGAAATGGGCACTGATCGTGTCGCCTACGCAACCAGCGCAGGAAGCCGCCGAAAAACTGAAGCCAATGATCGACTGGGTCCCGCCCGAAGAGGCCGATCAGGCCGTTGTTCTGGGCGGCGACGGTTTCATGCTGCAAACATTGCATCAGATGCTCAATCGCCGCAACATCATGCCGGTCTATGGCATGAACCTGGGCACGGTCGGCTTCCTGATGAACAACTGGCATCTGGAAGACCTGAGCGAGCGGCTGACCAAGGCCCGGGCGTTCAAGGTCAAACCGCTCAAGATGGAAGTAGAGACGATTTCCGGGGCCAAATTCACCCTGCCCGCGATCAACGAAGTGTCGCTGCTGCGCGAAACCCGGCAAACGGCGAAACTCGAGATCGAGATCAATGGCCGGGTTATGATGGAGGAACTGGTCTGCGACGGCGTGCTG
>Ga0105051_10008688_pt1 | contig 10231 bp, 2 predicted proteins | sample FRY02_FD_78383 | JGI IMG/M metagenome (GOLD analysis project Ga0105051, IMG submission 78383) | Freshwater microbial communities from Lake Fryxell liftoff mats and glacier meltwater in Antarctica - FRY-02 (megahit assembly) | ecosystem: Environmental > Aquatic > Freshwater > Ice > Glacier...
ATTTTTAAATAATTGATTATTATTAAATTGGTCAGATTCTAATTACTTATTCCAAATTATTAATTTTAAATTAACTATTTCCTTCTTCTTTATGTTACTTAGAAATTTCCATATTTTTTTCTATAATTTCCTCTTATGGTTTTGGAACTGCCGGATTTCTAATTGTATATTATATAAATTTATAATTTTAAATATTTAACTCATCTTCTGATATTTCTATCTCAGGCTTCTAATCTTCTTCCTATTCTGGTTTGTATTCTTAACTAATTTCTTCTGACATTTTATTTTTATAATAATTTATAAATTAATGATAAATATTATATTCAGTACATTTTTAAAATAAATATTTACAACATAAATTATAAAATATGTAATTTAATTAAATTTTAATTAAGAGAGGAAAATTGTCATTTTTAAATATATTCGATATCCCAAGGATTCTATTTGAATTTATTTTATATGTACTAATTTGCTCCCGTAGAAACAAGTAAATCAGAGCATTCATAATTGTTGTGAACATTAGCTAAATGTAATGCGGTGTTTCCGTCATCCTAAAATTTATATTATTAATTTAAATTTAAATGTTATGGGGTTAGAGACCATGGATATATACATATATTGAAATTATTGAAATTTAATATTTTACATTTTGATCATCTATATTGACTCCTTTGGAAATTAGATATTCCATCACTTGTACATTATCGCATTAAGCTGAAATTAGTAAGAAATTATTGCCATTTTCATCTCTAATATCTTATGTGTGTACATGATGTAATTCATACATTTCGATGAACTTTAAAAAATATTAGTAAAATAAGGAAAAATATTACTTCATGAACTTTATTTATTTTAATAAAGCGCTAAAGTTACTCAGCGACAGTTAATTTTTTCATATGTCTATCTGCAATTTCTGAAGATCTTATAGCTAAGCAACGTTTATCCATAGAAGATGTCTTTTAAATTTCCATGAAGCTTTATTCATCCACAGATTATTGATTATCCAAAGGTTTTTTTAAGGACCTTGATAAAACTTTCAAGAATTGTTGTTCTTTATTATTCGATAAGTTAAAAGATATATTTTTAGTATTTTCTTCTATTTTTACAGTATTCTATTTAGATAAATAAACCGATCCTTCATTAATATCTTTACCTAAAAGACCTTAAGCCATCTAATATAAAATTAATTTAAAAAAATCTAAAATTACTTATTCTAGTTCTTTATTTCCTATACTTTTCATATCTTTAAAGATATTATTTAGATTGTTATTTATTATATGAGATGGAACTATTTTTGAAAATTTAGATTAATCTCTTGATATTGCAGGTTTTAGCATTGGAGAATTTATAATGCTCTTTAAATTTTCTGGAGATAAAGCTTTAGAATTAAAGTAGTCATTGTAATAATTAGATCCTTTTTGCATTGAAAGAGCATGTGGTCTTTATCTTATTTTAGTTTAAGAAACTTCTTCAGATTTTTATTAAATTTGAACTTCTTCATTTTTTATTTGTTTTACTGGTATCTAATGATCTCTTTTGCTTGTTTAAGGAATATGAACTTTAATTGTTACATCTCTTACGAATTTTCCCTATAAATAATTTTATTTATTATTTTATATATAAAAATACAATTTTAAAAATTTAGACGGCCTATCATACAAATAACTTTAATTTACACCAATTAATATATTTTACAATGCCTAAAATCCATAGTAACTATAATTTTTTTAAAATCCAAAAATATTTTCAAATAATAAAATCCTCTCCTCCTCCTCCCCCTTTCCTTTCACTTGGTAAATGATATTATTTAAATATAGTTATTATATTGTTTTACCTCAAAAATGTCTAAATATTGTTCTAAAAAGGTTATATTATAGATCTCAAGTTGATCGGGATTAATTTTATTGACTAAGTTTTAAATCGTGTAGTACTTTTTATTTAAAACATTGTCGACTTGTAGAGAAATTAGTTTAATGTTTTAATTTCTGTGTAATTATAAAATTTAATCTCTACTTTCTTCATTTAATCCAGATTATACAGGTAAAATTAGTTATTGAGTTCTTTCTTTAGTGTCAATTTTCTCTTGAATTGGAATTGGTCTTAATTATCCTTGAATATTACTTTCATTTTCAGCAACCTCATTGTAGTAGTCAAAATCATTTATAAATTTATCTGGGTCAAAATATTATTCATTTCCTTCATAAAGAAATTCAAAGAAATTTAATTAATTATCATTTGTCTCCTCATCGTCACTTCTTAAAGTGTCTAACATTAATAAATTTTATTTGGTTAGTTTTTAGGAGTAAATATGGATGTATGTATTAGGTTAATCTAGTCCTATGAATTCCATCTTATAAACACTCATTTGAAAGAATTTATACTTTGAATAGACCCACTTTCTAAACTCTGAATTATAATAATTCTCCTCTTAAATTTTTACTCCATTTTTTTCTAAAATTTTCAAATAAATATCCGACTTTTTTGCTAATTAGAAAAAATTTGTGCTAATTTTATTTTCCAAAAATTCAATAATTTAGTTTTTGGTATTTCTCCAATGGTCATTCCAAATTTGCTTTCTAACCTTTTTTTCTTCTTCAATATGTTTTTCGCTATTGATTACATCTTCTTTAAATTTTTTATTTAATTCTTATTATTATGTATCATGATTTAGACTATTTCCAAGTAACTACATTGGCTCTTAATTAGATTTTTGTAAAAAAACTTCGTATTTTATCAGATTTTCTGTAGATTAAGTATCTATTTTAGGAGTTGGATCGTAACTTTCATAATTTGTGATTTATTTCCAATTTATGTCTTTAATATGATTAATTTTTATTACGTATTATAATTTTTCATAGTCAAGTTAGACTTAATTATTTTAATTTTGTATGTTTTATGTTGATAAAAAGCTGGCCCTTTGATCTATTAAGTCTTATTCATTTTTTTTAATAGACAAAGTTTCTTTTTTATTTTCTTAACTTTCTTTAAAGGCTAGTTTGAAGTATTGAGTAAAATTATTTTTTAACTTATTGATATTTTGTAATTGAGAATTACTCATTCCATCTTCGGATATATTAAGGGAAGTTTTACTTTATGACCTTCTACTTGATTTTATCTTTATTTAAGACTTTTTTAATAAGTTTTTACTCTCTACTGTTGATTTTTAAATTTAATCTTTATTTGGACCTGTGTATTGAATTAAAATTCCTATTCTACTTTTAATTACTTTTTCTCTTTTATTGACTTTAGTTTTTTCTTGATTAAAAAATCTGGAATATTAGAGTTAAGTTTTGCTGAAGTTTAATTCTTATTTTTATATTTTATTTTTAAAATTCAACTTGTTGTAATGTCCATATATTTCTTTATTATTATAATTTAATCGATATTAGCCCTAGTTTGGATATAGCTATTCTTACATCAATTCATTTAAGTTTATTAAATGGAGACTTATATCATCATTTTTTGTTGTAGTAATATCAAATTATAGTGCACCATCTTTTTACATAGCTATTTAGAATTTATCCTTTACAAAAATTTTATTTATAATTCTCTCCGGAGAACTCGGTTCTTATATGAATAAGGAGGCTCTTTTTTAATTTTAATTGAATTTTCCAAATTTTTAATTTTTCCCAAAATTCATAACTAACGTTTTAGATTTTTCATATGGTTTTCTTATCCCTTTATTATTATTTTATATCGCTAGATTATTATTTGTGTTTGTTACTGATTAATTTATCAAAATGTCTTTATACAAAGTTTATAAATAGGTTATTGCTTGCAAATCTATTTATATATCGTTTATTGGAGCTTAAATTAATTATTAAGCTAATTTTTCTACCGAATTCTATTATAGTTATTCTTCCTAATGTAATTCTATAGGTTTTATGATCAAATTTAATGATTTCTATTTTTTAATAATTTTCAATATATCTATAGTTTCTTCTTACATTTTTTATTAGTTTTCAATAGAATTTTGAATAGTATAAGTGTAAATTTCTTCCAAATATTATTCAACTAAAATTTACGTGTGGAAAATCTAAGAGTCTGAAAACTATATTGATTCTCTTTATTCTTTTATATTAGTAAAAAACTTTAAATTTTGGTTTGAATCTAATTTTTGTATTTTATTGTGAAAATTACTTTCAATAGAGTCAATCATTTTGTATTTTTTTCCATTTTGCTATATATCACTGCTTAAACTATTATCAATTGAAGAATTTCCTAGCTAAATATCTTATTAATTTTGCTCTTGGATTTTTTAAATTAATTCTTCTTTATAAATTTTTTTTTCGGAGAATTTTTTGTTAATATTGATTTTCGAAAGTTCTTATGTCATTGCTACAGCTTCAGGTGAATCATCTGAAAACTTTTCTTTGGTATTAGATTTTCTTTTGGGGATTTTTATTGAAATAGGTTTATTTATATTTTCTTAATCTAAATATAAAGATTTTTCTCTATTAAAATTTTTGTCTAAATAAGTTCTGATTTTATTCAATTAAGGTAATTTTTCTTAGCTCTATGACCCTTTTCTATCCATTAAGATTTAAGAAGTATCATTATTAAAGCTTTTCCAATTTTACTTATCATTTTCATAACTATTTATATTACGCTCTTTTAATTTACTATGTGTTCTATTAAAATCAACTGTATTTATTCTAAATGATTATGTACTATTTTGTGGGGTCATATGTCTTTTTAATTGATAATTTGATGAAGATTAATCTTTTAGTAAAGTTTTTTAATTGGAAAAATTTTGTTATATATTTATTGAAGATTTTGAGGTTTTTGGTATTTTTAGAGTTTAATCATTTGATATAGATTTATTTAAAGGGTCTAACTTTTATCCTATTTGTTATCCTCTAGCTTTTTAGACTAAATTTTATTTATAAATATTGTTAATCTTCATTAAATTGCTATCATTTATTTTTTTATAGTGGTGAGCACTTTGTACTGTGAGTAAATTTTAAATATTGTTTGAATTTGAAATTTTATTGCTTTTTTTATGTTAACTGTCTTTTACTTTAGAATCATCTACTTCTTTAAATGCGTCTTATATAATTTAACTATATGCTGAAGGCTAGGTGATTAGATGATGTTAATTTTCTTAAAGTTCCATATGAGTATGAGTTTCGAAAATTCCTCGGAATGAGGGCGGACTAAATTAAAACTAATTATTTAAAGATTTAAATTACATGGATGTCATAAATGAACTTAGTAAATTATTTTGCACTAATCCTCTGTCCTTTCCTCTCGAACTTTCTGATGTCTAATTTATTTAAATGTTAAATAAATTAAATAAATTTTATTGCTTAAAATTTTAAAATAATGTAAATACTCTTTTGGAGACAGAATCAATAGTTGATTATTTTCTATACAAAATGTTATCAGAAGAGTTTTGATCGTTAGTATTCTTTTTAATATTCCCCCTAGAATTAATGGGAGAAGTCCTATTCATAAAATATAATGGAGTAGAAAATATTAATTTATAATGTTTATATTAATATAATATAAATTATAATATTTGTACTATCTTAACAAATTGCAATTCTATTTAATGTAAGATGTATTATTTTATTATATTATTGCAAAATTATAATTATTATATATTTATGATAATTATTAATTTGAATAATATTATAAACAATTTATAAGGTATTAAGTAATGTCTTTAGACATAAACATAGACAAATAAATGCTAGAGGTAAACGAAATCAACCAAATTTTTTAATTAAATTAATATTTATATAGTAAGATAATTTGAACTAGTATTTATACTTAGATTAAACGGTCAAATTAAGTAAAACTCAAAAAATTCCTTTCAGTATTTCTTTTTTTTATTTAACAAAAAATTAATAGAAAACCTAGATGATCTTGAGGATCATTATGAAAAGCTAAATGATAATCTTTAAGATTTAGAAAACTAGCTAAAAAATTATTAAGATAAATTAAATGAAGAAATTGAAGCTGATAAATATTTGATGGAACTATAAGTTGAAACTAAAAAAAATGAATAGAATACTACTGAAAAAGAATTTAATCACCTTAAGAATTGTAAAATATATTTATTTTATTTTAAATCAAATCTTAAATAATTTAAAATAGAGTACTCTTCTTTGGAGCATATAATTCTTAAATTAAATGATTTTATCTAGAATCCGGATAACCAAATCATAAGTTTAGATAAAAATTTACCTTAACTAGATTAGGAAAAACAACTTTTAGAAATAGTTACTAAACTTTTGAGTTATATTTAGTCATTTTAATTTGATATAATACCATATATATTTAATGATAAAGATAACATCGAAGCATTTGAATATATACATTTACTAAATTAAATTTGTGATATCATTTAGGATAACTAAGAGTATTAAGTTGCAATCAGAAATATTTAATTGACTTATAAAGAGTTTAGCAATATTTTGATTCAAAAGTTTAAAAATTCTTTCCTTAGACTAGAATTGAATAAAATTTAGGATTTACTAAAACTAATTGATAAATATGATTTAGTTCCTGTTATATCTGTATTCTATATAGAATAAATACTGGGAGATTTGAAATTGGAAGTTAGTTATAAGCACAAACAATTTGATTAAGTTAAAGAGGAAATTGAAAATAAATATTTTTTGGTAATAAGGGCATTTAATAAGGCACTTAATAAATTGTTTAATAAGACTGGTAATGAAGTTAATTATTATCAAATCCAGCTTATATTTTAAGGTTATAGTCTTGAGGTTCTAAAGTAATTTGTATAATATGCATTTGAAAAAATTGTTAAGTCAAATATTGTATTAATTCTATAATCTTATGAAAGTAATATTAAATTGTAAATATTAAATAAATTTATAAAAGATTCTGAGATACATTATCTAAAGTATTTAGAGTACTTATATGAATCAAGTCTGAATTTAATAAATTAAATTAGTTTGATAGAATGTTTATATTAATCTTAGATAATAGAATTGTCAAAATCATATTTTAATTCAATTTTTGATGAAATTTTGAATAATTATTTTAAAAAAGAATTTAGCTTTTTGACGAATAATTTATCATAAAATATAGAGTTTATTCTTAAATAGCTTAAGGAATCTATAAAGTTATCATAAAAATTAGGAGACTCTAAAGCTGTAGTACTTAAGAATAAAATGAACCATGCACTTCATGATGATAAAGGATAAATAGAAAATAGATTAAGTAAAATATTTTATATCTAGATTAATTTAAAAGCTTCGGAAGAAATGAAAAAAAGATTAAACGTCTTAAAAATGATTTTAATGCATGAAAATATAGAAAATATCTTTAATTTGATCTAAGAAAGTTTGAATAGAAATGAAAAATTAAGTTTAAATTAATCTAGATATAAATAGAGGTCTTTATTACTCAACTATTTTATTGATGAATTTAGTGAACATTTAATGGATAACATATTTAGATTGTAAATATTTATTTAAAAAGCAAAAATAAATATTTACTTAGAACTTCAGAAGTTATTCCTAGCTTAGAGAGGAAGACTGAATTAGAGGAGGGAATTTTTGAGGTCATACCTTTAATTAATACACTAGTATATAGAATGGATATTTTATATGAGAATTTTATAGTAAAAATTTTAAATTTTATTTATAGGAGAAGGGGACAAGCAATATTGAATTATTAATTAATACAATATATTAGGCAAAAATTTAAGATGAGGAGGAATCGAGGACGATTTAAAAGAATAAAGAGAAAATTTTATAGCAATTAGAAAGTAAAATTTATGAACTTATAAAGAATTCTTTGGCTTCGATATTTCTGCATAGTAATCAAATATTAAAGAAAAAACAAGAAAAAAATGATTATTATAAAACAGTAAAATTAAAAACGCGAAATTTTTAAAATTTAAGCAAATGTAAACTGAGAGGAATCCGACATCTGCATGTAAAAAATTCGTAGATTACATTTAAAAGTTTACTAATGTCATTATTAAAAATTCAAATGAGCAAAATAAATATAGTTATTTGGAAAGTATAGGATTGGAAATAATTTCAATACTAATGGATCATTTTTCTCATTACAAGGTTAGTTAGTTTGGTTCATTGCAAGTTGTAGTGGTAATAAAATATAAAGCATAATATAATATAAATTTAAATAAGGATATTTCAAATTATCAATAATTTTTGGAATCTTTTAAAATTCCTTAAGTGATAAAATAATTAGAAATGGTGAAATCTTTGGTAAATATATATAAAGTGGATAAGAAGTAGCTAGATTCTTATGTTAGTGGGTAGGATGTTTTTAAAAATATTGATAAAGAATTAATTAAAAAGTATATTGAAAGAAGAAAGGATGATAACAGAGAGTATTTGATATGATAAGTTTATGTTTTTATAAATATATATATAATTAATATTAAAGAAATAAGTATAAATTTATAATATGAATAATTTAAATCATACTCTTTTAAACTTATAGACAAGACTTACTCCAACATTACTGCTGTTGTCTTTCTTCTTCTTTTTTTAGACATTATTGTCGGTTTCTCTACAAAATTAAATTGAAATACTTGAAACTCCAGTGTTGTTGCTTTCAAATGAAGCAACAGCTCTTTATAATTTTTCTAATGAGGCAAAGTCTAAATGATGGTGGTTTTCTACTGATAAAGATTCATGTTGTGTATTCTAACTACTTTATGTGTTTGGATTTTTTTACTATTTTAATTATAAATTTTATATAAAAAGTAATATACTCTAACATCTTTTTATGATAGTTAGACTTTATCTGTATTTTAAGTTGACTACTGTTATTCCCCATTTTTTAATATCTTTATCGATCTGAAAATGAATATTATAATTATGGATTAAAATTCACAAAAAATATTTGTGGGGGATAAATTGAGATAGCTGTGATTTTCCAAGTTAATAAAAAATAATCTAAATTTAATACTCAGGCTTATCTTCACAATAGACTTCATCTTTTTACTGTAATTTTTTAAGTTTTTTTTTCTCTTTTTTTTTCCTATTTGCTTAATTTTTAAGCTTTTAGTCTTCAGATAATTATGCATCTAACTATGGGGGTGGATCTACAGCCTTTATAATTTGAGTAACTGGATCTTTAGTACTTAATTTTTAAGATAGAGATAGTTCCTCCATTTATTTGTTGGTCAATTTTTTATTTTTATTTTTACCATCTTATTCTTTTTAATTCTTTTAGGATTATTCGGCTTACTTTTAACTTGATTTATTCGGTACTATAACTTTTTAAGGAGATTCTTTAGCTTAATTTTATACTTTGTTCATAATTTTTTTAGTCCCATTATTATTTTACTATTACTTAATTTTTTGAGAATATTTGTCTCTGCTATCACTATCACTATCGGAACTATTAGTAATTGAAGGTGATTTTTAATTTATATCTAAGTGGCCAAAAAGGTTAGTAATTTTTTTATCTTTTTCAGTTTTTTACTATTTCCCTAAATTTTTACCCTCTAAAAATTAAAATTAGTTAAATTTAAAGGAATAATCTTACTTCCCAACGTAATAAATTCATCTTTAAATTCCTTTTAAACTGGTTCTACCTCAATCGGTTGCTGTTAAACTTCTTTGGGCTAGGTTGTTGATAATTTCTTTTTAAATTCGATAGTCTTCCCATTATTTATATTGGATTTATTGTTGTTTTAGAAATCATCTTTTATATTTTTTTCATTCTTATTTTAATGGGAGACTGGAATAGTAGTCGAGTTTCAATTTGTGTTTTTATTATTTATATTATTTTAATTTTGTTACTTTTGTTTACCACCTTGCCTTTTAGTATTATTGTTTTATTTGTATTAGTATTACATATTATTATTACTATCACAGTTATTCGACTATTCTTTACAAGTCTCATTTTATTTAGAATTTTATTTGGTCAATTAAATAGTAATATTGTTTGTTTTTTTTAAATTATAATCGTCTATATCCTAAGAAATTTAGGTCGAGCATTTACTATCGCGAGATCCTGATTTTGCTACATTATCATTTTCATGTTCTTATTTTTATTTATTTACAGACTTGGGTTATTCAAAAAGTGTTTTTATTTCTATTTCTATTCTTGAAAATGAATCAGGTTTCAAGAATTCACACAAGACTGTCAATACCATATAAATTTCTTTTTCAAATTCTTTTTAATATACAATTTATTAATTTGAGCTTTAATCGGTAATTTCGCTTTCTATAGATTATTAACTTATTATAGCCTAAAATTCTTTATAATCGAA
>Ga0105051_10008690_pt1 | contig 10230 bp, 13 predicted proteins | sample FRY02_FD_78383 | JGI IMG/M metagenome (GOLD analysis project Ga0105051, IMG submission 78383) | Freshwater microbial communities from Lake Fryxell liftoff mats and glacier meltwater in Antarctica - FRY-02 (megahit assembly) | ecosystem: Environmental > Aquatic > Freshwater > Ice > Glacier...
ATCAAGCAGTTCTTGCGTATAGACCAAATTAAGAGTCCGTTTTTGAAACTTGACGGCATCAGCACCTGCATCCTTGGCGACATCAATGAGTCTCTTCGCAATATCAAGACTGCCATTGTGATTAATGCCAATTTCCGCTATTATGAAAATGCTCATTTGCTTATCCTAATGCTTTGACCCGAATTCAAAGTGTGAGGTTCCCCAAGGGAAGTAGACGCTGATTTATGCAGCCCAGTTGGCTCCGACTAACCCTATGCGCGCTCAAATGCCAAATGCAACTTTCTGGGGAGGAGATTAAGCCACCCCATGTTTGATGCAGTGCCTGGTTATGTACCGTGTTTTGTGTAGGCAGATTTCTTTAATTACGCCATTGTCAATTGCTTGAATTGTAACTCGAGTTCGAACTCGACTGGTGAAAGCACGCCTAGCGCTGAGTGCAGTCGTTGGCGATTGTGGAACATCTCGATGTAATCGGTAATCACATGCACGCCGAACTAGTCGTTCAAGCACTGCAGAGAGCGGCCTTCACCCGTCAAAATAATTGTAGGGAAACAATTTATCACACTGATCGTGGATCGCAATTCACTTCCCGTGGAGTCGTCGACCAGTGCAACCAAATGGGTTTGGTCCGCTCGACGGGTGCGACCGGTTCGTGTTACGACCATGCCACAGCAGAATCGTTTTGGTCAATTTTCAAACACGAGTACTACTACCGACACGCCTTCACCACTCTCGAAGAACTCATCGTCGGAATTGAAGTGTTCATGCACCGATACAACCAAGTCAGGAGGTACTCCAAAATCGGACAAACCAGCCCGATCAAATATGAGATAACGTTAACTGCAGCCAATCAGGCTGCATAAATCAGTGTCTACTCTTTCCGGGGAACATCAATTCATCATCCATCCCGATAAGACAGCTGTACGACCACCTGATCTAGTCACACGAGACCGCACTGTCCATGCACCGAACCAGTTGTGGCTAGCAGACATCACATATTGCTCAACATGGAAAGGCTGGCTGTAGGCGTCATTCATCATGGATGCGTTTTCTCGGATGATCGTCGGCTGGGAAGTCGCACCCCACATGCGCACCGATCTGGTGTTGGACGCATTAGAAATGGCAACCTGGCAACTCCAAATCGCCAACGGTTGCGTGCATCAAAGCGATGCCGGTTCGCAATATACGTCTCTTCGATACACCGACCGTCTCGATGTTGCTGGCCTGGCGGCATCGATCCGAACCATCGGAGATTCCTACGATGACGCAATGGCCGAAGCGCTCAACGGAACGTTCAAAGCCGAACTCGCCACACTCCATGGACCATGGTGAACACGCCACCAACTTGAACTCGCAATCATCGAATGGATCGACTGGTACAACCACCGACGACTTCACTCAGAGATCGGTGACATCCCACACGCCGAACAATAAAGAAACTGGTATCGTCAACGAGATCTGGTCACCACGACCGGAAACCTATAAACTGGCACTGCGCCCAAAGCGGGACACTTCAAACAGATGAGCCGAGATTAGACTCAACAAATTATTATTGGGGCATCAAATTTGATTTCAGTAAATTTTTTTGAGCATAAGGTGGAAATTTATTGAAAAAGAGTCTATTAATTACCATTAGAAATAGTTACGTATTTGGAGAGTACGCGCAAGAACTTCTTTCCGATCTTGGTGAAGAATTTGATATCACCGTTTTATTACTGAAATGGAACGTCCCTAATTGGTTAAACATATTGTTGTCTGAACTTGACAGAAAGAAAAAATTACATTACAGGATAGTGCCAAACCATAGTTTTAGATTATTTCATCAACCATTTTATGTTAGGGTCCTTGGTGAACTCGCTGATGCGCCTTACGATATCCAATTCTCTGATTCGTACGCTAATGGTTTGTCGCTTTGGGCAAGCGCCAATCTTGTGAATCCCGAAGCCAAACGGTACTGCTATTATCCCGCAATGTCGCAGCTTGCTGGTGTTCAGATGTTTGGAAACAATCCGCCACCGGCGCCTCCTAGAAGATCCTCATTCAGCAAAGCAATTAGTATTTTTAAACTTCGTGGACTTCGAGCAACTATCTTTGTGTCACGTAGTGCACTAAACAATTACTCCCGCAAGTTTTTTACTAATTTGTTTTGTAGCGCAAATTTTAGTGATGCGTATCATCATTGGACAATGTTGAGTGTTTCCGGATTTGATGAAATGCTATTTGATCAACCCGAGGCAATAACTCTATTCAATGCGGTAGCCTTAGGGCCCAAAGCCATCAGAGTTGCTTCACCTGGCTTGAAGTCGGTTAGATTTGCGGAGTCAAGTGTGAATCGTCAAGAAAATAGACTTCTGCTTTTGTCTCCTTTTTGTGAAGATACGGGTTTTAAGAAAGTAGAAATTGACGACTTCATAAAGTACGTCATTACAGTATGCCAACGCTTTGAGATTGGTAAAATTGACTTTCGACAGCATCCAGTAACAAGTGGGTTATTAAAACGTGAAGCGCGCAAGATCACTAACAGATTCGAGATTCCAACAACAATAATTGGATCTGATTGTGCTGTCACTTCAATAATCGGAGACTACGTTGGAATATTGGGGCATACATCTTCTGCTTTGGGACTGTGTCGTGATTTTGGAATGGGCGGATTCGTCATTTGTATCGATGATGACCGATTTTCAGCTGAGCACCCCACATCCCCTCTATCTCAGATCCTTTTTCGGACGACCACACTCGGATTTATAGATCAAGATTTCAACATTCGAATGCCGTTACCGGAACTCATACAAGCGGAGGATGTTTTATCCATTAAAACTCTGCTCAACTCGCAGTCGTAATCGTTACCGGGGGCTTTTAACCACTTGTGGGGCTATTTAGAATCTAACTTCAAACCTCATACTTATCCGGGAAGATGTAAATCTCCGCTGTTGGTGAAGGAATGCCAGAAACCACTGGACTTCGAGATCTAGTTGCAACATCACGAGCAGTGCGCTTTCCTTTGAGATGGCACGTTTAACGCGTTTTGTGCGGTGGCGTAGCATCGCGAAGGTGGACTCGATTGGGTTGGTTGTACAAATTTGCAACCTGTGTTTGGCTGGAAAATCGTAGAAGGCAAGCAGTGAGCCACGGTCTTTCGTGGGACGCTCAACGGCTTTTGGATATTTCACGCCACATTCCTCTTCGAAAATTGATATCGTGTGCTCAGCTTTTGCTCTGCTCTCGGCCATCCAGATCTGGTGTAGGTCGAATTTGGTTTGCGTCTTGGTGCTCTCTGGCAGGTATCTCAAAACATTTCCAATTTTGTGCATCTAACAACGTTGATGCCTGGTCGACGGATAGACCTTTGACAGTGCCGCCCTAAAGCCCGTTGCCCCGCCGCCGGTGGCGAGTTTGGCGGCGTTCATCCCGGGATTTTTGGCGACAATCAATATTTCATTCCAACTTTGGGTCGACTCGCGTACGCCGTCTTCCAAAACAATCATGTGCTTTTTCCCTGTTCGTCGACGCCTATCAATACCAGTAAACAGATCTTGGGGTTGTCACCTCGGATCTTTTGGTAGAGGCCATCGGTGTAGAGGTAGGTGGAGGTCACCTCGGAGAGTTCTCCGGTTGACCATTCGTGGCACTGTTTCGTCCAGTCATGCTTCAAATCTAATAGCACCGAAGGGGTCAGTTTCTTGGCGCCTTTGGCGAGCACCACCTCGAGCACTTTAGCGACGTCGCCTTCGGAGATGCCCTTCAGGTAGAAGAAATCAGCCCAAGCTGATATCGACACTGAGTGGCGCAGATACTTAGGAATCATTGACGAAGTGAAGTTCACTGGCTCACCGTCGTGTGTACGAATTCGTGGGACTCTAACGCTCATATCGCCGGTGGCGGTAGTGATAACACGCTCGGGTAGGTAGCCGTTACGCACCGGGTCTGGGCCGTCGTCGTGTCGACGTCGAAGTCGGGGGGTTATAATTGTCATGGTCTAGGCTCTTTATGTCGGGTTGATTTATCAAATAACATTCAACCCGGAACCCAGACCCACCTAACGGTTTGCAGGTAATACCTCGACCAAGGGACCAAACACAACTTTCCCTCATATCCAAGAATTCTCATTCATGCCGGTGAGAAACATATACACATATTTGGGTCTTTCTTATTGCGGGAGTTGCAGGCGGAAATGTTGGTGTCTGCAGTTGCTTTGTCTACTATTCACAACGGGTTTCAAGTTTTTTAAGGAGGAAGTAATTAGGTCTAATCGTTTATGCGTATTTGTCGGGATTTATAACGGCGCACAATATTTGGACAGACTATTTGAGAGTCTGATGGATCAAGTTGATCAAGATTTCGAACTTGTTGTCATTGACAACGCGTCAGGTGATGAGTCATGGTCGAAATTGCAGTCTTGGAAAAATACATTTAATGGAAGAATTAAACTGTCAAGGAACCAGTCCAACGTTGGGGCTGTTGGATCCGTCGCGTCTAATTTTGAGCTAGTTGATTGTGACTGGATAACGTTTATGCACCAAGATGATATTTATTTGAATAATCATATTGAAGAACTAAGGCGCGGCATTATGCAGAGTGAACCTGATGTTGTCGCGGTTTCCACATCCATGGGGTCGATTGATAGCTTAGGCAAACGAAGACTTGGGCCGCCACGGGCAAATTGGATGTCTAATAAAAATGACAAGTTGGACAATTTTATACAAAACCTTAGAATCCAAAGTTTGCCATACCCAGCCACCGCGTATAAAAGTGAATTTTTTGGAACACTGTTTCCGCCAAGTGATCTTACATCATCTGGCGATACCGAGATAACTCTTCGGCTCTGTGCGTTTGGTAAATTTCGATTCGTTGATCGTGAGACAATGTATTACAGGGAGAACCCAATGAGTGAATCGCATTCGATAAATGAACTTGAGAGAAGGATCGGTATGGCAGCGGGACTATGCCGCGTTTTTTGCTCCGAAGAGTTTAAGTCACTTCTTTGCCAAATTGATGTGAGCGAGCGTTCTAAATTTGTAAGTGCTATAAATGACTCAATTAATGTGCGCTTCAACTCCAGCCCCATATCAACGTTCATACGACTGATTGCGAATGAGGTTATGGCCACCCAGTTTGGTCACAAAGAACCAGCCTCAATTACGAACGCAATAGAACTATACGGCGCTTTGAACGCTTCACAAGCATCAATTATCTCAGAACAAAGGTTAGAGTTATTGGTGTTAGGATCGCGAGACTCCCACGTCGGTAGGCAAAGATTAATTTCTGATTCTGACAGCCAGAATTTTGCTTCTTTAGCAGAATTTCCGCGCCCAAATGATGTTGATATTGATCGCCGAAAAATGGTTACCGAAAAGCTATTTTCCAACAAACTTGCGGCAGTATTGCCATACCGAATTAGGAAGTCCATCCTCTTTCCAATGCTCAGGATTTATGTCCGCCTAAATAGAAGAAGTCCATGGAATCACAAATGGAGGTAGCCGTTAAGTTTTTTCTTGGCGGCTTGTATGCTGATGTGCCGGTAGATCATATGGAATCTGGCGGAAGAACGTTTCGTGATTATTTCCAAGATCGTGCTTGGTTAACCTCAAATGATGGTGGTGAACCAGTCAAATTTGTTTGTATCGAATGGTGCAAGCGTGATCTATCAATAGCCAGAGCGCATGGTATCGGCCAACGAGATTCGGTTTTGATTCGGCACGAGCCTATTTGTGTGCATCCCATGAGCTATCGGAAATCTATTGGTCGCAATTTCAGTCGAATAATAGAGCCGGGAAAGGATCCGGCACTTAACCCATTTGCGGTGCCGCGGTATCAGCAGTTACCTCTGACAATAAACGATGACTGGAAGCAGCGGATTTTCAATCAAGTTGTCATGATAAACAGCAACCAAATTAGCTTTGTAAAGGGCGAATTCTATTCTCTTCGTCGGCGGTGCGTCTACGAAATTGACGAGGTTTGTCTTTTTGGACGAAATTGGAACATAGGGACTATGAAGCGGGTAAGAATTGCGACAATCCATCTGTTGTTATGTCTTCGGGCTCTAAAACTGCCCCAAATAAGTAGCTTAGTTTATTGGTTTCGACGTCCAGTCAAAGCAATAGCATCGCCTGACTCTAAGGCTGAGGCACTTCAGCTCTTTGGTATTGCGTTGGTAATTGAAAACAGTGCCGAATTCTTAACCGAGAAAATTTTTGACGCGCTTACAAATCTATGTATTCCAGTTTACGTAGGACCAATCCCGTCTAACTTTGGAATTCCAGAGGATTTGTTCATCTACGCCGAACCGAATATTGAGGCAATTAAAAAAGCAATTTCGATTGCAAGACTTATCAATTATGTTGAATGGAAAGAGCGAACAATCAGATGGGTGACTTCACAAGAAACACGGCGTCAATGGAGCCCTGATGCCATAATTGGACAGATCTACGAATTGATCTATTGAGGAGTTTACTAAACGTCACTTAAGTAGAGAAAGTCTTTTGTTTGTGTCTATGAGCCAAAGGTGAGCCATGATTATTCAGTTAGCGGCTGACTAGAGTTTATATATATTCCCAATTAGGACCAACCCAGAACTCTCATAGATTCAATCCGTGTTCGATTGCATTGAATCTGCGAGTATGCAGGAATCTTGTGTTTGACATCTTGAAGTGATGACTCCGTGAACTTCGTAGTGGGGCTCGACATCGCGATTCAATGTTGTTGACGATGGTAGGGCGTGGGTTCAACATTGTGGACTGGTATACATCGTGTTTTGTGTAGTCGGATTACTTGATTTTACTACTGTCACCTACCAAGGAGGACAGTATGGGACGACGAGAACACGATCCGGTTCTTCGCCGACGGGCAATCGATTTGCTTGAGAGCGGAAAGTCCGTTCGAGAAGTGGCCAAGGAACTCGGGGTGAGTGGCCAGTCGATCTACGCCTGGCGACGTCGATATCGTGTTGACAGTGGTCAAGAACCTGGACTGACGACTACCGAAGCGAACGAGCTCAACGCTGCACGTCGCCAGATCAAGCACCTCGAAGCCGATCTGGCGGTTCATAAGTTGGCCACAGAGTTGTTGAAGGGAACCACCAACCCAAAAGCCGGCGGGCGGCCATCGCAGTGATGGTCGCCCGAGGGCATTCGATTCAACGGTGCTGTCGAATACTTGACGTGCCCGAAAGCAGTTTTTACTCGGAGCGTAGGCGAGTCCCGTCGGTGCGTAGTGTGCGCCACGCGCGGCTCACTGACGTCATTCGTCAAGTGCACAGTGATGCTCGTGGCGTTTACGGGGCAATGAGGGTGCACGCGGAACTCACGAAGGGGCTGGGGATCAATGTGAGTCACGGTACCGTGGCGCTTCTTATGCAACGCGCCAATATTCAAGGCATCACCGGACGGCGCAAACGTCACTATGTCCCACCACTGACCACGGCCAAGGATCTGGTTGATCGACAGTTCTCTCGAGATCTCCCTAACCAGCTCTGGGTCACCGACATCACCGAGCACCCAACTCCTTGCATTCCAATGGTCATCGCAACACCTGACCTGAGGAGGTTGGCTGTTGTCGGAGTTACAGAAACGAGAGTTTTTTCGAAGGCTGGATCGTGGTGGCACGGTTCGAGCAGCGGCATTGCATGTTGGTGTGAGCCCCGAAGTTGGTTATCGATGGATCCGTCTGGCGGGTTTGTCGACTCCGCGCGGGCGGCCTCGCCTCTACACCAGTGAGGAGAAGGCCAAGTTTATTCGATTGCTCAAAATCAAGGGCAACGTTTCACTAGTTGCCCGTGAGCTGGGCTTCGTTCGAGTCACTTGTTACAAGTGGGCTCATCAAGCTGGTGTATTCACTAGCAAGAGTGTCAGGACGCAGAGGGATAAATTCCTCAAACTGCGTTCCGAGGGGCTGAGCAGAGCCGAGGCAATGGAGTGAGTCGGCACCGATAAGCGAAGCGCGTCCGACTGGGATAAGGGCATTCGTCAGTTCTACGGCGGTCGCATCTATCCCGATGGTCGCGTGATCAAGTATCGAATTGCGGAGATACTGGCGAACGTGAATAAGCCACGAACCGCCTACTTCCACGGGGAGAAGGTCGACCTTGACCGACTTGAACGTCCCATCAGTTCTCGATTTCTCGGACTCCGGGAGCGGTTGCATGATCTACATCGACGTAGTCATTCGATTCGATCCATTGCCCGAGAGCTTGGCCGTGCGCCCTCGACTATCAGCCGTGAACTGCGCCGCGACGCATCGTCATCACTTGGCTATGTGCTCTACGGTGCGCGGCCGCTGCGCGATTATGTGGTCACCAATCTCCAGTCAAGAAGGTCACCGGAGCGGATCAGCCATCGACTCTGCAAGGACTTCTCTAACGATGCCAAGATGCGCGCGGCGACCGAAACCATCTACCAGGCGATCTACACGCCACATCCCGCAGCGTTGCAACACAAGATCACTCCGGTGACTAGGTACGGTCGAACCAGACGCAAACCTCGTCGCGACACTGCTCGTCGAACAACAAGATTCATTGACCCCATGGTATCTATCGCCCTTCGACCATCTGAGGCTGATGGTCGAAGGGTCCCAGGGCATTGGGAAGGCGATTTGATAGTCGGCAACTTGAACAAGTCCGCGATTGGCACCCTCGTGGAACGAGCAAGCCGATACGTCATGCTCGTTCACCTAGAAAAGATCGCACCGCGAAGACAGTGCGCGACGGACTCGTACACACGATGCAAGATCTTCCCGCACCGTTGCGAAGAACACTGACATGGGATCAAGGTGCTGAAATGTCCCAGCACAAATCATTCACCACCGCGACCAACATTGATGTGTACTTCTGTGACCCGGCGAGCCCCTGGCAGCGGGGCAGTAACGAAAACACGAATGGTTTACTCAGACAGTATTTTCCAAAGGGAACCGACCTGTCACGTCACAGCGTCGATGTCCTCAAGTTTGTCGCCGACGAACTCAATACCCGACCGAGAAAAGGGCTCAATTGGGACACACCAGCGGAGCGCCTAGATTCACTTCTAGAGTGGCAATAAATCCAAAGTGTTGCGACGACAACTTGAGTTCCGTGCTCTGACCACTGAGCTACTGGCCCCGATAGATAACGGTCAGAACTTACTGAACTTCTATCAGTCTCCCACCCTCGATGCGTAGGACGCGATCACAATACTTAAGGGTTGAGATGCGGTGCGAAACCACAACCATAGTCAATTTATGGTGGACTGATTCGAGTGCCTCGATGAATTCACTCTCGGTATCAAGATCAAGGGCGCTGGTAGCCTCGTCGAGTACCAACAGCGATGGCTCGTGATACAAGGCACGTGCGATGCCGATTCGTTGGCGCTGACCGCCAGAAAGTCGCACCCCGCGCTCGCCCGTTATCGTGTCGAGGCCTTCGGGCAGCGTGCCGATGAACCCGGTCAACTGGGCGACTTCGATGCTTTTTAAAATTTGTGCCTCGGAGATTTCATTATCGCCAATCCCAAACGCAATGTTGCGGCGGATTGTGTCGTCGACGAGAAAAATATCTTGCGGCACATAACCCGCCTCGGACTGCCATGATGACGTCGCCAGATCGACCGGATTGCCATCGACGATCACTTGGCCGCTACTTGGCGTAAGCAGGCCGAGCAAGATATCGACGAGCGTGCTCTTGCCTGCGCCGCTTGGGCCGATGATGCCCAGCGATTCGCCGGACTTGATGGTGAACGACGCGCCCTGCAGCACATTGGTCGTGCCAGACTCGTAGGCAAACGAAACGTCGCGGAACTCTATGGAGTTGGCGAGATGGATCTTCGACTTCGCGACCTCGTGCTCGTCGCTGATGCCAACCGTTTCGCGATGTACAAGATCGATTGCTGGTCGCACGTATCTGAGCTGGTTTGTAGCAACAAGGATTCGATTCAGAGATGGCACAAACCTAAACGAGGCGCCGACAAATAGCCCGAGAGCCGAGACCACCGTTTTAGGGTCGTCATTCTGGCTCAACATCGCCCCGACTACGACTATCAAGCCGAGAACGCCCCACAACTCGACCAAGTAAGCGGGCATGCGTTGTAACGTGCCAGACAGAACATCGACTCTGGCGACCCTGTGGCTGGTCTTAGCGAACCGATTTTGAAAGAAACTCTCGCGACCGAGCACCTTGACCTGCTTGACGCCACCCAAGGTCTCAGTAATGTTCTTGATAAATTCGCCGCGCAACTCGGCGCGCTGATTGCCATAACGGCTTAGCAG
>Ga0105051_10008695_pt1 | contig 10226 bp, 9 predicted proteins | sample FRY02_FD_78383 | JGI IMG/M metagenome (GOLD analysis project Ga0105051, IMG submission 78383) | Freshwater microbial communities from Lake Fryxell liftoff mats and glacier meltwater in Antarctica - FRY-02 (megahit assembly) | ecosystem: Environmental > Aquatic > Freshwater > Ice > Glacier...
ACCTTCATGATGAGGTAAATCTACTCTAATGAAATTAATCGCATGATATTTACATCCTTTGTCAGGTGATATATTGGTCGATGGTCAAGCACTTCCTACTCCACAGAATTGTCATTCAGAATGTCATCCTGAGCTTGCGAAGGAACCAGGCTGAGTAACCTCGTCAGAATTAATAGATTCTTCCACTTCCTTACAGTTAGTGTCAGAATGACAGCATATTTCCCTCCAGTCCTACTATCCTCATATCTGATACCTTACTCAAGAGCCGAGTGTCTTTGATGGGACGGTATGGGAAAACTTGACATATGGAATTAGTCAGGAAAAGGAAGAAGGACAAGTTACTGACAAAGAGTTACAACAGAAAATCGACAGAATAATCAAACTTGCTCGCTGTGAGTTTATCTATGAGTTTAAGGACTGACTTCAGACTGAGATTGGCGAGAAGGGTGTAAGACTATCATGAGGTCAACGTCAACGTCTGGCAATTGCCAAGATTATGCTCAAAGATCCTGAGATTATCCTCCTCGACGAACCCACCTCAGCACTGGATAGTGAAAACGAAGAAATGGTGACTCAAGCACTCAATGAGCTATTCAAAGGCAAAACAGTCATCGTCATCGCTCACCGCCTCCAGACAGTAAAACACGCAGACCAGATACTATACATCGACGGAGGTCAGATTATTGAATCATGAACTCACTCACAGTTACTTGCAATGCAAGGACATTATTATAAAATGGTAGAACTTCAATCTTGATTTTAAATATGTCTATCAAATCCGATTTCCCCATATTTACCACACATCCTGATCTTGTGTATCTAGATAGTGCCAGCACTACGCACAAGCCAGATTTTGTCATGCAGCAAACTGATAAGTATATCTGCTCATCATATGCCAATATCGGCCGTGGGAGCTATCCACTTGCTATGTACTCCGAAGATATCTACGACGAGAGCAAGGCTGCAGCAGCCAAGCTGACCAATACCACCGCAGACCAGATTATCTACACACACAGCAGTACCTATGCATATAATATGCTTGCCTATAGTCTGGTGGAATCTGGTATTCTGACTCATGCATCGTCTATTATCCTCTCGATCAGTGAGCATCACGCCAACCTCGTGATTTGGCAAAAACTCAGTCAGACTTATGGATTTATCATCAAGATGCTTGGTCTCACAGAAGATGGGGGATTGGACTATTTTCAACTTGAGAGTCTACTGGATGAGGGTGTGAGAGTAGTATCGCTCACAGGAGCTAGCAACGTGACAGGGATAGTTACCGATATTGCACGTGTCAGACACATGATCGGGTCAGATATCTTCCTTGCGATTGATGGCAGTCAACTCGTACCCAACCGTCGTGTCGATGTGCAGGCATTATGAGTCGATGCACTGATCTGGACAGCTCACAAGATGATGTGACACACTTGACTTGGTATTGTGTATTTATCTGACTTATGGATGTCTCGTCTGACTCCACCGCGGTTGGGTGGTGCTGTGATCGATACCGTCACTCGTGATGGCTATACTCTGCAGTCATGATCACTTGCACGAGAGCCTGGCACTCCCAATCTGATCGCAGCTGCGTCATATCTATATGCACTACAGTATTGGGACTCGATTGGAGGATATGACTGGCGGGAAAGTTATGAGCAAGAACTTATTGAGTATATTATTGAAAAATTTAAACATCAAAGTAAGCTTAAATTAGTAAATCATAATTCACAATTCAAAATAATAGATCAATGATTATGATTTATGAATTCTCAATTATGAATTTTTACCTTTTATTGTACCGATTGATCCAGTATTCTCCAGTTATGAGAAAGATTATGACAACTATGAGCGTGTATCCGTACATGAGGTCACTGTGCTCATCCATTGGTAGAGGAGCTATGATATGGTCAGCTTGGGCGTTTGTCGTTGTATGTGTATAATACCAGAGACGATATTGATCAGTTTTTCTGATTGATGATGTAATCAACAACACATTATCATATATGATTATTCCAGTTGTAGTAGATTATTATTCTCTAGTGTCTTTTCGTATCATCTTACAAAGATCGTAATAGCATTGTATCTGCTTTTCGTTTGAGCTGAAATAATTTTATTTTTCGGATCATTTGTGTATGTTTGATAGTATTGTTGTAGAGATACTGAGATTTTATTTGCAAATGTTCGTAGATCTGGATGGTGATTTTGTAGTTTCTTATAGTTCTCTTTATTGTCTTCTTCAAAAAAATCGATTGTTGTGTGCTCCTTATCTAAAGACTCTTCTTGTTGCTTGATTTGATATTCCTCTAGACTTTGAGGTCGATCATTGGTTTGAGGTGTACTGTTATTGATTACTTGTTTAATTCGATTGATTTGGTTGAGGTAGTCTGGTGTAAAATATCACTTCATTCAAATCTCTTGTAATCATTGTATTAGTTTTAACGATTCTTCATCGCCAGAAACGTAGGATAGTGGATCAACTAATGATTCTTCTTTGGTTTCTCATGATTTAGACTTGTTGTAATCTTCGATACATTCTGCGAGGAATTCTAAAACAAATCATGGCTGAAGTTTTTCGCATCCTTTAAGTGTTTCTGTCAGTTGATCGGTTGTCAATCATGAGTCTTCCCATTTTTTGATGAGTTCTTTTCATTCTTCATTTTCCTTTAGTCTATTGATTGTTGTTTCACTCATATATCAATATTAGTGATCTAATGTATCCTTGTCAAATCCAACTTGCAATCGTGTCAGACATAACTATAAACCACTCTAGTCTACCTAAGACAATAGGTCACTTTCAGTGATAAATCCTATCGAGGTAATAGTTCAGTACTGTACTTGTACATTCAGTTCTATTATTGTTTCGTTGTCTGGTAGAGCAACGATTTTTTATTTATATAATTTATGATAGATCGGATGGCAATTTCAAAGCAAAAGAAAGTCCAACTCCACGATGCATACATCGATCAGCTCAAAGCTGCCGGTAATGTAGCAATCTTCTCACAATCAGGCCTCAGTGTTAACGAATCTAACAACTTGAGAAAACTGATCAAGAGAGAATGATGACTGCTTCAGGTAACTAAGAAGAGATTGTTTGTAAGAGCAGTGGCTGAGACTGACTTTGATGCTGTTAAATTTGAAGATCTTAATGGCGCTATTTGGGTAGTATATACTACTCCAGAGAATACATTTGGACCTATCAGTACAGTATCAAAATTTATCAAAGAAGCAAAGAAAGACAAAAAGAAATTCACAATCGATTTCCAATGAGGTTGGATGGAAAAAAAATGGCTCGACAGCTCAATGATGACTGAAGTTGCTAACCTTCCAAGTAAAGAAGAATTGATTGGTAAGATGATGTTTATGTTCAAGTACCCAGTACAATCATTTGCAATGGTGCTCGATCAAGTCGCGAAGAAGAAAGAAGAAGCTGGCGAATAGTCAGACCCACAACTTATTATCAACTATTATTTAATTTTATAAATTTGTTATAACAATGGAACTTACAGCTAACGCTCAAAAAGTACTTGATCTTATTAAGGATCTAAGTGTAATCGAAATGAATGCTTTGGTTAAATCTATGGAAGAAGAATTTGGTGTGTCAGCTGCCGCTGGTATGGTAGTTGCATGAGGTGCCGCTGGTGCTGATGCAGGTGCTGGTGCTGATAGTGACTCTGTAACTGTAGAGCTTGCAGAAGCTGGTCAACAGAAAATCGCAGTAATCAAGGTTGTTAAAGAAATCCTCGGTCTTGATCTTAAAGCTGCAAAAGATATGGTAGAAAAAGCTCCAGTAAACATCAAAGAAGGTGTAAAATCTGAAGAAGCTGAAGCTCTCAAAGCTAAGCTTGAAGAAGCTGGCGCAAAAGTTAACCTAAAGTAGTTTATAACTTATAGTTTGTAGTTGATAGCTTTTGTTTTCAACTATGTACTTTGATCTATAAACTTTTCATATTTTACTTTATAATCGAGATTGTCTACCCATGAGTACAGTCGCTAATCAAGACCTTATCCAAGGTATTATTGATAACAATGTTCATATTGGATCACTCAAGAAGTTTTCTCATCCTAAGACGAGACCATATCAGCTGGGTATCCAAAATGGCATCACCATTATCAATCCTGAAATCATTGCTCAACAGCTTGAAAACGCAAAACAGAGAGTACAACTGGCTCTTTCTGAAAAGAAAGAAATTCTTATTGTATGCGAAAAATCTGTATTTGCTGATCAAGTAAAAGACTTTGCAGAGAAATTCAATTGTCATTATTTTAACTACAATGTTCCAAGTGGTATTCTTACTAACTTCGATACACTTGTACAAAGAATTAAGTCAATGAATGTACTCAGTAAGTTTATCGAAAGCGAGGAATTTGTAAAGATTACTAAAAAAGAACAACTCACAAAGAAAAGAGAACTGAAAAAGGTACAACGCATCTATCAAGGTGTACAAAACTTGAGTAAGATTCCTGACTTGGTGATTGTTATTGATGGTAAATCAATGTTCAAATTGATCCGTGAAGTCGATAAAATGAAAAAAGAAAGTATTGTACTATCCTCTACCGACTTCAATCAATTTTGGTCAGAAGATGATCTTGTAATCTCTAACGTAAATAACTACTATAGTTTATTGTTTGTGTGTAATTACTTGTTCAATATTGCATAATTAGTATTTTCTTTTGTCATCTGAGATGCTTGATATCAATCAAATTGCAGATCAACACTATATCCCAACCTCCATCGAAATCAAAAGAGTGGTTTTGATGTACTTATTTGTGGGTATTATGATTCAACTTGCAAAATCTCAACTCACCATTTATGAATATCAGCACCTCAAGCAATCACTTGGCTGTTTGGTTATTGGTATTCTCTTAGTGTGTATTGGTGCTCCATTGTGGTTTATTCCCTATGGAACTATGATTATTGCATGAGTCTGACTTATCGTTGTGTGATATGTGATTTGGTTGGTGGTTCGTGCGTTTAAGTGACATTATCCTCAGCATGAGTGATTTCTCACGAGTATTGGTACTTGGATGCTCAACATCTTCGACCATGCTGTGACAGTGACTCATATATAATATATTTTACCCGTATAAACCTACTATTATATGTCAGTAGATGTAAAACTTGTTAAACAACTCAGAGAAGCTACTTCTGCATCTCTCAAAGACTGTAAAACAGCTCTCGATGAGACTGGTGGTGATCTTGAAGCTGCAACACAATGGCTTATCAAAAAATGAGTATCAAACGCTGCAAAAAAAGCAGATAGAGAACTTAATGATGGTCAGATCAAAGTAGTAATTGCAAACAATCGTATTACGGTTATCAAAGTTGGTTGTGAAACTGATTTTGTTGCAAAAAACGAAATGTTTACTGAAATGCTTGATACAGTTGCAGATATTCTTGTTTCTGCTACAGGATCTATCGCTTCACTTAGTGATGTGGATGCAACACTTCTTACACAAGCGCAAGATTCAATGGCTCAGTATATGGCAAAACTTGGAGAAAATATCCAAATTCTTGACGTATTTGCGACAGATCTTGGTGAAGTGCAGGCTGCATCATATCTTCATAATGGAGGTAAGATTGCTGCTGTAGTGATGTATCGTAATGGTACTGATAGCTCTGATGTTGTTGCAAAACAAGTAGCAATGCAAATCGCTGCAATGAATCCTCAATATATGACATTGGATCAGATTCCAGCATCAGAAGTTGAAGCAAAAAAAGCAGAATTTGCTGCAGAACTCAAGGCAGCTGGTAAGCCAGAAGCAATGATCGCTCAGATCGCAGAAGGTAAGATCAACAAATATTTCGCTGATTTGGTACTTATGAATCAATGATATATTGGTGATGAATCTACATCAATCGAGCAAATGATCAATGGTGTCTTCGACTTTGTAGCAGCTCATAGATTCGCAATTTAGTCAGACTTTTACTTATTATTCTCAACCTCATATGAAAATGTATGAACTAGTGGCGATTATCGATCCACAACTTTCACAAGACGATCAGCAAGCGTTGATTGCTCAGATTGAAGCATGATTACCTGAAGGTGCATCAATTGTACAAAAAGATGAAATCTGACTACAAAAAGTATATCAATTTACTGCTACTAAAGCGGGAGTTGCATATTTTGTATCATGGTATCTCTCAATGAACTCATCAGACATCATTGCTCTCAAGAGAAAGATGACATTGACAAAGGGAGTATTGAGACATGTGATATATACTGTAGATGCTCGTCATCCTATGGTAAACTTCAAAGAAATCAATGAAACATATACTAAGAGATTAGAAGAAATCGACAAAAAAGGTAAAAAGGTAAAACTTGCTATCTAGTTCTGTTGATATCGTCTTTCTTCGATTATATCATTATATTTATCACTATATTTCTCGTGTTATGTCAATCAAGAAAACCCCTCAAATGATTGTTCCAATCGAAGATCTTAATTGGAAATCAGTTACATTGCTACAGCATTATATTACAAGATTTGGTAACATCAAGCCTAGAAAATATACTGGTAATAACGTAAAATTCCAAAAAGCTGCAAGAGAAGCAGTGATTAGAGCAAGAGAATTGGGACTCATTCCATATATTAGATAGTTCCGCTACTGGATAATATTTTTAGCTATTATATTGTATTCTTATGGCAAGTAAATTAAGAAGACTTAGAAAAATCAAATGGTCAAAAAGACTAAAGATTCACTGATTTAGAGCTAGAATGGCTACTACTCCAGGTAGAGCTGTATTGGCAAAAAGAAGACTCAAGGGAAGACATGAATTGTGTGTACGTCATACAAAATAAATTTGTCTTGCTTTGCTTCCTCACTCGTCAGTCATTTACATGGTAGTACTACACCACATACCAGCCATCTCATACGAATAATATATCTATCACGATAGTATATGTTATTTTTTGGCTTTTGTCTTGTATGTTGCCATGTTAGTTACCATAACACATATTTAATCAGTTATTATACGATCCGATGCCAAAAACAACAACATCACTTCCTCGTAGAATTACTGTAAGACCCCTGAGACAATTTGCTCCACTCCATGATCTTTTGGATGTACAAAAGGAGGGTTTTCAACAATTTGAAGAAGTATACCTAAAAAAATTATTTGAAGATATTTGCCCAATTGAAGATATTGCTGGCGAAAGATTGATGTTGACCGTCAAAGATGTAGTGATTGATAGAAATCACGGATCAAATAATGAACTCAGCGATGCAGAACTTGATCGTATTATTGATGATTGCAAAAAGAAAGAGCTGACTTACGGAGGTGTTGTGAGTGCTCAGGTCGAGTTGATGGATAGAGTGACGGGTGAGTCGCTATTCAATTCTCGTGCAAATATTGGTACGATGCCATTGATGGCAAGAGACGGTACCTACATCATTTCCTGAGTTGAAAATATTGTGATCTCTCAGATCATTAGGTCATATGGTATCTTCTTTGCAGCAGATAAGAAATTTGGACTTAATTCATTTAAGTTTATTCCAGAGTCTGGTCCATGGATCGAGGTATCAGTAGAAAAATCTGGTGCCATTACTGCCCGTATCAACAAAACCAGAAAGTTCCCAATTACTATGCTTTTGAGAGTATTTGAGTTGGAGACGGATGAGGTTATTAGTGAGCTATTTAGTGAAAGTTTTGATGAAGAAGATTTTAACTACATCGAATATACGCTCAAAAAGGATACAACATCTACTGCCGGTGAGGCAGCGCTGTATATCTACAATAAGCTTCGTCCTGGTGAATTGATCGATGTTGATAATGCTATTTCATATATCAAGAGTCTGTTTGGAGGAGAGAGAGTAAATCTTGGAGGTATTGCAAGACGTAAGATTAACGTTAAGCTTGGTGTTAGTGGTAAAAAAGATATCAATTATATCGATCTTGAAGATATTATTTTTGCACTCAAATATCTGTGTAATCTTTCGAATCATAAAAAAGGATATTTTGTTGATGATGCTGATCACTTGGCTAATAAGAGAATTAGAACTGCTGGTGAGTTACTCTACTCTCACTTGCTGCCTACCATGCGTAAATTTCAAAAATCTACCAGAGGTAAGTTATCAGTAATCTGACTGGAGCAGAAGATTGTCTTCCATGATGAGGTAGACGAGCTCGATGAAGTACTCGATGATGAGGAAATCTCAGGAGAAGAAGAGGAAGTAACAACCGAAGACCTCATCAAATCAGAAAAAGAAATCAAGGATCTTAATGATAAGTATGATGCAGTATTGGGTTCAATTGTGGTTGGTGATGTAGTGTATAATGATAAGATCATCATTAAAGATCATACTAAACTTACAGCAACTCATATCAAACTACTCAAAAAGCATGCGATTGATTCTATTATTGTGAGACCTACGGTCAGACTAGTAGATATTGTAAACTTTAAGATGATTGACAATGGTGTGAGAAGTTTCTTCTCTACATCTCAGATGTCATCATTTGCAGATCAGACTAACGTGCTAGCAGAACTAGAAAACAAGCGTAAGATGACAGCCCTTGGGCCTGGAGGACTAAAAAAAGAAACTGCAAAATTTGACGTACGTGATGTCCATATTTCTCACTACGGTCGTATCTGTCCTATTGAAACTCCTGAGTGACCAAGTATTGGACTTGTAATTAACCTTGCTTTGTACTCAAGAATCAACGAGGATGGCTTTGTTGAGACTCCAGCTGCAAAGGTGTATAATATGGTACATCTTGTTGAAGAGCAACTCATCAATAAGTACCTTGAAACTAATGTATTAGATGCAAATAATAAGGTAATCGGTGCCGATGGTACATTGATCGATGCAAAACTTGCACAAGAAATTATCAAAAACATCAACCCTGAAAACAAATTTGTCAAAGTCAGACCATTTGTATCTAAAGAAATAGAATATATCTCTCCAGAACAAGATCATAAATATACGATTGTCGATGGTTCAGTACCATTGGATGAGCATATGAATATCATGCCAAAGAGAGTGCCTGCAAGGCAGTATATGGAGGTAGGTTACTTCCATGCATCAACAATTACTCATATTGACGTCAATCCATCTCAAGTCTTCTCTCCATCTACTGCATTGATTCCGTTTGTCAGTCATGATGATTCATCTCGTGCCAACATGGGTAGTAATCAGCAGAGACAAGCAGTACCGCTCGTGAAGCCAGAAGCTCCATTAGTGGGTACATGATTGGAGTCTGACATTGTGGATATGACTTCTCAGGTGATTAGAGCGAGTGCGAGTGGTGAAGTGATCTATGTCGGTGGTAAAAAACCTGTAGCTGTAGAGTGAAAAGCATACGAAGGTATGAACTATCTTATCAAGGTCAAATACGGTAAAGAAATCAAAGAATATAATCTTCCAAAATTCTCCAAGTCAAACCAGAAAACAATCATCCATATGAGACCGAAGGTATCACTTGGGCAGATGGTCGATAAGGGTGATATTATCGCTGAAGGAGCAAGTATTGTAGACGGTGAGTTATCACTGGGTAAGAACCTGAGAGTTGCGTTTATGGCATGGAGATGATATAACTATGAGGATGCAATGGTAATCTCTAAGCGTCTAGTTAAGGATGATGAGCTTACCTCACTGCATATCGAACAATATGAAATCGAGGTAGCAGATACCAAACTATGAGCAGAAGAAACAACCAATGATATCCCAGGAGTATCTCTTGCAAAACTCAAAGATCTTGATGAAAACGGTATCGTACGTATCGGATCAGTGGTAAAATGAGGTGATATCTTGGTCGGTAAGATTACACCCAAATCTGAAGGAGAGCTCTCTGCAGAAGAGAAGCTGATCCAAGCAGTATTTGGAGATAAATCCAAAAACGTCAAAGATACATCATTATATCTACCATCTGGTAGCGAAGGTAAGGTGATTGATATTGTGATGTTAGATTCGAAGAACGGGGATCGTCTGATGCCTGGAGTCAAGAACAAGATCAAGGTATATGTAGCCATGACTCGTAAGATCGAAGTAGGTGATAAGCTTGCTGGAAGACATGGTAACAAGGGTATTATCTCTGCAATCTTCCCCGAAGAAGATATGCCGTTTACAGCAGATGGAGAGCCGATTGATATTGTGCTCAATCCACTTGGTGTAATCTCTCGTATGAACATGGGTCAGTCATTTGAAAACCAGCTTGGGCTTGTCGCTAAGGCGATTGGTAGTTCGTTTGCGGTGCCATTGTTCTCTGGGTTTGCAGCAGACGATATTGAGC